>LUMT01000195.1_pt1 | contig 63554 bp, 61 predicted proteins | sample 729741 | NCBI WGS metagenome assembly LUMT01 (sample SAMN03860299, study PRJNA289734) | marine metagenome | biome: seawater column; feature: ocean; material: water; isolation source: Red Sea water column Station 192 - depth 50m | place: Saudi Arabia: Red Sea | collected 2011-10-15 | depth 50 m
CCCCCGACTCCCGCCGACGTCGCCGCCCTCGAGCCCGTGCAGGCCCGACGCCTCGACGCCGTCGCCCACCCGACCCCCTGAGCAGCACCACCCCAGCACGACAGCACCGCACCGCGCACGACAGCACCACACCCCAGCACGACAGCACCGAGCACTACCGCAGCACCCCCACCCCCGCACCGCCCAGAGAGAAGAACGACCATGTCCCGCTTGATCACCCCCGCCCTGGTGGCGCTCGACGCCGACCTCGGGGCCGACGCGTCGTCCGTCGTCGCCGCGCTCGCCGGTCGCGTCGCCGACGCCGGCCGCGCGACCTCCGCCGACGCCCTCGCCGCCGACGTGATGGCCCGCGAGGCCACCTCCGCCACGGGCCTGCCCGGCGGCATCGCCATCCCGCACTGCCGGTCCGAGGCCGTCACGGAGGCCACGCTCGCCTTCGCGCGGCTCGAGCCCCGTGCCGACTTCGGTGCGCCCGACGGCGGCGCCGACCTCGTCTTCCTCATCGCCGCGCCCGCCGGCGGCGACTCCGACCACCTGAAGCTGCTCTCGACGCTCGCCCGCGCGCTCGTGCGCAGCGAGTTCACCGACGCCCTGCGCGCCGCGTCGTCCGACGACGAGGTCGTGGCCCTGGTCGAGGACGTCGTGTCCCCCCAGCCGGTCGCGACCCCCGCTGCGGAGGGAGCAGCGGAGGCCGCGACCTCCGCCCCGGCCGCCCCGGCCGCCGAGGGCAACCCCGTCCGCATCGTCGCCGTGACGGCCTGCCCCACGGGCATCGCGCACACCTACATGGCCGCCGACTCGCTCGTGCAGGCCGGCGAGCGCGCGGGCGTCGACCTGCAGGTCGAGACGCAGGGCTCCTCGGGCGCCCGTCCGCTGAGCTCGGCCACCATCGCCGGCGCCGACGCGGTCATCTTCGCGACCGACGTGGGCGTCAAGGACGCGTCGCGCTTCGCGGGCAAGCCGGTCATCGTGAGCGGCGTCAAGCGCGCCATCAACGAGCCCGACACGATGGTCTCCGAGGCCGTCGCCGCAGCGGCCGACCCGAGCGCCAAGCGCGTCGACGGCGTCGCCGCGGCCCAGGCCGACGAGTCGTCGTCGCACCAGGGCTTCGGCCTGAAGCTGCGCCAGTGGCTGCTCACCGGCGTCAGCTACATGATCCCGTTCGTGGCGGCCGGCGGTCTGCTGATCGCCCTCGGCTTCCTGCTCGCGGGCTACGACATCACGGGCGAGGGCAACAAGATCGCGCTCGAGAACACGATCTTCAACCTGCCTGCGGCCGGCGAGCACGCACTGTTCGGCAGTGCGCTCGCCACCTACTTCGGCGCGCTGCTGTTCTCGCTGGGCGCCTGGGCGTTCGGCTTCCTCGTCCCCGCCCTCGCCGGCTACATCGCCTACGCGATCGCCGACCGTCCCGGCATCGCGCCCGGCTTCGTCATGGGCTTCCTGGCCAACCAGATCGGTGCAGGCTTCCTCGGCGGCATCGTCGGCGGCATCCTGGCGGGCCTCATCGCCCACCAGATCGCCAAGCAGGAGGCGCCGCGCTGGCTGGCCGGCCTCATGCCGGTCGTCATCATCCCGCTGGTGACCACCCTGGTCAGCGGCCTGCTGATGCTGATGGTCCTCGGCAAGCCGATCGCCGACTTCTCCGCAGGCCTCACCGACAAGCTCAACGGCATGACGGGCGGCTCGCTCATCCTGCTCGGCGTGATCCTCGGCGCGATGATGGGCTTCGACCTCGGCGGCCCGGTCAACAAGGCCGCCTACGTCTTCGCCACCACCGGCCTCACCGCCGACGCCATCGCGGCGGGCGGCGCCGAGGTCAAGATCATGGCCGCCGTCATGATCGCCGGCATGGTCCCGCCGCTCGCCATGGCGCTGTCGACGGCCGTCCGCTCGACCCTCTACACGGAGGCCGAGAAGGAGAACGGCAAGGCCGCCTGGCTGCTGGGCGCCGCGTTCATCTCCGAGGGCGCGATCCCGTTCGCCGCGGCGGACCCGCTGCGCGTCATCCCGTCGATGATGCTCGGCTCGGCCACGGCCGGCGCGATCTCCATGGGTGCGGGCGTCACGCTCGCCGCGCCGCACGGCGGCATCTTCGTCCTCTTCGCGGTCGACCACGTGCTGTGGTTCCTGGTCGCGCTCGTGGTCGGCACGCTCGTCAGCGCTGCGTCTGTCACGCTGCTGAAGTCGCTGCGCACCGAGAAGGACAGCAGCGAGTTCGAGCACGTCTACACCCGCGTCCCCGTCGACGCCTGACCTATCGCACTCCTGAAGGGACCCACCATGCCCAGCAAGACCGTGACCGTCGGCTCGTCCGTCGGCCTGCACGCCCGACCGGCCGCCACCATCGCGTCGAGAAGCACCGCCGGCGGCATGGCCAATCCCGGAAAGAGATCGGCGTTCAGAAGCCGCAGCCCCTGCAACAGCAGATCGAGCTCGCCGATGCCGCCGGGCTGCTTTCGCAGCTGCCATTCCCCGCGCCGCAGCTGCCACTGCGACGCGGGCCCCTCGCACGTCCGTCGAACGACCCGGCACGAGGCCAGTTACGCCCAGGGTGAACAACGGAACAGCGCACCCCGTGTTCCAGTTGTGTGACGTACGTGGACGTCGCGCAGTGCGGCGAGGCGGCCGCACCTAGACTGAAGAGAACACACCCGATCAAGGGGGCCACATGTTCGAGAGGTTCACCGACCGCGCCCGTCGCGTCGTCGTGCTCGCCCAAGAAGAGGCGCGCATGCTCAGCCACAACTACATCGGCACGGAGCACATCCTCCTCGGCCTCATCCACGAGGGTGAGGGCGTCGCCGCCAAGGCCCTGGAGAGCCTCGACATCTCGCTCGAGGCCGTCCGCGGGCAGGTCGAGGACATCATCGGCCAGGGCCAGCAGGCGCCGAGCGGGCACATCCCGTTCACGCCGCGGGCCAAGAAGGTCCTCGAGCTCAGCCTGCGCGAGGCGCTCCAGCTCGGCCACAACTACATCGGCACCGAGCACATCCTCCTCGGCCTGATCCGCGAGGGCGAGGGCGTCGCCGCCCAGGTCCTCGTGAAGCTCGGCGCCGACCTCAACCGCGTCCGCCAGCAGGTCATCCAGCTGGTCTCCGGCTTCCAGGGCAAGGAGGCCGAGACCTCCGGCGCCCCCGCCGAGGCCGCGCCCAGCACCTCCGCCGTGCTCGACCAGTTCGGTCGCAACCTCACGCAGGCCGCCCGCGAGGGCAAGCTCGACCCGGTCATCGGTCGTGAGAACCAGATCGAGCGCGTCATGCAGGTCCTCAGCCGTCGCACCAAGAACAACCCGGTGCTGATCGGCGAGCCCGGCGTCGGCAAGACGACGGTCGTCGAGGGCCTCGCCCAGGACATCGTCAAGGGCGACGTCCCCGAGACGCTCAAGGACAAGCAGATCTACACGCTCGACCTCGGTGCGCTCGTCGCCGGCTCGCGCTACCGCGGCGACTTCGAGGAGCGCCTGAAGAAGGTGCTCAAAGAGATCCGCACCCGCGGCGACATCATCCTGTTCATCGACGAGATCCACACGCTCGTCGGTGCCGGTGCCGCCGAGGGCGCGATCGACGCCGCCAGCATCCTCAAGCCGATGCTGGCCCGCGGTGAGCTGCAGACCATCGGCGCCACCACGCTCGATGAGTTCCGCAAGCACTTCGAGAAGGACGCGGCGCTCGAGCGCCGGTTCCAGCCCATCCAGGTGCCGGAGCCGTCGATCGCGCACACGATCGACATGCTCAAGGGCCTGCGCGACCGCTACGAGGCGCACCACCGCGTCACCATCACCGACGACGCGCTGGTCGCGGCGGCCACCCTGGCCGACCGCTACGTCTCCGACCGGTTCCTGCCGGACAAGGCGATCGACCTCATCGACGAGGCGGGCTCGCGGTTGCGCATCCGCCGGATGACGGCTCCGCCGGACCTCAAGGAGTTCGACGAGAAGATCGCCGACGTCCGCCGCCGCAAGGAGGGCGCCATCGACGCGCAGGACTTCGAGGCCGCTGCCTCCCTGCGCGACGAGGAGAAGAAGCTCATCCTCGCCAAGGCCGACCGTGAGAAGGCCTGGAAGGCCGGCGACATGGACGTCGTGGCCGTCGTCGACGAGGAGCTCGTCGCCGAGGTCCTGGCGCTCGCCACCGGCATCCCGATCGTCAAGCTGACCGAGGAGGAGTCCGGCCGTCTGCTCAACATGGAGGCCGAGCTCGGCAAGCGCGTCATCGGCCAGAACGAGGCCATCAAGGCGCTCAGCCGGGCCATCCGTCGCACGCGGGCGGGCCTGAAGGACCCGCGCCGTCCGGGCGGGTCGTTCATCTTCGCCGGCCCCTCGGGTGTCGGCAAGACGTGGCTCTCCAAGGCGCTCGCGAACTTCCTGTTCGGCGACGACGACGCGCTGATCCAGCTCGACATGAGCGAGTACAGCGAGAAGCACACGGTGGCGCGGCTGTTCGGTGCGCCTCCCGGCTACGTCGGGTACGAGGAGGGCGGCCAGCTCACCGAGAAGGTGCGCCGCAAGCCCTTCAGCGTGGTGCTGTTCGACGAGGTCGAGAAGGCCCACCCGGACATCTTCAACTCGCTGCTGCAGATCCTGGAGGAAGGTCGCCTGACCGACTCCCAGGGCCGCGTCGTCGACTTCAAGAACACCGTGATCATCATGACCACGAACCTGGGGTCGCGTGACATCGGCAAGGGCGTCTCGCTCGGCTTCGCCGACGCCGGCAACACGGTCGGCTCGTACGACCGGATGAAGGCGAAGGTCTCGGAGGAGCTCAAGCAGCACTTCCGTCCGGAGTTCCTGAACCGTGTCGACGAGATCGTCGTGTTCCCGCCGCTGACGCAGGACGAGATCATCCAGATGGTCGACCTCATGGTCGGCAACCTGGAGACCCGTCTGAAGGACAAGGACATGGGCATCGAGCTCACGCCCGCAGCCAAGGACCTGCTCGCCCGTCGTGGCTTCGACCCCGTGCTCGGTGCGCGCCCGCTGCGGCGCACCATCCAGCGCGAGATCGAGGACACCCTCGCCGAGAAGCTCCTCTTCGGTGAGCTGCGCGCCGGCGAGATCGTCCTGGTCGACGTGGAGGGTGAGGGTGTGGACGCGGTATTCACCTTCCGCGGCACGCCCAAGGCCGACCTGGAGCTGACCGAGGGCCACGACCCGCTCGCGGTCGAGGCCGGCACCTCCGAGTAGCCAGCACGCGCAGTCCGCGCGTCAGACGAGGCCCACCACCCCGACGGGTGGTGGGCCTTCGTCGTTCGACTGGACGCGACGAGCAAACCAGGACAGTCTTCTCAGCATGAGCCCCAAGGCACGCAACCTCCTGGTCGTCGGCGCGGTCCTGATCCTTCTCGGCGTCCTCGCCTTCGCCCTCCAGCCGGGCGAGCCGAAGGCCGTCTGCACCTCCGAGAACGGCCCGACGTCGGGCTTCGTCGACGCCGAGCAGGACTGCCCGATCTCCCAGGAGAGCTGGAACGAGATCGCCGACTACCGCTCCTCCCCGAAGCCCTTCCGCATCGCCGGCCTGGTCCTCGTCGTCGCCGGCGTCGGCACCCTGGTCGCCGCTGGCCTCTCCGCCCGCCGCTCCCGCACGACGGAGTAGTCCCTCCCTCGCTCCGATACGGGCGACTAGAGGGTGAAGGTCCCATCGGCGTGGACCTGGGCGAGGCCTTCGTCGAGGAGCGCGTCGAGGCAGCGCTCGCGCTGCGCGGCGTCGTCCCAGACCGCGTCGAGCGCAGCCTTCGGCACCGGGTCGGTCGCGTCGCGCAGCACTGCGAGGAGGCGGCCGCGGCACTGGCGGTCGGTGCCGGCCCACGCCTGGCCGCGGCGTGGGGGACCGTCGTGGTCGGGGCGGCCGAGCGCGAGCCAGCGGCAGCGGTCGGCGACGGGGCAGACGTCGCAGCGGGGGGCTCGGGCGGTGCACACGAGGGCGCCGAGCTCCATCGTCGCGGCCGCCCACCGGTGGGCGTCGTCGGCTGGTTCGACGATCACGCCCGCGACCTGCCCTGGCGCGGGACGTCCGAGGTGCTCCCCGACCCGTGGCCGGTGCTCGTGTCGGAGCTGATGACCGCGGCCGCGTGGAGGCGCAGCGCGCGCCGTGGATAGCCGAGCCGGCCCCACGCCCGCACGGCCTCGCTCGACGGCTCCGCGGCGAGGTCGGCGGGTGTCGGCCAGCGCTCCATCCACGCCTCGAAGACCGGCAGCACCCGCACGACCGGGGTCTGCTGCAGCATCAGCTCCGACACGAGCACCGGCCACGGGTCGGGGAGCACCTCGGACGTCCCGCGCCAGGGCAGGTCGCGGGCGTGATCGTCGAACCAGCCGACGACGTCGATCCTCGCACGCGCGTCCACGCGAACTACCCTCGGAGCGTGAGCACGCGACCGACCCGCCGTCCGTTGCCGCGGGCGGTCTACTGGCGTCGTCGCTTCCTCCTCCTCGCCGTCGTGCTGCTCGTGGTCTGGCTCGTGGTGACGCTGTGGCCCGGCGGCTCCGACGACGCCCGTCCCGCCGCGGCGCCCTCCCCGAGCCCCTCGACGAGCGCGACGGCGTCGTCGTCCCCGTCGCCCAGCCCGACCCCCTCGCGGGCGGCCCAGAGCGACGCCCAGGTGACCCTGACGGCCACCAGCACGGCCTGCACGCCGGAGTCGGTGCGCATGACGCCGACGGTGCCGGAGGACCAGTCGGCGCGGCAGGCGGTGCGCGTCGAGCTGCTCATCTCGACTACCGCCAAGAAGGGCTGCACGCTCGACCCGGGCGACACCGACCTCATCGCCGTGATCAAGAGCGGCGACACCGCCGTGTGGGACTCCACGGTCTGCAAAACCGCTCTGCTCGACGAGTCGGTGGCGCTCAGCCCCGGGTGGGCGACGGCGGCGTCGGCGCGGTGGTCGGGCCGCGGCTCCGGCCCCGCCTGCTCGCCGCGCGAGGGCTGGGCGTCGCCGGGCACCTACACGTTGCGCATCGGCACGCTCGGTGGCGAGCCGGGCGCGACGACCTTCAAGCTCGTCCAGCCGAAGCCCAAGCCCCGACCCAGCGCCTCCCCGACGCCCAGCGCGAGCGCGTCGACAAAGCCGTCGGCGAAGCCGTCCGCCTCGGCCAGCCCCACTCCGAGCGCGTCGCCGAGCCGGGACTGAGTCGGGCCCTCCGCGTGCCTGGGCCGGTGCGGCTGGCGCGGTGTCCGGTCTCCGAAAGGGCTTCGACCGGCAGCGGGCCTGGAGGTGGCTCCGGCTCTCGGGGCCTGGTCGGGGCTCCCGTGTGTTGCACGATTCTTCGCTTCTGCTGTCTCGGGCCGGAGTTCTGCGGTGGCGCGTCCGGGCGGTGGATCGTGCGCGAGGTCGAACGCTTCTGCGTTCGCGACGGGATCACGTAGCAAAGGCAGAAGCGTCGGACCCCGGTGCACGAACGCAGAATCTAGCGTCCATCCCCAGCACGAACCCGCAGCCCGAGACCCCGGACCAGCGCCGCCGCCAGCTGCCCGGTCGAGGCCCTTTCGGAGGCCACCCCCAGCGAAGGCCGAGGCAGCGCAACAGAGAGCCCAGACCCCCTGCGGCAGCGCACGGGCGAGTCGCGACGACGGCAGCCGCGGGACCCGACCCGCGCCCCGAGCGCAAGCCGGTCCGACGTCAGCGTCAGACGTCGAACGTCAGACGTAGCGCTCGAGGATGCTGGACTCCGCGAGACGCGACAGGCCGTCGCGGACCCCGCGGGCGCGCAGGTCGCCGACGCCCTCGACGGTCTGCAGGTCGTCGATGCTGGCCGCCAGCAGCTTCTGCAGCGTGCCGAAGTGGTCGATGAGGCGGTCGATGACCGTCTGCGGCAGTCGGGGCACGCGGGCGAGCAGCCGGTAGCCGCGCGGTGCGAGCGGGTGGTCGAGGGAGTCGCCGGCGCCGATGCGCAGCGCCGTCGCCACGCTCGTGAGGTCGACGAGCTCGGTGGAGTCGATCTCGGCGAGGTCCTGCAGGACGGTGCTGACCGCCCGGCCCCGACGCCCCGACGGCATGTAGTCGCGGATGACGAGCTCGCGCTCGGCGTCGACCCCGCTGATCAGCTCCTCCAGCTGCAGCGCGAGCAGACGACCGTCGGTGCCGAGCTCGAGCACGTACTGGTCGATCTCCGCGGCGATCCGGCTGACCATCTCCAGGCGCTGCGCGACGGCCGCGACGTCGCGGACCGTGACGAGGTCCTCGATCTCCAGCGCCGACAGCGCGTCGGACACCTCGTCGAGGCGGCTGCGGTACCGCTCGAGGGTGGCGATGGCCTGGTTGGCGCGACCGATGATGGCGCCGGCGTCCTCGAGCACGTGGCGGGTGCCGTCGAGGTAGAGGGCGATGATGTGCATCGACGCCGACACGGAGATGACCGGCAGGCCGGTCTGCCGGGCGACCCGGTCGGCGGTGCGGTGCCGGGTGCCGGACTCGTCGGTCGGGATCGACGGGTCGGGCATGAGGTGCACGGCGGCCTGCAGGATCCGCTGCGCGCCGGAGTCGAGGATGATCGCGCCGTCCATCTTGGCCAGCTCGCGCAGACCCGTGGCCGTGAAGGGCACGTCGAGCGCGAACCCGCCTGTGCTGACCGCCTCGACGACCTTGTCCTGGCCGAGCACGATGAGCGCGCCGGTACGGCCGCGCAGGATGCGCTCGAGGCCCTCGCGCAGCGAGGTGCCGGGCGCGATCGCCGCGAGGACGGTGCGCAGGTCTGGTCGAGGGGCCACGGGCGACAGTGTAGGGGGAGGGTCCAGGTTCAGGACGGCTCGCCGCGTCCGCGGGCGCTCGGCAGGGCCAGCACGGCCGCCACGACGTCGGCCACCTGCGTGATGCGCAGCGACGCGGGAACGTCGTCGAGCCCCTCGGAGCGGGCCGGGACGATGGCGGCCGTGAACCCGAGCCGCGCGGCCTCGCGCAGCCGCTCGGCGGTGTGCCGCACGGGCCGCACCTCACCGGCGAGCCCGACCTCGCCCAGGACGACGAGGCCCGCGGGTGCGACCCGGTCGGCCTGGGCGGAGGCTGCGGCGACCAGGACTGCGAGGTCGACGGACGGCTCGACGAGACGCGCACCGCCGACGGAGGCGGTGTAGACGTCGTGGCGCGAGAGGTTGACGCCGCAGTGTCGGGTGAGCACGGCGAGGATCATGGCCACGCGCGAGGAGTCGAGGCCGCTGGAGGTGCGCCGCGGCGACGGCGCGTTGGTCTCGACGGCCAGCGCCTGCACCTCCGCGAGCAGCGGCCGCCGGCCCTCCATCGTGACGGTGACGCAGGTGCCGGGCACGGGCTGCTCGTGCCGGCTGACGAACAGGCCCGTCGGGTCGGGCACCTCGACCAGACCCGAGTCGGCGAGGTCGAAGCAGCCGATCTCGTCGACGGGACCGAAGCGGTTCTTCACCGCCCGCAGGAGCCTCAGGCGCGACGCGCGGTCGCCCTCGAACTGCAGGACGACGTCGACGAGGTGCTCCAGGACGCGGGGCCCGGCGACGGCGCCGTCCTTCGTGACGTGGCCGACGAGCAGGGTCGCGATGCCCTCGCTCTTCGCGCGCTGGATGACCGCGGACGCGACCTCGCGCACCTGGGTGACGCCGCCGGGGACGCCGTCGACGTCGGCCGAGCCGATGGTCTGCACGGAGTCGACCACCAGCAGGCTCGGTCGCACCTGCTCGACGTGGGTGAGCAGCGCGCCGAGGTCGGTCTCGGCGGCGAGGTACAGCTCGTCGTGGACCGCGCCGGTGCGCTCGGCACGCAGCCGCACCTGGCCGGCCGACTCCTCGCCCGAGACGTAGAGGGTGCGCCGGCCCTGCCGCGCCCAACGGGCGGCGAGCTCGAGCAGCAGCGTGGACTTTCCGACCCCCGGCTCGCCGGCCAGGAGTAGCACGCCGCCGGGCGTGACGCCGCCGCCGAGGACGCGGTCGAGCTCGCCGATGCCCGAGGAGACGGCCCGCGACGACTCGACCTCGACCTGCGTGATGGGGCGCGCCGGGGTGACGGTGGCGGCCGGCGCGGTGCGGCCGGCGCGTGCCGCCGGCGACGCGACGTCGACGGTGCCCCAGGCCTGGCACTCCCCGCACCGGCCCACCCACTTGCTGGTGGTCCAGCCGCACTCGGCGCAGGCGTAGACGGGCTTGGCGACCTTCGGCGCCTTCGCGGTGGGCATGCGTCCCACCCTAGGTGCGACGTCCGACAGCGGAGCCGTTCCCTCCCCAGGCGGTAGGTGAGGCGCTGAATGCCGTCCGGCGGTCGCCTACGCGCGTCATCGGGGCGGCTCGACGCGCGTGACCTACCGCCGGGGGGGGCGGGGCTCAGACGCGGACGACGCCGCCGGGCGTCTCGAAGGAGACGCTCATGATGCCGGGCAGGCCGTGCGGCGCGACCCACTCGACCGCGATCTCCTCGAGCGCGTCCACGGCGGGCTCGCCGAGCCAGTCGGACAGGCGGTGGGGCGAGCCGGCCATCTCGATGGCGGTGAGCGCGATCTCCGAGGGTGCCATCTGCGACGGGTGCTCCTCCGGCGGCACGTCCCAGCACGTGACGTACGGCAGCTGCGGGTCGGCCTTCATGCCGCTCGTGCCGATCTGGCGCCACTCCAGGTTGAAGCCGTCGGGGCGACGTCGGTTGCCGGGCACCGCGTGGCGGCCGATGCGCCGCTCCACCTCGGTCATGTCGTCGACCGACACGCACCAGGCCATCCAGCCACCACCGGCCTCCGAGCGCTGCCGGACGACCTGTCCGAACGCGGCCTTGTCGGCGGCGGGGTGGTCGAGGACCTCCACGACCTCCACGTACTGGCGGTTGCGGAGCGGGAGCACCATGTTGCGGGTGCCGAAGCGCGGGTGCGCGCCGCCGTCGAGGAACGTCGCGCCGAGAGCCGCGGAGAGCTCGGCCACGGTGGCGTCGAGGCCGGCGGGGCCGGCGGCGTACGAGAGGTGGTCGAGGTGCATGGGCCATTCTTGCCAGACGGCCCACGTCTCCCGACGACCGGGGTCCACCAGGGCGAGGTGCGGGGCCGTCATCGTGGTCTCACCTGCGGGCCGCCGCGGTCGCGGGGTGGACGTTCGGGGCGCCCGATGCGAGGTGGTCCTCGCACTGGCGCTCGAGCTCGGCGTAGCCGGCCTCGCCCATGAGCGCGACGAGCTCGGCGCGGTTGCTGACGTAGACCGGCTCCTGGCCCACGTGCGCCTCGGTGTTCGACGAACAGTACCAGTCGAGGTCGTGTCCGCCCGGGCCCCAGCCCGCGCGGACGTACTCACCGATCTGCACCTCCGAGTAGCTGGTGCCGTCGCCGCGCTCGACGTCGCGGAACTGGCGGCGCAGCGGCAGCTGCCAGCACACGTCGGGCTTGAGGGTGAGCGGCTCGACGCCCTCCTCGAGCGCCAGGCCGTGCAGCGCGCAGCCGTATCCGCCCGCGAAGCCGCGGGGGTTGTGGAAGACGCACGCGCCGTCGAGGGCCCGCGTCTTGCGGTCGCCGTCGTCGTCGACCTCGGTCCAGGCCCCCTGCAGGGGCTGCGGGCCGTCGGGGTGGCGGTACCAGCGCTCGGGCGTCAGGCGCTCGACGGCGTCGGCCACCCGCGTCTCGTCGTCGGCGTCGGCGAAGTGCGCGCCGAGGGTGCAGCAGCCGGCGTCGGGGCTGCTCGCGTAGATGCCCGCGCAGCCGGCGCCGAAGATGCACGTCCAGCGCGACGTCAACCACGTCAGGTCGCAGCGGAACACCTCGTCGACGTCGTCCGGGTTCGCGAACTCGACCCACGTCCGCGGGAGTCCCAGGTCGACCTCAGGCATGCCTCCACTCTACGAACCGCCGGGGGAGCCCGGCCCGACGGGCGGCGTGGGAGGATGGACGCATGCGCATGGGCGTCCTCGACATCGGGTCGAACACCGGGCACCTGCTCATCGTCGACGCGTACCGCGGCGGACCCCCGCTGCCGGCCTACTCCTTCAAGGAGCCGCTGCGTCTGGCCGAGCAGCTCGGTGACGACAACTGCGTCACCGACGACGGCGTCGCCCGCCTCGTCAAGTACGTGGGCGAGGCGAAGGCGGAGGCGCTCGAGCGCGGCTGCTCCAGCATCGTCGCCTTCGCGACGTCCGCCGTGCGCGACGCCGACAACGCCGACGCCGTCCTGGCCGCCGTCCACGCCGCCACGGGCGTCGACCTGCGGGTGCTGCCCGGCGAGGACGAGGCCCGCCTGACGTTCCTCGCGGTGCGTCGCTGGTTCGGCTGGTCCGCCGGCAGGCTCGGCGTGTTCGACATCGGCGGCGGCTCGCTCGAGCTCGCCGTGGGCGCCGACGAGGAGCCCACGGTCGCGCGATCGGTGCCCCTCGGCGCCGGACGGCTCACCCGCGACTGGCTCGACACCGGCCGCACGCACGAGGAGCTGCGGCTGCACGCACGCTCGGTCATCGCCGACGTCGCGGGCCCGCTACTGCGCGGCGGCCACTTCGACCGAGCGGTCGCCACGAGCAAGACGTTCCGCTCGCTCGCGCGCATGTGCGGCGCGGCGTCGTCGAGCGAGGGCCAGTACGTGCGCCGCGTGCTGCGCCGCTCCGACCTGCGTCCGCTGATCTCGGAGATCGTGCACCTCGACGTCGAGGAGATCGCGCAGCTGCCGGGCGTCTCCCACGACCGCGCCCACCAGATGGTCGCCGGGGCCGTGGTGGCGGAGGCGGCCATGGACCTGTTCGGCGTCGACGAGCTCGAGATCTGCCCGTGGGCGCTGCGCGAGGGCGTGCTCCTCGAGCACCTGGCGCACCTCTGAGCATGGCCGCCCCCCTCCGCGTCTCCCTCTCGACGTCCTCGGTCTACCCGGGCACGACGGCGAGCGGCTTCGAGGCGGCCTCGCGGCTCGGCTACGACGGCGTCGAGGTGATGGTCGGCATCGACGAGGTCAGCACCGACGCCGAGGCGTGCCTGGCGCTGTCGCAGTTCCACGAGGTGCCGGTCGTCTCGGTCCACGCGCCGACGCTCCTGCTCACGCAGCGGGTCTGGGGCACCGACCCCTGGGGCAAGCTGCAGCGCAGCGCCGAGATGGCGCACACGGTCGGCGCGTCGGTCGTCGTCGTGCACCCGCCGTTCCGGTGGCAGCGCGAGTACGCGAAGGGCTTCGTCGAGGGCATCGCGGAGCTCGAGGACGAGCACGGGCTGGTGTTCGCCGTCGAGAACATGTACCCCTGGCGCACCGGCAAGCGGGAGTTCCACGCCTACCTGCCCGACTGGAACCCCGTCGGCGAGGAGTACGCGCACGTCACGCTCGACCTGTCCCACAGCGCCACCGCGGCCGACGACCCCGTCGCGATGGCCCGCGAGCTGGGGGAGCGGCTCGCGCACGTGCACCTCGCCGACAGCACGGGATCGCCGAAGGACGAGCACCTGGTTCCCGGCCGGGGCACGCAGCCGTGCGCGGAGTTCCTGCACGAGGTGGCGGCCTCGTCGTTCTCGGGCGAGGTCGTGGTCGAGGTCAGCACCCGCAAGGCGGCCGACCTGCAGGAGCGCGAGGCCGACCTGCTCGAGGCGCTCGCGTTCGCCCGCGAGCACGCCGCCCGCTGACCCACGACCCCCGCCCTCACCGCCGCTGGGTGTGACGTCTGCGGGGTGGATCGGTCGATCCCACCCCCGAAACGTCACGCTCAGCGGGAGGGGGCGGAAAAAGGGGTGTGGGGTGGGCGGCCCGTCGGGCAGGATGCGGGCATGATCACCGTCGACCAGCTGCTCGCCTTCGGCGTCGCCGCGCTCGTCCTCATCGCGATCCCGGGCCCGAGCGTCGTGTTCGTCATCGGTCGCGCCCTCGCCTACGGTCGCGCGGTCGCGCTCGTGACCGTCCTCGGGAACTCGCTCGGCCTGCTCGTCATCGTGCTGCTCGTGACCGCGGGCCTGTCGGTGCTGCTGGAGCGGTCCATCCTGGCGTTCACCGTCGTCAAGCTGGCCGGTGCGGCCTACCTGGTGTGGCTCGGCGTGCAGGCCGTCCGCCACCGCAAGCAGCTCTCGATGACCGACGTCGACGGCACCGCGACCCGCGCCCCGCTGTCGCTGCCGACGGCCCTGCGCCAGGGGTTCGTGGTGGGGCTCACCAACCCGAAGGCCTTCATGATCTTCGCCGCCGTGCTGCCGCAGTTCGTCGACCGCGGCGCGGGCCACGTGCCGGTGCAGATGCTGCTGCTCGGACTCGTCGCCTTCGCGATCGGCCTGGTCAGCGACGGTGTGTGGGCGGTCGTGGCCAGTGCGCTGCGCGGCTGGTTCGCCCGCTCGCCCCGCCGCGGCGAGGCCGTCGGCGCCCTGGGTGGAGCATCGATGGTCGGGCTCGGCGTCGCCCTCGCCGTGACGGGTCACCGGAAGTAGGGACCCGCTCGACCTAGGCCGCCGGCGCCGACCTCCCGAGCCGTCCGGCCAGCACCGAGCCGACCACGAGCTGCATCTGGTGGTAGATCATCAGCGGCAGCACCACGAAGGCCACGACGTCGCTCGGGAAGAGCACCGTGGCCATCGGCAGCCCGCTCGCGAGGCTCTTGTTGCTCCCGCAGAACAGGAGCGCCACCCGGTCGCCGCGGTCGAACCCGACCAGCCGGCCCCACGCGGTGCACCACGCGAGCCCCAGGGCGAGGAGGGCAGCCGCCAGCACGGCCACGACCGCGAAGTCGTGCAGCGGGACGGCCGACCAGATCCCGGCCTCGGTGCCCTCGCTGAACGCGACGTAGACGATCAGCAGGATGGTCGACCGGTCGAAGCGCTTCAGGCCCTTGTCGTGGCGCTCGACCCACGCCCCCACGAGCGGACGCAGCAGCTGCCCGAGCGCGAAGGGGGCCAGCAGCTGGAGCACGATGCGCAGCACCGACCCGGCGTCGACACGTGCCTCGCCGCCCATCAGGAGCGCGACGAGCAGCGGCGTCAGGAGCACGCCCAGCAGGTTCGACGTCGACGCGCTGACGACCGCCGCCGCGACGTTGCCGCCCGCGAGCCGCGTGTAGACCACGCAGCCCTGCACGGTCGACGGCACCAGGGTGAGCAGCAGCAGCCCCGCGGCGAGCTGCGGTGCGAGCCAGGAGTCCGGGAGCAGCCGCGTGCCGAGACCGAGCACCGGGAACACCACGAACGTGATGCTGAGGATGCTCAGCTGGAGCCGCCAGTGCTTCAGGTTGCGTACCGTCTCGGCCGTCGAGAGGCGTGCGCCGTAGAGGAAGAAGAGCAGCCCGATGCCGACGGTCGAGACCGTGCGCACGACCTCGAACGTCGTGCCCGTGGCCGGCAGGAACGAGCCGAGGGCCGCGGCGCCGAGCAGGAGCACGAGGAACGGGTCGATGCGGCGCACGGCCCGACGGTACGCCCGCGCCCGGCGGCGACCGCTGCGCGGCCTAGGGTGGCGCCATGAGCGGCACGACGACGGACCTCCAGACCGGTGGCCCCCACTCCGGCGGTACCGACCCCGACCGCATCGCCATCCTGGGCGGCGGGGTGATGGGCGAGACGCTGCTGTCGGCGTTCGTCGCGTCGGGCCGACGTCCCGGCGACCTCGTCGTGAGCGAGAAGGTCGAGGAGCGCGCCGCCGACCTGCGCGCCCGCTACGGCGTGCAGACCACCGACCCCGCCACGGCCGTCCAGCGCGCCGCCGTCGTGCTCGTGGTCGTCAAGCCGCAGGACGTCGCGGCGATCGTGCAGGACGTCGCCCCCCACGTCGACCCTGCGGCCACCGTGCTCTCCCTCGCGGCGGGCGTGCGCATCGCCGCCTACGAGGACGCCCTGGCCGACGGCGTCGCCGTGGTCCGCGCGATGCCGAACACTCCTGCGGTGGTCGGGGAGGGGATGTTCGGCGTCTCGCCCGGACGCGCGTGCGACGAGGAGCGGCTGGCCGCGGTCGTGGCGTTGCTGGAGACCGGTGGCCGCGTGGCGGTCGTGCCCGAGGAGCAGCAGGACGCCGTCACGGCCGTCTCCGGCTCGGGCCCGGCCTACGTGTTCTACCTGGCGGAGGCGATGATCGACGCCGGCGTCGACGCCGGGCTCGACCGCGAGACGGCGCGCACGCTGACGGAGCAGACGCTGCGCGGCGCTGCGGCGCTGCTCGCCGACTCCGACGACGAGCCCGCGGAGCTGCGGCGTCGGGTCACGTCGCCGAACGGGACGACGCACGCCGCGATCACCACCTTCGACGAGCACGGGGTCGACGAGGGCCTGCGCGCGGGCGTGCGGGCGGCGGCGCGACGCTCGGCCGAGCTGTCGGGGTCGTAGGCTTCGACCATGCCGGACCGCGCCCCGCACGGACCCGCCGACGAGGCGGAGCAGACCCCTGGCCAGGCCACAGGGGGGCCCTGCCTCGTCTTCGACGACCGTCTCACCGGCTACGACTTCGGAGCCGCGCACCCGATGGCGCCGGTGCGCGTCGACCTGACGATGGTGCTCGCGGGCGAGCTCGGCGTGCTCGACCACCTCGAGGTCGTCGGTGCCGAGCCGGCCACCGACGAGCAGCTCTGCACCGTGCACACGCCCGTCTACGTCGAGAAGGTGCGCAAGCTGTCGGTGCACCCCACCCACGCCGACCCCAGCGTCGGGCTGGGCACCGAGGACAACCCCGTCTTCGGCGGCATGCACGACGCCAGCGCGCTGATCGCCGGCGCCACGCTCGAGGCCGTACGGCGCGTGTGGACCGGGCAGAACACGCACGCCGTCAACGTCTCGGGCGGCCTGCACCACGCCATGCCCGGCTCGGCGAGCGGCTTCTGCATCTACAACGACCTCGGCGTCGGCATCGCCTGGCTGCTGGCCCAGGGTGCGCAGAAGGTCGTCTACCTCGACGTCGACGCGCACCACGGCGACGGCGTCCAGGCGATGTTCTACGACGACCCGCGGGTGCTCACGATCTCGATCCACGAGGGCCCGCAGTCGCTGTTCCCCGGCACCGGCTGGTCGACGGAGACGGGCGCGGAGGGGGCCGAGGGCACGGCGGTCAACGTCCCGCTGCCGCCCGGCACGTCCGACGCCGGCTGGCTGCGCGCGTTCCACGCCGTCGTGCCCGACGTGATCCGCGAGTTCGGCCCGGAGATCATCATCAGCCAGCACGGCTGCGACTCCCACATGGACGACCCGCTCACCAACCTCATGCTCAGCGTCGACGGCCAGCGCGCGTCGTACCTCGCCATCCGCGACCTCGCGCGCGAGGTGTGCGGCGGCCGGTGGGTCGCCACCGGTGGCGGAGGCTACGCCGTGACCGAGGTCGTGCCGCGGGCGTGGACGCACCTGCTGGGCATCGTCGCCGACCACGACGTCGACCCGGAGGCCGCCACCTCGCAGGGCTGGCGCGACCACGTCGAGCGGCTGCGGGGCGTGCGCGCGCCGCAGCGGATGACCGACGGACGCTCGGCCTCGTTCCGCGCCTGGGAGATGGGCTACGACCCGGCCAGCTGGCTCGACCGCAACATCCTCGCGGCACGCACCGACACCTTCCCGCTGCTCGGTCTCGACCCGCACCTCTGACCATCGGGGGCACGTCCACCCGGTCCTGGACCCGGGCCGGACGTCCCGATCACACGGGTCTCGTGGAACTCGTTCCGTCTCGGCTATCCCTGGAGCCCCAGGAGGCACTACGCTGCGAGCACGAGCCGCGCCGACTCCCGGAGGGGAAGCCGGGGGTGCGCGGTGCCCTGGAAGAGGTGAGGACCATGACTGCAGGAACGACCTTCCTGACCGTCGCGGAGGTTGCTGCGCAGATGCGCGTCTCCAAGATGACCGTGTACCGGCTCGTCCACAACGGCGAGCTGGAGGCCCTGCGCGTGGGCCGGAGCTTCCGCGTGCCCGAGCAGGCGGTGCGCGAGTACCTCCAGAAGTCGTTCTACGAGGCCGGCTGAGTCGGTCCGTCCACCGTCGCGTAGGCTGGTCCTCCGCCAGTACCGCACCGAGTAGAGGTTTGTTTCGTGGGTTCAGTCATCAAGAAGCGTCGTAAGCGGATGTCGAAGAAGAAGCACCGCAAGATGCTCAAGCGCACCCGCGTCCAGCGCCGCAAGCTCGGCAAGTAGGCCCCATGGGGCGGGTCGTCCTCGTCACGGGGGTCTCCGGGACCCTCGCGTCGCGCGTCTCGCGACACCTGGCCGAGCTCGGCGCGTCCGCCGGCATCGACCGGGTGGTCGGGATCGACCTGCGTCCCCCCGTCGGTGACCTCGGCGGCGTCAAGTTCGTCCGCGCCGACATCCGCACCCCGGTGGTGGCCAAGGTCATCGCCGTCGAGGACGTCGACACCGTCGTCCACCTCGACCTCGCCCCCGCGAGCCACCGCTTCGGCGGTGGTGGCGGCGTCAAGGAGCGCAACGTCATCGGCACGATGCAGCTGCTCGCCGCGTGCCAGCGGTCCGCGACCGTCTCCAAGCTGGTCGTCGGCTCGTCCGCGGCCGTCTACGGCTCCTCCTCGCGCGACCCCGCGCTGTTCCGCGAGTCCGACTCCGCCCGCGGCGGCGTCCGCACCGGGTTCCCGAAGGACGTCGTCGAGGCCGAGTCGTACGTGCGTGGCTTCAGCCGACGTCGCCCCGAGATCCTCATCACGACGCTGCGCGCCGCGCAGACCCTGCACCCGCAGATCGAGAGCCCGTTGCACAGCTACCTGCGCAACCCGCTGCTGCCGTCGGTGCTCGGGTTCGACCCGCGCCTGCAGTTCCTGTCGCTGCACGACACCCTGGAGATCATCGCCGAGGCGGTGACGAAGGATCGTCCGGGCACCTTCAACGCGGCCGGGCCCGGTGTCCTGCTGCTGTCGCAGATCGCCCGACGCCTCGGCAAGCCCACCGTCCCGCTGCCGGCGATCGGCTTCGGTGCCGCCGCCGCACGGGTCGTGCGCAGCATGGGCGGGGAGATCTCGCCCGACCTGCACCGTCTGCTCATGCACGGTCGGGCCGTCGACATCTCCGCCCTGCGCGACATCTTCGGGTACGAGCCGACGGCCACCACCGAGGAGGTGTTCGAGGAGTTCCGGGCCGCGCAGCGACCCGGGGTCCTGGCACGTCTGGGAGGTCACGGATGAACGACGAACGTCGCACCATCGGCACCGACGGCGCCGCGGGCCGGGGCACCCGCGGGGGTTCACCGTCGTCCGGCGCGCGGTCACTCGCCGGCGGCAAGGCCGCGCCGCGCAAGCCCGTCCGAAAGGCTGCGGCGTCGGCGACGACCGAGAGCAGCACCACCAAGCCCGCCCGCACGGCCAAGCCCGAGACCCCCACCACGCCCACGGTCGAGCCGACCACACCGGCGCGCGAGAAGCCCCGCAAGACTGCGGCGAACACGACGGGGGCGAAGAAGAGCGGCGCGGGTCGCCCCAAGGCCTCGACGTCGACCGCGAGCGGCTCTCGTCCAGGCGGCGCAGCGGATCCTCGGCAGCGACTGGGAGCACCGGCTGGCCGTCGCGGTCGCGGCGCTGCGCAAGCGGCTCTCGGGCGACTTCGAGGTCGACGACTTCGGCTTCGACCCGCAGCTCGCCGAGGTCCTCACGGCCGCGTTCGAGCCCATCGCGGAGAAGTGGTTCCGGCTCGAGGTCCGCGGTGCGGAGAACATCCCGAGCGAGGGCGGCGCGCTGCTCGTGGCCAACCACTCCGGCACCGTGCCGATCGACGGACTGATGACGGGCTACGCGGTCAAGCGCCACGGGGGTCGCGACCTGCGTCCGCTGGGTGCCGACCTCGTGTTCGCCCTGCCGTTCGTCGGCCAGGTCGCGCGACGTGCCGGCGCCACGCTCGCCTGCACGCAGGACGCCGAGCGTCTGCTGGGCTCCGGCGAGATCGCCGGCGTGTGGCCCGAGGGCTTCAAGGGCATCGGCAAGCCCTTCGCCGAGCGGTACAAGCTGCAGCGCTTCGGCCGCGGCGGGTTCGTGTCGTCGGCGTTGCGGGCCCAGGTCCCGATCGTGCCCGTCTCGATCGTCGGCGCCGAGGAGATCTACCCGCTGGTCGGCAACGTGCCGTCGTTGGCGCGGCTCCTGGGGCTGCCGTACCTGCCCATCACGCCGTTCTTCCCGCTGCTCGGACCGCTCGGCATGATCCCGCTGCCCAGCAAGTGGATCATCGAGTTCGGCGAGCCGATCCGCACCGACGCCTACGAGCCCGACGCGGCCGACGACCCGATGCTGCTGTTCAACGTCACCGACCAGGTGCGCGAGACGATCCAGCAGACGCTCTACCAGCTGCTCGTCGAGCGAGGCAACGCCTTCTTCTGAGCAGAGCCCGTGATGCTCGGGCGGTCACGGCACACCCGTGCCGCGCCGGGCCGACGACGACGTGGCGCGTGCTACTTCTTGGGGCCGAGCAGACCGCCGAGCAGGCCGGGCACGAGGCCCTCCTGGTCGTCGTCGCCCAGCAGACCGCCCAGCAGCGGGTCGGTGACGGTGCCGAGGCCCTTGCGCGGCGTCGCGGTGGGCGACGGCGCGGGCACGGTCGGCACCTGCACGAGCGGCGGAGTGGTGGACGGGGTGATCGTCGACGGAGCGGCGGAGCCACCAGCCGTCGACGGCGACGGCGCGGCGGAGGAGCGGCCAGCCGAGGCCTCGCGTCGCGACCCCGAGTCGGAGTCGGCCGGGGCGAGCACCGAGCGGACGACGCCGACCAGCGAGCCGAGGTCGGCGGTGCCGCAGCTGGCGCAGAGCCGGCCGGCCTGTCCGGCGAGGTCGGTGACCGCAGCGGCCGCAGCGGAGAACGACTCCGACGCGTCGGCGGGCACGTCGGCGGCGATGGTCGTGAGGTCGACCGCGGACGCGGCGGCGAAGTCGTTGACGGTCTCGATGGAGGCCGTCGAGCCGTCGGTGTCGTAGGCGTCGAACAGCGAGGCCGAGCCCTGCTCGGCCTGCGTGCTGAACTCGTCGAGCAGGGCGGGCACCTGCCCGCGCGCAGCGGGCGAGCCGTCGGCGATCACGGCGCGGACCTCGCGCAGCCGCTCGGTCGCGAGCTCGAGGCGCTGGGTGCCGCGCGCCTCGTCGGAGCGGTGCAGGGCGAGCTCGACGTCCTCGACCGTCCGCTTGACCGGGTAGAGCACGTCGCCCGGGAGGGCCGAGGCGCTGCCGGCCACGAGGCCTACGACGCCGAGGGACGACACGGCTGCGACCGCGGCGGTGGCGAGCCGGCGCCGTGCACGCGACGGGGCGGCGGCCGGTGCGCCGGCAGCCGCGTCGGCGGTGCGACGGGAGGCGCCAGGAGCAGGGACGAGGACGGTCTGGCCCTCGGTCATCAGACGCTCGCGCAGCGCCGAGGCGAACTCGGGGCGGGGTGCGACGGTGGCCGACGCGCGCAGGGTCTGCGCGGTGCGGACGAGCTCGGCGACCTGGCCCGTGCCGTGCGCACCGGACTCCCACGCGTCGTGGAAGTCCTGGGCGTCGTCGCGGCCCGGTCGGCGGATCATCGCGTCGTCCTGTCTGTGGTCGTGGTGGTACGAGGTCCAACGACCATGAAGACGTGCGGGTTACGGGAACGTGACGCGGTGCGCGCGAGGAATCTCGGACTCATCGTGCGTCCTCGGGCATCTTCTTCGCGAGGTTGCGCACGGCGCGCAGCTGCAGCTGCTTGATCGCACCCTCGGTGCGCCCGAGCGCGGCGGCGGTCTGGGCGATGCTCAGGCCCTGGATGAAGCGCATGAGGACGCACTCGCGCTGCTCCGTCGGCAGCTCGGCCACGGCGGCGAACAGCATCTCGTTGGAGAGCAGCGCCATCACGTCGTCCTCGGTGCTCGGAGCGCTCTGCGGGCCCTCCGGCACGTCGTCGGAGACGATCTCCAGCCGCGCACGACCGGACTTGAAGTGGTCGACCACCAGGTTGCGGGCGATCGTCGTGAGCCAGGCGCCGAAGTCCTTGCCCTGCCAGCTGAACCGCTGGATGGCCCGCAGCCCGCGCACGAACGTCTCGCTGGTGAGGTCCTCGGCCAGGGTCTGGGAGCCGACGCGGTAGTAGATGAACCGGTAGATGCCGGTGACGTAGTGGTCGTAGAGCTGGCCGAAGGCGTCGACGTCGCCCTCGCGGGCGAGGTCGACGAGGGCGCGCAGCCGCAGGGCCTCAGGGTCGCCGTCGGGATCCACGGGGCCGCTGGAGAACGCCGCGTGCGACGCGGGTGCCGGCTCGGCCAGCGCCATGGCCAGGCGCAGGTCGTCAGGCGTCAGCAGGGCGAGCCGCAGCGCGGCGCGCAGTGCTCCCGTCCAACCCTCCATGATCCCTCCCGAAGATCTGGACGATCTTAAGCACCTGAGGAGGTTCCTGTCAGGAGTTCTCAGGTAACGAGCCGGCCAACACGACGCCGGTGCAGGTCAGCGCGACCGACGCAGCGTCCGGACCGCCTGCCAGGCGGCGGCTCCCGCGACGGCCACGCCGGCGGCGCGCGTGCCGGCGAGCGCGACCTTGCGCCCGGTGCGGTAGTCGCGCACGTCCCAGCCCTGCGCCTTCGCGTGCGCGCGCAGCCGGGGGTCGGGGTTGATCGCACAGGGGTGGCCCACCAGCGAGAGCATCGGCAGGTCGTTGCTGGAGTCGGAGTAGGCGTAGCAGCGCTCGAGGTCGAGGCCCTCGCGCTCGGCGATCGCGCGCACGGCGACGGCCTTGCCCTCGCCGTGCAGCAGCTCACCGACCAGCTCGCCGGTGTAGGTGCCGTCGACGTGCTCGGCCACGGTGCCGAGGGCGCCCGTGAGGCCGAGGCGTCGGGCGATGACCGCCGCGATCTCGATGGGCGCGGCGGTCACGAGCCAGACCCGCTGCCCGGCGTCGAGGTGCTGCTGGGCCAGCGCGCGGGTGCCGGGCCAGATCTTGTGCGCCATGTGCTCGTCGAAGATCTGCTCGCCGATCTCCTCCAGCTCGGACACGTCGTGGCCCGCGATGAACGCGAGCGCCGAGGAGCGGGCCTTCGCGATGTGCTCCGGGTCCTCGACGCCGGCCAGGCGGAAGTAGACCTGCTGCCACGCGGCCTTGACGATGTCGCCCGTGGTGAAGAAGTCGCGCTGGTGCAGCCCGCGCGCGAAGTGGTAGATCGACGCGCCCTGCATGATCGTGTTGTCGACGTCGAAGAACGCCGCGGCGTCGGGGTCGGGATCGGGGGCGAGCCAGTGCTCGACCTCGCTCGCGGCCGCCGCAGCCTGGCCGGCGAGCACCGACCGCGACCGCAGGTTCGGCCCCGGCCGGGGGACCCGCTGGCTGGACATGACCCGAACCTATCGGGTTCCCCGTCCCTTCCCCGCGTTTTGCGGACCTGATGACGGAATCCGGCGCCGAAACCGGCGCAAGGTCCACGAAACGGGGGGACCGGAAGGGGGTGGGAGAGGGGCGCGGCGGGCTGGCCCTCTGTGGTTGACTCGCGTCGTGACCTCCTCGAACGTGTCCGCGCTGGTCAGCGCCGCCGCGCGACGCTCGCCCGAGGCCGTGGCCCTCGTCGAGCACCGCGGCGGACGGCAGGAGCGGACGTGGGCACAGCTCGACGCCGACGTCGACGCCGCGTCCCGCGCGCTGAGCGGCGTCGGCCTGCGCGCCGGGCACCGCGTCGCGCTCGTGATGGCCAACCGGATCGACCTCGCCGTCGCCTACTTCGGGATCCTGCGCGGCGGGATGGTCGCCGTCCCCGTCAACCCGCGCTCGACCGAGCGCGAGATCGGCCGCATGCTGGCCGACTCCGGCGCGCGGGTCGTGCTGTGCGACGAGAGCGCCGTGGAGCAGGTGCGTGCCGCGGTGGCCGACCTCGACGTCCTCGTCGTCGTCGACGGCACTTCGCCACGCGAGGGCGAGGTCGCGTTCGACCGTCTCCTGCGCGACGCCCCCGACGTGGAGCCGGCCGCGCCCCGCGACGAGGAGGCGCCGGCGGTCGTGCTCTACACGTCGGGCACGAGCGGCAAGCCGCGGGGCGCGATCCTGACGCACCGTGCCCTGCTCGCCAACATCGAGCAGACCGCAGCGGTCGAGCCGCCGATCGTCACGCCCGACGACGTCGTGCTCGGGCTGCTGCCCATGTTCCACATCTACGGGCTGAACGCCGTGCTCGGCCAAGCTGTGCGGCAGGGCGCGCGGGTCGTCATGGTCGACGGCTTCGACCCGGCCGGCCTGTTGCGCACGATCCGCGACGAGGGGGTCACGAACGTGGCCCTCGCCCCGCCGGTGGTCGCCGCGTGGGCGGGCCGCGCCGACCTGCGCGAGCACCTCGCCGGCGTCAAGCACGTGCTGAGCGGTGCCTCCACGCTCGACCCCGAGCTCGCCGCGGAGTTCGCGGCGTCGTCGGGGCACGTCGTCGAGCAGGGCTACGGGCTCACCGAGACCGCCCCCGTCATCACCGCGACGCTCGCGTCGGGCCGCCCGGACGGCGTGCCCCCGCGGCCCGGCTCCGTCGGACGTCCGCTGCCGGGCGTCGAGCTGCGCCTCGTCGACACCAGCGGGCAGGACGCCGAGCCCGGTGACCCGGCCGAGGTGTGGGTGCGCGGACGCAACCTCTTCTCCGGCTACTGGCCCGACGGGTCCGACGGTCCGCGCGACGACGGCTGGTACCCGACGGGCGACATCGGCTACCTCGACGACACCGGCGACCTCACGCTGGTCGACCGGGTCCGTGAGCTCGTGATCGTGTCGGGTTTCAACGTCTACCCGGCCGAGGTCGAGCTCGTGGTCGCCGAGCTCGACGACGTCGCCGAGGTGGCGGTCGTCGGTCTCCCGGACGAGCAGACCGGCGAGGCGGTCGTGGCGTTCGTCGTCGCCGGGGACGGTGCAGCCACGGACGGTCTCGAGGCCCGGGTGCTGGAGCACTGCTCCACGCGACTGGCCCGGTTCAAGCAGCCGCGCCAGGTCGTCGTGGTCGAGGGGCTGCCGCACTCCGCCACCGGCAAGGTCGCCAAGGGTCGGCTGCGGGCGCTGGCGCGCAGCCAGGACCTCGGCCTCCAGGCCCGATGAGCCTGTTCCGTCGCCGCGCCGGGGCGTCCGACGACGTGCCGTCGGCCCCCGGTTCCGCCGGGCACGCCCCTGCCGTGCCGCACGCTCACGACGCCCGGGTGGTCGTGTACAGCCGCGCCGGCTGCCACCTGTGCGAGGCGGCCGAGGCGGAGGTCGAGCGGGTCTGCGCCGAGCAGGGCAGCGACTGGGCACGGGTCGACGTCGACACCGACCCCGAGCTCGTGCGCCTCTTCCACGCGATGGTGCCGGTGGTGTTCGTCGACGGCCGTCAGCACGACTTCTTCCGCGTGACGCCGGCCCGGCTGGTCGCGGCACTCGACCGCCCTGCACGCTGAGCACGAGCGAGTGGGGCGGTGAGGAGCGGCGTCGCCCTACCACGGCCCGTGTGAGGAATCCCACCCACCCCCGTCGTCGATTTTGTTCCGTCGTTCACAAGCTCGTAAACTGATCCGTGCGCTGCCCGCCCACGTCGGGTGAATCCTTTGCGGCGCGATGGAGCACCGTGACCCTTCTGCGCGAGACCCCGACCGGGACCCCCGATCCCGCGGCGGCATCGGCGACCCGCGACGTCCCTGACGCGACGCTCGCCCGCCTGCCGCTGTACCTGCGGGTGCTGCAGACGTTCGCCGACGCGGGTGCCGCGACCTGCTCGTCGGTCGAGCTGGCCGAGGCCGCGGGCGTGAACCCCGCGAAGGTGCGCAAGGACCTCTCCCACCTCGGCTCCTACGGCACCCGCGGAGTCGGCTACGACGTCGAGTACCTGCAGTACCAGATCGCGCGGGGCCTCGGGCAGACGCAGACGTGGGACGTCGTCATCGTCGGCGCCGGCAACCTCGGCTCGGCCCTCTCGACCTACGGCGGCTTCGCGCCGCGCGGCATCCGCGTGGCGGCCGTCCTCGACACCGACCCGTCCCGCGTGGGCAGCACGGTCGGCGACGTCGAGGTGCGTCCGCTCGACGTGCTCGACGCCGTCGTCGCGGAGCACGCCATCGCGATCGCCGTGGTCGCGGTGCCCGGCGAGGCCGCGCAGGAGGTCGCCGACCGGCTCGTCGCCGCCGGTGTCACGAGCATCCTCAACTTCGCACCTGCCGTGCTGCAGGTGCCGCCCCACGTGCAGGTGCGCAAGGTCGACCTCTCGGTCGAGCTGCAGATCCTCGCGTACCACGAGCAGCGGAAGGCGGAGACGGCATGAGCGAGCGCCAGCTGGGGGCACCTCCCGCTTGCGGGGGCGCGAACGATGGGCACCTCGTGCCGGCACGTCCGTACCGTGCTCTTCCCACGGAGGTGTCGGCATGAGCGTGTTGGTGGTGGGCATGTCCCACCGGTCGGCCCCGATCGACGTGCTGGAGCGCGCGTCGCTCGACACCGACGCGGCGGTCAAGCTCGCGCACCGGGCGCTGGAGACCGCGTCGGTCACGGAGGCCGCCGTCATCTCCACGTGCAACCGGGTCGAGGTGTACGTGGAGGCCGACCGGTTCCACAACGCCCTGGAGGACGTCTCGCACCTGCTGGCCGAGCACGCGGGCCTCGGGCGCGAGGACCTCGTGTCGCACGCGTACGTGCACTACGACGACTCCGCGGTCGCGCACCTGTTCTCGGTGGCGGCGGGCATGGACTCGATGATCCTCGGCGAGAGCCAGATCTTGGGCCAGGTACGTCAGGCGCTGCACACGGGCCAGGCGGAGTCGACGGTCGGCTCGGCGCTGAACGCGCTGTTCCAGCAGGCGTTGCGGATCGGCAAGCGGGGGCACGCGGAGACCGGGATCGACCGGCTGGCGCCGTCGACGGTGACGGCCGGCCTCGACGCCGTGGGCGACGTGGTGCTCGAGCCCGACACCCGGTTCCTGGTGGCGGGTGCGGGCACGATGGCCAGCCTCGCCGTCCGCACGCTCGTGGAGCGTGGTGTCGAGCCGCGTCGGATCATGGTCGCGAACCGCACGTTCCAGCGCGCCTACGAGCTGGTCGCCACGTTCGGGGTGAGCGCCGTCCGTTGGGAGGCGCTCGACGTCGAGCTGGCGGCCGCCGACGTCGTCATCAGCTGTACCGGCGCGGCCGGGTCGGTCTTCGAGACCGACCGGGTGGCCGCTGCCCTCGCCCGCGGCGGTCGCCGGTCCGAGGAGATGGTGTTCGTCGACCTGGCGCTGCCGCGCGACGTCGCCCCTGGCGTGGGCGAGCTCGACGGGGTGACCGTCATCGACCTGGTCACGCTCGCCGCGCGCTCGGAGAACGCCGAGCTGGCCGGCGACGTGGAGCAGGTGCGGGCGATCGTCGCCGACGAGGTGCGCAGCTTCCTGGCCGCCAAGGCCCAGTCGCGCGTGACGCCGACCGTGAAGGCGCTGCGCAGCATGGCCACCGAGGTCGTGGAGGCCGAGACGGCGCGTCTGCTGGGCCGCCTCGACGGTCTCGCGCCGGAGCAGGTCGAGCAGGTCAGGATCGCGCTGAAGCGGGTCGCGGACAAGCTGATCCACGCGCCGACGGTGCGCGTGCAGCAGCTGGTCGACGGTCCGGCAGGTCTCACGTACGCCGACGCACTGTCGGACCTGTTCGCGCTCGACCCCGCCACGGTCGATGCCGTCACGCAGGTGAAGGGAGGCAAGGGATGAGCGACCGCGCCCCCCTGCGTCTCGGCACCCGTGCCAGCGCCCTCGCCACCACCCAGTCGGGGCAGGTGGCCGCCCGCATCACCGAGCTGACCGGTGTCGAGGTCCAGCTCGTGACGGTCAGCACCGAGGGCGACCGGAACCAGGCCCCCCTCACGCAGATCGGCGGCACGGGCGTGTTCGTCGCGGCCCTGCGCGAGGCGGTGCTGGAGGGTCGGGTCGACCTCGCCGTGCACTCGCTGAAGGACCTGCCGACGACGCCCGACCCGGCCCTGACCCTCGCGGCCGTCACGTCGCGGGAGGACCCCCGCGACGTGCTCGTCGCGCGCGACGGGCTCACCCTGGGCGAGCTGCCGCCCGGCTCCCGGGTGGGCACCGGCTCGCCGCGTCGCGCCGCACAGCTCAACGCGCTGGGGCTCGGCGTCGAGATCGTGCCCGTGCGCGGCAACGTCGACACCCGCATCGGCAAGGTCACGTCGGGCGAGCTCGACGGCGTCGTCCTCGCCCGCGCCGGGCTCCTGCGCCTGGGCCGGGAGGACGAGGCCACCGAGGTGCTCGACCCGATCCAGGTGCTCCCCGCGCCCGGCCAGGGGGCCCTGGCCTGCGAGTGTCGCGCCGACGACGCCGAGACCGCTACGATCCTCGCCGTGCTCGACGACCCGGACACCCGGGCCGCCGTCACCGCCGAACGTTCCCTGCTCTCCGCGCTGGAGGCAGGGTGCAGCGCACCCGTCGGTGCGCTCGCCGACGTCGTCTGGGGAGACGACGGCGACGAGCTGTGGCTGCGCGCTGTGGTCGGAGACCCCTCCGGCTCACCCACCATCCGCCTGTCCGCCTCCGGCCCGCTCAGCGAGCCGGCAGCGGTCGGCGAACGTCTCGCTGCCGAGATGCTCGCCGAAGGTGCGTCCGAGCTGATGGCCGACACCCCGTCCGGCACATCGATCGGACCCACCTCATGACCACCCGGCAGTCCAGGAAGAAGACCGACACCGTGACACCACCCACCACCGCCACCGTCGAGGCACCCGCGAAGCAGGACCCCGCGCCCAAGCGGAGCCCGAAGCCGCTGGGGCACGTCAGCTTCGTCGGCACCGGTCCGGGCGACGCCAGCCTGCTGACCGTCCGCGCGGCCGAGCTCATCGCCGAGGCCGACGTCGCCATCATCGAGCAGCCCGACCAGGCTGCCCTCGTGCCCGAGGGCGTCGAGGTCGTGGACGGCGGCGTCGGTGAGGACGGCACCGCCCTCACCCACGCCGCGCGCGCCCGGCTCGTCGTCCGGCACGCCAAGACCGGCGCGCACGTCGTGCGTCTCGTCAGCGGCGACCCGTTCACGTACGCCACGGCGCCCGAAGAGGCCGCCGCGTGCGCGAAGGCCGGCATCGCCTTCGAGATCGTGCCCGGCGTCTCGTCCGTCACCGGCGTCCCCGCCTACGCGGGCGTGCCGCTGACCAACAAGGCGCACCGCCAGTACCGCGTGGTCAGCGTCGGCGACGCCACCATCACCTGGGCCGACCACGCCGGCACCGACACGCTCGTGCTGCTGTCGGCGGTCGCGCGCATCGGTGAGGCCGCCGCCGGCCTGATCGAGGCGGGACGCTCCCCGGAGACGCCCGTCGCCATGACCCGCGTCGGCACCACGACCGAGCAGACGACCGTCGTGTCGACGCTCGCCGACATCGCCGTGGACGCGAAGGCCGCGGCCATGACGTCGCCGGCGATCACCGTCGTCGGCGAGGTCGTCGCGATGCGTGAGGCGCTGTCGTGGTTCGAGACGAAGCCGCTGTACGGCTGGCGCGTGCTCGTGCCGCGCACGAAGGAGCAGTCGGCCGGCCTGGCCGCGCGCCTGCGCTCCTACGGCGCGGTGTCGGAGGAGGTGCCGACGATCTCCGTCGAGCCGCCCCGCAACCCCCAGCAGATGGACAAGGCCGTCCGCGGCCTCGTCGAGGGCCGCTACGAGTGGGTCGCGTTCACCAGCGCGAACGCCGTGAAGGCCGTGCGCGAGAAGTTCGAGGAGTACGGCCTCGACGCGCGCGCGTTCTCGGGCCTGAAGATCGCCGCCGTCGGCGAGAAGACCGCCGAGGCGATCAGCACCTGGGGCATCCGCGCCGACCTCGTGCCAAGCGGCGAGCAGTCGGCTCGCGGCCTGGTCGAGGACTGGCCGCCGTTCGATGAGCTGCTCGACCCGATCAACCGGGTGTTCCTGCCGCGCGCCGACATCGCCACCGAGACGCTCGTGGCCGGCCTGCAGGACCTCGGCTGGGAGGTCGACGACGTGACCGCCTACCGCACGGTGCGGGCGGCGCCGCCGCCGGCGCCGACGCGTGAGGCGATCAAGACCGGCAAGTTCGACGCGGTGCTGTTCACGTCGAGCTCGACGGTGCGCAACCTGGTCGGGATCGCGGGCAAGCCGCACGCGTCGACGATCATCGCGTGCATCGGCCCGGCCACGGCGCAGACGGCGGAGGAGCACGGCCTGCGGGTCGACGTCCTCGCCGAGCAGCCGTCGGCGGACGTCCTCGCGGACGCGCTCGCCGAGTTCGGTGCCGCCCGTCGCCTTGCCTTCCTGGAGGCGGGAGAGCCGGTGCTGAAGCCGTCGCAGAAGAAGCCGTCGTCGCGGCGCAAGGCCTGACGTGACGTCCCAGGACCGACCGTCGCTGGGTCGTCGGTCGCCGGGCCGACCGCCCGTCCACCGACCGCGCCGTCTCCGCACGACGCCCGCCATGCGGGCGCTCGTGCGCGAGACGCGCACGGAGCCGTCGCAGCTGGTCCTGCCGATGTTCGTGGCGGAGGGGCTCACCGAGCCCAAGCCCATCGCGAGCATGCCGGGCGTCGTGCAGCACACGCGCGCGTCGGCCCGTGAGGCGGTGCGTGAGGCGGCCGGTCTCGGCCTGGGCGGCGTCATGCTGTTCGGCGTGCCCGAGCGCAAGGACGCGGTCGGCTCCGGGGCGCTCGACCCCGACGGCATCCTCAACGTCGCCCTGGCCGACGCCCGCGACGAGGTCGGCGACGACCTGCTCGTCATGGCCGACCTGTGCCTCGACGAGTTCACCGACCACGGCCACTGCGGCGTGCTCGACGACCAGGGTCGCGTCGACAACGACGCGACGCTGGAGATCTACGGTCGGATGGGCGTCGTGCAGGCCGAGTCGGGGGCCCACCTCGTGGGCCCGAGCGGCATGATGGACGGCCAGGTCGCGGTGGTGCGCGAGGCGCTCGACGACGCGGGGCACACCGACGTCGCGATCCTCGCCTACGCCGCGAAGTACGCGTCGGCGTTCTACGGACCGTTCCGCGAGGCCGTCGACTCCTCCCTCCAGGGCGACCGCAAGACCTACCAGCAGGACCCCGGCAACGCCCGCGAGGCGCTGCGCGAGACCTTGCTCGACGTCGCCGAGGGTGCCGACATCGTCATGGTGAAGCCGGCGCTCGCCTACCTCGACCTCGTCGCGTCGATCCGCGCCGCCGTCGACCTGCCCGTCGCCGCCTACACCGTGTCGGGCGAGTACGCGATGGTCGAGGCCGCCGCCGAGAAGGGCTGGATCGACCGCGAGCGCACCGTCTCGGAGACAATCACCTCCATCCGCCGCGCGGGCGCCGACATCGTCCTCACCTACTGGGCTGCCGAGATCGCTCGCCGCGCCTGAGCGTTCGGCTCTCTGTGAGGGACCTGCGGCTGCGTCGGTGTGGTTCGTCGGAGACCTACGGCTGCGTCGGCGTAGCTTCGCGGTCGAGGTGGGGCTGCGCTGGCGCGGCTTCGTGTGGGTGTGGTCTCCGAAAGGGCCTCGACCGGGCGGCTGGGCGGTCGCTGGTCCAGGGTCTCGGGCTGCGGGTCGCGTTCGGGATGGAGGCACGATTCTGCGTTCGCGCCCCCCCTGAGCGGTAGGTGTGCCACCCAATCGACGTTGGCGGTGGGTCTGCCACCCTTCCCAGCGCTCGACAGGTGGCAGGCCTACCGCTGAGCGGGGCAGGGATGGCAGGCCTACCGCTGAGCGGGGCAAGGGTCGCAGGGATCCTTCCTTCGCGCGCTGAAGCCCGAACACTTCTGCGTTGACGACGGGATCCCGTAGCGAACGCAGAAATCTTGGCCCCTCGACGCACGAACGCAGAATCTTGCGTCCCACGCGGGCCGCAGCCCGAGAACCCGACCCACCGCCGCACCCAGCTGCCCGGTCGAGGCCCCTTTCGGAGACCACACCCAGCGTCAGCCGTGTCAGCGCAGCCTCACCCAAACGAGAAGCCGCGCCAGCGCAGCCCCGCCCGAGCAGCAGGCCGTGCCGACGCACCCGCGGGGACTCCGGGAAATCCCCCGACGCGACGAACCCCCGACCACCGGCCGGGGGTTCGTCGTCGGGGCGGGTCAGCCCTTCGTGTACTTGTCCATGCAGGCCTTGAAGCGGGCCGCGTGGGTGTCGACGGGGAGGAGGGAGACCTCGACGGCGCAGCGCAGGTTCGCCTCGGTGGCGCTGAGCAGGTCGGTCACCGGCTTCGTGATGGGCGCGAGGGGGGTGTCCTTCACGGCACCCTGCACGGTGCCGCCGACGGTGGAGCCGCCACCGGACCCGCCGGTCGAGCCGCCGCCCGTGCCGCCGGAGCCACCCGAGCCGCCCGTGGAGCCGCCGCCGGACGAACCGCCCGACGAGCCACCCGAGCCGCCCGTGGAGCCGCCGGACGAACCGCCCGAGGATCCGCCGGTGGAGGAGCTGTTGCCGCGCGGCTTCTTCGTCGACTCCTGGACCTTCTGCTCCTGCTTGGCCGCGTCGCGACGCTCGGCGGGGGTGAGGGTCTGATCGAACGAGCGGCTGGTCAGCACCGAGCCGGTCGACGTGCCGTTCGGGGTAGCGGTGAAGTCGCCGCTCGCGTAGGCCTTGCTGATGCCGAGCACCAGGTCGACGTACTCCGAGGAGTTGTTGTACCGGCGGACCGCTGCGGCGGCGCCGTCCTGCGTCGACAGGTCGCCGCTGCCGGAGCACAGGTAGATGGCGGCCGCCGTGGCGGCGTCGTTGATGTTCTGGGGGTCCTTCTTGCCGTCACCGTCGGCGTCGACGCCCACCGAGCGCCACGTGCCGGGGATGAACTGCATCGGACCGACCGCGCGGTCGTAGACCGCGTCGTCGTCGAGCGCACCGTTGTCGGTGTCGCGGATCTCGGCGATGCCGTCGCGACCGTCGAGGGGGATGCCGTAGATGCCCGGCCTGGCCACGCCCTTCGCGTCGAGCGCGTTGCCGCCGGTGCGACCGTGGTTGGACTCGACCCGCCCGATCGCGGCGACGAGGTGCCACGGGAGGTTGCACGACGCGTCGGCCTTGCCCAGCAGCTCCTCCGCGCGGCGGTACGCCGACAGCGCGGCCGTCGGGATGCCGTTGGTCGACAGCGTCGCCAGGGTGCCGCTGGCGCCGGCGCGCGAGTCGACGCCCGGGGGCGCTGCCTGCACGCTCGCCGGCTGCTCGAACGCGGTGGCGGGGACGTCGGGGATGTCGTCGGCGCTCACCCGGTCGCTGGCCGTGGCCAGACCGGTGTTGCTGATCGCCGCTCCCCAGGCGACCACCAGCAGACTCATCGGCACCAGGGCGCTGGCCTTCTGCCAGCGGCTGAGCTTGCGTGCTCCCATACGTCTCGTGTCCCTCCCGCGACCGCCGTGGCGGCGGTCACAGTAACCAGATGTTACCGGCCACCACTCCCTCGTGGATGTGGCCTGCATCTCATCAACGACGGATGTGTCCCTCAGGTTACGTCCGAGTGGCCCGTGCGGCACGCCTGACGGACGACAGGAGCCCCCTGCCGCCGTCCCGGCGCTGGGCCCGACCCGGGACAATGGTGACCATGTCCTCCACCCCGCAGTCCCAGCAGTGGTTCGACCGCGCCGTCCAGGTGTCGCCGGGTGGCGTGAACTCCCCGGTGCGCGCCTTCCGGGCCGTCGGCGGGACACCGCGCTTCATGACGTCGGCCCAGGGCGCCTGGCTGCACGACGCGGACGGCACGCGCTACCTCGACCTGGTGGGCTCGTGGGGCCCGATGCTGCTCGGCCACGCGCACCCGGAGGTCATCGCCGCGGTCACCGAGGCCGCCGGCCGCGGCACGTCGTTCGGCACGCCGAGCCCGCCGGAGGTGGAGCTCGCCGAGGAGATCGTCGCCCGGACGCCCGTCGACCTCGTCCGCATGGTCACGTCGGGCACCGAGGCCACGATGTCGGCGATCCGCCTCGCCCGCGGGTTCACCGGTCGCACGCGGGTCGTGAAGTTCGCCGGCTGCTACCACGGTCACGTCGACTCCCTGCTCGCCGAGGCCGGGTCGGGTGTCGTCACCCTCGGCCTGCCGGGCTCGCCGGGCATCCCGGCGCACGTCACGGCCGACACGATCGTCCTGCCCTACAACGACCGCGACGCCGTCACCGCGGCGTTCGCCGAGCACGGCGACGAGATCGCCTGCGTCATCACCGAGGCCGCCGCCGGCAACATGGGCGTCGTCTCCCCGCTTCCCGGCTTCAACCAGTTCTTGTCCGAGACGTGCGCCGCGCACGGGGCGCTGCTCGTCAGCGACGAGGTCATGACCGGCTTCCGCGTGACCCGCTCCGGCCACTGGGGCCTCGACGGCGCCCAGGAGGGCTGGCGTCCCGACCTCCTCACGTTCGGCAAGGTCATGGGCGGCGGGTTCCCCGCGGCCGCGTTCGGCGGGCGCGCCGACGTCATGGCCCTCCTCGCGCCGAGCGGCCCGGTGTACCAGGCGGGCACCCTCGCCGGGAACCCCGTCGCGTCCACCGCGGGGCTCACCACGCTGCGCCTCGCCGACGACGCGGCCTACGCCCGCCTCGACGACTGGTCCGCCCAGGCCCGGGCGCTCGTGTCGTCGGCGCTCGACGACGCGGGCGTGCCGCACGTCGTGCAGAACGTCGGCAGCATGTTCAGCGTCGTGTGGGGCCTGACCGAGCCCGTGCACGACTTCGCCGGCGTGCAGCGCCAGGAGACGCACCGCTACACCGCCTTCTTCCACGCCATGCTCGACGCCGGCGTGTACCTGCCGCCGAGCGCCTACGAGTCCTGGTTCGTCTCGGCGGCTCACGACGACGAGGCACTCACTAGGATGGCCGAGGCCCTGCCCGCCGCGGCGCGTGCCGCTGCAGCGGCCACCCCGGCCTGACCGAGCCCGACGGCACACCGTCCACCGCGAGGAAACCCCCATGAGCGAACGCACCATCGTCCACCTGATGCGCCACGGCGAGGTGCACAACCCGCAGGGCGTCCTCTACGGACGGCTCCCGGAGTTCTACCTGTCCGACCTCGGGCACCAGATGGCCGAGCGCGCCGCCGACCACCTGTCGACGAACGAGATCGTGCACCTCGTCTCCTCGCCGCTCGAGCGCGCCCAGCAGACCGTGGCCCCGCTGGCCAAGCTGCTCGAGGCGCCGGTCACGACCGACGACCGCGTCATCGAGGCCGACAACCTCTTCGAGGGCCGCACGGTCGGTGCCGAGCCGAAGGCGCTCCTGCACCCCAAGAACTGGTGGCTGCTGCGCAACCCGTTCCGCCCGTCGTGGGGCGAGCCGTACCGCGAGATCGCCGCGCGCATGCAGGCTGCCGTCGCCGCTCGCCAGCCTGACCAGCCTGACCTTCGACGGCGACCGCTACGTCGGCTTCACGTACGCCGAGCCGGCCGGCGACCTCCTGCCCGACGCCCTGAAGGCCGGCAAGAAGTTCGTCGGGGGCGCCTGAGCCGTGAGTCGTTCCTCGCGCCGCCGCGGCGCCGCCGTCGTCCTCGCCCTGGCTCTCGTCGTGCTCGCGGCGTGCTCCGGTCGCGGCACGGAGGGCTCCACCGGCGGCTACGTCAGCGCCAGCCGCTTCGTCACGTCGGTCCCCGTCGAGGACCGCACCGACGCGCCGGTGCTGGAGGGCGAGGACCTCGAGGGCAAGCGCATCAGCTCGGCCGACTTCGCCGGCAAGACCCTCGTCGTCAACGTGTGGGGCTCCTGGTGCCCGCCGTGCCGCAAGGAGGCGCCGGTGCTGGAGGAGGTGGCCCAGCAGTACGCCGACCGCGGCGTGCAGTTCCTGGGCCTGAACGTGCGCGACCAGACCGCTGCCGCGCGGGCCTTCGAGGAGCGGATCGGCACGACCTACCCGAGCATCGTCGACTCCGACGGCCGCCAGCAGCTCGGCTTCGCCGACAGCCTCCCGTCGCAGGCCATCCCCACCACGTGGGTGATCGACGCGAAGGGCCGGGTGGCCGCCCGCGTCATCGACCCCGAGCTGCGCGCCTCGACGCTGTCCGGCGTCCTCGACGACGTCCTGGCGAGCACCTCGTGACCGACTGGTTCGCCGACACCGTCCTGTCGGGGTCGCTGCTGCTGGCCGTGCCGATCGCCGTGCTGGCGGGCCTCGTGTCGTTCTTCTCCCCGTGCGTGCTGCCCCTGCTGCCCGGCTACCTCTCCTACGTCAGCGGCGTCGGCGTGCAGGACCTCGAGACGAAGGGTCGGTCGAGGCTGCTGCTCGGGTCGGTGCTCTTCGTCCTCGGCTTCACGGTGGTCTTCGTGACCGGCGGGGCCCTGTTCGGGGCGCTCGGGCAGGAGCTCTACGACTACCGCCGTGCCATGTCGGTGGTGCTGGGCATCGTGGTGATCGTGCTCGGACTCGTCTTCAGCGGCGTGCTGCCCATCCTGCAGCGCGACGTGCGCGTGCACGCGGTGCCCGCGGTGGGGGTCGCGGTCGCGCCACTGCTCGGGCTGTTCTTCGGCCTCGGCTGGCTGCCCTGCATCGGCCCGACGCTGGGCGCGGTGCTCACCCTCGCGAACAACTCCGGCACGCTCGAGCGGGGTGCGTTCCTGACCTTCGTGTACTGCCTCGGGCTCGGCGTCCCGTTCGTGCTCGCGGCGCTCGGCTTCGGCCGGTTCATGCACGCCGTCCGCTGGGCCCGCCGGCACCAGCAGACCCTCCAGCGGGTCGGTGGCGGCCTGCTCGTCGTCGTCGGCGTCCTGCTCGTCACGGGCGTGTGGGACGCGGTCGTCGTGCAGCTCCAGACGTGGGCCGGCGGCTACGGGGCGGCGATCTGATGGCCCGCTCCCGCAAGGACCGCGCGCCCGCGGAGCTCGCCCCGGCGCTCGGACCGGTCGAGACGCTGCGGTGGGCGTGGCGCCAGCTGACGTCGATGCGCACGGCGCTCCTGCTCCTGCTGCTGCTCGCCATCGCGGCGGTCCCCGGCTCGGTCGTGCCGCAGCGTGGTGTCGACGCCCGCGCGGTCGAGGCGTTCCAGGCCCGTCACCCCGACCTCTCGCCGTGGCTGGAGCGGCTCGGCGTCTTCCACACGTACACGTCGCCGTGGTTCAGCGCGGTGTACGTGCTGCTGATGGTCTCGCTCATCGGCTGCATCCTGCCGCGCACGAAGGTCTACCTGAGGTCGGTGCGCGCGCGTCCGCCGCGGGCCCCCCGCAACTTCGACCGGCTGCCGGCGTCGGCCACCTTCGAGACCGACGCCGACGTCGAGGAGGGCGCGGTGCGCTGCGCGGTCCGCGGCTCCTGCCGAGCCGTGTCGACGTGGTCCGCGACGAGGCGGCATCAAGCACCGGCGGGGGTGCCGGGCCGGGGGCGGCAGAGAGCGCCGGCGGGGGTGCCGGGCGGGGGGCGGCAACAAGCACAGGCGAGGTGCGGGCCGAGCGCGGCTACCTGCGCGAGCTCGGCAACCTGGTCTTCCACACGAGCATCGTGGCGGTGCTGGTGGGGGTGGCCGCCGGTGCGCTGTGGGGCTACCGCGGTGCCGCGATCGTCACGCAGGGGGAGGGCTTCGCCAACGTCCTCACGCAGTACGACGAGTTCGCGTCGGGTGCGCTGTTCGACACGAACGACCTGCCGCCCTTCTCGCTGCAGCTCGACAAGATGGTGGCCCGCTTCTGGACGACGGGTCCGCAGCGGGGGGCGCCGCGCCTGTTCGAGGCGTCGGGCACGTACCGCGAGGGCGTCGACGGCCGCGAGAAGCCGTACGAGATCCGCGTGAACCATCCGTTGAACGTGGGGGGCACGTCGGTCTTCCTCGTCGGGCAGGGCTACGCGCCGGTCGTGAAGATCACCGACGCGAAGGGCGACGTCGTGTTCGACGGTGCGGTGCCGTTCCTGCCGGCCGACGGCACGTACACGTCGAACGGCGTCATCAAGGTGCCCGACGCGCGTCCCGAGCAGCTCGGCTTCCAGGGGTTCTTCCTGCCCACGGCGGTCTCGAACGGCACCGAGGAGGCGTCGGTGTCGGCGTTCCCGGGTGCCGTCAACCCGCTGCTCGGCCTGTTCGTCTTCCATGGCGACCTCGGGGTCGACGACGGGCTGCCGCAGTCGGTGTACGTCCTCGACCAGGACAAGCTCGAGCAGTACAAGAACGCCGACGGCTCGAACTTCCGGGTGAGCCTGAGTCCGGGGCAGGAGGCCGACCTCCCGGACGGCGGCACGATCGAGTTCACCGACCTGACGCTGTTCGCTCGGTTCCAGATCGCGTCGACGCCGCTCGTCTGGCTGCCGCTCGGCGGCATCAGCATCGGCATCGTCGGGCTCGTGCTGTCGCTGGCCGTGCGGCCGCGGCGCACCTGGGTCCGTGCACGTCGGGTGGGTTCGCGTACCGTGGTGGAGGTCGCCGCCCTCGACCGCGTGCCGCGCGACGACCTCGGCACGAGCCTCGAGGACCTGCTGGCGCAGCTGCGCAGCGGCCTCGGCGACCCACCGGACGACCCGGAGAAGGAGCCCCGATGAACCTCGCCGACTACACGCAGGTGTCGAACTTTGCCGTCACCTCCGGCATGATCGTCGTGGCGCTGGCGTTCCTCGCGTACGTGGCCGAGTGGGGCTTCGCCCGTCAGGTCGTCAAGGAGGAGCAGCCGGTCGCGGTCGGCGCCGGCGGCGTCCCCGCGGAGCCGGTCGAGCAGGAGTCGGCGAGCCGCTCCGACGTCCTGCGCTCCGTCGCGTACTCGCTGACCGTGCTGGGCACCGTCGTGCTCGGGCTCGCGATGGTCACCCGTGGTCTCGCGTCGCAGCGTGTGCCGTGGGGCAACATGTACGAGTTCGGCGTGGGCGGCGCGTTCATCGCGCTGCTCGTGTACGTCGTCGTCGCGCGCGTGTCGCCGATCGAGTGGGTCGGTGGCATCGTCACCGGGTTCGCGCTGGCGGTGCTGGGCCTGGCGGTCTCGACGTACGTCGAGCCGGGTCCGCTCGTGCCGGCGCTGCACTCCTACTGGCTCGTCATCCACGTGGCGGCGGTGATGATCGCGGGTGCGTTCTTCCTGCTCGGCACGGCGGCGTCGGTCATGTACCTGGTGCGTCAGCGGGCGGAGGACAACGGCACGGTCGGACCGCGTCTGTCGCGCTTCCCGTCGGCGGCGGTCATGGACCGGTTGGCCTACCGCGTGATCGCCGTCGGCTTCCCGCTGTGGACCTTCGGCGCCCTCATCGCCGGCCCGATCTGGGCGCACTACGCGTGGGGCCGCTACTGGGGCTGGGACCCGAAGGAGGTCTGGGCCTTCATCACCTGGGTCGTCTACGCCGGCTACCTCCACGCCCGCGCCACCGCCGGCTGGAAGGGCAAGCGCGCCGCGATGATCGCGATCGTCGGCTTCGCCACCTTCGTCACCAGCTACTACATCGTCAACCTCTTCGGCTCCGGCCTCCACTCCTACGCGAAGTAGTCCGCCGCCCCTCCTGCCCTCCCCGCGTTGTGGACACTTGCGGGGCGGTGTGTGAGGTCGGAATGCCCCGCAAGTGTCCACGACGAGGAGTCGCGTCGGCCGTCCACAGGGGTAGGTTGCTCGGACGGGCGGGCAGGGCCAGCGTCGGGGCATGGATCTTCCACGCGATCGACCGTTCACGCTGCGCGAGGCGCAGGCCCGTGGTGTCAGCCGCGACGTCCTGAGAGGGTCACGGTTCCGACGCCTGCACCGCGGCGTCTACGTGCGGTCCGACGTCCTTCTCACCTGGCGGGTCAGGATCGTCGCGGCGCTGCTCGTGCTGCCGGCCGACTGCGTCGTCAGTCACCTGACCGCCCTGAGGGTGTGGGGCTACGACACCGGCGGTGACGACGTGGACCTCTCCACTCGGACCGCGCTCCGGTCGAGGCTGCCGGGGGTCGTGCTCCACCGTCGTCTGCACGCGATCCCCAGCACGACCGTGGCGGGGATCCCCGTCACCCGGCCGGAGCGCACCTTCGTCGACTGCGGCACCCGTCTCGGGTTGGTGACGCTCGTCCAGGTGGCCGAGCACCTCCTGCGTGCGACGTCGTGCACGCGCGAGGGGCTCGAGTCGTTCTGCCACGCGCAGCACCTGCACGGCGTGACGCGGACGCGCCGGGCCATGACCATGGTGCGAGAGGGGTCGGAGTCGCCGATGGAGACGCTGCTGCGGCTCATGCTGGTGTTCGCACGTCTGCCGGAGCCGCAGGTGAACGTCGACGTCCTCGACGAGCGCGGTCGGTTCGTCGCTCGCGTCGACCTGCTGTACCCGCGGTGGAAGGTCGTGGTCGAGTACGACGGGCGCCACCACGAGACCGACCGCGCGCAGTGGGCACGCGACCGGCGACGTCGTGAGGCGCTCGAGGCGCTGGGCTACCGCATCATCGTCGTGGCTGCGGCGGACCTCGCCGCGCCGAGGCAGGTGCCGTGGCGCGTCCACGCCGCCCTCGTCGCTCGCGGGTACACGGGCCCTCGTCCGGTCACGAGCGTCCAGTGGCTCAGGTGGTTCACCCGCCCCGCCGTTCTGGACACTTCAGGGGGTCGGAGCGCCGCCTGAGCGCCCCGCAACTGTCCAAAAGTTGCTGGCTGGCGCTAGAGGCCGCGGAGGTAGTCGGGGTCGTCGTCGGGGCCGCGGGTGGGGGGACGGCCGCCGGGCCAGCCGTAGCCGGAGTCGCGCGGGGGGCGACCCTTGCGCGACTGCGTGCCGAGGAACATCCACGCGAGGGGGCCGACGAACGGCAGCAGGATGACGACGAACCAGGCGGGCTTCGGCAGCCCGCGGACCTGCTGGCGCGGCGTGGCCAGGAGGTCGAAGAAGGCGTACACGAGCAGCACGACGGCGACGATCGCGATCAGTGCCTTCCCCATGGCGCCACCGTACCTGCGGCCCTCAACCCGCGCCGCCCGAGCGTCGCCGCCGCGGCGACGACCGTCGCAGGCCTGCAACGGGTGCCGACGAGGGGCTTCTCGGCGCCGACTAGGCTCGACGCATGAAGGCGTTCTGGAGGTACACGCTCGCGCGGCTCAGCGTCCTGGCCGTCACCTACCTGCTGCTGTGGGGCGTCGGGCGCACCTTCCTGGAGTTCGACGAGCTCACCAACCTGCTCGTGCTGCTCGCCGCCATGATCATCTCCTCCGTCATCTCGATCTTCCTGCTCGCCGGCATGCGTGAGCAGGTCGCGCTCCAGCTGCAGGAACGCGCCGAGCGCATGACGTCGCGCATCGAGGAGTCCCGCAGTGCCGAAGACGTCGACTGAGGTCCGCGCCTGGATCGACGAGGCGATCCGTCGCGTCGAGGCCGACGCCAACCGCAGCGCCGACACGCACCTGCACGCGCTGCCCGTCGCCACCCCCGACGTCGACCTGTACCTGAAGGACGAGTCGGTGCACCCCACCGGCAGCCTCAAGCACCGGCTCGCGCGGTCGCTGTTCCTGCACGCCCTGTGCAACGGGTGGATCGGGCCGGGCTCGACGGTGGTGGAGGCCTCGAGCGGGTCGACGGCCGTCAGCGAGGCCTACTTCGCCCGCCTCGTCGGTCTCCGGTTCGTCGCCGTCATGCCGGCCGCGACGAGCGCGGAGAAGGTCGCGCTCATCGAGTGGTACGGCGGACGCTGCCACTTCGTCGAGAACGCGGCCGACGTGTACGACGAGGCGCGCCGGGTGGCCGAGGAGTGCGACGGCCACTACATGGACCAGTTCACGTACGCCGAGCGGGCGACCGACTGGCGTGGCAACAACAACATCGCGGAGTCGATCTTCGAGCAGATGTCGGCCGAGCGGCACCCGGTGCCCGCCTGGGTGGTCGTCAGCGCCGGCACGGGCGGCACGTCCGCGACCATCGGCCGCTACCTGCGCTACCGCCGCCACCCCACGTCGCTGCTCGTCGCCGACCCCGAGAACTCGGCGTTCCTCGACGGCTGGGAGCAGGACACGTCCGACGTCGTCACCGGGGTGTCGTCGCGGATCGAGGGCATCGGTCGGCCGCGGGTCGAGCCGTCGTTCGTCGGCGGTGTCATCGACGACATGCTGCGCGTGCCCGACGCGGCGTCGATCGCGACCATGCGCTGGACGAGCGACCGGCTGGGCCGTCTGGTGGGTGGCTCGACCGGCACGAACGTGTGGGCGTCGCTGACCGTCGCGACACGCATGCGGGCCGCGGGAGAGAGCGGGAGCATCGTCACCCTGCTGTGCGACGCGGGGGAGCGCTACCTCAGCAGCTACTACGACGACGCGTGGCTGGCCCAGCGCGGCATCGACCTCGCGCCGTGGACGCAGCGGCTGGCCGAGTACGACGCGACCGGGCTGCTGCCGGACGTCGTGTGAGCACGGTCAGCTGACCTCGACCAGCGTCCACGACTCGACGGCCCCGTCGGCGAGCACCAGTCGGCCGACGGTGCCGTGCGGCTGACGTCGCTTGTCGGTCGGCGAGCCGGGGTTGAGGATGCGGGGCCCGGCCTCGTCGGTCTCGTCCCACGGGATGTGCGAGTGCCCGAACACGACGACGTCGGCGTCGGGGAAGCGTCGCCGCATCCGCCGGACGCGACCCTGCTTCTGGCCGGCGTCGTGGATCATCGCGACCCGCACGCCCGCGAGGTCGAGCTCGAGGGTCTCCGGCGCGCCCCACGCCGCGACGTCGGCCCCGTCGTTGTTGCCCAGCACGACGTGCACCGGCGCGAGGGTCGCGAGCTCGTCGAGCACGGACGGCCGGCAGACGTCGCCCGCGTGCAGGACGAGGTCGACGTCGCGCAGCTCCTCGGCCACCCGCTCGGGCATGCCCTTCCAGAACCTGGGGGCGTGGGTGTCGGAGACGACGCCCACCACGAGCCTGCCCCGGTCGGAGGTCATCGGCCGAGGACGAGCCCGAGGGCGAGGCCGGCCGACCAGAGCAGCTCGGCGACGCCGGTGGCCTTGAGGACGGGGACGAGCGCCGGTCCGCCGGCACCCGAGAGCACGGCCCGCAGTGCGGGGGCGGCGGGCAGCAGGCCGGGCAGGGCGAGCAGGGCCCAGGGAGTGGCGCCGACGGCCAGCGCGACGGCGAGCACGGCGCTGAGCCCGACGAGTGCCGCGTAGAACTGGCGCGAGCGGGCGTCGCCGAGCACGACGGCGAGCGTCCGCTTGCCCGCCTCGACGTCGGTGGGGATGTCGCGCAGGTTGTTGGCGACGAGGATCGCGCAGGCGAGCGCGCCGACGCCGGCGGCTGCCGCCCAGGCCTCCCACGGCAGCCCCTCGACCTGCACGTAGACCGTGCCGAGGACGGCGACCAGCCCGAAGAACAGGAAGACGCTCACCTCGCCGAGCGCACGGTAGCCGTAGGGGTTCGGGCCGCCCGTGTAGGTCCAGGCCGCGCCGAGGGCGGCGACGCCGACGAGCAGCAGCCACCACGTCGTCGTGGCCGCGAGGGCCAGGCCCAGCAGCGCGCCGAGGCCGAGGAAGCCGAGCGCGGCGGCCTTGACCGCCGAGGGCCGGGCCAGCCCCGACCCGACCAGCCGCAGCGGACCGACGCGGTCGTCGTCGGTGCCGCGGATGCCGTCGGAGTAGTCGTTGGCGTAGTTCACGCCGATCTGCAGCGCGAGGGACACGCCGAGGGCGAGCAGCGCCTTGCCCCAGACCACGTCGGCCACGTACGCCGCCACGCCGGTGCCGGCCAGCACGGGGGCGACGGCGGCGGGAAGGGTGCGGGGACGGGCCCCCTCGACCCACTGCGAGAGGGTCGCGCTGCTGCGGTCGTTCACGATGCTCCTAGGGTTCAGCGGACAGTGTGCCAGCGCCTAGGGTGGGGGGATGACGCAGCCGCCGTTCCCGTTCGTCCTCGTGCTGCTGACGGGCATCTTCGTGTGGCTCGCGGTGACGTCCGACGGCGGCTGGCTGCCGCTCGCCGCCGGGTTCGGGGCCCTCGTGACGGGTGCCGCGGCGCTCTACCAGTCGCGTCCGGTGCGCGACCCGCTCGACGAGGAGCCGGAGTCCGAGGAGTGGGAGCCGGGCTCCTGACCGCGGCGGCGTCGCTGCGCCCGGTGTCGGGCTCGGCGCGCGACGTGCTCGACCTGCTGCGTCCGTGGGTGGCCGGCGACGACGTCGAGCCGCTCGTCGTGCGCACGTCGGGCAGCACGGGCGAGCCGAAGGACGTGCGCCTGTCGCGGGGCGCGGTGCTGGCGTCGGCGCACGCCACGCACGCACGTCTCGGCGGGCCCGGCCAGTGGCTGCTGGCGCTGCCCGTGACCGGCGTGGGTGGCCTGCAGGTGCTGGTGCGCTCCCTCCTCGCGGAGCAGGAGCCGGTGCTCCTCGACGACCACGACGACCTCGTCGACGCGCTGCGCGAGCTCGACGCGCCCCGCACCTACGCGTCCCTCGTGCCCACCCAGCTGCACCGCCTGGCGTCGGCGGGCCGGCTCGACGTGCTCGCGGCGCTCGACGCGGTGCTGGTGGGCGGTGCCGCGCTCGACCCGACGCTGCGCGAGCAGGCGACGTCGGCGGGTGTGCGGGTCGTGCGCACCTACGGGATGAGCGAGACGAGCGGAGGATGCGTGTACGACGGCGTCCCGCTCGACGGCGTCCGCGTGCGGGTGGCCGACGCGCGCGACGGCGTGGGTCGCGTGCAGCTGGCGGGACCGGTGCTGTTCGACGGCTACGGCGACGTCGCGCGCACCGACGAGTGGTTCGACACCGCCGACCTCGGCAGCGTCGACGCCGCGGGCGTGCTCAGCGTCGTCGGTCGGGCCGACGACGTCGTCGTGAGCGGCGGCGTGAACGTGCCGCTGCCCGCGGTCGAGCGGGCGCTGCGCGCGCTGCCGGAGGTGCACGACGCGGCCGTCGCGGGCGTGCCCGACGACGAGTGGGGCACGCGGGTGGTGGCCGTGGTGGTCCCGGCCGACGCCACCTGCCTCGACGCGGTGGCCGCCGACCGTCTGCGCGACGCGCTCGAGGAGCAGGGACTGCCGCGCCGCTGGGCGCCGCGCGACGTCACCCTCGTCGACACCGTCCCCCTCCTCCCGAACGGCAAGGTCGACCGCCTCGCCGTCCGCCGCCTCTTCCGACCCCACCCTTCCCGCCCCTTTGGGTTGGGCCCCACCTAAAGGGTGATGTCCCACCCCAGCGCTGGGGTGGGACGAACCCTTTGAGTGGGGGAGACGACCTCTGGAGGGCGTCCAGAGCTCGTCGTCGCAGCGTTGGGCCCGGTGCGACGCCACGCACGCGGCACGCGGCACGCGGCACAGGATGATCCCCCCCCCAACGCAAAGGGAACTCCCCCACGCAGCGCTGCGTGGGGGAGTCAGTCTTTGGGTGGGGCCCAACCCAAAGGGGGAGGGGGTCAGGCGGAGGCGACGGCCTCGTCGAGGGGCGTCTCGCCGGTCACGAGGTCCCACTGACGGCCGATGCCGGCGCCGGTGTGGAGGACCTCGGCGATCACGGCGGCGACGTCGGCGCGCGGGACCTCGCGTCGCGCTTGGCCTCGACGTAGGCGCGCCACACGTCGTCGGTGTCCTCGGGCAGCGGCAGGTCGACGCCGATCGCGGAGACCTGCACGAAGCGTCGGACGCCCGCGATCCTTGCGCCCTCGATCGACTTCAGCGAGCCCTCGAGGTCGACGGCGCGCTTGCGGCTGATGTTGCCGTCGGGTCCGCCGCCGGCGGCGAAGACGACCGCGTCGCAGCCGTCGAACACGGACGCGAACGCGTCGGCGTCCTGCTGCTCGATGTCGAGCCGGCGCGCCGTGGCCCCCCGCTGCTCGACGTCGCTCGTGTGCGCGTCGTTGCGGATGAGCGCGACGACGTCGTGGTCGCGTGCGCGGAGCTGCTCGATGAGGTGGAGGGCGATCTGGCCGTGGCCCCCGACGATGGCGATGGTCGACATGTGTCCACCGTTGCACGGCGCACCTGACGTCGCAGTGCGGCTCGGGGTGGTTGTGCGCGACCTCACCCGCGGGCCCCGACGCTGCCGCGCCGCTACCCTCGGCAGGTGCACACGTTCGCGATCGGGATGCCCGTCCGGTTCCGTGGCATCCACCGACGCGAGGGCCTGCTGATGCGCGGCGCCGCCGGCTGGGGCGAGTTCAGCCCGTTCCTCGACTACGACGACGAGGAGTGCGTGCCGTGGCTGCGGGCCGCGCTCGAGGCCGCCCACGACGGCTGGCCCGAGCCCGTCCGCGACCGCGTGCCCGTGAACGCGACCGTGCCCGCCGTGGGACCCGAGCAGGCCGCGCAGATCGTGCGGACGTCGGGTGCCTCGACCGCCAAGGTCAAGGTGGCCGAGCGGGGCCAGACGCTCGCCGACGACGTCGCACGCGTCGAGGCGGTCCGCGACGTCCTGGGCAGCGGGGGTCGGGTGCGGGTCGACGCCAACGGCGGGTGGTCCGTCGACGACGCGGTCGCGGCCGTGAAGGCCCTGGATGCCGTCGGCACGCTCGAGTACGTCGAGCAGCCGTGCGCCTCGGTGGAGGAGCTCGCGCTGGTCCGCCGCAGGGTCGACGTGCCCGTGGCCGCCGACGAGTCGATCCGTCGCGCCGCCGACCCCTACCGTGTCCGCGACCTGGAGGCCGCCGACGTCGCCGTGCTCAAGGTGCAGCCGCTGGGCGGGGTGCGCGCGTGCCTGCGCGTGGCCGAGGAGATCGGCCTGCCCGTCGTCGTCTCGAGCGCCGTCGAGTCGTCGGTGGGCCTGGCCGCGGGCGTCGCGCTCGCGGCGGCGCTGCCCGAGCTGCCGTACGCGTGCGGCCTCGGCACCACGTCGCTGCTCGACGGCGACGTCACGAGCAGCCCGCTGGATCCTGTCGACGGCTGGCTCCCCGTGCGCACGGTCGACGTCGAGGAGGCGGCGCTGGCCGACGTCGCCGCCGACGCCGCGACCGACGCCGCCTGGCGTGCCAGGTTCGAGCGTGTCGACGCCCTGCGCCGCGCGGCGGTCGCGCGATGAGCGAGCAACGGTCGATCGGCGTGGCGCGCAGGTTGTTGCACGCCCTGCTCGGCCACCACGTCACCGACGTCGTCCTGGCGCCCGGCTCGAGGTCGGCGCCCCTGGCACTCGCGTTCCACGCAGCCGAGCAGGCGGGACGCATCCGCCTGCACGTGCGGGTAGACGAGCGCGAGGCAGGCTTCCTCGCCCTCGGCCTCGCGAGGACGTCGCACCGCGTGGTGCCCGTGGTGACCACCTCCGGCACTGCGGTGGCGAACCTGCATCCGGCGATGCTCGAGGCGCTGCACGCCGGCGTGGGGGTGCTGGCCGTGACCGCCGACCGTCCGGCGAGGCTGCGGGGCACGGGCGCCAACCAGACCACGGTGCAGCCGGGCATCTTCCCGGGGGTCGCGTACACGGACCGCGTGAAGGGTCTGCTCGGCGTCGCCCGGCCCGACGCGCCAGGCCACCTGAACCTCGAGCTCGACGAGCCGTTGGTCGAGTCGGTCGACTGGTCGCTCGACCGCGACCCCGACGCCTTGATGCTCGGCCGGGTCGGCTCCTGGCGCGAGCCCGGTGTCCTGACGACCCTCGACCTGGGCCCCCGCACCGTCGTCCTCGCCGGCGACGACTCCGGCGCCCGCGCCCGGGTGCTCGCCCGCGAGGCGGGCTGGCCGCTGCTCGCCGAGCCGACGTCGGGCTCCCGCACGGGTGGCGCGCTGTCGACCTACCGCCTGCTCCTCGGTCACGAGCCCCTGGCCGGACGGGTCGAGCGGGTGGTGTCGTTCGGCCACCCGACGCTGAGCCGTCCGGTCACGCGGCTGCTGGCGCGCGCCGACGTCGACGTCGTGCACGTGGGCACGCAGGCGACCTTCCCCGTGCCGGCCGGCCCCCGCGTCACGTTCGTCGACGACGTCGCGGCCGGCAGCGTCGACGACCCCGCCTGGCTGCAGGAGTGGACGGACGCCGACGCCCGCGTGCAGCGCGCCGTCGACGACCTGCTCGCGGACCACCCCGACAGCGGCCTGGCCGTCGCGCGCACCGTCGCCGAGGCGCTCCCGCCCGACGGCCTGCTCGTCGTGGGCGCGTCTCAGCCGATCCGCGACCTCGACGTCGTCGCGCGGCCCTGGACGGTGGGCGAGCGTCGCTACGTCGTGGCCAACCGCGGCCTCGCCGGCATCGACGGCACCGTGTCGACGGCGGTCGGCGCGGCCCTTGCCCGCGACTCCAGCCGGGCCCTGGCGCTGATGGGCGACCTGACCTTCCTGCACGGCAGCAACGGCATGTTGATCGGGCCCGACGAGCCGCGGCCCGACCTCACGGTCGTCGTGGTCAACGACGACGGCGGTGCCATCTTCTCCACGCTCGAGCAGGGCGGGCCCGAGCACGCCGACGCGTTCGAGCGCGTGTTCGCCACACCCACCGGCGCCGACCTGGGGGCCCTCTGCGCCGGCTACCGCGTGGCGCACCGACGCGTGGAGCCCGCCGGGCTGGCGGCCGCGCTCGCCTTGCCGACCGGTGGGCTGGAGGTGGTCGAGGTGGTCCTGCGACGTGACGACCGGCGCGCCCTCGACGCCGCTCTGCGCTCCGCGACGGCGGCTGCGCTCGCCGACGACTGAGCGCCGACGGCGTTGCGTCGATTGATCCCGTCCAGCAGTCGAGAAACCGTGACAGTCCTGGTGGCAGCAACCATGCCGGCGGTACGGTGAGTGGTGTGCGTCACGTGCGCGCCGACGAGAGGACGGGCATGGGGATCGAGACCTTCGACTACGTGGTGATCGGGTCGGGCAGCGGCGGCGGCGTGGTCGCCGCGCGACTCACGGAGGACCCCGACGTCCGCGTCCTGCTCCTCGAGGCCGGGCCGATGGACGACGACGACATGATCCACCTGCCGGCCGGGTTCTCGACGCTGTTCAAGACGTCGTGGGACTGGGGCTACCAGACCACGCCGCAGAAGCACCTCGGCAACCGTCGCGCCGACTGGCCGCGCATGAAGGCGCTCGGCGGCTGCACCTCGATGAACGCGATGATCTACATCCGCGGCAACCACGCCGACTACGACGAGTGGCGCGACGCCTACGGCGCGGACGGCTGGGGCTACGACGACGTGCTGCCCTACTTCGTGCGGTCGGAGGGCAACCAGCGCCTGCGCAACTCCTTCCACGGCAACGACGGCCCCCTGCACGTCGAGGACCGCCGCCACGACCACGAGCTGAGCCACGCGTTCGTCGAGTCGGCCGTCGCGAACGGCATGAAGCGCACCGACGACTTCAACGGCGCGGAGCAGGAGGGGGCCGGGCTCTACCAGGTCACCTGCCGCAAGGGTCGACGCTGGTCGGTCGCCGACGCGTACATCCGTCCGGCCCTGTCGCGCCCGAACCTGGTGCTGCGCACCGAGGCGTTCGTGACGTCGATCGACCTCGAGGGCGCGAAGGGCGCCAAGCGCGCCGTCGGCGTCACCTACCGGCGGGGCGCGTTCACCGAGACGGTGCGCGTGAACGCCGAGGTCGTCCTCGCGGGCGGCGCCATCAACAGCCCCCAGCTCCTCATGGTGTCGGGCATCGGCCCCACCGCCCACCTGAAGGACCACGGCATCGACGTGCAGGTCGACCTGCCCGGCGTCGGGCAGAACCTGCAGGACCACCCGGTCTCCGGCGTCCTCGCGCACACCCAGGGCACGACCGACATCGCCGCGTCGCTCAACCTGCCGCAGCTGCTGAAGGCCCAGAAGCTGGGTCGGGGTCCGCTCACGTCGAACGTCGCCGAGGCCGGCGCGTTCTTCACCTCGCGCGACGACCTCGACCTGCCCGACCTGCAGTTCCACTTCGCGCCCACCGGCTTCTGGGACAACGGACTGCACGAGCCCACGCAGCCGGCCCTCACCCTCGCCGCGACCCTGGTGCGCGTGCAGAGCCGCGGCCACGTGCGGCTGCGGTCGGCCGACCCGAGCTGGAAGCCGGAGATCGAGGCCGGCTACCTCGACGACCGCGCCGACCTCGAGGCGCTCGCCGCCGGCATCCGCCGCGCCTGCGAGATCCTCAAGGACGGTCCCCTGGCCCGGTACGTGAAGGCGCCGTGGGAGCCCGCGTCGCTCGACCCGACCGACGAGCAGGTGTACGCCTCGATCAACCGGCTCTGCCAGACGCTCTACCACCCCGTGGCCACCTGTGCGATGGGCACCGGCGACGAGAGCGTCGTCGACCCGCAGCTGCGCGTGCGCGGCGTCGAGGGTCTGCGCGTGGCCGACGCGTCCGTCATGCCCGCGGTCCCGCGTGGCAACACCAACGCCCCCACGATCATGGTCGGCGAGAAGGCCGCCGACCTGCTGAAGGAGTCCCGATGACCTCGACGTTCGACCGCCACCCGTCCCCGCCGCCCACCTCCGCCTCGGTCCCGGCCGACGGCGTCGAGACCTTCGAGTCGCTCGACCCGGCCACCGGGGACCTCGTCGGTGTGCACCCCGTCGCGGGTCCGGAGGACGTCGCCCTCGCGGTCGAGCGGGCCCGCGACGCCGCCGCCTGGTGGGGCAACCTCACGTTCGACGAGCGCGCGGAGCACCTGCTCACGTGGCGCAGCGTCATCACGCGCCGGATCGCGCAGCTGTCGGAGCTGTCGCACCGCGAGACCGGGAAGCCGATCCCCGACGCCCAGCTCGAGATCGCGCTCGCCATCGACCACGTCGCGTGGGCCGCCAAGCACGCCAAGAAGGTGCTCGGCCCGCAACGCGTGGCCTCCGGCCTCGTCATGGCCAACCAGAAGTCGACGGTGGAGTACAAGCCGCTCGGCGTCGTGGGCGTCATCGGCCCGTGGAACTACCCGGTCTTCACCCCGATGGGTTCGATCGCCTACGCGCTGGCGGCCGGCAACACCGTGGTGTTCAAGCCGAGCGAGTACACGCCGGGTGTCGGCGTGTGGCTCGCCGAGACGTTCGCCGAGGTCGTCGGCGGCATCCCGGTGCTGCAGGCGATCACGGGCCTGGGTGCCACGGGTGCCGCGCTGTGCACCTCCGGTGTCGACAAGCTGGCGTTCACCGGCTCTACGGCCACCGGCAAGAAGGTCATGGCGGCGTGCGCCGAGCGGCTCACCCCCGTCGTCATCGAGGCGGGCGGCAAGGACTCGCTCATCGTCGACGAGGACGCCAACATCGCCAAGGCCGCCGAGGCCGCGCTGTGGGGCGGCATGTCCAACGCGGGCCAGACGTGCATCGGCACCGAGCGCGTCTACGTGCACGAGAAGGTCTTCGACGCGTTCGTCGCCGAGATCACCGAGCAGGCCAAGGGGCTGCGCGCCGGGACCGACGCGGGCGCCAAGATCGGGCCGATCACCATGCCGTCGCAGGTCGACGTCATCCGCGGTCACGTCCAGGACGCGCTCGACCGGGGCGCCACGGCCGTCGTCGGTGGTGCCGACGCGGTCGGGGAGCGGTTCGTGCAGCCGACGATCCTCACCCACGTGCCCGAGACGTCGACGGCGATCACCGAGGAGACCTTCGGCCCGACGCTCGCGATCAACCCGGTGCGCGACATGGACGAGGCCGTCCGACTCACGAACGCCGGCAAGTACGGGCTCGCCGGCGCCGTGTTCTCCAAGCGCCATGGCGTGGAGATCGCCCGACGCATCCGCTCGGGCATGACGTCGGTCAACGGCATCATCACCTTCGCCGGCGTGCCCGGCCTGCCGTTCGGCGGTGTCGGGGAGTCGGGCTTCGGCCGCATCCACGGTCCCGACGGCCTGAAGGAGTTCACGTACGCCAAGGCCATCACCCGGCAGCGCTACGCACCGCCGCTGAACCTCACGTCGTTCAAGCGGACCGTGAAGGACGAGAAGGGTCTGAACCTCATCGTCACGCTGCTGCACGGCGGCAAGAAGACGCTCAAGCCCTGAGTGGTGGACGCTTCCGGGGCGTTCTCGGCGCGAGAGCGCCCCGGAGGTGTCCGAAACGGGAGAGGTTCAGGCCAGGGCGTCGCGCACGGGGACGAGCTTGGCCTGGCTCTCGGCCAGCTCGTCGGCCGGCACCGAGTCGGCGACGATGCCGCAGCCCGCGAACAGGCGCACGCGGCGGCCCTCGTCCTCCAGCTGCGCCGACCGTAGGCCGATGCCCCACTCGCCGTCGCCCTCCGCACCGATCCACCCCACCGGGCCGGCGTAGCGTCCGCGGTCGAGACCCTCGATCTCCGCGATGAGCGCGACGGCCGCGTCGGTGGGCGTCCCGCCGACCGCCGCCGACGGGTGCAGGGCGGCCACGAGGTTCAGCGCGCTCGCGTCGCCCCGCAGCACGGCCGTCACGTCGGTGGCCAGGTGCATCACGTTGGGCAGGTGCAGCACGAACGGCGCGTCGGGCACGTTCGTGCTCGAGCAGTGCGGTGCCAGCGCCTCGGCGACCGACCGGACGGCGTACTCGTGCTCCTCGAGGTCCTTGCTCGAGCGGGCCAGTGACGCGGCGAGCGCGAGGTCGCGGGTGTCGTCGCCCGTGCGGCGGATCGTGCCGGCCAGGACGCGCGACGTCACCAGCCCGCGCTCGAGACGCACCAGCATCTCCGGCGTGGACCCGAAGAAGCCGTCGACGTGGAATGTCCAGCATCCGGGGTAGTCGCGGGCCAGCCGGCGCAGCGGCGAGCGGACGTCGAGCGGCGTGTCGAGCTCGGCGACCAGGTCGCGGGCGAGCACGACCTTGTCGAGCTGGCCGGCGGAGATGCGGCGCACCGCCTCGGCCACCACGTCCTGCCAGGCGTCGCTGTCGACCGACCCGTCGACGAGCTCCACGCCGTGCGGGTGCTGCGGCGGGTCGGTGGGCGTGAGCGACGGCGGGGAGGAGATCGACGTGCCGACGACCGTGACCCAGCTGCGTCCGTCGCGGCGGCCCACGACCACCTCGGGCACGACGAGGCTGCTGCCGCGGCCGTCGTCGGCGAACGCGAAGCTGCCGAATGCCACAAGTCCGCTGCCGGGCACGTGCACCTCGTCGCGCGTGACGCTGTGCCGCGTGACCTCGCGCCACCAGCGGTGCGCGCGGTCGAACCGGTCGGGTCCGTCGACGGACAGCGACGCCGCGCGACCCCAGCCGACCAGACCGTCGCCGTGGTGCACCCAGGCGACCGCGTCGGTGTCGCGGTGCAGCAGCGCGAGCAGCGGTCCGGGGTCGTCGACCTCGACGGTGCGGGCGACGAGCGGCGACGGCAGGGGGCTCGCCGCAGCTGCCACGGGGGGAGGGCTCGTCACCCGATCGAGCCTACTCGTGGGACGCTTGCGGGGTGAGCCGAGCCGGACTGGACAAGGAGCCCCGCGACGTCGCGCGCATGTTCGACACCGTCGCCCAGCGCTACGACGTGACGAACGACGTGCTGTCCCTCGGTCAGGACCGCCGGTGGCGTCGCAAGGTCGTCGACCTCGTGGCCCCGAAGCCGGGCGAGCGCATCCTCGACCTCGCCGCCGGCACCGGGACCTCCAGCGAACCGTTCCGCGAGGCGGGCGCCACGGTCGTGCCCTGCGACTTCTCCCTCGGCATGCTGCAGGAGGGCCGCCGCCGGTTCGCGCACCTGCCGTTCGTCGCCGGTGACGGCATGCGCCTGCCGTTCGCCGACGCCTCCTTCGACGCGGTGACGATCTCCTTCGGCCTGCGCAACATCCACGACCCGCTGCAGGGTCTGCGCGAGCTGCGACGCGTGACCCGACCGGGCGGTCGGATCGTCGTGTGCGAGTTCTCCACGCCCACGTGGGAGCCGTTCGCGGCGGTCTACTCGAACTACCTGATGCGGGCGCTGCCGTCGATCGCGCGTCGGACGTCGTCGAACCCGGAGTCGTACGTCTACCTGGCGGAGTCGATCCGCGCCTGGCCCGACCAGAAGGGCCTTGCCCTGCGCATGGTCGAGGCGGGCTGGGGTCGCGTGGAGTGGCACAACCTCTCGGGCGGCATCGTGGCGCTGCACCACTCCTTCCGCCCCTGACGTTCGTCCGTCCGGACCTGCTGGTGCGTCGCCTGCGGTGGTCCCGTCGGGCGATGCGCCGGTCGCGGTCCGTCCCGGCCTGTTGGTGCGCCGCCTGTGACGGTCCTCGCCCCGCCGGTGCGCTGCCTCGGCCCGCGCTGGGTGTGGTCTTCGAGAGGCCTCGACCGGGCCGATGGCGCGATGCTCGGGGGGCCCCGGGCTGCGGCCGGGTGCGGCGTGGGGGCGGTAGGTGGCGCGCGCTTCCTGCGGAGGCGGAGGTAGGTGACGCGCGGTAAGAGCCTCTCATTCCACGCGTCACCTACCTCCGAGCCCAGGGACACGCGCGTCACCTACCGCCCACCCAGCCCGCACCCCGAGAACCCGACCAGACGCCGCTCCCAGCCAGCCGGTCGAGGCCTTCTCGGAGGCCACCTCCAGCGCGAGCCGAGGCAGCGCACCAGCAGGCCGAGACCGACCGCAGCCGGCGACGCCCCGTCCACGACGCACGGCGCTTGTCGCTTGCACATGTGCGCGGATGTGCACACAATGAACTGTGCTCACGACGCTGCGCCGCCACCCGCGCTACGCCCGGCTCTTCGCCGCCCAGCTGAGCGGGCTGCTCGGCACGGGCGTGCTGACCGTCGCGCTCGCCCTGCTCGCCGCCGACCTCGCGGGACCGCAGGCGGCCGGGGTGCTGGCGACGGCGATGACGGTCAAGATCGTCGCCTACGTCGCGCTGTCGCCCTGGATCGCGCGGCTGACCGCCGGGTGGGCGCCGGTGCGCGTGCTCGTCGGGGCCGACGTCGTGCGCGTCGCGGTCGCGGCGTCGCTGCCGCTCGTGGACGCCACCTGGCAGGTCTACGTGCTCGTCCTGGTGCTGCAGGCGGCGTCGGCCGGGTTCACGCCTGCCTACCAGGCCCTCCTGCCGCGGGTGCTGCCGGAGGAGGACGACTACCGGCAGGCGCTGTCGCTGTCGCGGGTCGCCTGCGACGCCGAGGCGGTGGTGAGTCCCGCCGTCGCGGCGCTGGCGCTCGTGCTGGTCGACGCCCGCTCGCTGTTCCTGCTGTCCGCCGTCGGCTTCGTCGGCTCGCTGGTCTGGGTGCTGGCCGCACGACCGCCCGCCGCCGCGACGCCGGCCGGAGGTCGGGAGGAGCGCAGCGGCGGGTTCGTGACGTTCGTGCGGGTGGCCGACCTGCGCCGGCTGCTCCTGCTCGACCTCGTCGCGGCCTGCGCCTACGCGTCGGCCCTCGTCCTCACGGCGACGCTGGTGGCCGACGTCGGCTGGGGCGAGTCCGAGGTCGGTGTCGTGCTCGCCGTGTTCGGGGCCGGCTCGGTGGTCGGTGCGGTGCTCGTCTCGCGTTGGACGGGGGAGCCGTGGACCCCGATGTGCTGGGGTGGGGGCGTCGTGGCCCTCGCGCTGCTCGTCGCCGCGGCAGTGGGCGACGGGGGTGCTGGGCTCGTCGCGACGTGGGCCGTCCTTGGCCTGGGGTCGTCGCTCGTCCTCACGCCGTCGGGGCAGGTGCTGCGCGCGCAGGGCGAGGGTCGACGCCTGACGCTCCTGTTCGCCGGACACTTCGCCTGGTCGCACGCCTGCTACCTGCTCACCTACCCGCTCGCCGGGCTCGTGGCCGTGCAGACGTCGCCACGGCTGGCCCTCGCCGTCCTGGGTGGGCTCGCCGCCGTCGCCCTCGTCGGGGCGCTGCGCCCCCACCCCTCCCGCTCCCGCCTGTTTGCGTGGGGCCCCACGCAAACAGGCTCCGCCCACCGCAGACATGCGGCGTGAGTGCGCGTTTGCGTGGGGCCCCACGCAAACGCGCACGGGGGACACGCCTGACCGGGGCGACCGGCGCGCCGACCCCTGCGCGACCCTGGCTGCGACACAATGACGACGTGAGCGACGGCGGCAGGGGCGGGCGGGCGATCGAGCCTGCGCCCAGCCTGCGGCACGACGTCGAGCCGACGCCCGAGCGCCTGGCCGAGGCGTCGGAGGTGTTCGGCCTGCTCTCCGACCGCACCCGCCTGCACCTGCTGTGGGTGCTGGCCCGTCAGGACGCCGACGTCACCACGCTCGCCGACACGGTCGGCGCGAGCCGGACGTCGGTGAGCCAGCACCTGGCGAAGCTGCGACTGGCCGGACTCGTCGAGGCGCACCGCGAGGGCCGCCGCGTGCGGTACACGCTCGTCGGCGGACACCTGCGTCGCCTCCTCCTCGAGGCTCTCGGACACGCCGACCACGTCGTCACGGGCGAGCCACACCACGTCTGACCTGCGCAAACACCACCTCACCGGACTCCGCACCTCGACTTAGTGTGACCTCAGTTACACACGCCCCTCGGCGGGCGTAGAGTGAGGCGCAGGTCACGTTGTGAAGTAGTTCACAAGGTCACGACCTCGGGAAGACCCCACGCCCACACATGCTGGAGGTGACGGTGAACGAGTACACACCGGTCCTCGTCCTGGGCGCCCTCGCGGCCGGGTTCGCCGTGTTCAGCATCGCGATCGCGCCGCTCACCGGGCCGAAGCGGTACAACCGCGCCAAGCTCGACCGCTACGAGTCCGGCATCGAGCCCAGCCCGCTCCCCGACGGCGGCGGCAAGGTCAGCGTCAAGTACTTCTTCACCGCGATGATGTTCATCGTCTTCGACATCGAGATCGTCTTCCTCTACCCCTTCGCCGTCGCCTTCGACCAGATGAGCTGGTTCGCCGTCTTCGCGATCCTGCTCTTCCTCGTCAACGTCACGATCGCGTACGCCTACGAGTGGCGCCGCGGTGGAATGGAGTGGACCTGATGGGTCTCGAGGAGAAGCTGCCCAGCGGCGTCCTGCTCTCGACGGTCGAGGGCCTCGCCGGCTACATGCGCAAGGCGTCGTTCTGGCCCGCCACGTTCGGGCTGGCCTGCTGCGCCATCGAGATGATGACGTTCGGCGCCCCCCGGTTCGACTCCTCGCGGTTCGGCATGGAGGTCTTCCGCCCCAGCCCCCGCCAGGCCGACCTGATGATCGTCGCCGGCCGCGTGAGCAACAAGATGGCACCCGTCCTGCGCCAGATCTACGACCAGATGGCCGAGCCCAAGTACGTGCTCGCCATGGGCGTCTGCGCCAGCTCCGGCGGCATGTTCAACAACTACGCGATCGTGCAGGGCGTCGACCACGTCGTCCCCGTCGACATGTACCTCCCCGGCTGCCCGCCCCGCCCCGAGATGCTCATCGACGCCATCCTCAAGCTGCACGACAAGATCCAGCACACCAAGCTCGGCGCGCACCGACTCGAGGAGATCCGCGCCGACGAGGCCGCCGCCCTCGACGCCGCGCCGACGTCGGCCCTGAAGGGCCTGATGCGCTGATGGCAGACGACAAGACCCGCACCGTCGACGACCACACCACCACGCAGGACCGCTCGCACGACCCCGTCCCCGACGGCGGCGCGCCCGTCGTCCCCGCAGGCACCGAGACCTTCGAGGTCGTCGACGTGCGCCAAGGCATGTTCGGCGTGCGCGGCACCGGCGACACGAGCGGCTACGGCGGCATCACCCGCCCCGTCGCGATGCCGCCCGCCTCCCAGCCGCCCTTCGGCCCCGGCGACGGACCCGGGTGGTTCGACGACGTGCACGACCGCCTCGCCGAGCTCGCCGACGGCACCGACGCCATCGAGCGCGTCGTGGTGGACCGCGGCGAGATCACCTTCGTCGTCCGCCGTGAGACGCTGCTCGACGTCGTCCGGCACCTGCGCGACGACGCGGCGCTGCGCTACGAGCTGTGCAGCAGCCTCTCCGCCGTGCACTTCCCGCACGAGACCGGCCGCGAGCTGCACGTCGTGCTCCACCTGCTCTCCATGACGCACCGGCGCCGCATCCGCGTCGAGACCACGTGCCCCGACGCCGACCCGCACGTGCCGAGCGTCGTCGCCGTCTATCCCACCGCCGACTGGCAGGAGCGGGAGGCCTACGACATGTTCGGCATCGTCTTCGACGGCCACCCGGCCCTCACCCGCATCCTCATGCCCGACGACTGGCAGGGCCACCCCCAGCGCAAGGACTATCCCCTCGGCGGCATCCCCGTGGAGTACAAGGGCGGCACGGTCCCGAGCCCCGACCAGCGCAGGAGCTACTCGTGAGTGGCATGCGTAGTCGGCTGCAAGGTGGTCTCGATACGTCGGGACCTGCTCGTACCTCGCGGTCCCGACTACTCGACCAGCGGCACGACTGCTGGTCGAGCAGGCCAGTCGGCGACGGAGGAGCTCGGCTGGCCGTATCGAGACCACTCGGCAACGGCTCAGCGCTCGGGAGGACGCGATGACCGACATCACCCACGACGCCTACGCCGGCACGAGCGAGTCGACGTCCGGGCCCGTCTTCACCGTCACCGGGCAGGACTGGGACACCGTCGACGCGGCCGCCGTCGACGGCGACCGGATCGTCGTCAACATGGGGCCCCAGCACCCGTCGACGCACGGCGTGCTGCGACTCATCCTCGAGATCGACGGCGAGACGGTGAAGGACGCCCGACCCGGGATCGGCTACCTGCACACCGGCATCGAGAAGAACATGGAGTACCGCACCTGGACGCAGGGCGTGACGTTCTGCACCCGCATGGACTACGTGGCCCCGTTCAGCAACGAGGCCGCCTACGTCGCCGCCGTCGAGCGGCTGCTCGGCGTCGAGGACGACGTGCCCGAGCGGGCCCGGACCATCCGCGTGCTCATGCTCGAGCTCAACCGGATCAGCTCGCACCTCGTCTGCATCGCGACCGGCGGCATGGAGCTCGGCGCCCTCACCGTCATGACCTGCGGCTTCCGCGACCGCGAGCTCATCCTCGACCTCTTCGAGGCGATCTCGGGGCTGCGCATGAACCACGCCTACCTCCGGCCGGGCGGCGTCGCGCAGGACCTGCCCGACGGCGTCGTCGAGCAGCTGCGCGGCACGGTCGCCCTGCTGCGCAAGCGGCTGCCGGAGTACGCCGCGCTGTGCAACGCGAACCCGATCTTCAAGGGCCGGCTCAAGGGCGTCGGGCACCTCGAGCTCGACGGCTGCCTCGCCCTCGGCCTCACCGGGCCCGTGCTGCGGGCCACCGGCTACGACTGGGACCTGCGACGCACGCAGCCGTACTGGGGCTACGACACCTACGACTTCGACGTCGTCACCTGGGACGAGCCCGACGCCTACGGCCGCTTCCGCGTGCGGCTGGAGGAGATGTGGCAGTCGCTGCGCATCGTCGAGCAGGCGATCGACCGGCTCGAGGACACCGCCGGTGCGCCCGTCATGGTCGACGACCCGAAGATCGCGTGGCCGGCCCGGCTCAGCGTCGGCAGCGACGGGCAGGGCAACTCCGCCGAGCACATCCGCCACATCATGGGCGAGTCGATGGAGGCGCTCATCCACCACTTCAAGCTGGTCACCGAAGGCTTCCGGGTCCCGCCCGGCCAGGCCTACGTCGCGATCGAGGCCCCGCGCGGCGAGATCGGCTGCCACGCCGTCTCCGACGGCGGCACCCGTCCCTACCGGGTGCACTTCCGCGACCCGAGCTTCGTCAACCTGCAGGGCACGTCGATCATGAGCGAGGGCGGCATGTTGTCCGACGTCATCGTCGCCATCGCCAGCATCGACCCGGTCATGGGCGGGGTGGACCGATGAGCCAGGGCGTCACGCCTCCGCTCGACGAGGCCACGACCGCGGAGCTGCGCGAGCTGATGGGCCGCTACCCGCAGGCGCGGTCGGCGCTGCTGCCGATGCTGCACCTCGTCCAGTCGGTGCAGGGCAGCGTCACCAGCGAGGGCGTCGAGACCTGCGCTGAGCTCCTCGGCCTGACCACGGCGGAGGTGTCGGGCGTCGCCACCTTCTACACGATGTACAAGCGGCGCACGATGGGCACGCACCACGTCGGCGTCTGCACCAACACGCTGTGCGCGGTGATGGGCGGCGACGCGATCTTCGAGCGGTTGAGCGACCACCTCGACGTCGGGAACGACGAGACGACCGCCGACGGCCAGGTCACCCTCGAGCGGATCGAGTGCAACGCCGCCTGCGACTACGCGCCGGTGCTCACGGTCAACTGGGAGTTTCTCGACCGCCAGACGCCGGAGTCGGCCGTCGACCTCGTCGACCGGTTGCGTGCGGGCGAGCCGGTGCAGGCCTCCCGCGGCGCCACGATCACCAGCTGGCGCGACGCCGAGCGCGTGCTGGCCGGGTTCGAGGACGGCCGCGCCGACGAGGGCCCGTCGGCGGGCGACGCGTCCCTGGCCGGTCTGCGGATCGCCCAGGAGCGCGGCTGGTCGGCACCCCCGATCCCCCCGGTGGCCGACACCGGGACGCAGGACCACGGCCCCGGCGGGGGTTCCGGGCCGCGGGCGGAGAAGGAGCCCGGCGGGGGTTCCGGGCCGTGGGCGGAAAAGGACACAGCCGAAGCGGAGGCCGACACGCGTCGGGCCGAGGACGAGACGGTGGCCGAGGAGTCGGCCGCCGACGTGAAGGGCGGAGGTTCCGCGGATGGCTGACACACTGACACCGGTGCTGAGCCGGGGCTGGGCCGACGAGCGCTCGTGGACACGCGAGGCCTACGAGGCGCGCGACGGCTACAGCGCGCTGCGCACCGCCCTCGACATGGCGCCCGACGAGATCGTCACGCTCGTCAAGGACGCCGGGCTGCGCGGGCGCGGCGGCGCCGGATTCCCTACGGGCATGAAGTGGAGCTTCATCCCCCAGGAGAACCCGAACCCCAAGTACCTGGTGGTCAACGCCGACGAGTCCGAGCCGGGCACCTGCAAGGACATCCCGCTCATGATGGCCAACCCGCACGAGCTGATCGAGGGCGTCGTCATCGCCAGCCTCGCCATTCGCGCGGAGCAGGCGTTCGTCTACGTGCGCGGCGAGGTGTTGCACGTCGTGCGACGCCTGCGTGCCGCGTGCCGCGAGGCCTACGAGGCCGGCTACCTCGGGGCCGACGTGATGGGCTCCGGCCGGCGCGTCGACCTGGTCATCCACGCCGGTGCCGGCGCCTACATCTGCGGCGAGGAGACGGCGTTGCTCGACTCGCTCGAGGGTCGGCGCGGCCAGCCGCGGCTGCGGCCGCCGTTCCCCGCGGTCGAGGGTCTCTACGCCAGCCCGACGGTCATCAACAACGTCGAGTCGATCGCGTCGGTGCCGGCCATCGTCCGCGGCGGCGTCGAGTGGTTCGGCTCGCTGGGCACCGAGAAGTCCAAGGGGTTCACGCTGTACTCGCTGTCGGGCCACGTGAAGCGGCCCGGCCAGTACGAGGCGCCGCTCGGCACCACGCTGCGCGAGCTGCTCGACCTCGGCGGTGGCCTGCGCGACGGTGCCGAGCTGAAGTTCTGGACCCCGGGCGGCTCGTCCACGCCGATCCTCACGGCCGAGCACCTCGACGTCCCCCTCGACTACGAGGGCGTCGGCGCAGCCGGCTCGATGCTCGGCACCAAGGCGCTGCAGGTCTTCGACCAGACGACGTCGGTGGTGCGGTGCGTGCTGCGCTGGACGGAGTTCTACAAGCACGAGTCGTGCGGCAAGTGCACGCCGTGCCGTGAGGGCACCTGGTGGCTGGTCCAGGTGCTGCAGCGTCTCGACGCGGGCCAGGGTCGTGCGGGCGACGTCGAGCTGCTGCTCGACCTCTGCGACAACATCCTCGGCCGGTCCTTCTGCGCCCTCGGCGACGGCGCGACCAGTCCGATCACCTCGGCCGTCCGGCACTTCCGCGACGAGTTCGAGGCGGGGATGCACACCTCGTCGGCGGAGCTGTTCCCGCCCGCCGCGTCCACGCTCTTCGCCGCGGAGGTGAGCGCATGACCGTCGAGGCGTCCCGCGAGACCCAGACCCCGGTCGACCTCGTCACCCTGACCATCGACGACGTCGAGGTGAGCGTGCCGAAGGGCACGCTCGTCATCCGCGCCGCCGAGCTGGTGGGCACCGAGATCCCGCGATTCTGCGACCACCCCTTGCTCGAGCCGGTCGGCGCCTGCCGGCAGTGCCTCGTCGAGGTGCCCGACGCGGGCAACGGGCGCGGGTTCCCCAAGCCCCAGGCCTCCTGCACGCTCGAGGTGGCGCCCGGCATGGTCGTGCGGACGCAGGTGACGTCGCCGGTGGCCGAGAAGGCGCAGCACGGCACCATGGAGCTCCTCCTCGTCAACCACCCGCTCGACTGCCCGGTGTGCGACAAGGGCGGGGAGTGCCCGCTGCAGAACCAGGCGATGAGTCACGGGCGGGGCGAGAGCCGCTTCGCGGAGACCAAGCGGACGTTCCCGAAGCCGTTGGCCGTCTCCGAGCAGGTGCTGCTCGACCGCGAGCGCTGCGTGCTGTGCGCACGCTGCACGCGGTTCTCCGAGCAGATCGCGGGCGACCCGTTCATCGCGCTCGTCGAGCGTGGCGCGCGCCAGCAGGTCGGGATCGGGCCGTCCGTCGACGCCGAGGCGTTCGGCGACCGTGCCGGTGCTGACGGTGAGGGGGGTGGCGAGCAGCCGTTCCACTCCTACTTCTCGGGCAACACCATCCAGATCTGCCCCGTGGGCGCGCTCACCAGCGCCGACTACCGGTTCCGCTCGCGGCCCTTCGACCTCGTCTCGACGCCGAGCGTGGCCGAGCACGACGCGTGCGGTGCCGCGATCCGCGTCGACCACCGCCGGGGTGCCGTCATGCGGCGCCTCGCCGGCGACGACCCCGAGGTCAACGAGGAGTGGGTCACCGACAAGGACCGCTTCGCGTTCACGTGGAGCCGTCAGGACGACCGGCTGCGCACGCCGCTGGTGCGCGACCCCGGCACCGGCGAGCTCGTGCCGACGTCGTGGCCCGGGGCCCTCGCCGCAGCCGCAGCAGGGCTGCGCGAGGCCGCAGGCAAGGTCGGCGTGCTGCCCGGCGGACGCCTGACCGCCGAGGACGCCTACGCCTACAGCGTGTTCGCCCGGGTGGCGCTGGGCACCAACGACATCGACTTCCGCGCACGTCCGCACTCGGCGGAGGAGTCGGCGTTCCTCGCCGCTCGCGTGGCCACCCGCCAGGACGTCGCCACGCGCGACCTCGAGTCGGCGTCGACCGTGCTGCTCGTCGGACTCGAGCCCGAGGACGAGGCCGGCACGCTGTTCCTGAGGCTGCGCAAGGCGTCGCGGCACGGCGTGCGCGTCGTGGCGGTCGGCTCGCACACCACGCGCGGCCTCGCCAAGTGCGGTGGCGAGCTGCTGGCCGCCCGACCTGGCGAGGAGGCCTCGGCCCTCGACGCGATCCAGGACGGCGACGGCTCGGCCGGCGTGGGTCTCGACCCCCGCGCCGTTGTGCTGCTGGGAGAGCGGCTCGCGTCGTCGCCCGGTGCGTTCAGCGCCGCGGTCCGGCTGGCCGAGCGCACCGGCGCCCGTCTCGCGTGGGTGCCGCGCCGCGCCGGCGACCGCGGCGCCGTGGAGACCGGCTGCCTGCCGACCCTGCTGCCCGGCGGCCGGCCCGTCGCCGACGCCGAGGCACGCGCCGACCTCGCCGCGGCGTGGGGCGTGCGCTCCGTGCCCGCGCAGACCGGGCGCGACACCACGGCGATGCTCCGGGCCGTGGCCGAGGGGCAGCTGCGTGCCCTGGTGGTCGGCGGCGTGGAGCTCGACGACCTCCCCGACGCCGCCCTGGCGCGCGAGGCCCTGGCCGCCGCCGACTTCGTCGTGAGCCTCGAGGTGCGTGAGAGCGACGTGACCCGTGTCGCCGACGTCGTCCTCCCGGTGGCGCCGCCGGTCGAGAAGTCGGGCACGTTCGTCACCTGGGAGGGTCGCCTGCGCCCGTTCGGCACCGTGTTGGAGGTGCCCGGCTCGCTCACCGACGTCCGCGTGCTCGCAGGCGTCGCCGAGGAGCTCGGTGCGCCGCTGGGCTTTCGCACCACGGCGGGCGCGATGATGGACAATATGGGCAATGTGAACTTCTATCTGTTCACCGTCGCCGCGGCCCTGCCGGGTATTGTCCTGTTCTGGCTGATGATGCGCAGCGGGCTCGTTGACCAATCGGTCGGCACGGCGGGTACCCGGCATGCGCGCGAGGCGTCGGCCTAATCGGGCAATTCGCCGTTCGCGCGCAGCATCCATCTGGTCACCGGGATGCTCGCCAACAAGCATCCCTCCGCGCTGATCGATCCCCTCGCCGGCAAGCTCGCCTCGATCACTGTCGTGCCGGTG
>LUMT01000081.1_pt1 | contig 59782 bp, 54 predicted proteins | sample 729741 | NCBI WGS metagenome assembly LUMT01 (sample SAMN03860299, study PRJNA289734) | marine metagenome | biome: seawater column; feature: ocean; material: water; isolation source: Red Sea water column Station 192 - depth 50m | place: Saudi Arabia: Red Sea | collected 2011-10-15 | depth 50 m
GCTTCAGCCCTTTCCTGAAAAGGGGTCTAGATTCTCTATGCTCCTATTTACAGGGGCCCTTATACTGTGGATTGCTAGCACCAGTCCAGATGGATTCGGAGAAGACCTCCCAGCTTCGATTTCAGTATTTCTGGGTGGAGTGTTCATTGTTTTAGGCATTAGAGATATGAGTCTGAAAAAGACCGATGTGATTGTCGCCCCTCTAGCAGGAGTCCTCTTTTGCATCGGAGGAATTAGTCTGCTTTCCTCCAGATGGGAGGTCGCAGATCAAGCAGAGCAGATTGGATCTTTTCTTCTCGCCAGCACAATGGTAACACTAGAGTTGTATCTCGCATTTAGAGGACTCGTAATCGGTGTCCCAGGAATCGCGTGGTCTAAATCAGGTCTTAGACAGCTACACAGAGGCTTGATTCAAGGTCCCAACGGTGCTATAGCGCACTTTGAGAGGTCTTGGGATATGGAAGATCAATGGCTAAACTCGATGAGTTACGCGGCGTTGATTCTTATTCACAGGCATAGTAACAACCATGAGGAGGAAAAGGAATGCCTAGTCGAACTAGAGAAGTTGGGCGGCTGGGAAACCGTTGATAGTTCCTGGATTGAGGCAATAGAGAGAGGCCTGTTAGACTCAGTGCCAATCTGAGTACGGTTGAAAACCTGAACCTCCTGGGAACAACATGGTCAGGATAACTAGAGTCCACACTGGGACCGGGGATGGTGGAGAGACATCCCTTCTTGATGGAAAGAAGGTTGGAAAAGAGAGTCCCAGGGTTGAACTTTATGGTACTATTGATGAATTAAATTCGCAAATTGGCGTAGTCCGGATGGAGTTTGAAAGGATGCCGGGAGTGACAAGATTCCATCGCCCCGGTGAGGCTGATGAAGCGTTGTACAGAGTTCAGCAGGAGTTATTCGACATAGGGGGGGAATGCGCCTGTAGTCCCGGGAAGTTGCCAGAGCAAATGGTGCTCGTAGGCATGGATGAGTGCGACAGGCTGGTTGAAGAAATGGATGATTGGATTAAGGAATTAGAGCCTCTGAAATCTTTCATCTTGCCCATGGGATCTGCGCCGGTTGCATTCCTGCATGTAGCAAGAACCGTTGCCAGAAGGGCAGAGAGGGAGGCTTGTCATCTGAGAAGCGTCGAGGGCGATGGTTCAGTTAGGGATGAGATTATTTGCTACCTTAACAGAATTTCAGATTGGTTGTTTGTGATGGGAAGGTGGATTGCAAAAAACACCGGCGAGGAAGAGGTCCTTTGGACTCCGCTAGGTAAGAGAAATATGGAGTCATAGACTTCGTCCGCTGGACCTAAGGTGATGGCGGGCAGAGCGGAGTAGCTCCTTTTCTTGCTCGAATGTGATTTGTTCCTCTGCCTCGTCAAACTGCAACCAGAGGTAGTTGTTATGCTCATGTGAGAGGCTTACCTCCAACTCATCTGTCTCCGCCAAATACCAAAAGACCTCTTTTGGGGTCTCCCTTCCTTTTCTGAAAAAGGTATATTCAGTCTTCTGGGTCCATTCACTATCGATGGTGATATCAGATATGCCAGTCTCCTCTGTAAGTTCTCTTAACGCGGTAGAGTGGTGATCAGCGTCGCCCTTCTCCACGTGCCCCTTAGGGAAACTCCAGTGTCCCTGTGGGTACTGGAGGAGAAGAATGCTATCAAAGTTCAGAAGTATGAAACCGCATGAGGTCTCGAGAGGTCCAGGTTTGCCCTGCATGTCATGGCCATGCATCTATTCGAGATGAAAACCTTCCGTGATTATGACTTATCACAGAAATCACCATTGACGAGATGGCTTGCCCAGAGGTTATGCCGATGCATCCTTCAGATCTGGATATCAGGCGTATCCTCACCGATAGTGATCTGGATGGAGTGGTAACTGCAGCGATACTGAGGCGTTGGTGGACGGATGCTGAAGTGGTCTTCGGTCATCCAGGAGAACTGCGTGCGGGTCTTTTCGATGATTTGATTGATGAATGGACTGCAGTTTGTGATTTACCGATGCACCCCAAATGTGGACTGAGCATTGATCATCATGAATCAAACAGACCGAAGGGCAATGAGAGCAAGGCAATGATAGTATGGAAGGATAGCCCCTCAGCAGCTCGAATCGCCTATGAATTATTTCACGAAGTTATTGATCTTTCTGACCTTGAGGATTTACTGGATTGGGTTGACAAGCTTGACAGTGGTTCGCTAACCCATGAAGAGTTTCGTTCTCATGCTCCTGCTATCAGGTTAAGCAGGATAGTTGATTCGGGGGAGGATACAGCCGCTTGGATTCTTGAGAAATTGATAGCTGGGGCAACAACTGAAGAGATTCTGGCAGATTCAAAAATTTCCATGTTAGTTGCCGAGAAGGAGGAGGAGTTAGTGAATCTGAACGAGGTTATACTCTCTAGCATGCGCATCGAGGACAGGATAGCAATAGTTCGATTGGACGGTTCGGGAATCCGCTCTAATGGCTACAACGTCACTGCAATGGCTGGTGACGAATGCGATGCGTGTATGATTATTCACGGTGAATTGGGTGCTGATTTCGGAGACTCTGGAAGATACCCGGTCTCTGCGTCTTTCTATACCAACTCATTCCTACATCGGGGGGGTGGAATCTACGACTTGACTGCCCTGGCAACCCTTTTCGATTCCGATGGCGGAGGGCATGCAAATGCATGTGGATGTAGAGTTAAGCCCATTGAAAGTGGGGTTGTCGTAGACAGAGAAGTATCAGAAGACGACATTGAGAGGAATATATCAGAGTGGCTAAAGATGTGGTCCAAGAGATAGTCAGTCCCTTTTCCAGACTGCTCTGTACCTAATTTCCTCCTTGTCTGGAACCACGGCAGTATGGAACTCTACTTCTGACAGGCCTTCTCCGATTTGGTGTATGAAGTCTCTAGACAGCGGCCAAGGCGGAGCATCATTCTGTTCTTCTAGACCATTTGCCAACCTCCCTATGCACATCAGAAGGCCTTTTCTATCCAGAAGCGGAGATAGGTTCCTATAGGCCCTATTTCTAATTTCTTCTGGGATTGCTTGTAGAATATGTACCTCAAGGACCAGATCGAAGGCCTCCTTCCACCTCTGTTCTGGTTGAACAAGGTCTCCAACCAACCAATCAATCTCTTTCCCCTTGTGCAATTGACTTGCCCATTCAACTGCTGACTCAGACACATCGAATGCTGTAACTTTCCATCCTTTCTCATATAGGAATGCTGCGTCCTCTCCCAGACCAGAACCAACAACCAGAGCGCGTCCAGTATGCTGATTTTCTTCTGTCCACTCTACTAAGAAAGGGTGAGGTTCCATCCAATCCCAAGGAATCAGTCTCCTGTCTCTTCGAGAGCTACAGTAGAGCTCCTCAAACCAAGATAGCGGGTCATTAGAATTCTCTGAAGTAGAATAAATCTCAAGCATCCTCTCTCTTGCTTCATCCATTTCTAAGACCTACATGTGAGACACGATTGCTCGACCGAAATCTGAACAGGAAAGGAGGGTAGCGTCCTCCATTAGTCTCTCAAAATCATATGTCACTTTCTTAGAGGAAATCGCTCCCTCCATGCCCTTTACGATCAAATCTGCTGATTCTGTCCAACCTATATGCCTGAGCATCATCTCCCCAGACAGAATCAGACTTCCAGGGTTAACCTTGTCCTGTCCAGCGTATTTAGGAGCCGTGCCGTGAGTGGCCTCGAAAATTGCTACACCCGTGTCATAGTTGATGTTCGCACCGGGAGCAATGCCGATTCCCCCCACTTGTGCAGCTAGTGCATCTGAGATGTAGTCACCATTCAGATTCATAGTAGCCAGTACCTCATATTCTCTAGGTCTAGTCAAGATCTGTTGAAGCATCGCATCCGCAATAACGTCCTTCACAACTATCTCAGTGCCTGTATTCGGATTTGTAAATGAGCACCATGGCCCTTCATCGATCTCGGATGCACCAAACTCCGTCTTCGCGATGTCATATCCCCAATCTCTGAAACCCCCCTCGGTGAACTTCATTATGTTGCCTTTGTGGACCAATGTGACGCTCCCCCTGTCATTTTCTATTGCATACTTGATCGCGGCTCTGACTATCCGAGAAGTTCCTTGTTTACTGATGGGTTTGATTCCCAAACCGGATGTATCTGGAAATCGAATTTTGTCGACACCCATCTCGTTCTGAAGGAAATCTATGACCTTTTCAACCCCTGGACTACCTGCCTCCCACTCTATCCCAGCGTAGACGTCTTCGCTGTTTTCCCTGAATATCACCATGTCAACCGAGCCTGGGTCCTTAACTGGACTGGGAGTTCCGTCAAACCACCTTACTGGTCTAACACAGGCGAATAGATCTAATTGCTGTCTAAGAGCCACGTTTAAGCTCCTAATTCCACCTCCAACTGGAGTGGTTAATGGGCCTTTGATAGAAATCAGGTTCTCTCTCATTGACTTCTTGGTTTCCTCGGGAAGCCATTCCCCAGTGGAGTCGAATGCTTTCTGTCCGGCTAGCACCTCCCTCCAGTGTATTTTCCTGTCTCCAGAATATGCTAATTCAACTGAAGTATCAAGGACATCTATCATCACTGGGGTAATATCTACACCGATTCCGTCCCCTTCAATAAAATGAATCACGGGGTTATTGGGGACTTCTAATTCCCCATTAGAAATTGATATTTGTTCTCCTTCTGACATGTCTACCAAGCTGCTCCGACTAGAAAGTGATAGATGAAGCCAACCCTTCAAGGGGGTGCATCGTTTCGAACGTGTATGAATGGGGAAGTAGCTTGGACCGAATCTACTGGCTACACCGGAACTACCAGCGGAGGGAAAACATTCGGTATTTACGATTCAGAATCACCCAGTCCAATGGAAATGGTACTTCACGGTCATGCTGCCTGTTCTCTGATTGACGTTATTGACGGTCTGAAGCATAGGAAACAAAACCTCGAGTTCATCAAGGTTGAAATCGAAGCTGATAGAGCAGATGAGTCACCTAGGGTATTCACATCCGTAAGAATGAGGTACATCGTGAAAGGCGTGGTGCCAGAGGAATTGGTGAGGAGGCTGATTGAAAGTAGCCACCAAAAGCACTGTAGTGTTGGAATAATGATTACGCGCTCTGGTGCTGAATTGGTGTGGTCTCTTGAAATGATTTCCTGAGATTCTATCCACTCGAGAAAATGGTATAGTAAATATTTTTTTCAAAACGGCCCGCGTTGTGTGAGGTTCGAACCTAATCATTAAACACCCCCCATCCGGAAGAGCAAATCCCTTGCGCTGCCGGGACCATCCTCGGCCAGGCAATATGGGAGGAAGATACAATGCAAACGAAAATAAAGTCCTCTAAGAGCGATGTAGAATCTGAAAGTGGTTTGGTCGTCGAGCGGCGGTTCACATCTGCAGGGCAGGATCCGTTCGAGTCGTTCGAATGGATTGAGATAGACGTGGAGATTAGGAACCCAGACGGGTCTATGGCCGACTCGTTAGAAGGCGTGAAATTGCCTTCAGGATTCTCTGGAGTACCGGGGACGGTCTGTGCTCAGAAGTATCTCCGCAAAGCGGGAGTTCCGAAGTATCTTCGGACCGTTCCCGAGGACGATGTTCCAATCTGGCTACAGCGAAGTGAGCCAGATCACGAGCGGCTTCAAACTGTGGATGCGGCTGAAAGAATGGGTGGTGAGATTGACGGAAGACAGCTCTTCCGTCGGCTCGCAGGGACCTGGACCTACTGGGGCTGGAAGTACGGATACTTCGCAAGCGAGGCTGATGCCCGCGCGTACTTCGATGAGATGTGCTACCTGATTGCAAGTCAGAGATCTGCACCTAACAGTCCCCAGTGGTTCAACACAGGGTTGCACTGGGCATATGGAATCGAAGGCCCGGCTCAAGGTCATAGCTACGTAGACCCAGATACAGGTGAGCTAGGAAAATCTACCAATGCATATGAGCACCCGCAGCCCCATGCCTGTTTCATTCAGTCAGTATCTGATTCACTGGTTGGGGGTACAGACTCAATCATGGGCCTCTGGAACAGAGAGGCGCTTCTATTCAAGTATGGATCTGGTACTGGTTCCAACTTCTCTAACATAAGAGGGAAGGGAGAGCCACTTTCAGGAGGAGGGACTTCCAGTGGGCTTCTGTCTTTCCTGAAGATTGGTGATAGAGCAGCTGGAGCAATAAAATCCGGAGGAACTACCAGGAGAGCGGCAAAAATGGTCACTCTCGACATGGACCACCCAGATATTGAAGAATACATTGACTGGAAGCCCTCGGAAGAAGAGAAAGTCTCGGCATTAGTAATCGGAAGTACAATCCTACAGAAACACGCCAACTCGATAATGGAGTCTATTTGGTCGTTTGATAGTGATGAGGGGAGGTTCGATCAGAAAACGAACCTCGAACTCAGAAAAGCTATGGTCAAAGCCATCCATGACAGTGTTCCTCAGGCTCACATCAAAAGGATTGTCGATCTAGCCGAACAAGGTTGGAAGGGTCTGGAGTTTGAGGTCCTAGATACTGATTGGCAAGGCGAGGCCTACACGACGGTATCCGGTCAAAACAGCAACAATTCGGTCAGAGTCCCTAACTCGTTCATGGATGCTGTGCAATCTGGGGATGAGTGGAACCTCTACTTCAGGACGGAAAGAGACGCTGCTGCGGAAGAAGGAAGGGATGCTGTCCCATGTAGAACTGTGGATGCCAAAGAGCTCTGGGACAAAGTTGCCTACACCGCTTGGGCTTGTGCGGACCCTGGAGTACAGTTCGACACCACAATAAACGAATGGCACACTTGCCCTCAAGCAGGGAGAATCAATGGATCAAACCCGTGCTCTGAGTACATGTTCCTAGATGACACTGCTTGTAATCTAGCAAGTATTAACCTCCTACATTATTACGATCTAGACAGTCATACCTTCCAGATTGAAGACTTCAAGCACAGTGTCAGAGTATGGACTGCTACCTTGGAAATCAGTGTCCTAATGGCTCAGTTCCCTTCTGAGTCGATAGCAAAGGGCTCCTATGATTACCGAACTCTTGGACTTGGTTACTGCAATATCGGATCTCTTCTAACTCACATGGGAATCCCGTATGATGACGAGAGGGCCTTCTCAATATGTGGGGCTATAAGTGCCATAATGTGCGGGGAATCATATGCCACCAGTGCAGAAATGGCCTCATACCTCGGCCCCTTTCCGGATTACGAACGTAATTCTGAAGATATGCTACGCGTAATGAGGAACCATCGAAGAGCTGCATACAACGCTCCTGCTGAAGAATATGAAGGGATAACAGTATTACCAATGGGAATAGACTCCAAGAAGTGTCCCAAGGATCTGCTAGAAGCCGCTAGAAGCTGTTGGGATCGGGCAGTAATGGAGGGTGAGGAACATGGTTTCAGGAATGCGCAGACGACGGTAATTGCTCCAACAGGAACAATCGGTCTCGTAATGGGCGCGGATACCACAGGAATCGAGCCCCAGTTCTCTATGGTACAGTATAAGCAACTTGCAGGAGGTGGCTCTCTGAGAATTATCAACCAAGGACTGCCAAGCGCCCTGTCTAGACTTGGTTACTCAAAGTCAGAAGCGAAAGGGATAGAGGAGTATGTCGTGGGAACCGGCAGACTGAGTCCATCAATACCCCATGAGATCCTAAGCAACGCTGGAATGACCCCCGAAAAATTGTCTGAAATTGAATCTGAGCTACCAAAAGTATTCCATGTTAGGAATGCGTTCTCACCGGACATTCTTGGAAAAGAGTTCTGTATTGAAAATCTCGGATTGACAGAGGACGATTTCTACTTGGACGAGGACGGCAAGGAAAAGTGCAGCAACCCATGGTTCGACACTCTCTCCCATATTGGCATGACAAACGAAGAAATTGAGTTTGCTAACACAGAGATTATTGGTCGGAACACCATCGAAGGAGCTCCTGGTCTGAAAGATGAGCATCTACCTATCTTTGACTGTGCTCAGCCATCGGGAGCTGGGGTCCGTTCCATTGCTCCTTCCGGTCACGTAAACATGATGGCTGCCGCGCAACCTTTCATCTCGGGAGCAATTTCAAAGACGATCAATATGCCATCCGACTGCTCAATAGAGGATGTTAGAGAAGCATACAACCTTAGCCACGCCACAATGAACAAAGCCTGCGCCGTTTACAGGGACGGGAGCAAGCTTTCACAGCCCTTGATGAGTCAGCTAGTGGACTCCATGGAACTAGAAGAGGAGGATGAGGGAGAGGGTGTTGTCGAGAAGATGGTGGAGGAAGCCGCGAGCGCCTTACCACTTCCTGAGCCGGTGGCGATGCCTGTTGCAAAGGCGCTTGTTGAGAAATACATCGCTTCAAAGAGGCCGCTCCCTCACAGAAAGAGGGGAGCGAACTTCAAGGCCAGAGTGGGCGGTCACAGCGTACGTCTCATCACAGGAGAATACGAAGATGGCAAGCTCGGCGAGATCTTCCTGCTTACCTCCAAGGAAGGCGCCGCTTGGAGAGCCCTTCTATCCCAGTTCGCAATCGCGGTGTCTATCGGTTTACAGCATGGAGTACCCATTGATGCATTCGTGAAATCATTCACATTCACCAAGTTCGAGCCAAGCGGAATGATAGAGGGAGGCAGTGGACGTGTGAAGATGTCATCCAGCATCATCGACTGGGTCTTCCGCGAGCTGGCAATCGAGTATGCCGGTAGGGACGACCTAGCTCATGTCCCTCTGAATGAGGAAGACCTGAACCCATTCTCCATCAGCAGACCAGAGGTGACTGAACAGGGACTGTCTCGGAGCCAGGGTGAGAAGCGAGAGGTTCAGATGACCCTAGAAGCAGCAATGGGAGATGTGGATGCGAGGACCAGGCAGGCTGCCAGGGAGAGAGGTTTCACCGGCGACATCTGTGAAGACTGCGGGGGAAGCCAGATGGTCAGAAACGGCACCTGTCTGAAATGCAATGAGTGTGGTTCCACAACCGGTTGCTCATGATTGAAAAATCAAATCTCGAGTTCTATGTTCAGGTTCTGAATTAGTTCCTTGTACCTGTTCCTGATTGTAACTTCCGTTACTCCGGCCACCTCAGCAACCTCTCTCTGGGTCCTTCTCTTCCCACAAAGAACGCTAGCGATGTAGATGATTGATGCAGCGATACCGGTAGGCCCCCTGCCACTGGTCAATTCCTTTTCCTGTGCAGCTGCAATCAACTCGTAGGCCTTGGCCTGCACTTCAGCATCCAGATCAAGCCCCGAACAGAATCTGGGGATATAGTCCTCAGGCTTGGTTGGTGGTATCTTCATCCTCAGTTCCCTGACCATGAATCGATAGGTACGACCAATCTCCTTTCTACCGGTTCTGCTAGCCTCTCCAATCTCATCCAGAGTGCGCGGATTTTCACAGATCCTGCATGCGGCATATAGGCTCGCGGCTGCGACTCCCTCAATCGACCTACCACGAATAAGCCTTGCATCGACCGCTTTTCCGTAAGTCACTGCAGCGGTCTCTCTTATGGTCTTAGGAAGATCGAGTCTGCTTGCCATCCTGTCCAGCTCTGCCAGTGCCATGGCCTTGTTTCGCTCCGTAGCATTGCTTACTCGAGAGCGCTTCTGCCATTTCCTCATTCTGTAGAATTGGCTTCGGTACCTACTAGAAATCGACTTACCGGAGTAGTCCTTATTCTGCCAATCGATGTCCGTGGAAAGTCCCTTGTCATGTAGCATGACTGTCATAGGGGCACCGGTTCTTGCTCGTTGATCTCCCTGTTCGGGACTGAACACACGCCACTCAGCGCCCTGGTCAATCACCTTGTCCTCCAGAACCAGTCCACAGTCATCGCAGACCACTTCTCCTCTAGATTCGTCTTTACTCAGATTTCGGCTTCCACATTCATCGCATTTCACGGTGTCTTCAACAAGGTATGACATTACATCCTCACCCCCTTTTCAACGAAAGGTATTAAATCCGCAAAAGGCATCTTATTTAAGGTTATAATATTTCTAATGTGTTCTCTTCTGCAGCAAGTATAGACATAACTAATCATCGAGAATCGTGAAATACGAATGTTCACTGGCATGTCTGAGGGGAACGATGTCTGAAGGAAAGTGGCCGCCAGAGAGTATAGGCCTCAGTCCAGGAAAGAGAGTTCTGTTCCTAACAAAGGATCTGGAGTTGATTCGAAAGCAACTGTACGAAGGATTGGACCTACGAATGGAAGATTTATCGGTTGGTGATCTTCTTGATGACATCAACACAGATGTGATGACTCCGGCTTGGGTGTGCTTCGATTACGATCCCGCAACTATAGCTGAAAATGCATATGCTGGTCTACTACACGATGGTCGAAGGGTGTTCGAGCCTAGAGCTTTGATTGACGGTGGCTTCGAAGTAATCGTCTCCGGGCATAGGAAGGGTACTGGATCAAGCAGAGAGACGGCGCCTCAGTGTGAGAGATGGTCGGGAATCAGAATCGTGATTGCGGCCTCATTTGCACCAATACATGAACGAAACAACCTGAATCTTGGGCAGCTTATGGGGGATCACTCGATACTAAGTTTGACACAAGAGAGCGCCCGATGACGATGATAGAGAAATTAGTGTCAAACAAACTACTGGGAGACGATAAGACGAGAAAATTCGTGAAACCCGGAGATGCTGTTCTAGCACAGGTCGATGGAGGCTATTCTCACGAGTTCACTACTGCTCAGGTGCACACATTCCTCCAAGAGGAATACGGAGACGACTACAAGATTCCAAATCCCTCCAAATTCGCTGTTTTTGAGGATCATCTGCTTTACGCCACTGGCGTTCCAAGATTTGGGAAATTCACTGACAAGATACAGACCCTAAGGGATATGCAGAATTTGTTCCAGGAATACACCGGAGTGAGGGACTATTCGGCTAAGGATGGGGTGAGTCCAGGAATATGCCACCAAGTTGCGAGAGAAGAGTTCATCGACGTTGGCGACTTCATCCAGGCGACTGATTCGCACACTTGCATGGGAGGCGCTTCCAACGCATTGGCATATGGGGTGGGTTCCACCGAATATGCTAACCTTATTCACAATCAATTCGCGTTCGTCAAGGTCCCAGAAAGTATTCGTTTCGAATTGATGGGCGAGTTGGATCCAGGCTGTACAGCTAAAGACGTGATTCTCCATATTCTCTGGCGTTTTGCTGCGGAGTCTGATACTCTGGATAGAAGCATGGAATTCGGCGGTCCGGGACTTGCAAGCCTATCTATGGATGAAAGAGCAACATTGTGTAATATGGCTACAGAGTGTAGTGCGAAGACCGGCATATGTGAGGCAGACGATGTCACAGTCGATTGGCTTCTATCCAGACGGGAGAACATGGAGGAAGAGAATATCAGGAGTAGATTTGTCCTACCTGATGAAGGCGCGGTCTACGATGGAGGAATTCATGAGATCGACTTATCAGAAATCCGGCCAATGGTGGCGCATCCTGGAAATCCTGACGAAGGGGTTCCTTCGGATCCTACAAACGGGGCCTACATTGACGAATTAGGAGTGGTTCCGATAGACATCGCCTATGCGGGTTCATGCACTGCGGGCAAGGATGATGATTTCTCGTACTATGCCATGGTTTGTGAAGCAGCACTTAGGGAAGGCCTTGTAATTGCGGATGGAGTTGACTGCTACATCCAATTCGGCTCAAAGTCAGTGAAGGATCTCTCATTGGAGATGGGTTGGACATCGATATTCGAGAAGGTTGGTGTCAAGCTCATCGATCCTGGTTGTGGTGCTTGCATCGGTGCAGGCCCCGGGGTAAGCGACAATCCAGAACAAGTCACTGTATCTGCGATAAATAGGAACTTCCAGGGTCGCTCTGGGCCAGGGAAGCTGTATCTTGCAAGTCCTCTGACAGTAATGACCAGCGCATTCACAGGTAAAATAACATCTTGGCATCCTAAAATATTCTCACAATAGTACAAGTTCTCCTAAGGAATGGGGCATTGTTCAATAGCGTTCTCGTTTCGGGCAGAGGCTACCTTGCAAGCCCCTCGTCAGTCGGACAAGGGAGGACTTGGTGGTGGTATACGATGGACCCAGCAGAAAGACTCGCTAGCAAACAAAAACAGATCTCGATAAGTGAGTTCTTCGAGAAAAACAAACACTTCCTTGGATTCGATACTCTTCAAAGATCAATAATCACCGCTGTGAAGGAGGCTGTGGACAATTCGCTAGATGCTTGCGAGGAGTCGAGGATACTTCCAGAGATCAGAGTAGAAATTCAGAGATTGAAGGGGGATAGGCTTAGGCTGATTACCCAAGATAACGGACCAGGGATTCCACGAGAAGACATCGAGAACGTTTTCGGGAAATTCCTTCTCGGTTCAAGATTCCATGCAATTAGGCAGACAAGGGGTCAGCAAGGAATAGGGATCACGGGAGTTGTAATGTACGGTCAGTTGACGGCTGGATCAAAGACGAAGGTTATTTCCAAAATTTCCAGAGATTCCTCTGCAGTTTTCGTGGAGCTTGGAATAGACACTCGCAGGAATAAAGCAACCAAATCCGGAGAAAGTAGAGATATATGGTTAGATGAAAAGACCAGTGAACCGGTTCCTCATGGATTAAAGATAGAGACAGAGATGAGGGCAAAGTACCAGAGAGGTAGACAGTCCGTCCATCAGTACCTAAGGATGACCTCTATCGTCAACCCTCATGCAAGTATCTCACTGATTGTTCGAGATAGGGATGGGAGCACAATTGAGGAGGACGAATGGCAGAGAACCACTGATAGGCTTCCAAGGGTGGTTAGCGAGATCAAGCCCCATCCCCATGGAATTCAACTAGGTTCTCTACAAAGGATGCTGAGAGAAGCCGAGGAGAGGAAAATGACATCCTTTCTACGGCACAACTTCTCGGGAGTCAGCATGAGGGCGGCACGGGAAATCTTAGCTGAAGCTGGCTTAGATGAGGGGAGGAGCCCCAAGAGGATATCCGGAGATGATGCACAAGGAATGATCAACGCATTCAGGAGGGTGAAACTCCTCTCGCCGCCCACCGATTGTCTTTCTCCTATAGAGGACCTCCTAATCAAAAAGGGTCTCTCGAAGGCAATCGACTCCAGATTCGCATCGACAATTACCAGAAACCCGAAGGTAACTCAAGGAAACCCGTTTCAGATTGAGGTTGGTTTGGTCTTTGGTGGAGATCTTAGTGCTGATGGACCCATCGAGGTCCTAAGATTTGCAAATAGGGTCCCCCTGATGTATCAACAAGGAGGTTGCCTCCTAACGAAGGCTCTTGAGGCGGTTGACTGGAAGAGATATGGTTTAGACCATCCCGGAGGAAAGGGTATTCCAAAGGGCCCTGCAGCAGTGCTAATCCATCTAGCGTCTACTAATGTCCAGTTCACTAGTGAAGCTAAGGAGGCAGTTTCTGACAACGAAGAGGTGTTCGAAGAGATTAGGCTAGCCATGCTCGAGGTTGGAAGGGGCCTGAAGGGCCATCTGAAGAAGAGTTCTCAGAGGAAGAAAGCAAGAGAGAAATTTGAGCTCATTAACGTAATTCTCCCAGAAATCTCGAAGAAATCCTCAGAAATCCTATCTAGGGATGAGCCCGACCTAGCACCTATAATTACCAGAATAATGGATGCAGTTTTCTGCGAAGAGGAGATGGGTTGGGATAACGAAAAGAGCCTAGCCACGTGCTCCATAACCATATACAACTATACTGCTAGAGCAAGAGCGTATACCATTCTAGCAAAATGGCCGGAAGGAGATGGAACTGCAATTTCCGATAACCCCCTAGGTGGGGCCAAGCAGGCAAAGGGACTATGGGCATGGAGGCTGGATACACTGAATCCGGGAACTGCCATGACAATACACTTCGGAGTCTCTGGTCTGAGAAAGGGAGAATGGAGCGATGCAGAGATATTCTACAGAGGTAATGGAGAAGTCATAGGTGCGTCTAAGATCGATGAGAAGCTGTTGGAGGAATTGAGGAAATCAGAAGCCCTGGAAGCGGCCGAGGCGGAGTTGGAACTACCCAAAGAGACCATCCCTCAACTGAAAGAGAGAGCAGAGGATAGTGAAGCCTCTCAGGCTCGGCCACTAGTTGAGGGACAGACAAGCCTGTTTAGTGATTTCACAACTAAAGATGGAATGGAGGTGGACGAGTGACAATGGACAGACAAAAAACGAAGGAAGAGGTGATTGATGCTTTGCATGGGGTTGCTTCGGAAATGCATGATAAGATGATGAAAGGCAACCCCCCTACTATGACCCTGCCAGTGAGATCGAAATCAAACATAGGATTCGACAAGAAACTTGGAGTTTACAAGTACGGAAAGAAGAAGACCGTTAGAGATGCAACATCTCTTGGTTCTGCCAGACAACTTCTGAGGGCACTACACATTTCAGAGTTCGTTGAAGGAATGATCTCTGATGGAAAAACCTCCACTCTAAGGGAAATGTACTACATTTCTGAAGGATGGGGGCATGGAAAATTCTCTAGTCAGAACGAAAGCAATGGGGTATCCGAGGACTTGGAGATAGTAACGAAGTGTCTGAGAGAGGACTTCGGTCTGAGGCCTGAGGAGGACGGTGCGAGAATCATCGGCAACGTCACCTTTGAGGAGAGGAATCGTAGAGGAGACTGGATGAGGATTAACTGTAGAGACGACGTAGGAGATTCTGGATACGGGGTTCCGTATAATGTAGAATCAGAGAAGCTTAGGATGGTGGAAGAGGACGTCGACTTCGTGATGGCAATAGAGACTGGGGGAATGTTCGACAGGCTAGTAGAGAATGGTTTCGATGAGGAGGCGAGGTGCGCTCTAGTCCATCTAAAGGGTCAACCGGCAAGGTCCACTAGGAGGATTATGAGAAGAATGAGTGACGAATGGAACAAGCCTGTATTGGTATTCGCTGACTGTGACCCATGGTCGTTCAGGATTTATGCTAGCATAGCCTATGGAGCAATCAAAACTGCTCATATCTCAGAATACTTGGCTACTAAGGAGGCAACATATCTGGGGATAACAGCCGATGATATACTAGCCTACGACCTTCCAAGTGATGATTTGACAAAACAGGACTTGAATGCACTGGAGGCAGAATTGAGTGATCCAAGATTCGCTACTGGTTGGTGGCAAGAGCAGATCCAACTAATGCAAGAAATAGGCAAAAAAGCGGAGCAGCAGTCTCTGGCAAAGTACGGTCTAGACTTCGTCACTGATACTTACCTGCCAGAGAAGCTCGCCACAATGGGCATAACTTACTGAAAAAAGCCTGATAGATGAGTGCCAGGAGGGAGGGCTGTGACCGACAGGAAGAGGGCTTGGGCCAGAATTACCGCCGCTTCCTCCGCGGCCCTACTACTGATGGCCGTGATTTCTTTGTGGCAGGTATTCGACGACTACAACGAGCTGTACAATCCGGAGAGCAACTCTCTAGTGAAACTGGAACCAGGTGATTCGATTACGTTCGAGATAGAGAGCTCTATCTTAGTCTCGGCACTTAGGGTGTCCGATGACGGCTCACCCGATGCAGATCTGAGATTGACAGACAGTCAGGGTAATGAATTGCCGGGTAGAGGGGCTAGAGCGCTAGAGTTTGATCGTTATGATGAGCGAAATGGGACTTCATTTTCTGTCGTAAGAGTCTTCGAGAATATTGGAGGAGAATACACATTAGAGAATCTTGGTACGACCACGCTCTGGCTTGTTGACGATGAGGACTCTGCGAACAAATTAAGCGGAATAGTCTGGACTTACTTGTTCTACATAGGCTGTTGCCTGGGCTCCCCGATTGGCTTGGTTGGATTTGTACTAGCAATCATGGTATGGACTGACAAAAGGAAGATGCCGGACCAATTCGTAATAATTGATGACGGTCGCGTGATAATAGGAAATGCCCAAAGTGATATGGAAGGGGATCAGAATCCGCCAGAGGCGCCGAATCCGTTCTCAGACACCAATCGACAACCCCCGTCTACCATCTCTACTGACGCTTCAAAGGAGAAGGATGGCGAGTCATGGAAGTCGTGGGATGAGGGATGAACTGAACCACATATGGTCAAGATAAATCCTAGATTGGGTTTTTAGAGGAGGTTGACTACCCAACCTTGAGTTGGTAAGTAGTGGTGGGCTTCGATGAGTCTCTGAGTATTCTGGAGAATCCTACTAGGAGATCTATTCTCAGACATCTCGTAAAGGAGCCTCACTACCCATTGCAACTCTCTGAGTTGCTTGATGTCAGCCAACAAGCGGTTGTAAAACACCTCAAGGTTCTGGAGGAAGCTGGATTCGTAGATTCGGAAATGAAGAAGTCGGACAAAGGCGGCCCCCCTAAGAAAGTGTACAGAGTCAATCAGTCGTTCTCGATTCGTCTGGATTTGGGGCCAGACCTTTTCCGAGCCGAGCATAGGAAGATGCCTCGCGGAGTGAGTTTTTCCGGAGGTCTTCCCAACAATCTGGAGGGTGTTTTGGGCAAGATTAGCTCCAGAAAGAGCCTACCGATAGTAGATGCTATGGGGATCTTGTCAGAGTTGGATGCGGCGTTGGAAAGTGTTGACAGACAGAGAGATTCGATAATCGCGCTACACCAGCAAGTCATGCACAAGGTCTCTCCGAGTCTGGAAAAGGGCTTCGAGTCTTACGAAGAGAGGCAGCTTGCACACGCCATGATGAGGAACCCTAGGAGACCGTTGGACTTGGATGCTTTCTCCCAAGGTATGAGGATACAATCAATGCATGCTGAGAAGATGATGGATGCTTTGAGAGAGAAACTAATGAGGGATTTCGCGACAAATTCTGGTTCCTTTGTCTCTGGCAGAGAGTCAGTGCCGCTTCCTTGGTGGATGGCGAAGTAGACCTCAGAACACTAGATCATCATCATCTGAACCTGGCAATAGACTGCTCAGTTCTGAGAATCTAGCGAGTGCCTCAACCCTCCTTCCCCAGATTACGAAGCCTGCGACTCCAAACAGGGAGAAAGTTGCTCCTATGATGATAACCGGAACAGAGTATCTAACTACAATCTCTCTACCTACATCGATTGCCCCTAGTGGAGATTTCATGTTCCCTATCTTCTCGATGTTGTTACTCTCGTCGGTTTCCACGATATTGTTGTCAGGATCTACTACGACTACGATATCGTGGTTGCCAGCTTCGACCATGTATAGAAGGGTAATCGGGTCTGACAGATCTGACTCGGACTGCCCTATTGGCATGATGGCATTTACAATCTGCCTGTAGACTATGTTCTCCTCCTTGCATCCGTTCCTCTTAATGTCAGATTCGGACTGATCCTTGCAAAGGATGATGTTGACGTCAGCAGCGTGTGCGTTTCCTCTGTTTGTGATGAATACATTGACTGAGAGCATCTCTCCAATCGCGGCTTCTCTGTCTGGAGCCACCACGCTCTCTAGAACTAGATCAGGAGCTCTGAGGCGCATCTCGAGGACCTGCTCATTCGTATCGCAATCGGGAGCGGGGTTGTCGGGGATACCGTCAGAGTTGGTATCCAATGTACACGAGTCGGTCCAGACTTCAGTCTCATCGAAATCACCGCCCTCGTCAGAAGAGCCGTGCATAGATAGGACCTTGATTCCGAGATTTCTGTCAACCAGCGATGCATCGGGAGCCACGGTGACAATGACAACTAGTTGCAGAGTAGTATATGGCTCCATCACGGGAAGCGTGATCGTGTTTCCTGCGGTTACATAACAATAGTCGGGCCCTTCTCCCTGGGAGGCTTGCTGGTTGATTTGGTTCTCCTCCTCGACATTTAGTTCCACGCATGGCTTCTCAAGCGGGAACTCGCTACCGAACCCTTCCAACAGAGCGTAGTCTATTTCCCATGTGCTGAGAGAACCCAGGCCCGGACTCACGGACCAGATTTTGTTCACATCATCGTATGTGTGGTTGTGGATCGTGGGCTGATCTGCCACGTTTCCATAATTCGAGACGTTGAGAGTGTATCTTACGATTCTGCTTGGAGCTGTGGTTTTGATCTTGCTCTCCACTAACGGATCCAGAGAAATTTGCATATCGTGGAACTCGATTATGGTAGCTCTGAGTACCACCTGATCCTGAACCCTAGTTCCCTCATAGGGCTCCTCACTCAGGATGTTGAATGTGATCGTGTAATCACCAGCTAGGGTCTGAACTGGGACGTTGATGTAAATTGGGACGGTCTGTGACTCATCTCTATTCAATTCCTCGAACAATATCCTCGGGATGTACATGTCCCAAACGTGAGCTGCTCCTTTATCGTCAATTATGGACTCGATTGTGACGTCGAACCTGTCTTGGCCATTTCCAAGGTTGGAGATTGTGGTGTTCATTTGGTAGGATTGACCGGGGTATAGGTCTAGTATAGTCTCAGGTACTGAGGACTCTAGTTCGTACCTCTGAACAACATTTGTCAGAATTAGCACAGAGTCACGAACTTTCGGGGAGCCATCCAGATGCGCACGGACTGTGACAGATTCCCCAATTCCGGCGGTTGCATTGAACGGGGAGCACATCTCGGCCGTGACTGTGTATGTGTTGCCCACATTTGCCCAGTAGATGTCCTGATCAGCAGATGAGGATCCGCCCGTCCATTCTGAGAAGTCCAAGTCTACTGTCCAATGATCGAACCTCCATGAGTTGATATCTGCCTCTTCTGGCCTCTCCATTGGTGCGCCGGGAGTCGTGAAAACTAGACTCCCTGGAGTAAAGTACTTGTTCACCTGAACAGGGAATCTAGCACACTCCCCAGGAAGAACGTACAGTTTTGTATCCCCGATATCGAATACAATGTTCCCAGTTGTCCTTATCGAGACGTTTATCCATAACTCTAGTACATCGAATGTCCCTCTATCTACAGACAAGACAGGTTCGCCGGTTGACCATCCCTTCAGGTATATGGCAAAGGTGCCGGGGTCCTGGGATTCAGGGACACTGACCTTTAGATTCCTAGTTACGGATTGACCTGGATCCAAGGATAGCGACAGTGGGAAGTCTATCCCCCATCCAAACGGAAGTGACCACTCGTTTTGTCCGTCCAGTGTAGCCGGGTCATAGAATGCGAACGTATCGAAAACGTTTCCAGTGTTCTTGATAGAAATCGAGAAGACTGCCGATTTGCCCTGCTCAACATCTACTTGGAAATGGCTTGTATCGAGTTCTATTCCATGGACAACATCCATCAGAGTAAGCAAGGTTAGCTTGTTGCGGATAGCGGGGTCCTTTTGCGAGGTTGCGATGATGCTTATTTGCGCAAGTTCGTCGCTCTTAGCCTGATAGATTGTGGGTGTTCTGACTCTTAGGTAAAGCGGATCTATGGCTCCGCCCTCTAGGAAAATCTTAGTTGAGTCGAAAATCGGGGTATTGTTGGTCGTATAGAATAATGTTGCAGTCCAGTTGTTTGGAACGCCCTCCATTGTTATTGTGAAGGTATCCTGGACCAACTCCGCGGGCCCTGGGGTGGGATTAGCTATTGTGATGTTGAACGTTGTAAGTTCTCCTGGCTGAATAGTATGGTAGAATGTCTCAGCGTCTGAAGGGCAATCGTATGGGTATCCCTCAATATTCGGATTTGCCTGTATCTTTTCGTCACAGGCCAGTGAGAGGTCCACTAGGCCAGTCAGGACGTGCACGTAGCAAAGAGTCCACTTGTTGGCATTCTGACCATCCCAGTCGCACCTCTTGTCTGACCATCCGATATGCGCTCCACTACCGAGATCGTTGGCGAATGCAGGAGGCATCCCACGATCGAGATTGAAGTCAGGGAACAGATGGTGTCCGTCGGCGGTATTGCACTCTGGCTGGCAGGGTGCAGGGCCTAACTTGTCAGAAGACCAATTGGTAACTTCTTGTATCTCCCATGGGTCGAGTATCGAAGAGGCTGCAGAATTCAATGGGAATCCCTGCGGGTACTCCTCGTTGGTATTGTTTAGTCTGGCATACATAATTGTCTCCTGCCATTCAGTATTGCTGTAGTCAATCCAAGCCAGATGGACATTGTCGAAGGAGTCGGTCAAGATGGAGGGTGCCACAGAGCTTGGTGCAAACGGGAATTCTTCGCTAGCACCCTCGCATTGCTCAGAGTTCGAAATCGCGCTTGAAGCGATTTGCTTAATTCCGTATGCTGGTAGGCCCTCGGGGACTCCGTCCCATTCTGCAGCACCTCTCAGTCTGAGTCTGGTGTAGTATACTTCGTAGGCGCCTTCGATATCGATTCCACCTGTTGGTCCTGAGCAGCCAGGATATAGTCGTCCGTCCTGCCATGCGAGATGCGTGTTTCCTGATGTGTCTATTGCTATTGAGGGGTGTAGGCTGTAAGCAGGGTTGTTTGTAATCTGAGTATCATTCACAACGACCAGATGTCCGTAGCCCTGTTCATCCTCTGATGGACCCAAATCCTCGGTATAGTAACCTCCTTGCTGATTAGATTCTGTACCTGGATCGCCTCTAGTCCAACCGGGCCATGGATTCTCTAGAAGCGAGTGAGGGTCTAGAACAGTCATGTAAATCTCTCGAGAGTTATTCGTAGCTAAGTAGACCATTGCCTCTACCATTATTTCGAGCTCCGACGAGGAGCCTGCGGTTGTTGGGAACTGATACATTTGGCCCTCTGCGGAAGTTGTTCGAGTCGTAGCCCCGCTGCAGGATCTAGTGTTCAGTCCTGACCCCACAGGGCACTGGGCAAGATCGAGCATGTAACTTCCTACAGAAGTGTCGGAGCCTGCCCAGAGAGGATATGGCTTTGTCTGAGCCAAAACACAAGCGTCGTGGGCCTGATTGATGCTCTGCGTATCGTCATTGTCCATTGGCGTCCCTCCGTATGGTCCTTCGTCAGAAATTGGAATCACTACCCTCGTGGCATTGTCATTCCATCGATGGTCCAGAGTTGTTGGGGGGTTTGCAGAAAGTCCCTGCCTTCCTTGGACATCTCTGTAGGACAAGCAGGCCCAAGTTGCTGCAGGACCCCAGAACTCGCTGTAGTAACCGCCATCGGCGGGTAGGTTGGTCGCTTGGTTGTTGTAAACCACCTCAGTGAGTTCTCTGATTCCTCCGGATGAGTCTCCTGGACCTAGCGGAGTGTTTCTCGGGCCCTGACTACCGGATCCTCCGGTCTGGTAAGCGTCAGCACAGTTTCCGCTGGTCGCTGCTGCTGGCCAATTGCCACTTAGTGCATAGAGGGTTTCGTATACACTCATATTGGCACTGACAAGCATGGGCTTTAGTCCCACGAAATACCCGCCGCTCGCAAAGTTCCCTCCATAGAATACAGCACACATGTCAGCCCATTCTGCATTCATGGAGCCAGATGTATCGATAGGGACAACCATCTCTACTTGGCCGCCCCTTGTATCATCCCAGACTATCTGAACGAAGTCGTTTACGTCAACGGCGATATCTGGGTGGCCCTTCTGTCCAAGGATAGGGGTCAAGAGTGTGCTGTCAATCTCCACTATAACCATTCTAGCGACGTGATCAATTGACATCATCTTGTAGTAAATCTGAGATTGTTGATAGTATAGTTCCAATGGTTCGAACGAGTCTTCCCATACAATATGTGGATTATTTTCAGAATCTACGTCTATTGCAGGCCAGTCTCTGTTCTGAGGATTGTTTGCAACCTCGTAATCGTCTGGAACCACGGAAAGTACCGAGTCCAGAGACGCATCGCCGCTCTGGTCGTCCAAGGAAGGATCCAATAGAGTGTACATAATCTTGTATTGACTTGCCTTATCCGTCCAAACGACGTGGACCATGTCATCATTGTCTACTCTAATGTCTGGATGCCAGGCTCGATGAGCTCCTGGATCAGAGATTTGAGTCTCTGCAATCAGTGTCTCCCCCCTAGGATCTAGCATCTTGTAGTAAAGGTGATTCGTGTTGCGACTCCAGACTACGTGGACGTTCCCAGATGAGTCTGCATCCATGGACATCATTCTATCATTGTGGACACCGCTCTGGACGACTTCTATGGGATCGGTCAGAACAATTTCGCTCGCACTAGCCTGTGGCGAGAATGTGGCGAGGAGGCTCACGAGCATTAGCACGACAATCGCTAAACCGCTCTTCTTGGTAGATATACGGTCGTTAGTAAGATGTCGAAAGGTATGCATCATCCATATTCGACTTTCTCGAATACTTAACCTATACCCATTATGGTCACTTGATCGAGATGACGAGCTAGGCCCATTCCAGTGGGTCAAAATCCTTCCCAAAACCACCTGTCTCGTCAGTATCAATCTCTGAATGTCTAGTAGGAGATTCAGGGGATTTTCTGCCTGTCTTCCCTTCCCAATCATCCACTGGGCCTGGTTTCCCCTTCCCATTTCCAAAGCCGTATTTTATTTGGTGAATCAGTGATAGCTTGGTTAGCCAAACTCTTCTCATACTCTGCATGAATTCATTCTGAGTAAGTCCATCCAGCCAAACCGGCCTAGAGAGATTGAAGGCCTGGAGTGGGCCTGCGACTCCCTGCTTGCTTCTCCCGACATGGAGGACCCAATCTAAGTCAGACGATGTCATTCTAATTCTAGTATCGTGTAGCCATTCCTCCCATGACTCCGAGTCTTCTCTAGCCATTTCACGCATTGACTCTTGCTGTCCCTCATCCACTCTTGTAATGGAGTATAACAATACCAAATTTCTCTTCTTTGGAATTACGATGTTGAACAGATGGCCTTGCTTAGTTGGGGGGTATCTAACATGGAGGTGTATTATAGCCTGAGGATCTTTCACCTCTCTTGCCTCCAGCCTCTCACTGTCCAACCATGACCGAATACTGTCTGCAGCATCGTTGTGATTCACAGATGATCCAAGAGGTCGTCCTATTTAGAGCAAGTTGAGACTGGTTTTCACATCTGAAATCAATTCTTCAAGTCTCTTCCCCCTGTCAGAAGAAGCAAGTTTTGCTCTCCTCCTGGAAGTTGAGAAGTCTGACCAACAATCATAGCCAAACAGGAAAACTAAGTTTGAGATATGTATTACCAACAAAATCGACATGGCAATGGCGATGCTCAACAAAGAAAGTGAATGCATCAGGAATGCCGTCACTATTGCCAGCGGGAGCCAGAAAAGTATCGGAGAGAACATCGCAGCTAGAAAGTGGTAAGTTGTCCTTGTTTCTATTCCCTCGTCGGTTCTATCTCCAAGATACCAAGCGAAAAATGCCTGAATACCAGTGGAGGGGATTGTGATTGGAGACATTAGAATCATCAGAAAAATTCCAATTGCAGATTTTGTCCATGCTATTCTGGAGTCTAACTTGATTCCAGTCAATGCTCGGCCATCTAGCTGAACATCATTCAGAATTGTGGCAGCCTCGATAGCGGGCGCCATCAGGTCCTCCTTAGTCTGCCCATCAGACAATGCGGCTCTAACTTCTCTAGCTGCTAGGACCTCGTCTCTGAATGATTTCAACTGGGAGTTAGAACTATTCGCCCTGATGTGTCCTATCAGATGCCAAGCACGGTACGTTTCCCAATTCGGAGCATCGGGAGTTACTTCTGAAAGAGATGAAAATAGAGCGTCCCTCAGATAATGAACTTGATCCGATGGTGGTTCTTCCCATATCCCTGAGGACAATCTCTCAGGGGCCCCTGAGACTTCTGGAGCTTGGACGGGGATTGGTTCCTGGAATTCGACAAAGACATCTGTTCTAAACCAGTGGTGACACCTAAAGTGCAATCCCACAGGCTGAAGGGCAGGATTGGGGAGGCCTCTGTGTTTTGCTATTGAGGCTGCATTTAGAGCAACCCTCATCGGACCAGTCTTGAAACGGTGGAGATGTGAGTCATGGTGAGACTTGCCTTCGGGCATTGCCATAGCATTGTATCCCGAAGCGATACAATTAGTCATCGTGAGAAGGGTCCTATCGTTGATCTTTCTAGCGTATTCTCCGTCGGAAACCCCGTTTTCAATCTCCGACTTCCTGATTACTGGTTGCGACCCCATTCTTCTTGTGAACCAGCCAATTAGTGGCATTGTCATCAGATCATGTCTACCCATAGATATTATTCTTCTATCTTGGGAATGTACCAATGTGGCAGGATCTACCAATCCGTTAATGTGCATCGAAGATATCACTCTACCTCCTTCGTAATCTGGTATCTTCTCATAGTAACTCCTTCTGAAAATATATCTAAGTCCTACGCCTATCAGTAGTAAGACAATCTTCCAGAAGTATGGATTTCCTGGGTGCCTTCCTGTATGATCCCAAGGGATTTTGCCTAGTTTTTTCTTTCTAAGCTTCATTGCTCCACTAGACAACTCGGGTTCGATATCGGGTGCATCCTGCATATCCGACACGGGTTTCGGATGGGGTGAGAGGTCTTGATTATTGAGAGGGCGGACTACTCAGCAAATCTCTGATTGAAGATGATAGTCGTGCTCCATCTTCATGATCTATCGACGAGGGGTTGAATGGGAATGTGAGTCCTCTTCCATCTTCCATCTTGGGGATAATGTGGAAATGAACGTGGAATACACTCTGGAATGCATTCGGGCCATTGTTCTGAATTACGTTGAACTCAGATGCCCCAGTGGCCTCAAGCACTGCCTTTGATATCCTAGGCAAGGCCCTACCGATGGCCTGCGCAGAATCATCACTCAGCTCATCAAGACTCCTGGCTGGCTCTTTGGGTACCACTAGCGTATGGCCAGGACTGGATGGATTGATATCTAGAAATGCGAATATCAAGTCGTCCTCGTATACCTTGTGGCATGGAATTTCTCCTTGGATGATCATTGTGAAGATGCTTCGGGGATCTTCCATATCCCTCACCCAGAAGTAAGAATCACTTCAGCGACTGATGCAAGGCCAACCAACCGTAGAGCCTCTACCATTTCGGTGTTCATGATTGATGAGGCATCAGTTAGGGTGATTCCTGTGTCTTTTATCGCTCTTACTTCGGCTAGTGATGCCTCTTCAGATGATCCGGAAGAGATTGCAGATGTCAACTTCGAGTGAAACTTGGCAACTGCCATTCCATCTCCACCCATTATGGAAGAGATCCTATCTGATTCTCCCTTAACGGCCTCCTCAATCTGAGTATTTCCTCCAAATTTGATTTCTGTTGCCCATTTCGAAGCGTGCTCACCTGCTGATTTGCCTGATACTAGGTCGTCAAGTAGAAGATTCCCGGGTAGCGCGCTCGATCCGTGCATTCCAGTATGAGCGCTCCTTCCAGCAGCGTATAGGCCTGTGTGCCACAGCTCGGCAGGAAGACCCTCTGTTGTGTGACCTTGGAAAAGAACTCTTCCTTGCGCGTCGGATGGTGCGCCACCGGTTGTGTATGCTACTCCTGGAGAAAGAGGTATTACGTCCTTTGAAATATCAATCCCTAGTCTATCCATTATTCGCATAGATGTCTGTGAGAACCAAACCTTTGCGTCTGCGTCCATCTGTCTAAGATCGAGCACACATGGTTCTCCTTCCAGGACTTCCTCTGGGCCTACGTCGTCTCCGTTCTCCCTTCTTATTCTCCCACCGGATCCTAATACATCGAGAGGGATGTGAATCCCACAATCCCTAATCGTTAGAGGATGCCTCGGGGTGATTTCCATCCCCTTTAGATCGATACCAGCAGCAATAGCGAGTGCCGAGCCGGTTCCTGAACCATCGCTGGGTTTTGACCAGAGTCCCTGGTGACCTTCGGTTGCTAATATGACTGCCTTGGCCTGAATAGCGTCTATTCTTCCGGTGGGGACATCTAGAGTCACAATCCCCCGAACCTGTGAGTTGTCCGAGACTATGCTAAGAGGAATCGAATCGGCGTTTCTCTGGATTCCTCTCTTGATAGCCTGTTCCTCGAGTATCCTCGTCACCTCCCTTATGGTTGAGTCTCCGCATCCCGTTAGCCTGGGTGTTTTGTGCCCTGGTGCAGCGGATGCATGTGGAAGCCCTCCTTCTCTACGCCTTAGTGCCAATCCCCACCTCTCTAGTTCAGCTAAAGTATCAACTCCCTGTTTACATGTCCTGGATACAGCCTCCTCATCGCATGTTTCGCCACCTAGTGCCAGAGTGTCCTCTTCATGGGACTTTGAGTCCATTTCATCTATCGAGGCTGCTAATCCGGCTACCGGGTGAGAGCCCGAGGCAGAGCCGATTCCAAACTCATCAATCATAAGTGGAACCGTTCCTCCATCAGCGCAGGCTATCGCCGCACGCAGGGCTGATGGACCCGAACCGATGATGACAACCTCCCTGGACTCCATCTTTCTCTCCAACCCAGAGGTCTCGGTCACAAGAACGTGACGCTGTGAGAGATTCCCCGGGTAATGTCAATCGGCGACGGAAATAGCAATTCTGCGTACTGCAACTGCTGCATCGAGCATCTTCTCTGTGGCTCCCTCTGGATTGAATCCGGAGGAGAGCGTTGTCTGAACCACGAACGCCGAGAGTGTCTCCCCTGTGGGCCCCCTCATGTTAACCTGAACTGGCTTAGAGCCTGTTGACCCAGTGGGCCATGCCAGACCTATCCATAAGACCAGACTGTTGTCAATCAGTCTTGCTAGCACGTCTACTATATCGTTTCCCTCTTCTCCTATTTTTGCAGGTTTCTTGGGCTGTTTGGATACTGGCGGATTCAACCTCAGTGTCTGCTGGTGGGGTTCTCCGTCAGCGGCAATGATGTCTACCTCTATCTGAGATTCACGTCCAGAGTGGTTATGGATCATGACGAACAAGTCCCCTTGCCCCTGGGAGCATCGGGGGGGGATGTCCAGATCGAGTCTCCATGGGCTCTCGATAAGTGAGGCATGCCCCCTCAATGCAGCATCCTCGAGCCTATCGATCAGTCTGAAGAGTCCGGGTTGCCATGCCCTAGTGTGTGCCATTAGTCTCCTGAGTGTCCTGTAACAGAACTTAGACTCGTCATTGTTTAAATCGTCGATTGCAGCAATCCTGAAGACCCTCTTGGATTCGGATATCAGTCTGCTGTCATCAACGAGACCTAGGTGATTCAGATGTAGTACTCTAAGCAGGTGCTCTACCGCAGATTCAGGAGTTTGGTTCGATCTGACCTTGTTTTCTAGGCCAACGACCCAATCGTCCCATGCCCCCGCTGTTTCCGGATCTAAATGTGCTACTACCAAATCAGTAAGAGCTCTCTTCAGAGTACTTTGATGGAGAGTCGGGGCGTGCATGGATAACAACGGAAAGTCTGAGTCTATCATAGGAATTCGACGTTCCAACTGAAGTGTGTTGATAATAGAGATAGATCCTAGAAATACAGCTAATCCGAAGAGTATCGACGCCAGAATCGTCCCTGTCTCGAAGTTGTCCTCAGAATTCAGCGCTCCTGCTGCAAGTAACGCACATATGAGTCTAGTTCTCTCTCTGAGTGTTCTCTCTTGGAGCGTGTTCAGGATTCTCTCAACACCGGGATAGGCTTCCATGTATCTAGTACGTCCGATTTTCAACTGTAGTCGGTCTCTAGCAGACATCTGGGCGAAGGAAGAGGCCAGCATAGCAGGGAAGAAAAGAACGGCCTGAAATGCGAAGAGTGCAACACCGACGTAAACCAGTTCCCCTCCCCGACCAGATGCTAGGATTAGCGTAGCCAATACCGCAGCGAATGATATGGATATTCTGGCGAGGCCACTCCACCGTATAGTGGCAATTTTGGTCCAGAACACTCTCTGAGAGTCTCTGATTCGAACTCTTCGTTCCAGAGCGGACTCAGTGGAGCCGGATAAGTCGTCTTCGCCATAGGGGTTGGGAAGGTCAGACATATTGCTCGCCATGTCTTACCCAGAAGCCTCCCCTGCTTCATGGCATCGCATGGGCCTGCGAAGAGTGTTCGTTTTTGGGGCAGATTTCTTCAGGAGTGCGTGCTCGCGAGAACGGGCGTGTAGCATAGCCTGGATAATGCACCGGCCTCCTAAGCCGGGGACCGCGGGTTCGAATCCTGCCGCGCCCGCCACGATTACATCGAGAGTCCGTGCATCTTCCCCGCGATAGCAGTTCGATGCAGGAATCTCTCGAAGTGAATCCTAGGATAAGTGGATCTCTGTAGTCCGACATCGCATTCCGACAATGCATCCAGAATCTCATACCTTAGTGACTGGGGGACGCTGAGTCTCCTTCCGATGATGACAGAGTGGATTTGAGAGACGAGGTCGGTAGAATCTAGACCATGATTAGTCATCAGGTTGTCAACCTCTGCCATTGCTCCCGATAGGACTTTCTTATTTCTTCCTCGTTGATTTTCCCACTTCCATTCGACTACCTTACCTCGAATAGCCAATTCTACCAGTCTCCTCCCTGCTTGAAGAGTTGATGCCTGGACCATCTTGTGTACCGACGAGCGATCAGAAGCAAGCCCCCTGGAATCTAGCATCTCAAGCGTGAAGACAGCCTTCTTGAGATTGCCTTCGGAAATGTAAGATATATCCTCTAGTACTCCTTCTGCCGGTATACATCCGTTTTTCCCAGCTATTTCTGATAAAGTGGTGGTGATTGTTTCTCTGTCGGTAGGTGGAATCCTAATCATCTGACTGCGTGATCGTAGTGCGTCTATGATTCTGGATGGGGCCCGGGCTACGAGTACGAACCTGGAAGCACCTCCTACCGTCTCCATCATCCTCCTGAGATATGCTTGGCGAATATGTCCCAAGTAATCGGCGTCTTCAATCACTATCAGACGGCTGACAGGCACCATTCCATCGTGCACTTCGGTCTCGGAACCTGCTGGAGCAATGTTTTCATCTGGATATAGGGAGATTCCTCTATCGAAAGCATCCAGGCTGGTTCTTCCTGCCAAGGTGTCCTTCTCTGACCCGCTGGGTCGCAGGAACTCTTCGAAAGAAGACATTGCTCCCCTCTGTCTCACTAAATCTCGTGCTTGAAGGATGTGCGTAGTGGACTTCCATCCGGGGCCCAGGAGCTGTCTGGCGAAAAGACGCCAAGATGCGGTCTTACCTACGCCAGCTGGTCCGGTGATCAGTAAGTGAGGCGGATCCAACGAGATGCTACTGGAAGCGAGTGTCTGACGAACGGTCGTCGGAACTGCTAGTTCATCGAAACTGGTCGGAGCCTCTGTCTGGAGCCAGCTTGCCATGTACTAATGGGAGAGAGGCGGGTCTTGAACTCCGCGATTGTCACTCGGCTTTCAGAACCTTGGCCATGCCATCTTTTCGCGGTTTGACGAAGATTCGGTATCCGCACTTGTGACAGGATCTACCGGTGGAGTCTGCCTCGGCCCATGACATGTGTCCGCAGTTAACGCACTTGTATCGAATCTCTAGAGGGTCCATAGGGGCGTTGCAGTGGTTGCAGTGCTCTTCGGATGTGGGGTTATACTGCCTCTTATCGGTCCTGTTGCAGTTTCTGCACTTGTGCAGGATCTCTTTGTCGCCCTTCATTGCTATCGGGTCCGCCACTTGACGGGCCTTCTTCAATCTGTCCTATCCAGATTTCGCAGATTTGCAAATGTTCACGAAGTTTTCGAAGATGTTTGACCCGAACTCTGTATCGTTTACTTCAGGATGGAATTGGAGACCGAATCTGTCTAATTCTCCGTTCTGCATAGCCTGGACCCTGCAGGACTCGCTTTCGGCGATCACAGTGAAGCCTGGTGGAGGCGTAGTTACCTCATCATTATGGCTCTCCCAAACCGTTTGGTGAGATGGTGTGCCTTGGAATAGGGGACCACCGTCCCCGACTAGGGAAATGGTTGCTGCACCGAACTCTGGCTTGGGAGCCTCTCCTGCAGTCCCTCCATAGTGTCTAGCCATGAATTGGTGGCCAGCGCATATCCCCAGAATCGGAACTTCAAGAGAGAGGTATTCTGCACAGTTGCCTAACTTCCCGGTTAGGCCTACTCTGGCCGCTCCTCCTGATAGAATTAAGCCGTCTAATTCACGCATTTCTGATACCGGAACATCGTTCGGGAGTATTTGCGTATCCACGCCTAGATATCTAAGCATGCGCCACTCTCTGTGGGTCCATTGGCCTCCATTATCTATGACGTCGATGACCACAGGAGCTCCTCCCATGAATAGCCTGTGCACGTTTGGGCCATCAATGATGCCCCCTCAAACCTTGAAAAAGGAAGGCTATCTCGTTAGGAAGCCGGCCCCGATGGTGTAGTGGCCTATCATGCAGCCCTGTCGAGGCTGCGACCCGGGTTCAAATCCCGGTCGGGGCGCCAATGAACCGTCACTAAGAGTGGTTTCAGTGCAGTCTATGCTTGGCCCAATTTCTCAATTTCTCTCTTTCTATTTTTGCTTCATGACCTGAATCTACCGGGAACACCCCCCCATACTGTAGGAAGGTGAGTTCGCCATCATAGCCCAGTAAACCGCAGGCTCGTTTCGCCTCTTCTTTCAGCCTCTTTTTCATTTCATTCCAGGGAGCGTTGTCCTTTTCCACCAGAATCACGGGCCAATGGTTATCAGGGCCCTCCACCAAAGCAGTCCTGATCCCGAGGCTGTGATTGAAGATCTCCTCTATTTGCTTGGTGTGTAGAGTGTAGCCGTTTTTCGATCTAACTCTGTGAGCCTTCCTACCGACTATCCAAACTCTACCATGCTGGTCAAGGTATCCCAAATCCCCAGTTCGATGCCAATTAGTTCCATCGAGAGAGTCGTGAGCAGTAGTCTTTGGACCTCCAAACTCTATCTCGTCCTGCCCAATAAGAGAAGAATACACTGCTGGGCCCATAGCCGAGATTTCTCCTATGGATCCAGGCCCAAAACCTGAGACTTCTGATGCAATGGAAGGGTCGAACTGCTCATTGTAGTCCTCGAAAGAAAGAATCCTAATCATAATCCCCTCCACTGGTTCTCCGAGACAGAAACCCATCCCAGACTCGGTTTTTGGGTGAGTTTCTATGATGGTGCTAGCATGGGCCTGGCAGAGGGGAAATCCCTCAGTAGCCCCATATACAAGACGGAATCCTCCACGAGGCGACCTCTCTTCTGATAGGTGGCTTTCAATCGTACTGACGAAACCAGCAGAAATCGTCTCCCCTCCAACGTAAATCCGTGTTAGAGATTCTAGCATAGCCGGTGACTGATTGTGTGATTCCGCGTGGCTTTCCAAATAGTTTGCCAGATGGATTGCCGACGGAGGGGACAGGAATGCTGCCGTCGCCCCCCAAGTAGAGACAGTCTCGACTATTTCCTGCCCTCTGATATGTCTGGGTTTAGCCATTATCGACACAGATGAAATTCCAATCAGAGGATGGATGATTAGTGTACCAGACCTTCCGAAGAAGACGTCATCAGACGTAATTCCCTCCGATTCGAGAGTCCGGAGGAGAGAATGCAGCATCCCGTGAGAGTATATCACTCCCTTCGGTGGCCCGGTGCTTCCTGTTGTGTACCTAACAAAGGCCGGGACGTCTGTCCAGTCAATTTCCTTTTTCGAGGTAAAACCTGACCCGTTGTTAGAATTAGAGTAGAATTTCTTCAGATTTCGGACGTTTATTGTCCTCAACTTTCTGGGTCCGAGACGGAGAATCCTGCGAATTGCGAGCAAGGCTCCGCTTCCGATTACCCCCTCTGGTCTGGCTCTGTTCAGGATTTTTCTTAGTTGCGCTCTTCCGCTCCGCTTCCTGATTTTGATGGAGGGTAGCAGGAGAGGGACTGCCCCCGTCTTTAGCATTGCATACATCAGCACGACGAATTCGGTACTAGGACGTGCTAGTACGAGTGTTACTAGACCGTCCTTGAAACCTCTATTCGATAGATAGCGAGCTGCTCTATCGCTCCTCTGATCGAGTTCTCTGAAGGAGATACTGTCTGTTTTCTTCTTATTTCCTTTCCTTATGAACGCAAATGCTATCTTATCGGGAAATGCGTCAGACGTACTAGAAAGTGTGTCTAGGATGTTGTTCAAACTAGTCCTCCCGAGGTGCAATCCATGCCTGGAAAGAGCATAGTCTCAGTTTGCTACTGTAGTCTCTCTTTACTCTCAGATTTGGAGCTGGGAACCCTGCCAGCGAGTCAGGGAGATCTCGACTGATGGATCGGTTGGCGTGCTCGATTTCGTTCTCTGGAACAATAACCCTACCCCTCACCATAGATGGGGTCTCTCGGTCAATCAGAGGCACTAGAGAGTGTAAAATATCGAGAGTCCTATGTGGGAGGTTTACTATGAGCAGGTCCCACCTACCGATAAACTCTGGATTTGTTTGTAGTTTCATGGCGTCGGCGACCCCGATTATGCGATCTTCGTAAATCCTAGATATCGGAGCAGGCCCCATCGGATAACCCCTACCGTCCCATCTGCGGAGGTTATCCATCAGGAGCTCCACTGCATGGGGATTCAGATCAGATGCCAGCACCTCGCCGACTAGGCCTGGTTCCGAAAGCAGAATTGCTAGCGAAGGGCCTACCCCGCAAAATGGATCGCAGACCCTCAACGGCCTTCCTAGTAGTTCTCTAAGTTGTCTGGCCAGTGCAAGAGTCTCGAGTCTCTCGGACTGGAGCTTGGTCGAGAAGTACGCCTTACTTGGATCACAAGCGATGGATTTCCCAGACTCTCGGACCAGGACCCGAGTGCTCATGACAGAGTCTGGAATTGCCTCGGTGACTATCGCCCCATCGACTCTGGCACCAATCGGGGTTAGTTTGCGGATCCTTAGTTCGCCCTGGACGCCTTCGTCGTTCAAGACTAGTCTGATGTGAGGATGGGAAAGGAGTTTGGCCTCAGCAATTTGGGCAGAGAACCTCTCCAAGGTGTCCTCGATTCTTACTATCATCATATCCGAAATGAACTCATGTGAAGAAGGCCATGCTTCGCCATGAGCCGCAATCACCTCCGGTCCCAAAAGATTAGTCAGGTGGTTCCACCAATCAGAATCGATTCTATTGTCGGGCTGACCCTCGTGGACTTCTATCTCGTATTTGTCAAAGGGTGCTGGGAGTGCGATTGGAGATCCAGGATCGATGGGGACCAAGCGGGATTCTGCATCGTCCTGTGAGAAAACCCTCATTCCAGAAGCTAGCCACTCCCTCTCTCTGAGTAGACTCAGGATACTCTCCACATCTCGATTTGGGACCCTCAGGTGACGCATCACGTTGATGGGCCGGTAGGCGTCATCGCTTGACGATGACGGAGATGAGGGCCACATGATCAAGAGCATCCTGATCTCGCCGATAAAACGAAACCTGCTAACAAAGAAGATGTTCAGGGTAGCTAAGGAGACATCGGAGACCAAGGGAAAGAAGTTGATGGTGATAGGTGATCCCTGTAGCGGGAACTACTTCCAATTCATGTCCAGCTTGTTCCCTAACTGTGAGCATGGGGATGTTACTGTAGACCTGTTTGGCTGCAAGGAGTGCAATAGGATGGACATCAACGATATGTCGGCCTGGGAGGAGTTCGATGACGGTGAGTTCGTGGTGATGGAGACAGGGGTTCTAGGTTTTTCGAAGGACATTGGGGCGGTGCTCTCCCAAATCAGGAGGGTCTCTGGGGGAGACTTCCTTTCTGCGGGTGGGAACAAAGGCTTTCTTTGGGAGATGTTCCTTTACAAGACCTACAGTAAGGAGTTGATCTACTCGATGGTCCCATTCGACTCTCGTGTGGATGATCATTACTCGGGGACTCTGTTGGGTCGAAAGGGCTCCTTTCGGCTGAAGTTCTGAGGCACATCATATTGATGTGCATGAGAGCATAGGGAAGGGAGATGGCAACTGATGAGGTTCCTGCCGGGCTATGGCTAATCGGTATCGGTCCAGGGGATCTGGGGCACATGACTGAGAGGGCTCGTAGTGTGGCACGGGGGTGCAAAAAGAGGTACTTGGAGGGATACACCGCAGTTCTGCCCACGGAGCAGGAAGCCCTTCTGGAGAGCGTGGTAGGGCCCTGGGAGAGGATGATGCGCCCGTCTGTGGAAAGTCCTGAGGCTCTGCTTGACGAGTCACGGAACGATTCTGTGGCCCTTTTGGTCGTTGGAGATCCGATGCAAGCTACCACGCACATAGATTTAGAGGCTAGATGTATGGAGGAAGGAATAGGCTTCGAAGTAATCCCTGGGATGTCTGCGACTTCGCTGGCCGTCTCTCTATCTGGTCTTCAATCGTATAAGTTCGGAAGGCAGGTCACACTGCCATATCCATACGGAGATTATCTTGCCACGTCACCTCTGGAAATGATTTTGAGGAATTTGGAGGGCGGCTTGCATACACTGGTTCTTCTGGATCTCGACCCAACGGGGATGGGTCTCGACCTTCCGACTCCGATGAGTCCTTCGCAAGCCATTTCCACTCTCGGGGAGATGGAAGAGAAGTGGTTGGAAGAGCGAGATGGTCTAGATTCTACTGGGGTTAAAAAAAACGCCTTGGCGGTCAATGAATGGGAGGGGGTGCTCCTGAGTGATGTTGGAACTAAAGGGCAAAGAGTCTTCTCTGGAAGTCTTAAAGAAATCTCAAAGGTTCAGGGTGGCCGGGTTCATTCCCTGATAATACCGTCGGAAATGAGCGATAACGAAAGAGAGGCTTTCAGCAGAAGGGGAGCGATGTAGGGCCCCCGACGAACTCAAGTCTGAGATGCCTTTCGGTGGATTGGATATCATGGCCAAGCCTCCTGCAGAAGTTCGTTTCCCCGGTGACAGGAGTCGTAGGAAGAGAGTGAGGGTAAGGGGAATTAAACAGGCCTCGAAGGAAATCCAGCAGAGGCTCGAGAGGAGCCTGGAGGCACTGCTGGAAAACCCAGAGAGTTTCCTTCCAGAGATAGTTGGGGATTTGGGGAAGGTCTCACTCTTCGGGAACAAGGACCCCATGGCATTGACGTTGCACGAGCTCAAAGCTGTCTCCTCAAAAAGAAACGATATCAGGTGGCTGAAGAAGAGGATGTCCAAAAGAAGCGGAGGGGATGTATCCCGTTCCCTTGCTGGGAGCCTAGTTGCAGCATCTGAGGAGGATCTGACTACGGTCTCGGTATTCAAGAGCGACGTCTACGGTAACGCTAGCTACCTAAAGAGAGGGAGCGGTAGACCTGGCCATCTTGTAGGCATACAGAACTTCAACCACCCCCGGCTGAGGCTTTTGGTCTGGGACGACCACGCCAAGGCAGGCCAGTACTTCTTCTCGTGGGATGGAGGTTTCGTGTTCACTGGATTTGAGCCGACTCCTCCCTCCGAGTGGGTGCAGTGGACCCTTGGGAACACTTCAGTGGACCTGCAGGGAGATTCTTGCAAGTGGTCTGCGGGATTGGACGAAGAGACTGTTGTCTCAGAATCAGGGACTGCGGATGGCTGGCTTAAGCTCGAGTTCTCCGATGGAACCAAGGTGGGGCTCTCCCCTGCAGCGCTGGCCAAGACAGAGGAGCCCGTGGCAAGGAGCATTGCTGTGTCGATGATGCCTCCCAATAAACTTGGAGAGGTCTGCGAGGCGGCTTGGGTGTGGAGGCCAGAGGGGTGGCCAGAGGACAGGGCTCTACCCGAAGAGGGTCTCGAGAGAGTGGATGAAGTCCTGAATACCTGGCTCAAGATGTCGTTGGAGGACAATGCTCTAGCAAGGGCCTGCAGGTACAGTATTCTAAACTCGATCACCGATGGATTCGTCGTCGGTAGTAACTGGTTCTCCGATGACAATAGAGGGGAGTTCCTCGGTCACATGAATGGGACGGAGGACGAGCGCCGGGCGCTCGCCTGTGTACTAGATTCGATAGACGATGGAATCCACGTCAGGTCGGATGGCGTCGTAGTGAGCCTGGACGAAAAGGTCGTGAGGCTCGAAGACTCTTCGTGCCACCCTGTTCTGGTTTCTCTCTGGGAAGAGCACGGTGGGACAATCCTGGAGGATTTGTTCGGACTGGTAGGAGAGGATGCGGAGAGGGTTCACTCAAGACAGTCGAAGAGGAAGCAGGGGTTCGGAGCTTTTCTACGAGAGTTAAGCGAGTCGCTGAGCACTGCAATGAAGCTGGATAGGCTTCCTTGGAAGAGAGGAGCTCTCCCTGGCCCTCTTTCATTCGCAGACGATTTGGTGCGGAAGGCCGCTGATGATGGGGTTGCCTCCACTGTCTCCATGGCTAGGAAGGGTAGAGGTCTGGAGTCCTCTATGGGCTGGGCATGGTTGGTAGTGCACGATAAGACGGAGTCGGATGCATGGAGATTCGATGAAGAGAGCCGCGACAAGGGGGGCGACTGGGTCCCAGCCCTGAGGGCGCTCTGGGACGCTGCTCAGGCGCTTCTGCTGGAAGACGATCTTGAGGCTGAGTCAGACTATCGCTCTGCTATGGAGTGGTTGGCAGAAGTAAGCGGGTCTGGCTCGTTGCCTTAGGCCGAGTTTCACATTTAGCGCTAGAATGCCTCCGGGAACAGCTCATACGCCCGGTACATGAAACCAGCAGAGAATCCGATCATGCCCAATCCGCAAATTCCCAATGCAATTTTGTATGCTCTTGGCGACATAGAGCCGCGCGTCCTGTCGAAGATTAGGGCAATCGTCATCTTTACGATGATTATCGTTACCAGGAAAGATAGTGCGTAGGCCACAGGAGCCGCAGGCTCCTCGTCTGCTGCTGACGCCATCAGAGGGCCGCCAATTAGGAACCAGAACACATACACGTTCGGATTCAGTAGATTCGTAATCACCCCCCTGCTGAATGATCCAGTGACCTCCTGCTGCCCGATATCAGAATCAGGTGGTTCTATTCTGAAACAATCGATGCCGAACCAGAATAGGAAACAGGCTCCCAGCATGGAAATCGTGAACATGAGACTAGATTGATCGGCGACCCATCCTGACAGCAGTACGCTGATCATGATTAAGGGACCATCCGTGAATATTGGAGCTGATGCGGCCCTTGCACCTGCAGACCAACCTCCAGTCAGGGTCTCTCGGATTACCATTGTCAGTAGGGGGCCCGGGCGAACTCCCTCGAACAGACCGAGTGCTATCCCAGCTAACGCTAACTGCAATATGAGATCTGTTTGCATCATCTAGCGCCTCGAGTAAATGGCAATCTTAGCCAGCAACTCCAGAATTTCCAGATACAACCAGATTAGTGTGACCATCAGCCCAAAAGCGGCTCTCCACTCCAATTGCTTTGGTGCTCCCATCTGGACACCCCTCTCGATGAAGTCGAAGTCTGCTACAAGGCAGAGTGCCCCGATTCCTACGACGAAGAGCGAGAATGCTATCCCTACAGGGGTCGCATCGTGAATGTAAGGCACTCGAAACAACCCTGTCACTGCACCAATAATAGAGAATATGTAGATCAAAATAATAGCAAACATCGAGGAATATACTGCTATCGCTAGATTCCTGTCCCACCTGATCAGGCCTGCTCTGTAAATCGCAATCATTGATGCGAGGATCATGAAGGTGAGGAAAGCTGCTAGGATTCCGATCCCCGGAAGGTCAAAAGCCACTTCGAAAAACCAGGTTATCCCACCTATTACCAGCCCCTCTAGTGCTGCGTATGTGCATATTAGCATCGGATTAGTAGACCCGGAGAAAATCACAATCAAGGCTACGATAAAGCCGCCAAGTGCACCGACTAAGATAAGTGGGGCACTATCAGGCATCGAGAAAGCGGTAAACAGTGCAGTTGTGGCCGTAATCAGGAGTAGAAGCCCCGTTTTCTCGGCTACTCCCTCGATTGTCATCATGCTGGACTCGTATCCCTCCCACCATGGAGCGTCTTTGTAGGCAGATTTCTGGAATGTTGAGTCATTGAGTGCGGGATTTCCCGATCTGTACATGGATGCGGGTTCCAGTCGGGGTTCTCAAGGCTTGGGATTGATTCTGTCAGACCATCCCGTTTAGGTGTTGACCTGTATAGCTTCCAGGCTCCCTAGCGACCTCGTCAGGCGTTCCTGCGACTACCACCTCTCCACCCAGCTCTCCTCCCTCCGGACCTAGGTCGATTATCCAGTCCGCGCACTTGATCACATCGAGGTGGTGTTCTATCACTATCACCGTGTGACCGTTGCGTCGTAGCCGAAGTAGGACATCGATGAGCTGATGGACGTCTGATAGAGCCAGGCCCGTAGTCGGTTCGTCCAAGATGTAGAATGTGTGCTTCCTTGGTGGTCTGTGGAGTTCGGTTGCCAACTTGACTCGTTGGGCCTCTCCTCCGGAGAGTGTTGTTGCAGGCTGTCCTAGCCTGATGTATCCCAATCCAACATCCTGGACCGTCTTGACTATCCTGTGGATCCTGGGTTGGTTCTCAAAGAAGACGCATGCCTCATCAACGCTCAATTCGAGAATATCATTAATCGTCTTACCCTTCCACTTGACCTCTAGTGTCTCCCTGGTGTACCTCTTTCCCTTGCACACTTCACAAGTTACCCACACGTCTGGTAGGAAGTTCATCTCCAGTTTAGTAGAGCCCGCTCCGCTGCATGCCTCGCACCTCCCTCCTCTGACATTGAAGGAGAACTGTCCTGGTTCGTATCCCCTTTCCTTCGCCAATTTTGTCTGTGAGAATAGGTCCCTAATAGGTCCGAAGGCACCTGTGTAAGTTGCCGGATTAGATCTTGGAGTCCTTCCAATGGGTGATTGGTCGATTACTATGGTCTTGTCCACCATTTCCAGGCCTGCAATCCCATCCATGGCGCCAGGAGTTGAGTCTGTTCCGTGGAGTTCTCTAAGAAGTGCTGGTGCAAGTGTCTCAGTAACCAAAGACGACTTGCCGGATCCCGAAACCCCGGTAACGGCCACCATGCAGCCGAGGGGTATCCTGACATCGATGTCCTGGAGGTTGTTCTGACGGGCACCTGAAATCTTGATCCATCGTTCATCGTCGGGCTCGACTCTATCGTCGGGAATCGGGATCCCCTCCCTCCCCGACAGATATGCGGCCGTAGGGCTCTCATCGCTTCGTAAGAGATCTGGGTAGGTCCCACTCACGACCAGTTGCCCGCCGTCCTTCCCAGCGCCGGGTCCGAGATCAACCAGCCAATCGGCCTGCTTCATCGTAGCCTCATCGTGCTCCACAACCAGCAGTGTATTCCCGAGATCTGTTAGCTCCCTCAACGTCTGAAGTAGTCTGTCGTTGTCCCTGGGATGAAGACCTATGCTAGGCTCATCCAAGACGTACATTACGCCGGTTAGTCGTGTGCCTATCTGTGTTGCCAATCGTATCCTCTGACTCTCCCCGCCCGAGAGAGTGTTAGCCCTGCGATCTAGTGTCAGGTAGTCTAACCCAACCAAGGCAAGGAACCTGAGTCTGGACTCTATCTCCTTGATGATCTCTTTTCCTATGTACATGGAACGCTCGTCTAGCCTCTCCGTCGATTGGACTATGACGCTGTCTGGGGCGTCTCTGTCGAGATTGTCCCATGTATCATCTAAGCCCCCCAACCTCCAATTCTGTACCACGGCCAAGGCTTCCAGCACACTGCAACTTGAAATTCCTGGAAGATTCACACCCCCGACGGTGACCTTGGATACGGCATCGTTCAGTTTGTCTCCACGGCAAGTTGAGCACGCCTCATCCGTCATGAACGAGGATAGCCTGGACCTAGTTCGCTCTGAGCTGGTATCCTTGTATGTACGAGCGAGTCTGGAGAAGACCCCTTCCCATGGTCTGGACATAGTGTACGAGGACCCCTTCTCAGAGTTGAACTCGAAATTGATCACCTCGCCTCCTGAGCCATTGAGCATGATATCGCGACTGTCCTCGTCCAATTCTCCAAATGGGACGTCCGTGGGTATGCCGAAGTGGTCGCATGTCTGAGTCATCTGGCTTCGGTACCAACCGGACATCATCGACCTCCGGAAGGGCCTGATGCATCCCTCCCCCACCGTAGCTGTCCTGTCGATTACGAGATCGGGAGAGAATGACCGCTCGACCCCTAACCCCTGACAGGTGGGGCACGCTCCTAGGGGGTTGTTGAACGAGAAAACTCGGGGGCTCATCTCAGGAAGGAAGGAGCCGTGGGTTGGGCATGCAAACTCCTCCGAGTAAGCGATTACCTCTTCCTCCTGGGTCCTGAATCTCTGCTCTTCTGCATTGTCTTCCCCGGGTTTGGGCGCACTCAGACTCTCCACTGCAACGGACCCTGCGCCGAGGCGCAATCCCGCCTCTATTCCCTCTGTTAGCCTCTGTCTATTGGGCTGTGTCAGCAGCAGTCTGTCCACTCTGACGTCTACATCGTGTCTCAGATTCTTTTCCAAGCGTGGGGGATCTTCGAAGCTAGCCTCTCTTCCATTTACCTTGCCTGCAAGGTATCCTTGGTCTACCAAAGCATTGAACAAGTCGGCATGGGTGCCCTTTCGATTCCTGATTGCAGGACTCCAAATCGCTATCCCATGTCCCTCAAAGCGCCACATGACATCATCGACAATCTCCTGCACGGTCCTCCTGCTAACTTCGCGTCCACATTCGGGACAATGAGGGAGTCCGACTCTCGCCCACAGAAGTCGCATGTAATCCATCATCTCAGTTACGGTAGCAACTGTCGATCTGGGGTTGTGACTTCCTTGCTTCTGATCTATGCTGATAGCCGGTGATAGTCCTTCGATAGAGTCGCAGTCTGGTTTCTTCATTTGTCCGAGGAACTGCCTTGCATAGGAACTTAGGCTCTCGACATAGCGTCTCTGGCCCTCTGCATACAGAGTATCGAATGCTAAGCTTGATTTCCCGGAGCCTGAAACCCCAGATATCACGACGAACTTTCCCCTCGGTATGCTAACATCGATGTTCTTCAGATTATGAGTCCTGGCCCCCTTTACCTCGATCCAACCATCCTCGGAAAAGCCATTGCTCTTGTTGTCTGACATCGCATCACCTTGTCCGGAGTAACCACTCACAGCGCGCTCCTTTGAAACCATGCCTGAGAAAACCACACAGAATGGAATCGGGGTTGCTTTGGCCTTGTAGTTACAACGGCTGTGAATTGGAGTCGAGCGCTCTTAGGTTTAGTGTCTAGAGAAGCCAGAGAGCGTCGATAGTGTCGCCCTCTTGACAATCCGAATCCGGAGGGAGAAGAGAGAGGCCATTGTGGGCTACCATACTGTGGATATTACCGCTTCCCTGGTGCGTACTTGTGGAGCCTAGCAATCTATCTCCCTCCTGTCTGATAGAAATCCTCCTCATGCACAGCTTCCCAGGCGCTCCCTTCAGTGACTCCTCCATCTCCACTCTTACTCTGTTGGCAAGTCTGGGTCTGATTCCCTCTTCGGAGCCCATACTGAATGACATCCATGGTGCTACCAGTACTGTGAAGACGATGTGACTGCTGACTGGGTTTCCTGGAAGCCCGAAAATTGGTTTCCCCCTCCAAGAGCCGAAAATTGGTGGGCCTCCTGGTTTAATCATCACCTTCCAGAATCTAATATCTCCTTCTTCCTCCATTATTCTTCGAACCATGTCCCATTCCCCCATGCTGACCCCTCCACTGGTAAGAATGGCGTCGCATGACGCTGCAGCTTCGTCCAGAGTTTCTCTCAGACGATCCATGCTGTCTTTAATCAGGTCGAGCCTCCTTGGTGTTCCTCCCATCTTCTCCACAAGGGATGATAGCCCGAATGTGTTGGATTCGTATATCGAGCTCTCTGAGAGAGGTTCCCCGGGAGGAGTCAGCTCGTCTCCGACCCCTATCACAGCAATGTTGGGTTTCCTTACCACCCTGATGTTCGCATGGCCCATTGTTGCTGCGAGAGAAACCGAAGCCGGAGTCAGGACGGTGCCAGCTCTCAATGCCACGGTGTCGCGGGTTAGGTTCTCGCCCTTCCAGCGGATAAAGCTGGGTTTGGCCGGGCCGTCGATTGTTACTTTGTCCCCTACAATAGTGGAGTCTTCGACCATCACAATGGCATCCGCTCCCTGAGGTATGGGTGCACCGGTCATTATCCTGCAAGCTTCACCTGCATTTACGGCCGGGATTTCTTCAGAGCCGGCTTGGCTAGTTCCCACTATCCTCAGTATGGCTCCTAGTTTCTTGCAATCTGCCTCTCTTACTGCCCAGCCGTCCATAGCCGAGTTATCGAATCTCGGATCGTCTACCATTGATATTAGGTCCTCGAAAAGAGTCCGGCCAGATGCCGTAATCAACGGAATTGTCTCGTGTTCCCTGACCAGGGTAAGTTGACTGGCCAGTTCAATTGCCCGTTGCAGGGAAACTCCTACCTCCATGGTCACCGAGAAACGGTGGAGTTGAAGTGTCCTTCCCAAAGGGGTCCTCGTGGTTTCCACTGAGTTGGTGCTTATTTTAATCGCCCTATTCGCTGTAGCATCTCTGTACTCCTCGGTTGGGCTCGGGGGAGCGTCGGGTTACCTAGCTGTCCTGTCGTTGACGACGTTTGCAGCGTCGGAGTCGATTTGGCTCAAGCAATATGCCTGGTCGCTAAATCTGATTGTGGCTGGGATTGCCTTCTGGAACTACCACAGGTCTGGTCATCATGTCAGGGATCTGTCTCTCCCATTCATTTCCTCAAGCGTGCCCATGGCCGCTCTCGGAGGATTCATGCTTGTGGAAGGGGCCGTTTACGACGCATTGCTATCACTCACATTAATCCTAGCGGCTTGGAGGTTGGTTTCAGGTGACGCAGGAGTTAGCGAGGCAGTCAGACCCAGTGCTACCAAGGCTGCGGTAGTTGGAGGTGGAATTGGCTTGGCGAGTGGAGTGATAGGCTTGGGGGGCGGCATCTTCCTACTCCCCGCCCTTATGCTCGGGAGGTGGGCTAAAGCGAAGGAGGCCGCGGCGACGACCGCCCTCTTCGTATGGCTAAACTCGCTCGCTGGACTAGTTGGAGCGGGGGTCGCTGGTAGACTTGATCTAGACCCTAGTCTTCTGTTTCCTTTCGTAATCGCAGTTCTGGCTGGGAGCCTGATAGGATCTAGGTATGGCTCTACATCCTCTTCCCAGAAGGGTGTAAGAGGAATACTTGTGACGGTACTGATTCTAGCAGCAACTAGGCGGGCATTGGGAATTCTACAACTGGGTTGAGGTGCTCAGGCCTCCATCACGTGACTGACTGCATTGCGGAAAATCGCCATCCCCTCTCCCTGTCCGTGTTCATTTTGTTCTCTGGTCCATGTGGCTCCGAGCCATGTTGAATGGTTTGCCTCGGGGTGTGGCATCAACCCGAAAACCAACCCTGTCGGGTCACAGACCCCGGCGACGTTCCTCCAGCTCTGATTAGGAGAGACTGGGTAAGGGAGGATGTTGTCGCTAGCACTAGGGTATTCGTTCGTAGGGTCGACATATCTCGCGACCAATTGGCCGGACTCTGCCCATCTATCTATCAAGGTGGGATCGTCTGTGACAAATTTTCCTTCCCCATGCCGCACTGGGACCCTGATGCGCTCGAGTCCCGCTGTCCATATGCACGGACTCTTTGGGTCGAACTCAAGGGTCACCCATCTGTTCTCGTAGTGACCGCTGTCATTGAGTGCGAGAGAGGCGGTCTGGGTTAGTGAAACCTCTTCGTCACCTGGAAGGAGGCCCATCTTCACAAGTATCTGGAAGCCGTTGCATATACCAATTACAGGCTTCCCATCCCTTACGAAACCCCTTACCTGGTCCCTCAAACCGAAACGAAGCCTGTTTCCCATCAGCCTGCCGCTGCCTAGATGGTCGCCGAAGGAGAACCCTCCAGGTATCGCCATGATCTGGTAATCTGAGAGATTCAATTCCCCGTTGACCAGCCGGTTGACGTGAACCCTGTCAGCACGGGCTCCTGACATCTCGAATACGGCCATAGTCTCTGTCTCACAGTTGATTCCGAAGCCCGAAAGGACTGCTACCTTGGGAGTCATCAGAGTCCCCCTCCATGTAGTGTGTTCTTCCAAGAGTCCCTCATTTCCGACATTGAGCCCAAGAGGACTTTTTCTCCGTCCCTAGATACGGAGATGGCGTCTCCCTTGGAGACCAGCCCTAGGTAGTGACAGCATACTCCCTCCATGGATTCCTCGAAGGCCTCCTTGTCTGATTGGAGTGGGGATATGTCAATTGAAGCCCCGGAGTCAGCGCCGAAGCAGCACTCCGCCAGAGCCACGGCCAAGCCACCGTCGCTGCAGTCATGGGCGCTGGACACCAGTCCGCTCTTCATGGATGAAGCAAGCGCCCTGTAGACTTTCATGTTCCTCTCTGGTTCGATATCCGGTACGTCCCCACCTATCCCTCCTGAGCCCTCGTCCCTCAGCATGAATGCCAATTCGCTAGCACCGAGTTCCTGATGGGTCTCTCCGACTATGAAAATCGCGTCTCCGGGTTTCTTGAAGTCCGACGAGACTGCTTTCCGGACGTCTTCGTGGTTTCCAAGCAGACTGAATAGCAGAGTTGGTGGGACGCTGATCTTCTCTCCTCCCATCATGGCATCGTTCTTCATGGAGTCCTTGCCGCTAATACATGGTAACCTGTATGCCCTGCAGACGTCATCCAGTGCTCTATTAGCTCTGACTAGTTGGGCCAGTTTGTACCGTCCATCCGGAGTCTTGGATGACTCGATTGGGTCGGGCCAGCAGAAGTTGTCGAGACCTGCAATAAGATCTAGGTCCACCCCCACACATACGGCGTTCCTTAGAGCCTCATCGACGGAGGCCGCCGCCATTGCATAGGAATCGATGTCTGAGTATCTGGGAGCGATGCCGTTCGAGATAACTAGTCCCTGGGTCCCTCCTTGTATTGGCGCTATCACGGCAGCGTCTCCTGGAGCATCGTGGTTAGTGCCACAGAATGGCTTGATCACGCTCTGGGCTATCACCTCGTGGTCGTAGGAACGGACCCACCATTCCTTGCTGGCTACGTTGGGTCTGGCTAGGAGCCTGACGAGTAATTTCCCCATTCCTTCCTCATCCAGTTCGGGCGTCTCCACCGGTAAATGAGTCGGAGGGCTCCACTCGGAGTCTAGATTGAGTTGCGGGCATCCGTCGAAGAGGAAATGAATGGGCAGGTGTGCAACGGGTGTCTGTCCATGATGGACTACGAATGCCCCGGAATCGGTGAACTCACCGACTGCTGTTGCCTCGACCTCATGTAGACTGGCTAGGGCCTCGAACTTCTCACAGTCGTCTGGTCTGACTCCTACTGTCATCCTCTCCTGGGACTCCGAGACCAGTATCTCCCAGGATGAGAGTCCTGCTTGTTTGAGTGGGACCTGCCCTAGGTCGAGTTTGGCTCCGCCTGTGAGTTCGGCCATCTCCCCGACACTACTGGAAAGTCCTCCTGCGCCGTTATCCGTTATTACCTGAATTAGACCCTCGTCTCTGGCTTCCAGAATCATGTCTAGCATCTTTTTTTGGGTGATGGGGTCTCCAATCTGGACTGCTGAGCTAGGGCTCTCTTCAGTTAGTTCAAGGCTGGAGAATGTCGCTCCGTGGATCCCATCGCTTCCAACCCTGCCCCCTACCATGTAAACGATGTCCCCTGGTTTGGGCGTCTTCACGTGGCTCTCTCTTCCGTCTGCGAGGGTTCGGGGCATGATTCCAACTGTACCACAGAAGACCAGGGGTTTTCCGATGTATCTCTCGTCGAACACTATTGCTCCGTTGACTGTAGGGATCCCTGACTCGTTTCCACCCGATCTTACTCCTGAGTGGACTCCTCTGAAAACCCTTGAGGGGTGAAAAAGTCCGGGGGGGATTGTCCCAGAGTAATCGGGCGGCCCGAAGCAGAATACATCTGTATTGGCTATGGGCCTGGCCCCCAATCCGGTTCCTAGGATATCTCTGTTCACCCCCACAATTCCTGTAATAGCGCCACCGAATGGATCCAGAGCACTGGGGCTGTTGTGCGTCTCGGCCTTTATGCAAACACTCCATTCATCATTCCAGGAGATAACTCCCGAATTGTCATGAAATATGCTTAGTAGCCAATCTACCTCTTTTTGGATATCCAGCGTTGGCTGCATTATGTGGGTCTTGAATAGGGAATTGATTATACTGTCCTCATGCGTTGTTTTGTCCACGTGTCTGATCTTCGCAGCGAATATCTTGTGCGAACAGTGCTCTGACCATGTCTGGGCAAGGCACTCTAGTTCTGCGTCGGTTGGTCTGTCCGATTGTAGTCCCTGTTCGGTTCTTTCGGCCCTGACAGCAGGATCTCTGTAGTGGCTTTGGATGGCTTTCATCTCTTGTAAGTTTAGAGCAAGCAGTCCTCTTTCGCTAATTTCAAGCAGATCGTCGTCACTAACCTCCAAATCTATCGTCATCGGTTCCTTGAATATGTTTGGAAGGACCTCTGGAAATCCGAGCTCCGGCCAGTGTCCCTTTGAGCACCCATTTCGGTCTGCCACGGACGCTCTCTCTATCATTGGGTTGTATAGGGTCGCAGCCAGCTCTGAGGGGGAAACTGTGCCTTGTACTCCCCAGAAGGCATAGGTCATATACGTTGCAACTCTAGCTTCTTTCTGCTCTGGAAATAGCGTTGTCAGACCGTCCAAACAGGCCTGGGCGGAGTTGTCCGTGACGCCTGGCTTGAATCCTATCTGGATCGCTACCTCTGGTGCTTCATAGAAGTCGTCTAGTATCCTTGAGTCCGTTGCAGCGACCTCGATTACTGGGTCTGCAAACAGGTCATAGGTCAGGGTTTCTGCCTGTGCGTCTGAGATTGTAGATCTAACCTGATATCCCATGATGACCCTGACGGAGTCTACTTTGATTCCATGATCGGTCTTTAGCATGGAGCGGACGTTCTCACCCCTGGAGTCTGGAAGACCTTCGAGATCCTTTGTAGTGACTTCGAATATCCTGACATGTTCATCTGATGACATGGATTCACCTACGCCAGAAAGGCCTCACTCAATCTCCAACCAAGCCAGGCAGTGAGCGGTGCTAAGAGATTTAGTGCAATGTAAATCGAGGCTGCTGAGGAGCTGCCCGATTCGATTAGTCGTACGCTCTCAACCCCGAATGCGGACATGGTCGTGAAGCCCCCCAACATACCCGTGCCGAAGAGTAAAATCGTCTCAGTTTGAAGGGTCGCTGCCATCATTGCTCCTAGAGCGAAGGCCCCAAACAGATTTACCACGATTGTGGCCCATGGAACCTCTGATGCTCCGTCTGAGGGCATCGCTTCTGACACTCCCCACCTTGCCACTGACCCGATTGCGCCGCCCATACCTACCAACACAGCTGGATGCATGGCCCGTGCGAGAACAGACGGGGCTTGATGTTTCTTGGAAGAGGAAAGACTTGACATAGAGGAAAGTACGGGACTAATTGATGAAAGCCGAGGAAGCTTGGGGGGCTAGATGGGCCAACTGCGCTCATCCTCTTTCTCACCAGTTCATGTCAATAGCCTGTGAAAAGGAGTCTTTGGTCGTGTTAGCAGCGGACTTGCCGACAGTGGAAGAGATTGTCCAGATTGTGGAAGATGTTGGTGATCATGTTTGCGCTCTGAAGACCCATGTAGACATGGTCAAGGATTTCAATTTGGAAGACTGGGGGGCTGTTATTGATGCTGCACGTTCCAAGGGGATGTTGCTGTTCGAAGATAGGAAATTCGCTGATATCGGAAGGGTTGCTAAGGCCCAGATGGGGGGACTGTACGATATCCGAGTATGGTCTGATTTGGTAACGTCGCACAGTGTTAGCGGTCCTGTTGTAGTAGATGGGATTGCTGAAGCATGGGATGAGGTGGAAAGGGTAGGGGGAGTCTTGCTTCTAGCCCAGATGTCTAGCTCTGGAAACCTACTCGAAGACTCGTATACGGACAAGACTCTGGAAATGGGCACGGCCTCTCCGCACGTTATCGGCTACATAGGTAACGGGAGCAGTCCGACCGAATTGGGGGATTTGAGGAGCAAGGTAGGAGAGGGGAAGATGATCTGGACTCCGGGGGTTAACCTTAGGTCGTCAGAGGGTATCCTGGGACAGAGATATGGAAATCCCTCAGAAGCAGTAAGAGCGGGTTCAGATGCGATAATTGTGGGTTCTGGAATTCACGGAGCCACGGACCCACTCGCTGCAGCAAGAGAATATGCATCAACCTCTTGGGTTGCCCTTCTGGAGAGGTAGGATGGACTATGCGACTATCGCAGCATGGGGCTGCAATACAATTGTCATTCTAGGAGTAGCGTCGTACATCGTCTTTGAGATACTGAAGAGGTGGAGGGTCGGACTTAGGCTATCTGCTCTGGATGAGAGCCTACTACACGATGAAGTGGTGACAGTGGAAGTTGTAACGGATGCTCCTCAAGGTAGTAGTTTTGTTGCTGGTGCAGTAGCCGAGTTCGTTGAAGACCGTCGGAAATACTAGATTTCTACTAGGTCGAGGTAAAATGCGGCTGCCAAACCAGCCAGTATGGATATGGTGATTATTGCCAGAGCAAGAGCCTTTCCCCTCTTCCTCTTCGATGCTGGTGGTTCCGGTAGTGGTGGTGGTAACACATTGGGAGCGGACGCGTGTGTCTCGGCGCTGTCGGCGATCAGTGGTATTGGGGGCTGAGCGGGTTGTTCTTCCTCTTCGACATCGGGATAGAGTTCGTCAAGATCCACCAGTCCTGGTGCTTCGGGAATAGGGCCGTTCATCATTACCCATTTCTGATCGATATCGCTTCTGGTGAGAGGTGTGACCAGGACTGCGACGGCACCTGCGGAATATGCTGCGTCGTTGGCTTTGGCTAGTCGTGACTTGCTGACAACGAATATCACTCTTGCCTGGGGGTCGCTCTCACGGATCTCCAGCGCTGCGACGTGTCCATCCATTGTCGGTAGATTGAGTCCCATGAAAACCATTTCTGGCTTAATCCTAACATACTCGTCTACGGCCGTATCCCCATCGTTGCAAATCTCGGATTCCCAACCCCTCTGGCTCATTATCGATTTTATTCTGTTCGCTGTGATACGGTTCTCGTGAACGATGAGGGCCGTGAGCTTCGACTCAGTGTCCATCAGAGTGATCACAGGGGTTTCGACTCAATAAGGAGGTGGTCGATCGCTCAGGAAATAAGTTGGTCTACTAGCCAGTTAGGATTGAACGGCTCCAGATCATCATATCCCTGACCGGTTCCTATCAGGACAATCGGCCTTCCAGTCGCATGGGATATAGAGAGGGCGGCGCCCCCTCTTGCATCTGTGTCCAGTTTGCAAAGTGCTGCTCCGTCGAAGGACAGCCTTCTCTGGAACTCTATCGCCTGGTTTACAGCATCGTTACCTGCAAGGGCATCTGCCACGAATATCACTAGGTGGGGTTTTGTCACTCTGTGGACCTTCTGAAGCTCTTCCATCAGATTTGCCTTGTTCTGCATTCTACCGGAAGTGTCGATGATGACTACCTCGTCTCCCCTGGCCCTAGCGCTCTCAATCGCATCCCTAGCAACCGCTGCCGAATCGCCCCCCCTTTGGCTCTTGATGCATCTGACGCCCAGGCGATCGGCATGAGCGGCCAGTTGGTCTATTGCACCAGCTCGGAATGTGTCCGCAGCGGCGAGAACTACGTCGAATCCCTGGTCGTCCAGCCTCTTAGCGATCTTCGCTGAGGTCGTGGTCTTACCTGTTCCATTGACGCCCACCATCATGATTACTACAGGCGAATCGGATGAGACTAGGTCTCTGATGGTCTTGTCGAAGTCCCAATACCCTGATCTGAGCAGAGACAGAATGGCGCCTTTTAGCGCCCTTTCCACTACCTCCTCGAACGGGGCACTACGACCTACTCGGGATCCGATTAGGTGCGCACGGAGGCTGTCAATCAGATCAGAGGATGCCTCGTGACCCATATCCGATGAGAGTAGTTCGTCCTCCAGATCCTCCAGAATCGAGTCTAATACGGGTCCTCCGCTGATCACCATCCCTCCTCTGTTTGTCTCGTGCTCTGAAATGTCTATCTCGAACTTCACGTCGGATTGGATTAACCTCCTCCCGGTGGTTGAATCCATTGCATTACTCTCTATTGGAGGTTGTAAGGGGCTTTCTGCATCTCTTAGTGCCTGATCTCTTGCTGCGAGCTTCCTCTCCTTGGGACTACTTGGTTTTTGGAACGGGTCTTCGACTTCGTCTTCAAATTCGTCCCATTCGCTTTTTGGTACAGTTTTCGAGTTTCCTTCCTTTCCAGAATCCTCTTGTTCCCTGGTTTTCCTTATGTCCTCTTCCAGTGATAACCGGTTTTGTAGTGCTTGCTCCGCTTCCGCGGACCCGTCCTCGGCAGTGATACCATAGTCCTCGTCGGCTTGCTTAATCTTCATTCGGAATCGGTCGAAGAGCCCCATGTTCAGTCCTCAGTCATCCAGGGTTAGCTCGGTTCCCCTCTTCCTTCTGGGCTTCCGCTTATTGGGGGCATCCGTTGATTGCTGTTTGTCGTTCGGTGCTTCTTCAGAAGGAGGTTGTGCTCCCTCCACGGCGTCATTGAACCTAGTGGCCAGTTCTACAACGTGTTTTTCCAGTTCTTGATATTCCTTTCTTAATGATTCCATGATATCATTCAGTTCCTCATTTCTCTTGCTCAGAATCTGAGCGGCTTCCCCTCTTGTTTTCTCGGCCTGGATCCTGCTGCCAATATCAATGACTGCTCCTCCATCGGGAGGAATGTCAGCGACAAGTTGAACTCCTGCCCCTAGAGGAATCATGGCCCCATTGGCTCCATCTTGTGATATCGACAAGAGGGCTTCCAGTGCATGCTCCTGTTCCACCTTTATTCCTTCGAGGTTTCGAAGCTGTTGCTCTAGGGCTTGGAGCCTCTCCCGGTTAACCTCAACCAATCGGGCAATCCTCTGAAGCTCGGTCCTGTCTGGCTCCGTCATGTTCTTCGGGATGGACGGAGTGCAATGAATGCGTCGCCGTGATTTTGCTTCATCAATTTGGGATTTCGGAATAGGTCCTATTCTCCGTCCCAGATCCCTTCTGTAATCATGAAGTCCATCACCCTCTCAGAAACGTTGGCTCTGTTGCCCCCTCTAACTCCGGTGGCAGAGACCTCGAACACCTCAGCTGGAATATCCTTCGCCTCCCTTACCTCATATCCCACTTTGCGGCCATATGAGACGGCCTCGATATCTGGCATTATCCATGCCTCTACATCCTCATCTGCGTACCTGTGCTCGATCATTCGCTTGCGAAGGAGGGCGGAGTACGGGTCCTTCTCAGATACTGGCGTGTCCCTAATGCCAACTACTACCTTGTTGCCTAGGTCTAGTTCCTGTTGGATCAGCCATTCATGGCCTACGTGCAATGGTTGCCAGCGGCCCGGGAGCAGCACGGCCTTATTTTTCTCGAAGAGGTGGGATAGTTGGTCCACCATATCATCCACCGTGTGACCGTCTTCCCCGCTAGAGTCGAGTGTGAAGTGGGCACAATTGGGTTCATCGAATGGATCCGAAATACCAGTGAAATTGGATATCGCCCCCGATCTAGCCTTGGCGTACAGTCCCTTTACATCTCTTTTCTCGCAGACTTCGAGAGTGGTAGAGACGTGGACCATGACTGAGTTTTTTGGAAGAATGTCCAGTATCTTCTCTCTGACGCTCTCGTAAGGCGTGATGAACGAGCATATCACCGGTGTGTGCTTGGACAATAGAGTGGCCATCTTTGCAATACCAAGGAGGTGTCTTTCCCTTCCCTCTCTAGAGAAGTCTTGGTTTGAGAAGAAATCCCTGATGGTGTCGCCGTCCAGAAGTTCGGCTCCGTACCGCTCGCAAGCAGCCTCGGCTATGGTTGTCTTTCCGGCCCCTGAAAGCCCAATCAGCCATACTACCTTGTTCCCCATGATGGAATCCCTGTGTGCCGGCGACTCGCGTCGGTCATTTAATCCTGATTCTGAGCCCAAATATCGTTCCACTTGGAACTGCATGTGACCAAGAAGTATGGATTCAGCACTTCATCGACTAAATCGTACACCAAGGGTTCGCACTGTGGCGATAGGACGAAACCCCCTGCTGCTTCCACAACAGCATGGGCTGCGGCTATGTCCCAGCAGGAGGTTGGGCCAAATCGAGGATACAGGTCCGCAGAGCCTTCTGCAACGATACATGCCTTGAGGGATGAGCCCATTCTCACAAGTTCGTGGTCTCCTAATTCCCTCGCGAATTTCTCATCTCTTTCCGCTCGGTGGCTTCCACTTGCTACGAGCCGTGGTTGGGTGCTTGTCTGTTTTTTTACCGAGATTTCCGAGGTTTCTGCGTCGGTGATTTTGGTTGCTGGAACATCAACCCCTCCGAACCAAGTCGTTCTATTCACAGGGGCGTGAACTACTCCGAAAATCGGCTTCCACTTGGGACCCATCCTCTTCATCAGAGCGATGTTGACTGTGAACATTCCATTTCTTTTGATGAACTCCTTGGTTCCATCAAGTGGGTCTACAAGCCATGCTAATTCACTTTTTTTTGGATCTCCTACCCTTCCCTCTTCGGAGACCACGGGAACTTCTGGATTGATGGTGGACAGGCCTCTGATGATGGTCTTGTGCGCGGCTATGTCCGCTTTGGTGAGCGGAGAGTCGTCGTCCTTAGACTGTACCTCGATCTGAACCGATGAGTCGTAGACGTCCATTATTGACAGACCGGCCTCGATGGCGATTCCCACGATTTCAAAGTGGTCAAACTGCATAGGGCCCCCTAGAAGTCCTCTAGACTGTCAGCGGATTCTTCGAGGTCTTTCCTCGCTTCTTCACTTAGATAGAACAAAAATGGGTCCTCGTCTCCCATAATGTCCTTCCAAGAGGACATAGCCCTAGCCCAAATCTCCTCTCTCGAGTTCCAATCGAGCATTCTGTCTACAAACTCGCAGTATCTTTGTACCTCCTCGTCCTCCGGAGCAACCCTACGAAGTATCTCATTTGTCTGTGCGATCACTATCCCCCAGGTTGGGTTCAGCTTGTACGTCGAGAATGGGTTCCTCTCTTGGTTTACTGTGATGTGGTCTCTCCAAAGACCGAATGTCACGTCGTATGAGAAGCCCGCGATCAGTACAATACCGAGAACTAGGACGGCGATTGAAATCAGGCCGAGGTACGTCATTGGGATGAATAGAAGGGTCTCATCCGAATTAAATCTCCAAGAAACATAGGGCCACACCAGGAGAGTGATTGTTGCCGTCCAAAAGCCCAAACTGATTATTGCTTGGCTTTGCTGGATACGCCAGTATTGCCGCATTGCCCACTTCTGCATATTATTGCCTCCACAGCGCCCCCTTTCACCATTGCCCAGCTAAGTACGGAGAAACCCACGAAATGGGTTCTTATTCTTCCTCGCTCTTGGGTTGGGTTCCTCTGTAGTCAGAAGGAGTTCCGAAGTGAGCGATCACTCTGGGTGCTGTCGATTCGGAAGGGTCTATCTCGGATAAGTCATCGATTACAACGAAGCGTCTGGTCACCCTATGTCTGCTTCCAAAGTTGGATAGCACTCGCTCCATAGCATCGTCCTTGTTTGCTGCTACCACATCGACTGAGTATGGTTGGACCCTCTTCCCCGCTCTGAACGTGCCCGTCGCTCTGAATACCTTCATGGCGCGGCCGAGATAGGGTCCCGATTTAACCGAAGCGGGTGAGTCGTTCCTCAAGGTTCAAGTGAACGTGGGTTTGGTAAGATCCGAGCCAGTATGACTGTGAACACTCCCTCGAAGGATGATGGGCGTGGCCTTCGGGAGCGTTTGGAAGACATACCCAGGGGGAGGCTTGTAGACGAGGTGGTGTCCAGATGGGACGATATGATTCGCCTGGAAGGGGAGATTGCAAGCCTGAGGAGAAGGGTGAGGGAGGCAGAGTTGGTAGCGAAGGGTTCGACTACCGAGGGACCGCTCTTGAGCGATTTGGAGGAGAGGCTGAGGGTCGCTGACTCGAGGGTTAGGCAGCTGGAAGGGATGGTGGAAAACGAGAAGGCGCGTAGAATGGGGGCTGAGGCAGATGCTGACAGGCTCACAGAGCTCCAGGAGGAGAATGCAAGGCTTCTGAGGAATGAGGAGGAGTTGCTACTTCTTGTTCTGGATATGGAGACGCAAATCGATCGCCTGTCCGCATAGGGGCGTTTCATTCCTCCGAATCGCTGGGATGAGGGATGTCTTTGTCGTCATCGATGACGGCGGTTGAACCAGATAGGAGGCCGGCAATTCCTACAAGGGTCAGGAGTGCTTTATCCCATCTTGAAGCGGGTTTATCCGACTCGGGCAATAGATCTTGAATCTCTGGGAAGAACGGTTCGATTTCCCTGTTATCGAACCACATGGAGCCGCACTTCAGGCAGCCGTCAATCTCCATTGACGAATCCTTGCTCGTCGGCACCGGCCCCTTGACCATCTCACCATGGCAGGTCGGGCAGCGGTAGCCTGCGCTCTTTCCGTTGAAGACTCCGTTGCGAAGGTTCCTCAACGATGTCTGTCTGATGTTGGCATTCAGCCACCTATCGCTAGCCAGGATCCCGAAGCAGTAGCTACAGTGATGCATGTGTCCAGCAACAATGTCTCCATGTGCATCCATTTCGGAGTTGCAACAGGGGCAGGTGACCTCGGGCACGCTGGTGGAGATGTGGTTACAGGTTTGATAGTGTCTGAGTTTTGTTCATCACCGAATGCCTTCTATTAGGTCAGTGAGTACTGCCTGAAGCTCACTCGCATCATCATATTCCTCAGTAATATTGCCGGTGATAATCCAGTCCGCCCCCGATTCTGCTGCGGTTCTCGCCGACTTTGCATCCCTGATTCCGCCACCCACGATTATAGGAAGTTCGCAGGAGTTACGGGCTGTCTTGATCAGTTCAGGATTCACTGGGTTCCGTGAACCGCTGCCGGCCTCGAGGTACAGCAATCTGAACCCCAGAAATTCTGCGGCCATCGAGTATGCGGCCACTCTTTCATGATCATCGTATCCAATGAGGTCCGCCTTTCCTACCTCTCCTGCCTTCCCACCCGGCTCGCATATGAGGTAGCCCATTGGAACTGGTTCGATTCCTGATTTTTTGACGAATGGCGCTCCTCGAACCTGTTCTCCGATGAGGAATCTGGGGTCCTTGGAGTTCATCAGCATCATGAAAGTAATTCCATCTGCATCGGGGGAGAGGGCAGCGGCTCCTTGAGGGAACAGAACAACCGGAATCTGGCTGGGATTCTCGTCCGAATCGGAGTCCTGAGTCGAAGCCCACGTTACTAACTCTAGTGCCTCCTTTATTGAGACGATTGTGGCATGAACGTTCTTCATATCCGTATCTGAAGAACCACCGACAAGAATCATTCGTGAGCCGGCGTTGGCAGCTGCGAGAGCCCTATTGGCTGCTACATCGGGAGACTGGTCGGCCGGGTCGATAACGATCGCGTGCCTAGTTCCCTGCGCTCTTTCACACATATACTGGCTTAACAGACCCATGCGCACTACCTACTCACTAGGGGTGCTCTGTATTATTGTTTCAATAATATTTTCAGCGCGTTCCTTCCCCAACTCCACCTGATCTCGAATAAATGAATCGGGGTTCTCCCCTCTCCAAATCATTGTCTGTATCCACTTTCCGGTTTTTTCAAGCTCTTGACTGCTCCAAACCTCTGTAGTTCCATCTGGTCTAGAGCCCTGACGAAGCGTATCAGGAGAGTCCTCAGATCTACAGACGCCCCCGTACCATTGGGCCTGACCACTGACATCGCTACAGAAGTCTAGAAGGTAGTCGAAGGTTAGAGAGCCCTGCCCAATGGACCCGGCCCCAACGAAGTCTATACTATCATCTGAGATGGTGATTATTCTAGTCCTCAGATGGAAGATGCATCCCCTTTTTGCCAGCTGGATCCCCATTGCCTTCTGAAGCCAGGACCCCCGGACAGCCTTAGAAGTCGGTTCGGGAGTCTGAGAGCCCAATTCGGATATCCAGTGAGTAGGGCATGGGGGCCACGAGGATAGTAGGCCTGGAGTCTCCTCGACAAGGCCTATCTCTGCCCTCTCAGTAATGATCTGGATTTCCATTTCTGAATTCAAATCCAAAGCGTGATTGGCTCCAGATAGAGATGCGAGGTTATCCCCGAGAATAACGAGTCTGATCATGCAAGCACCCCATAGACAGGGGTCTTTTCGTCTCTGACTAGGGATAATGCGTGAACGGGGCATGCCGGGATGCAGTGCTCGCAGTGAGTGCAGCTGGGCTCATCGACGATGGCAAGTAATCCCTCGAGCGAGAGTGCATTTACGGGGCATAGTGCCACACATGCGGCGCAGCCAAAACACCGATCCTCATCCACTTCGAACAGAAGTCCCACCTGTCTGCCCATGCCCCTGCCACGTTGAATGTGACCTCAATGTTATCCCCAACCCCCTGTGTTCCACTAGAACGATCATGATCGTGTTGAACAAAGGACCTTCTATGGTAGAATCCTGATGACTTCAGTAGACAATAGAGGCTCTTCCGCTTTCAAACTATAATCATTTACAATAACCAGAGATATTTTTGAAATTCACCTCTAACTATTGGAGTGGAAGTAGGGGGGTTGGGGGAGGGTCTCCTTCATATCCCAAGAACCTGTAGTGTAAGACATGGTCCTATACACTGCAGGCTCCTCCTCCTCATATCCAGATAAACCTCCTGAAAAGGGAATACGATTCCACTTCCTAGGAGGTGCGGGCGAGGTCGGAAATGTTGGCTGTATAATCGAGGACAGCGACCGCAATCGAATCCTCATAGACTACGGTCTGGCACCGACGAAACCCCCCCGGTATCCATCTGAGTCACCACCCGTGAAGCACGCTATCATGACACACGCACACATTGATCATATCGGCATGGCTCCCTGGCTAGCAACCTATGGCACTCTCCTCCATGGTACAGACCTAACCGCAGCCGTTTCGGAAATAATGTGGTCAGACACATACAAGGTCTCTGACATAGAGGGATACCCGCTAGCTTGGGACAAGAGGGACATGGAAGTGGCCCTAGACTCATGGATGCCCCACCAGTTCGGTAAGTGGTTCACAGTGGGTGACTGGAAATGTAGGCTCCACCCCGCTGGACATATCCCTGGTGCAGCAATGATAGAAATCAAAACGCCACAAGCCACCATTCTCTGGACAGGCGATCTGGATACGAGAAACAGTCCGAATGCACCACAAGCAGTGCCAGTTGACTGCGATATATTGTGCATGGAAGGTACATACGGCGGTCGTACGCACCCCAACAGGGAGGAGGAAGAGGGGCGCTTCGTCTCTCGAGTACTGGAAGTCGTCTCCAGAGGGGGTACCGCACTGGTCCCGGCCTTCGCCTCGGGTAGAGGACAGGATATCCTCCGAATCCTCCACAAAGAAGCCCCTGGCTTGGATGTCCACTACGACGGGATGGGCACTAGAGTTACTAGGGAGTGGCTGGGTTGTCCCGAGTTCATCAGAGATGCAAGAGCGATGGAGTCAGCCTACCGATGGGCTCGGAGGGTTTCAGGAAAGTCGGATAGGAAGAAGGCATTGCATGCGGACGTCATAGTAACTACCAGCGGAATGCTTGATGGAGGGCCGGCTCTTTGGTATCTCAACAGGCTGAGGCACGACGGCTCGAACGCTATCCTACTTACGGGGTATCAAGCCGAGGGTTCAGGGGGGCGCCGTCTTCTAGAGACTGGCAGACTACCAATATTCGGGAACCAGACACGGATCCCATTAGAGATTGACAAGTTCGAGCTTTCCAACCACGCAGACCATCCGTCACTATGCGAATTCGCCCGAAAATGCGAACCCTCGCATGTCGTACTATTCCACGCCGATGGGGGTGCGGCGAAGGCGATCGAAGCAGACCTCGCAGTGGAAATAAAGGTGCATTTACCCTCAAACAACGAAACACTGGAGATCTCCGATTAGGGTTTTGCAGAGTAAAAAACGGCCTTTTTGGCGCGTATTGTAAATAAGCCGTGGTGCTACTCGGACAATCAGGTGAGTGCAAACTCACCAATAGAAAAAAACAATGGTGAAAAAATGGAAGTACAACAATTGGATGATTACTTTGGATATACAGAGAAAGGCAGCTCTCTGGAAGGTGAGATTAGGGCAGGTGTAACCACCTTCCTTACCATGGCATACATACTACTGGTTAACCCAGCAATGCTATCCGTGGCCGGACTCCCCTTCTCAGACGTGCTTTTCGCGACCGCTCTCGCAGCGTTCGTGGGATGCGTGGTTATGGGACTGTGGGCGAACCTACCTTTCGCCTTAGCGCCCGGAATGGGACTGAATGCGTATTTCGTGTTCGGGGTCGTACTGGGGATGGGTGTAAGCTGGCAGCTAGCACTGTTCGCGGTCTTTGTAGAGGGACTCCTATTCCTAGCCATGTCAATGCCACAGATACCAACAATAGGAACATGGAGATCACAGATGATCAACTCCATTCCCACTGATCTCAAGATTGCTACAGGCGCAGGAATCGGAATGTTCCTCGCAATTATTGGTCTAAGGGAAATGGGGTGGATTCAGGACGATGGGGCAACACTCGTCAACCTGGGCGCAACAGAGTCTTGGGGCGGAACCATTGGAGAGGTCGGAGTCACAACGGTCACCGACGGTTCCTTTGCACTGTGGGAGCACGGCGCCGTTATCTCAATGGTAGCACTGATTTCCATTGCCGTCATGATGGCAAGAGGATGGAAGGGTGCTATGATCTACGGTATTGGGCTGGCAACTGTCTGGGGCTGGGCTGTTGGAGCATACGATCCATACAACGACTTCTTGGCTGGAGGAGCAGGATGGGGCAGTGCAACAGCAGAACTTCCCGATTCCTGGATAGGAATGCCCGAGTCACCTGATGAGACCCTCATGGCCGCTTTTGGTAGCGAGGGAATGGGAGCGGCCGGAGACAACATGGCCGACTTCCTGCTTGTGATGATAGCCTTCCTGTTCGTTGACATTTTCGATACCTCAGGTACACTGTACTCCGTCGGGAGGCAGGCAGGATATGTGGATGAAAACGATGTTCTCCACAACTCGGACGAGGCCTTTGCCTCCGATGCTGCAGCTACTATTGTCGGGGCTGTCCTCGGAACAAGCACCACTACGACATATATCGAGTCGGCAGCTGGTGTAGAGGAAGGAGGAAAGACAGGACTAACAGCAGTCGTAGTGGGCGTACTAATGCTTTCAGGACTATTCTTCACAGACCTGTTCGCCGCAGTACCTCAATTCGCAATGGCCTCCGCTTTGGTGATAATTGGAGCACTGATGATGAGGCAGGCTGCTGACATCGATTGGTCGGACAGTGAGATGGCTCTCCCAGCATTCCTTACGATTGTCCTGATGCCGTTCACTTACTCCATCGCAGATGGAATTGCATTCGGAGTAATCTCCTACTGCGCCATCAAGATTGGAATGCAGAAGTGGGATCAGCTGAACCCTGTCATGTGGACCCTTTTCGTACTCATGACGATGTTCTATATCGGTCCTGGCGACTACAGCACGTTCGGCTGGATATTCAACGAACTACTCTGATTTAGTAACGTAACGGGACCGGGGGGTCACTGGCCCCTCCGGTTCCCTAACGGAGTCAATGGCCATGGACGAGTTACTTTCCCGGATTGCCGATTCGGTACGTACTGTCCCGAACTTTCCCATAGAAGGGGTTATGTTCAGGGATATCACACCGATTCTGAGCGAACCGGGTCTGGCTTCTTCCATCACCGATCGGTTCGTAACGGACCTCCATCAACTCGGATGGGAACCCGATTTGGTCGTTGGTCCCGAGGCTCGAGGTTTCATTTTTGGCCCACTTATCGCAGATCGCCTAGGCTGCGGTTTCGTTCCTGTACGGAAGCCGGGGAAACTGCCATCTTCCACAAGGCGAGTAGAGTACTCTCTTGAGTACGGCTCAAATGCACTTGAAATTCACGAGGATGCACTAAAGCTAGGCCAAAGAGTCGTCATCATCGACGACCTCCTAGCCACTGGAGGTACAATTTCTGCATGCACCAGATTGTGTGAGGAACTCGGGGCGGAGGTTCTAGGAGCCCTGTTCCTGATCGAACTCGAAGGTTTAGGCGCTAGGGAGGCAATAGAACCCGTGAAGGCCCATGCACTACTCTCATACCCGGCATAAGTTGAACCAACAC
>LUMT01000074.1_pt1 | contig 58280 bp, 84 predicted proteins | sample 729741 | NCBI WGS metagenome assembly LUMT01 (sample SAMN03860299, study PRJNA289734) | marine metagenome | biome: seawater column; feature: ocean; material: water; isolation source: Red Sea water column Station 192 - depth 50m | place: Saudi Arabia: Red Sea | collected 2011-10-15 | depth 50 m
CGTGTGCTTTTGAAGCTTTTTTTAACTTGCCCGCAACTGTTTTTATTTTTCTTTTTGCTCTAAGTCCAAGTGCCATTAGTTACTCATCCCTATAAAAATTGAAATTATACCAACAAGCTGTAATACAGCGCCTAATATGATAGCCCATATACGAGCATCAATCTTATCTATCTGCTTTTGTAAGTGATTAAGATGGTTGCTTTCAAGACGGTCCATACTGTCCTCTAATATAGCCATGCGTTTATCTAAATCGTGCAAAAAATCTTTTTCCCTTTTAGTAGCCATTAACACTTCCACCTTCTTCTAGCTTGTCTTAGTCTACTGTTTGGATTAGCAGCGGCTTTTGGAAACTTTTTCATTTGACCCGCACTCCTAGCACAAAAAGACTTTCTTCTCTTAGCGTCCTTACTGCCTTTCTTAACTTTACCAGTTACAGCAGTTTTTAGTTTACTGCCCGGATTATCGCGTCTGTACTTTGCAACACCGGCAGCTGTCATTCCCGCCCCTTTTTTTGTGGGGCGGAAATATTTTTTTGTTTTAGGCGGCTGTTTGTCTTTTTTTCTAGCCATGAAAAAAGGTCATCATGTCGATAGTTGCAATCGTGTATTTCACAGACATACCGCTATCAAACAAAACCCCTTCTTCTGGTATTGTCCTATCAACAGTTGTGTTATCTGTTCCAATAGTCCTAGATTTAAACAAAGTCGTACCGCTTTCCGGTGTTCCATTAATAAATTCAATAACACCGGCAGTGCCACCAGATACAATAGAAAAGCCCTTTAACCTAACTCTCATACTACTGTTTATAGCTTGAGCGCATAAATCACCGGACCCTACTTTGATGTTAGCTGCAAACTGCGCCGAACTGGTAACAGAAGTAACCGTTAAAAATAATTTTGTGCCAGCTACAGTTTCTGCCGATCCTGTAGATGTAATTACTTCTGTTTGAGCCTCTCCAAAAACATCGGTGCCAACAATAGTATTTGTCTTACCACTGTCACCAGTGCCTGTGGTTGTGACGGTTACGTTCCTTGCTCCACCCCCTGCAAAAGTAGTATTAGCCATAGTTGCAGAAGTGTTAGGTCGGGCAGCTGTGACTAATCTGTCGTCATCTGAAGCGTTTTCATCACTGATGAAAACTGCTTTAATGTCTGAACCTGCCATTTGTATCTCCTAACTAAGCTTCGTAGCCCATTAATTCAATGAACAATTTACCTGCTGTGTAATCGGCATCTGTTGTATCGCCGAGGGTTAAATATAAAAACTCGTCAGCAGCTGGCACAGCAGTAAAGTAAACTTTACTTCCAAGTGTTGCATCACCAGCATTAACTAATAATGTTTCAGTTAAATCACCAATAGCACCGTCTTCTACACCAGTTCCCTCTGTTGCAGAGTGTACGTTTATGTCTGGATCACCACCTGCTGGTGCTTCAAAACATTCCATACTACCAGTTAAGATTGTACCGTTTCTAGCGGCTGTAATCTGTCCTATGTGACAAACATTAGATGTACCGTTAACACCGATAATGTCGCCAGATGCAGTTGATCTTAAACCGGTCAGGTCTATCAATATTCTTGTTGTTATTATACCACCAACTCTTTGTACAGAACTTCTGTAAATGGTTCCTGTTCCACCAGTAATACCGGTGCCAGCTTCTACGGGCATGGTGTTAGCATCAAAAGATGTAATACCACTTGAGTTGATACTAGATAATGTTGTGATTGCGCCCGTAGAGGTATTTTTACTTATAGAAGTAAAACCACCTTCAGATCTCACCGGGCCTGAAAAGGTTGAATTAGCCATGTATATCTCCTTGTCTTGGCAAATGTCAGAGTTAATTCTCTGTCAAGGTTATTTCAGTATACATAAAAAAAACGAGGACAGCAAGCACTGTCCTCGTTTTATGCGAAATGCAAAATTATTTATGCACCCGGAGTTGCAAATACACATCTCCAGTCTGAGACACCAAAACTGTATCTTTCTCTAGCCTTGAATCTCATGTTGCCTGTGTCAAAATCGCCTTCCATAGCGGTTTTGATAGGTGAACGGTTGAAGTATTTGAAACCGTTTGGAGCATCTGTCTTAATGAAGAACGCATCTGTGTCAGTTAAGAAATGGTTAACAACTGCACCTTCCGGTAACATACCCATGTTCTTAATTGCGTTTGCATCATTATCAGAAGTTCCAACTCTTAAATTACTGTTCAATACTCTTTCAGCAGTAAACTGTAACTCTTTTGGTATTATTAACTTCATACCTCTAACTGCGATCTTCAAGCCTCTTTCATCCTTGAACCCTGCAATATCAATCAATGCCTGCTCTAATGATGTCTCATTTAGGTCAGAAGCCACTGATAAGATATTGCTCTGGTTACCATTGATAGTTGGGTGTGAAGAAGATGCTAATGCAGCACCATCGCCGATTGCACTTGATGTACTGAAAGCATTGTTCAGTATGGCAGCAGCTTTAATCTGCTTAGTTTGTGCCATAGATCTTGCTAATGCTTTTGTATATCTACTTGCAAGTCTGTCATAAAGATTATCCTCAATAGCTTCTTCTGTGATTGAGAAAGCTAAGGCGATAGTCTCATGTGTGTATCTTGCAGTAAATGTCTCTTGTGCATCGTCAAAGCTTACAGCTCCACCTTCTGATTTAGTCGGTGCAGTTGAAAAGCCTGCTAACATTACTTCTTCTTCAAACGCTCTATCTGATGATTCTTCGTCAAAGATCTCAGCATGCTCGTTTTCATACCTGTCATATTCCAGTCCAAATAAGGCGTTTAGACCGGGCTCTAGCTCTTTAGCTAATTGTGCTCTTGATATAGCCATAATCTAATCTCCTTATAAACCAGTTGTTGCATAGGTACCGACTGCAATAGTGCTACCTGTGTTAAAGTGGCCATTTAGACGAACAATATATTGATGACCCAACGCTGAGTAATCTGTATTTCCTTCGTCTTCATACAACCCTACAATTCTAACATCCAAAGTGTTTGTTGTATTAGCTGTTGAAATGTCAAGCATATCAGTAGACTGACCTGTATTGGTGCTACCGTTATTAACGCTTGCCATGTCACAGTTTGTAAAAACATCCGCTAAGGCTGTCGCTCTATCTGTGTTAGTTCCGTCTGCAACTACAACATAAAGTTGCATTGGGTTGTCAAATACAAACGCCTTAATAGGAAAATTTGTATCAACACTGACATTATTTGATCCCGGCCAAAAGTTTTTAAATGTTGTCTTTTTGGTACTTGAGTCCACATATTCAACACCGTAAAAAACTCCTAACGGGGCGACCGCTTGGTCTGTGATGTCGATGACGCCTGCGGCAGTAGGAATAACAATGCCACCTTGATAAATAGCATTTGTGTTGTTGGACGCAATTTCGTACTGTGTAGTACCAGTAGTGTTAGCACCCGCACCTACTAATCCAATAGGACGTAAGCCAAAGCCACCTGCTAAATTATTAGCCATTTTTAGTCTCCATTAAGATTAAAAGTTAAGATTTTTTTCCTCCGAATGATACGCGAGACTGACGATCTGGTCTACTAATTGTCATAGTAGAGTGAGCATTTTCTCTCATCATATCCTGATCCACTGCTTCCATTTGATCTGCACTTCTAGCAGCGAAGTATGCAGTTCTTTCGGCTACTGTTTCTTCAGGTATACGAGCGAGAACTAATCCACCGACTCCAAAAACTCCTTCATATTTACCTTGATCAACTACGGGTGCTTCAAAATCTGGATATTCATCTTTTCTTACGAGTTCCCAACCTTCTCGTAATTTAGCTGAAACATTTTTGGTATCATTGAAACCTCTTGTCTCTGCTCGTATCCAGCGATGCTTGTAGCCGTCAGGGGCTGGTGGTGCGTCTAACATAGACGGTGGAGCCCACGGTTTTCTTGCAGCTGTCTTTTCTCTTGTGTTTGATGCTCTAGGAGACCTCGAAACAGACTTATCAAACATTTCTTTTTGGTTTTCCATATCAATTACTCCTTCACATATTTTGCGTACTCTGCGAGAGGAACGCCAAGTTTTTTCGCAAGTGCAACCTGCCTGTTGGTAAGTTTTACCTGCCTCTTCCCACTACTGCGTCCAGTTGTTCTTGACGCAGAGGCAACATTCTGGACGACTTTTTTGCTCTGTGCGCCATTAGTAAACTTATGAGGAAACTCATCACTCATACGTTTATCTAATTCAGTATAGTATTCATCAGTCTTAGGGTCAATACCTTCTTGTTCAACAAGATCTTTATGTATCCCAAAAGCTGCATAAGTCATGGCACTATCGCTACCAAACCATTCATTCTTTTGTGCCCATGCCTGTGCTTTTGCATCAGGCTCCGGTGGAGGTTGTACTGCTTGACGGGCAGGTTGAGTAGGTTGGGCATAGTTTTGTGCCTCTGCGGCCTTATTTCGTTGTGCGTTAGCTGCCTTAGCTTGTGCAGCTCTTTCAGCCTCTACCGCCAGCCTTGTCATCTCTTTTTGTGCAGCTACCGCAGCCTCAGTATCTCCTACTTCCATAGCAGCTCTAAGGTTTTGTTCTGTCTGCGCCATTTGTGAATCTACGCGACCTGAATACTGGTCAACGTATTGTGTATCCATTTGATTAAGTCTTTGAGCTAATTGTTGATTTTCTTGCTCTTTTTGTTTTGCGAAACGGAGCGCTTCGTCCGCGTTTTTCTCGGCTTCACGCATTTTTTTGGTAAGCCGGTTGATTCTTTTTTGAGTTTGGTTTTCTGCTTTTTTAAACTCATCTTCAGTTTGTTGATCCTCTGTAACAGGCTCAACTTGAACATTTTCAGTCTCAGCTTTATCTTCGACAGTAACTTCAACATCTTGTCCCTCGTCTTCTAGTTGTAGATCTAATTCTTCTTGTTTTTCTTTTGTCTCTGCCATTTTTATCCTCTAGTAGTGTAAAATGTCTTCAGGGTCCATAATTTTGGCTAAAATCTCATCATCATTTAAAATTCTTACTTCTCCGCCGTCAATCTTAAACCGTGAACCAGAGTATCTGGCAAACATAACCCAGTCTTTTTCACCGCACCAAGGTCCTGACGGAAATTTTGTTTCATCTTTGTAAGCTAGAGGACCAGCTTTTAATACATAACCAACTTGTGTAGACACTTGTCCCTCTTCTACTAATTGGTCTGGTAGTAATATACCGCCCTCTGTTTTACCTTTACCCCTGTACGGCAGTATAAGTAACCTCCAGCCTGTAGGAGAAGGCATACGCTCTAGTAATGTACTGCTAATCAAAGAGGGGTCTAGGACGCGATCTTTGGGTTCTACATAGGTTTCTTCTAAACCGTTCTCACTCATCGTCTACCTCTTGTCTGTTTAATAAATCTTTTATTTCGTTCTCAACGTACTCTAATGCTTCCATCTCGCCCATCATCTGTTTGTAATGCTCCATACTCTTGATAGAGTTATGTTTCAAAACATTTTCAACGATGTTTCTTCTTTCATTTATAACGCGAAATACAGCTTCTGCAAGATAAATCTCACTTTTTGCCATAAAAACCTCATATTTTCTTATTCTGTCTTATAATGTCTTATATCTTCTGGTCTACTTTCGCACATTGGACATTTATATTCAAGAAATTTCATGATACCTGCAAAAGGAATTGGTTCTTCCTCTTCTACAGCAACAAAAGCTGTTTTATGAATGTAACAAATTTCTATTTTAGACTTTTCTTGTGGTTCGTTTTGCTTGTCTAAAGTTCTTTGCTGTGGGTGCACCTTTGGCTCCTTTTTTTCTCATTTTCTCGCCGCTGCCGGCTGCTATTCTTTTTCTTTTTTTATGTATGTTTGCATATAAACTCATTTGGTTAGTCCTTTTTGTTTTTCATATGTCCTGAGTCCTCCGATGCCTAGCATGCCGCCGAGAACAGTTAAAAGTGTACCCATATCAAATTCAGGCAGCTCTGGTAGTTCTGCACCAGCAAAACTTGCACCGAATATAATTAGATCCTTCACGATAAAGTGATAGGCAAAAGCAATCGCGCAGACCCACCCAACTGCTGGGCGCCAGCCGCCCTTAAATATAGAGCCACTTGCAGCTTCTGCTTTGTTAATTTCTAGCTGAGCAAGCAGAGCCTCCTGCGCATGTTTTTCAGACATTGTCGCTATCTCGTGGGCGAGTTTCGCCTTTTGATCTGCATCAGGTATAAATTTATCTAGTAGTCCGGTTACTGGACCTATCAGTGCTTGTAACATTATTTACCTCCTCTGTTCATAAAAGCCGAAGCTCCCATGTAAGCAGCAACAATCCCGCCGCCAGTGATATAAAAAAGATTACTAATATCGGAAAGTGCTTTGACTCTTTCGAGATCGACAAAGAACATTGCACCAGTAAATAAAGCCATAGCAACCAAACTAGCAGTAGCCATACGTCTCTGTGCCCTTTGTTTTCGTAAATCATGCTCTAGTTTCTTTATCTCCGCTACATGACTTAATTCTTCATCAGAGACAATACCATCGCCATCTTCGTCGTATTCTGCATATATGGATTGTTTTTGTAGTTTTTTTTGCATTAATACACCCTTACCTTATCAGGATTAACCTGTGGGACTAGCTTACAAATACACTCGTAAAGCTGTTTTTGACCGGTTTCTGTTTTATACTGCTGTTCATCTAAAAATTTAGTGTAATAAAGACAATCGTTAACAGATTTAAAATATATCGCACCCTGCGCTATACCATTCATGTAACAAGCAAGCATAAATGCTGTCACTACAATAAATCTCTATAATAGTTAGGATCGCCGCGAACCATCTCTACTTCCCCGCCGCTAGCCATACCTTTTACATCTGTTGTTTTCATAGGTTTGACGAGATCGCCTCTGCCCTGCTGCATTAGAAATTGTTCAAAACTCATAATATCTGAAGCTGGACCCTCAAAAAATTCTTCTCTAAGATCCTTTTCAGTTCTTGTATCACCTTTTTTAGCCATCATTGACCTCCTTTTTGTTGTTTCATTACTTCACGCCTCTCAGCTGCGTTGATCCTTGCAGCAGTCTGCCTCTCCTGACTTGCAAGCCTCTTATCAAACTGTGCGTCTCTTTGTTGTACCTTCTGTTGCTCCAGACCCAGTTTAGCTGCATCAATCTGTGCATCGTTCTGCTCGCCCTGTGCTCTGACCTGTAGCTCCTTCTCTTTGAGCTGTACCAACGGATCTGGTCCGGGAGCCGTGAGCTGAGAACTTAGTTGTTTAAGTTGCGACATGCCTTCGGCTATGAGTTGTGCGATCCTAGCTTCTAACTCTAAACTCTGCATTTCCTGCATAGGCTGACCGCCCGTAGCCTGCATCATCTCCTGCATAGCACGCTCCTTGGCGCCAATCCTTACATGCTCCATTATATGCTTCTGTAGTGCCACAGCTATCTGCGGAGTTCCAGCAACAAGAGGCGTTGATCCAAAAACCATGTGGGACATAATGTGCGCTTCATGTTCCTGACCTTCAAAAGCTATCAAGCTAATCTGGTCTAGAGCGTCTATGTTCTCCTGAGCCGGATCTTTCGGGGTAGGCTCAGGCTCAGGAGTTCTTTTTAATATTCTGTCAATATCTCTTACACCTAAAGCCTCATACATATCTCTGTAAACTTCGTACATGTTGTGCATGTCAGGTGCCGCTGTCGCAAGCTGCATCTTGGTCTGAGCCAAAGATATTCTCTGCGCCTGACTAAATATGTTAGGATTAGACACAGGAACCACATCAACCAGCTCGTTAAAGTCCTGTCTCTTGATTGTGCCATCTACACCCGTAATACTATATGGATATTCGTCAGGTAAAAAGTCAGCCATTACCTTAGATAGCAACTTGAACTCCAACTTCATCGCATAATGCAGTCTTTTATGTACAGCTGACATGACCCGTGAGCCCTGTTCCAACATAGCAATAGTTGTACCTACCGCTGCCTGCTGATTACCATCGCCTACTTTCATATCAGTAATAGTTGCGAATCGCCGTCCTGCATCAACTACAAAGCCTAACAACGCCATCAAAGTCTGGTCTGGACCCTTAAATGGTAATGACATCAAGCTTGATCTTATGTCCCCGCCCGGTGCATCAACGTCTCTGAACTCACCCGGCTGTAGTGGCTCGTCGTCATCCCTGATCCGTAGTCCGCGGGCCTTGAAACCAGCTGGCAGATTAGATAGCGTACCTGCATCAATCAGTTGTCTTAGTGCAGCAGTCGCGGTTCTTGATAAACCACCGATAGTATGTATTAATCCTAATCCGTAGAAACCAAAACCCGGTAAGAACTTATAATGAACAAAATACTGTATTTTTTTCTTATCTTGGTCAGCCTCGTCATAGTTCCTGCGAATCGACAGTATTTGGCCATTATCCTGTGATATTGTGACAATATACGGTACCTTAATCCCTGTCGGCTCACCGTCCTCGTCTGTCTCTTCAAAACCTTCTAGATCAAGATCTACATGGCACTCCAGTAAAGTACAGTCATAATCTATATTTGATGGATACATACCATCAATACGCTCCAGCTCTTCCTGCACAGAATTATTATCACTCTGCGCTGGTATCACTGGTATGTCCCTGTAAAAGCCCGATAATTGTCTTTTACGCAAATCATTCAAGCTCATTTTAACTACATGAGTTATGTTAGGGCATGTTTCTAAATCAGATGTGCTGTACGGCACTATCAAGTTCTCTGCTGGTACAAACTTACTTACAGCTCGCCCTAAGTTCTCATCATAGTAAACTTTTTTGAATGTTGACCCTGCAAGCGGCAAATAAAATAACATCTGGTCAAATTCTGGTGTGTATTCCTCCATAACAGAAGAAATGTAGAAGTTCATAAACTCTTTTACACGCTGCGCCTGATCTTCTTTTTCAGGTGTGCTAGAGCCTAAGACCTGTGTCCTGACCGGACCACCCGGTGGCAGCAGCTCGTTGAAGGCTTGTGCTTGAAACTGCGTGGCTGATTCAGCGAGTAAAGGGTGCGTAACACCGCTTGCTCCTCTGAAGGGCTGTGCTCGCTCTTCGTAATTAAATCCCAACAACTCCAAACCGTTAGCGAAAGCATCTTCCCACTCCTGTCTACTTGATTTGTTTTCTTCAAACTCGCCTGTTAATTCACCAGAGATCCTACCAAGTTCTGTGTCTGAAAGCTGTTCTGCTAAGTTCTCACCAAACTCACCCTCTGGTTCACCTATATTTGGATCAAAGTCCACAACTACGCCGCCATCATCTTCAAGAGTAATATCTACTTCTGGAGAAGTTAGTTCATCGCCCAAAGTATCAGGCAGCTCTATGTCTATTTCTGCCCGTAACTCAGCTTCGTCAAGCTGTGAAGGCATTTTATCCATTATGCTTGCTATTGGTTCTCTTGCCATTTAGATCTCCTTTTGAAAATCATATCCTATTTCTGTACATATTAACAGCTTTATCCTTTAAGCCTATTACGCCGCCTTCGGCTTTTCTTGTGCCAAAGTTTTCACCATACTTTTTTTTCATTCTGTTTCTAAAGTCTTTTTCAAATTTAACATACTCGTCAACTTGATCGGTTCTGTAACTATCAATCTGTTCTGGAAAGTAAATCGGATATGTCAAAATATACGGACTAACCACAGCCCCCTCTATTTCTTTTTTAAATCTTTTTGTACCTGCTTCCTCTGCCATCATTGTGTTAGCAAAATTATAGATACCTATTGCATCATTTAACCTCATCTTTCTTAAAAATTTATGATCGTAAGTAATATAAGCTCCTCCTGAATAACCTACCATATCAATATCAAATATACTTTTCAAAACGTCCCGAAAATATTTTTTACGATCATCTGTGAAATAGTTGTTAAATACCCTGTTAGTCTCACTCAATAGTTCTCTTTTTTGTAAATCTTTTATGTCTTTTTTTCTTTCACCTATTTGAAAAAATATTTTATCAATTTCGTCTTTGGTTGTAGCTTTCTTTAATTGTTTATTTAAATCACCTAATATCTTGTTACCAAATCTTGAACTTTTTTCCAAAAGATCTTCCATGTAAGCTGTGTTAACTAAAGATTGTAAATATCTGTGTTCTGCTTTTATTTCTTCTGATTCATTAGCTATCACTGGTGCTTTTGCCTCAAGCTGATTTTTAAAAAAAGATAAATCAATGTCTCTATCTTTTTTTAATAATTCTGCGCCTTTGTGCATTAATTCATGGACTAACGTAGCTTCACTTTGGTCGGGCAATATGTTTTCACCTCGTGGTAAAGCGTTTAAAAATATTAAATTACTATTAGGATTATACGAACCCATAACACCGGGACCCATAACATCTCTAGCTCTAGGGTCACCGCTCTTCATGTATTTAACATAATCTGATAAACTTCTATTATCCATCAAACCCGCCTGTAAAACAGGATTAAATTTCATTTTATTTAAAAGATCCATACCTAATTCCATGTCTCCAAACTCCACGCCTGATCTATAAGTGGCCGCACCTTTTGGCTTTCTTACATAAACATCGTCAGGTAAAACATAATATTCATCGATGACATCTTTTACGGTAGGATCAAAAGGATTTCCATATTGGTACTCACCTTTACGCTTCATCTTCCTGTCAACGTAACCGGGACCTTGAAAAGATCTATCCATCATCAGTCCTGCTTGAAACCTATCAATACCCTCTTGAACGATCTCGTCTTGTTTGGCTCTCTCAGCAACGGCTCGTTGCTCTTCAAATATATTTCTCTCTACTGTAGGCTCATCTCTAAAAAAACTACCTATGTAATCTTTTACTGACTGCACTATGCCGCCATTCTCAAAATATTGTACAAAAGGCTCTATGCCCCGTGGGCCGCGGTTTATGTTTACCGCTCTGTCTTTCATGCTAACGACGCCGCCTTCTTCTTTCATAATGTCTGGATCATCAGCAGCTGCCGGATCCTTCTTGGCAAACGGGCTTTGCAAAACCTTAGTGCTGCCTTTGGGTCTGTCTACAAGCATTTCAAACGATAGCGCCCCTACATCTTCAAATTTATTAACGTAGGGCACATGAGTAAAACCCTCTTCAGCTAAATTTTGTGATATTTTATTTATTAATTCTCTTATATCGTCAGTATCATTTATTTCAGGAAAAAAATCTTTTCTTACGTCATCTGGGCTCATTTCTAAGGTCTGTAATAATAAATCATCCCGTGTAAATGTGTCTTTGTAACCTTTAGCTTTAAAGATCTTGTCTATTTCCTCGGCTTTGAAATCAATTAGCTCCTCTTCAGTAAAAGGTTTATTAGTTTTAGGATTTAAAAAAGGTTTACTTAAATCAGCTTGTAATGGCACGGAACCACCAAAAACTTGTTTATCACTCTCCACAAACGGAGAGTCTTTTAAAACTATTTCACCGTCTTGTGAGCGCACCCCACCTACTTGACTGATAAACCTATCTTCTGCTGCTTTTGGAGTAGACCCCACATGAGGACCAAAATCATAGAAAGCAAGTTGGGATTTATCAAATTTAGTGAAACCGGGTTTAGTAGTATAGTGAAATACAGGAGTGTCTATCTTGCTAAATACTTTAGCTGCTGCACGAGCAGGCTTACCTGCTAGAGGTATCATCCCCATGGTGCCAAGAGCAGCTATACCGACACCCTTTGCTTTTTCTGAAAGACCCTCTTCACCCATCTTTTCAATACCGGCTGATATTATACTCGGTGCTTCATAAGCTCCAATCACATCACCAGTGCCGGGCATCAATGACAAAAAGTCATATACGTCCTGAAGATTAGTGCCCTCTTTGTCTTGAGCCTCTAATTTTGATAGTACGTTTCTGTAATTTTGCTGAGGATCAGCCATTTACACCTCAATAATAAGCCCTTACCTGTGCTGACCCATCGCTCTCGTCCCAATCGTCGCTCGGCAGCTGTACAAAATTACCCTGACGGTACCGCATGAGAGCCTGTGTCATGCTATCAACAAGGTCATCATACTCTCCATTTGGAAAAGCTGCAACCTCTTCTATCATTTCATCAGCGAAAGCCTCATCGGGAGCCCAAACCATGCCCGCTTCAAACAAAGGAGACACGGCATGCACTCTTGATACCTTATCATTACCTTTACTCGGTGTGAAGTTGACCACCGGTATGCCCATGTTTCGTAATTCGTGGGTCAAAGGCATACCAGAAGCCTTCGCCTCTATGATAACTGTCTCTGGGTCCCAATAATTATACTGATCCAGCGCCAACTCCTTTAGCTCTGGGAAGTCCCAGCGTCCTTTTTTACTATCCAGAAGTATCAAAGCCGGGGCTCCGCCGTCTTCTTCTGGATAAAACACGCCCCATGTCGTTATCGCACTGTAATCCGCCGTTTCTCGTTTCGAGAACGCCGTATCGTAGCTCTGAATGACGTATTGTAGGTTAGGAACTGCTGTTTTTTCCCATTTTTGCCACCACTCACGCTTAATTATCGCGTTTTCTTCACCCGTGGGCCGTTGTTGGTACTGCGCGTTCCATTTACTAGGTGGTATCGACGCTTTTACCGCCGTTAAATCGTCCAAGCTCCAATATTCTGGCCAACACGGCTGTCCACTATCAAAAATAGCAGGAAGTTCTACTATCTCCCACTGGTCTGCAAGCTTATCTTTAGCCATAGAACGCATCAACTGCCCTGTTAAATCCTTTTCGGACCACCTAGTCTGCACCAAAACGATACTGCCGCCCGGCTGGAGCCTTTGTCGGGGGCCCCCAGTGTACCAGTCCCACGCATCTTCAAAACCATTGTTACTCATCGCGGTCTGTTCTGAGTGCGGATCGTCGATTATAACAAGATCACCACCTCGACCAGCTAAGTTTGATCCAACACCAACAGCATAATACATGCCGCCCCTGTTCGTGTCCCATCTTCCTGACGCTTTACTGTCTGCTGCTAACTTTACATCGGGGAAAACTTCACGGAACTCTTCCGTGTCCAAAAGGTTTTTGACCTTACGACCAAAATTTACTGCTAGTTCTGTCGTGTGTGTCGCCTGAATGATCTTCATGTTTGGATTTTTGCCCATCATCCACGCCGGGAACAAAAAGGATGCGAACTCTGATTTAGTATGACGAGGTGCCATGTTGATGATTAGACGTTTCAGTTCTCCACTCGCCACCCTTTCTAACTTCTCGGCTATGATCTCATGATGCCTGCCCTGTATGAAGCTCGGCCAGATGGTTTTGACAAATGATAAAAACTGTTTTTGACAAGTTTCATTCTTCTCTAATTGCGCTAAACGTAGTTCGAGTTTTAAGCGTCTCTCATCGTGTGATGTAACTTCCATATAGGGGCCCCTAACGTATCTTAATTTATGCGATTTATGGCTTATTATACTATAGTTAATCGCTATTTCAAATTTTATATAATTGTTCGTGAAAAACTTGGCACTAGCTACCGCAGGCAAACGCCCGTGCGCCGTGCATCTGGACGCCTGAATCTTAAAGTAAAATTAAAGAATTAGCTTCTATTTTCTAAGGATCCTAAGGCGCTACAGCTCCCATAACGGCGCTAGTTTTTTGAACTGGTTGCCGTGGATCTCGGCGCTTGTTCCGTGGATCACGGCGCACGAATCCCGGACGATTGCCCGGACGATTGCCCAATAAAAGCAGCAACTAATTCTTTAAATGACATTAAGAGCTGCTTAAATTGCGAATCACGGTTTAGGTAATATTATTAATGTTCCATAGGTTTTAGCTCTGGACGATTGGCGCACGGCGCCTTAATTAACTATTTAATACTAATTATCATTTGAACTGGCTACAGCTGTTTCTAGAGCGTTAAAAAAAAGTAAGAATAAAAAAAACGCCGTTAAAATAACGGCGCTTAATTTGTTTTATTTGGTGGTTAATTATGTAAAAGCAATTAATGAATATAAACAAAATACACAAAAAGAAATAAAACAAAGTATTTGAAAAAATAAATAAAACATTAATTTAAGACTCCGTTTTCAATCGGCGTATTTAAATATTTTGAATTAGTTGGATAAGCTCCATCATAAAACTTTAGTTCTGATTCGCCTTTATGAAGTACAGCTCTTTTTATTAATTGCCCGTCAATATAAAATCTAAATTCTTTGTCACCGTTTTCTAATTGTCGGTGAGTCGTGCAATGTTTCAAAAATAAATAACTATTTTTTGAACTGGTGCCGACTCTAATTTCTACTTCTCCAGTTTTTTTAACTCCGTAACTTTTACAGCTGTTATAGATACAAGCAGTTATTATATTCCAAATTGGATATTGTCGCATTTTTAAACTCCTATAATATTAAAATGTGATTTATCCCATATAATAATAAAAAACCCGTTAAAGTCAATTAACGGGTTTTTTACAGCTGTTTCAGATACGTTTATTCTTCTTGGTCTTTAAAAGAAAATTCATCATCTTCTACATCTGGAATGTGTGGATCTTCGCTTTCAATATAATCGTCTTCTTCGTTTTCTTTTTTGTTAAAAAACTGCTCTTGAAAATGTTCATCAAAATTTATGACGTTTAAACCTACCTGATTTAAATTATTCATAAGCTGATCTAAATTTAATTTGTTCTTTGGCATATATAACTCCTATAATTTTTATTAATTCTTTGATCTACTATTTCTTGTTCTTTAAGCTTTTTACTAAACCATTTTCGCATTGATGTATTACCTGCGTTAGTTTTTAACCCTATAAACTTTTTCAATAAATCCATATCAGCAAGTATTGATTTAAATGTTTTGGGTTCATAGTGATAAGGACAGCCGTTAAACATTTCAGCAATAGAAATTCTATAAAAAACTTCCTTAATATTTTTTTCAGTAAAATGTCCAATCTCAATAACCATTGTTAAATAAATCATTTCAGTAACAATGTTATCAGGGACGTCTTTAAGATTACATTCTTTTAAATTATAATGTAATGCCATTAGTTTTTTCTCCTATAAAGTTAATGTGATTTTTAATAAGTACAAAAAAAACCCGTTAAAGTCAATTAACGGGTCTTTTGTCAGCTGTTTCCAGATAAGTTTATTCTTCGCCTACAAAAACTATTTCGCCTTTGTGGTTAGGATCGGAGGGCATACTGCCCGTTGGCATTGGACATACTAATATTTGTTTTTTTAAATCTATCCAATAATTAGGTTTGCTATCGCCGTCAATTTTTCCGTCCAAGTTTTCATATTCTGATTGTTCAATAACTCTAATAAACATTTCTCCAATATCAGAATCTTGTCTTACTAAATCTTGTAAGTGTTTAATTAAATCATTTACGTTCATTTAGTGTAGTCCTCCATTTTTTCATACTGCTTTATTTTATTTAAAATATTACAAGCTAAAACATTACGTCCACGGTCAAAATAAATATTTAAATCATCATGCTCTTCGTGATCGTAATCATCATAGGTGGCATAATCAGTTTCTTTTTCTAACTTTTTTAACTCTTTTTTTATGAAATTAATAAACTGATTTGATATATCGTCCGGGTTGTTTCTCATTTAATTACCCTCCGTTTTTTGTTTCTGAAATTTTAGTTGTCAAACTTGAAAAAGTCTTTCTTTTGCTCGGTGTGTAATACCAATTTGCTTTTGGTGAATCTTCAGACTCAGCTAACATTTCATTAGCCATCATATCAAGAGCAGCTCCTAGTAATTCAAGTTCTTTATTTGTTAACTTTAAAATAAATTGTTTTGGCATAAAAGCCTCCTATAAAGTTTGTGATATGGGATATTATACATATATGTACAAAAAATAAAAGCCCCGTCTGGACGGGGCTAATATCGGCGTTAATGTGTGGGTAGTTTTTAACTTGCCATTGCTACCCTATTCCAGTCGGTTTTACCTAGGTTTAAAACTTTCCCTCCTAGGCGTTGCCAAAAATCTACGTTATCAGGATCAGCAGTATTACCTACAGCTGTACAAGCGTTAACAAGTGTAGCTCTATTAATCTTTTGGTTTTTATCATACCCTGATTGTCCTATAGTCTGAAGTAAACCCTCTAGTACGTTGCTAGTTTCTTTTTTAGATAAAGTTAAAACTTTTCCTAAATTTTCAACTGATTCATTCATAGGTACGTCAACTGTATCTTCCTTAGCTCTTCGCATCTTCTCAATGTTTTCATCAAAAGTTTCTCTACTAGCATATGAGCTAACAATATCCCTAAGCTGAAGTTTTAAGCTACGATTGTCAGCCTCTTTGGTTTCATCAGTTAATATATTCCAAGTATCGCCTTTTTGTGCTGACGTTATATGTGCTTTCCGAGTTACGTTTTCGGTTTGCATACCATTTGTACAAGCTAACGTCCAATTTATACCAAATACGGCTACTGAACCTGACCCAGTTTCAGAATTACTAATTCCAATTCCATGTGCCATTAAATCGCCAACTCCTGCATCAGATTGTATAACTTCGGATTTTAAACGTATGTAAAGTTTTTTATCGGTATTAGCGAAGTTAACTATTTTCCAGCAAGCGTCCGACTCTCCAAGTGTCGGTAAAGCTGACTCCAATAAATCAGAATTATCAAAAGTCTTAAACTTGTCAGATAAAAAAGCTCTAGCCGTACCCGTATGTCTGTCATAATTAAATGGACTATGTGGATTTGAATTATCAAAAGTTCTAACCATACGTTTAGAATTTTCTTTTTGCCATATAGCATTAATTAAATTATCCATTTCTTTTGGATAGTTTTGTTGTAAACGTCTAGCCGTTGGCGTCGCTATCTCAGCCTTTTGAGCTATCTGGTCAAAGCAATGTTGATTAACATTAAGGATTTTAGTTCCCTCGCCGTTATTCGCTTCCATAACTATTTGGCTGTGATTAGTTCCATGTACCCTATCTTCGCTTTCAATCGTTCTAAACTGAAGCTGATTAGTCGGCGCTATGTAGTCTTGCTTCATTTTATTCTGCTCAGTAATAACATGAAGCATATCTTCTAAGGATCTATTTTCGTTTTCTAAATGTCGCATATTTTTCTCCTATATAAAATGCAATTAAAAAAAGCGGGGTGTGATTGCCCCGCTTAAATAGTATACGATTTGTCTTATATGTAAAGTTTTTAGTTTTTATAGTTTTTATAAATTTCTGATTCAGGTGCTAAATAAATAGTTTGTTCAGTATCTGAATTATTACAGTTCGGACATTTTTCTATAAATTTTTCTTTTTCTTCATAAACGTATGTACAAATTAAACATTCAACTAAACTTAGCATTTTCCTAAATCTCCCGCTATATGATGTCTTAATACAGTTCCATATGGTAGTTCCTGAGCAAATTTTAAAAGTTTTAGTTCATCAGGATCTTCATCAGCTGTCTGAGTTGTGGCGTTCCAATGTAATAAAACATTTCCACCCGTTGCATAACAACCGCCGTTATCTATTTCACTACCCGCCTTTTTCTTATAAACGCCGTGATCGGTAAACCCTACAATAAAGTTTCTATCCATACGACTACATAAAGGTTTGCCATTTCCGCAAGTATTACAATCTGTACTGGTATATTCTGCGGGACATCTAACTATTTTATGATCGTTAATAGTTTCTGCTTTGCCGTTTGTTTTCCAAAATGTTTCTTTTACGTTTATTACTGCGGGTACGAATGAATTTAAAAACAAGTCGGCTAAGTTTCGAGCTGAATAATTTATAACAGTCTTACCTATCTTTAATTTATGTTTCCATAAACTAGGGTTAAAATGTGAATAAGTAAAACTAACGCCGCCTTTTGGGACGGCGTCAGATACTGCATCAAGATAGCTATAATCTATTTCAGTTGCACCCGCTGAAGTGTCAGGTTTTAGATTACAATCGATTGGGCAAGTTGCGAATTTGTCAGCTCCACCCGCTCTATATGTTACTGCACAATTTGTAGTTTTTTTCGCAGTTGATTTTTTAACTAATTTCAACATTGTTTTTTACCTTCCATATTTTAGCTACTTTATGTTCAAATTTATTTTCCAGATATTCTATTATGCAAGTAAGCTCTGATTGGGTGTAGTCTTTTGCATAATCAGATTTTTCATACTGCTCAATAGTTTTAGAAACATAAAGAAAAATATCTTCATAATCCGTAAATCTTCTTAAATTTGAATTTTTAAACCAGTTATCCAATAAATCATAAAAAACAAGAAATTTATAAACGGGATTACCCTCGTGGGCATTATCCAATATTTTTTTATCATTAGTCATTTATACACTCCTCCAAAAATTCCTTAATCGAAGAGTCACTAACATGGTCGGCCAAAAAAGCCGTTATATTATCGCCGTCTACGTTTTGTAATAAATACTTAAACTCAGGATTAGCGGGTTCGCAATTAAAACAATCATCTATTAAAAACCATATTAAGTCACGGCCTTCAAGTTTGGCAATGTGATCTTTTAATTTATTTACTGTGCTTCTACTCATCAGTTTCTCCTATATATGTGATTTATCCTATACTTTTACCTAATAAAAAAGGCCGTGTCAATCACGGCCTTAGTGTCAGCGTCGTCAGCGTCTACGCTTAATTGTTTTTGGTGGTCTTTTTTTATACTTGTCATAGTCTTCGCCGTATAAAAGTTTGCCTATCCAATCAAATAGAAAAAACATTTTGCCTCCTTTCATTATTCATTGATGTTTCTCCAATGCTTAGGTACTAGAAAAAAATCATCGCCGTCAGTTTCTAGATCTCCATTTTTATTTGGCCTAGTTGAATAAATGGCGTCCTCTCTTTCATCAGTGACATCGTTAATGTAAAAGTTCATATCAAAATATTCATTTCTAAAATAGAAACTATGCCAATCATCGCCACTATCAAGGTTTAAATGATTTTTACAATAATCCTGATATGCCTCTCTCGCTTTGGTTCTGAACTCTCTATTATTATCGAATAACCATTTCATACTAGGTTTGTTTCCGTCTTCATCTTTTTTATAAAAACGAACTATATAAGCTATGTCATCGTCTACAGCTTCCATATAATCCCAGTTAGTATGGCCAACCATATTTTTACAAGCCTCATCTAAATAGTCTGAATCATATTTAGCCATTGTTTTTCTCCTCTGGACAATATTGACGTTTCCACATTTCAATATTAGGCCAATTACATTGATGGTTTCCTATGGTATCGTAGTCCAACCAACCATTAGATTCATCGACGCCTTTCAAAAAAGCTAGGTATTCTTCTTCGCTATCAAAAGTATATTCTTTAATATCTTCTGCCCTTTTAGAACTACCCCAAGCTATATGGATTTTTATCGGCTCGAACTTTTTTTCCAAAGCTCTCAACGCCCTAATATCTTTTTTAAGATCGGCCTCGTTTTCATAACTAAACCCATATTGAGTTTTAAAGTTTACTGCATCAACACCTTGAGAAAGACCCGTAGATAATATGGCTCTCATTTCAATCACACAGCTTTGCAACAACTCTAGCTCTTCTTTAGATAGATTGTTCATCTTTGTCCTCCTTTGGAACTGTAAAACCAATGACTTGGATTTCATTATTTCCGTCATCGTCTGTATTGTCTCTATTCCAATCAACGGGACATTCGTTTAGCCATGTATGGAAAGTTTTTTTTGTAGATGTGTTCCAACTAGGTTGTATACGCCAAGTAAAATCATCAGGAAGCCAAGACGTCATAAAAGAATTTGCATAAGCCACCAAGTCACTAATTTTAGTAAATTGATGTTCTTGTCCTTTATCGTCTCTAATAATTATTTTTTCAGCCATTCTGCACCTCCATAGATCTCCAAACAATTTGGTTCTCTTGCTCAAGGCTGACATTGATGTGCTTATTAAAGTTATCGCAAACTTGTCTGCAATGTCCCCAAGATCCTACAAACTTATCCATCTCATGTGGATCATTTGGATCGGCCTTGCCCAACGGCTGATAGCCTCCTTGGTTCCAAGTTACTTTTGCAACTCGATATATACCTCTTTGTCCTTCTTCTTTGACAGGCGTATAACAATGTTTGTCTTCGATTTTAATCATAACATTTCTCCTATAAATATGTGTTATAGGATTTATCTTATATATAATTAATAAAATATCAAGGAAAAAGTTTTTGGCCAATCAAAAGGGTATTCTGTTTTGAATATAGGTTTGAGTTTCAGACCTTTTATTCTCAGGTCTACCGCCTGACTACCTGAATACAAATACATTGTATCTTGTGACCTAACAAGAACCCATACAGAAGCTCGACTGTGTCTAGTAAGCCAAGCGATTTGTAGTGAAGATAATCTAACTACGTTACCACTAGTAACTTTCAGCTCTACAAAATGAAATTGGTTTTTATCATCACAAATTAATAGATCAGGAATACCAAGTGTCATCCAGTTTTCTATTCTAGTTAACAAAATGTCTTTGGGTAATCGGCCTACGGCTTTTTTAATTTCTTGGAAGAACCCGCTTTCCTTCTTCGGCTGAACTGGTGGCCTCGTGGTCAATAGCTTCTTCAGCGTATCTCGGTTCATATGAATCCTTTATTTCTTTGAGAGCTTTCAACACTTCATCCTTGGACATACTGTCAATAGTACCATGACGGATTTCAGATTTGTTAATGTAGATATTACCATTTGCCTGACCTCGTCTGAACTCAGCTTGCACAGCCGCCGAATATGCACCATTTTCTAATGCAACATCTCTTATTCTTTGTAGATCTCGTAAATGTCTTTTGTATGTAACACCATATTTTTCATCCAGCTCGTCCCGATAAATCTGAATTGCCCTACAAACATGAGGACATATCTCAGGGTTGGTCATTTCATATGCACGAGTGTGAGCAGAAGAAACTGGGAAACCCGCATTAATCGCAGCTTCCCTCATAGTTATTGTTCCATCGTTGCTAACAAGTTCTTTTACAAACAGCTCTTGTTTCCTAGTTAGCTTACTATGAATATCTACTTTAGGCCTTCCCCGACCTTTTTTAATAGGCTTCAAATTATTCATAACTCTATATATACACCAGAAATTATTTTTTTACAAAAAACTTTTTGAGGCCCATTAAGGCCAAAATTGATTTAAGGAGGTTACATATTTCAAAACACAAGTGTAACCAATTATGTAACCAGTAAAATTGTTGGTATATAAGGGTTACAGAAGAAAGTTACATAAGTTACACCAGTTACGCCTATATTTAGTAAAAAAATATTTTTTTATTTTCAGCTCTATATATAAGGGAAAGTAACTTTTGTAACTAAAATCTATTGTTTTTGAATTTTTTCCTTATTAACCGCTGTATTTCAGTCAAAAAGGTTTCCTTGCGAGGCGTGACGCGTGGGTCGAGGATGTGGAGTTGCCACACTTTCTTCATAGTCGGCCGGTCGTTCGAGTTTGGTTCTTGTTGGTGGGATCCATTGAACTTCAGTTTTAAATTTTGGAACCCGTATTTGAGAGCTTTCCCAGATGAACCAAGCATAGCTTGTAGCCGTTGAAGCATTTGCTGACAGACGACCTTTAATGATTGGAACTCGTTCTGTAAATTGAGCGATAATTGTTGGCGGGTTTTGTTTAAATAGTCTTTCATATCGACCTACGCTTTCTATGAATTGTGTCCGAGCAAAGATAGCCGTAGATTCTTTAGCCAAGGGTAAGGCCTTGAGTACAAATTCTTCAGCTAGGTTGAACGGCGGGTTAGTAATAATAAAATCGTACTGCTCGTTAACGTCCTTGGATAGAAAGTCTGCGATACGATCTTGTCCATAATCAGCTATGTCACATGACATAACTTCAGGGAAATATTCTTCGAGGACCTTGGCCATATGTCCAGCTCCGCACGCTGGTTCTAGGCAAGTATATTTAACAAAGTCATCGTCGGGTTGTTGGGGATAAATAAAATTTGGCTTTAGTATGTGTTCAAACAAAGCACGGGTTGCCCAAGGCGGGGTAGGAAAGTAATCGAGACTATCTTGATCCTCGTGCCGTTGGGACATAACCGCGTGTGTTTTGTTTTGTTCAGTCATTTATAGGCACTACCCATTCATCACTATCTACATACCGAGCGTCAGGGTATCTTGTCCTTATTTGATCTATTTCACAATCAAAACAAGTATACTCAACATCACATTGACTACATTCTTTGTTAGGCTCAATGCTATCATCGTCAATCGGCTTGTGATTATATACCGGCTTACCATCGTCGTAATAAACGTCACATTGACTACAAGTCTCAGGAACTTCGTCATCTCCAAGCATGGAGCTGTAGACGTAGCCACAATCGGTACAGCTAAACCTACCTTCTTGTTCTCTAATCATTTTCAATCGACTCCTTTTCCATTTCAACTAGGCCGATAGTCCTTTCTAGCTGAGTTAATTCTTCTTTCCACATTGGTTCATTAGGCTCACATTCTACTTGTTTCTTTTTTTCAACAACCATGTTGCCTAAAAACTCAAGGGTAATATCCATATATAATTTATCGTACCCTCTAGCCATCACTGCCTCTCATATTAAATTCATCAAATAACTTGTAACAAGCCTCATCTAGGTCTTTGATATCAGATAACATAAGGTCATTGATATCTCTTATGCTAATCATAGCGGTGTTTATAGCGTTGTAAGCATCGTGAACCGCTTGCAGCTGTCCGACAGTCATAGCTCCCATAGCTTTTTGTTTCTCTGCGATCTCTTTATCTCGCTTTATTTCCCATTCTTCTTTTTTATTAGTCATTTTTTTCTCCTATATAAGTTTGGTGTGGAGTGTCTTGAGGTTACGTCACTAAGATAAATGCTGAGATCTACCACAGTCCTGAACGAGCTAAACACTCCACGAATCCAGGTATACGATTTATCTTATACGCTTGTCAATAAAAAAAAGCTCCGAGGAAACATGGAGGACACGAAACTCGGAGCTTTATCACATTTTATATAGGATAAGAGCAAATGAAAAAGGGTACTTACTCTTAAATTTGTTATCGCATATATTTATATACGCTGTCAAACTTATTTTTTACCTATACTTCTCAAACTCTCCATAACTTTGTCTATATCAGGCTCCGTGCCGTTTGGATCATAGACACATTTGTACTTTTTCGGGCACCAGCTTTCAATTAACATTGTAAATGTTTTATTGCCGCCTTGATAGATACAAGCTCTTTTATCTGTATATTTTGATGTGATTCGCTTTTTCAAACGGCAAGTTGTATACTTTTTCTCTGTAATTTTGCCTTGCCAAACCTTTTGTTTATAAGTGTAATCCTTTGGCGCATTGTACATTTTACCATCAGCTCGTGCTTTTTTTACCCAAATACCAGCTACCAGCACAGCAAAACCTCCTATTATAGCCACTACAATTAACCAAGTAATTATTTCTCCTATCTGCCGTCTGAGCTGTTGTTGTTTATAAATAGTTTCTTGCCGTTGTTTTCTGATTTGCCCTTCCATCTTCAGCAAATCGTCGTAAGCTTGTGGGCCATAAGTAAAGTTTAAAAACATCTTCAGCTCGTACCGTTGCTCTTCCAGCTTCTTTTTAGCCGCGTAAGCCGCGAGAGCTGCCTCTTCGATAGATCCGGCCTTGAATAACTTACCAAATAGGGGAGGGTTTTTGGCTTGCTTTTCCGCATTATCTATATCAGACACAGCTCCCATCCAACGTCCGACGTCTGAAGCCATTGATTCAATGTCTTTAGCTGCGGCAAATCCTTGCTTGATTGCATTAAAAGCGCTATTAGCCACGCTCATAGCTGCGGTAATTGTCAACGGGTCCATACTTTATTGTAACACACTTTTAAAAAAAAATAAAAGTCAAGACTGTTATTATAAAAAAAGTTATTTATAGTTATAAGTTATGACCAATCAAACATTTAGGGGTAGACCAGTGACAATATGTTGTACTTGTGGCGGAAAAAAATACGCATCGACCTGTAAATGTCACAAAATTAACCATAGACCGATGAAAAAAGGAGGCAAAAAATGGATTTACCAAACAGAAGACCATGTGTCACGACTGACGTTGGAGAAGGACTAGCCGTTAGCGTATCTTACCACCCAGAAACTAACGAGGCTGTTGAGGTATTTGTATCTAGTAGGGGTAAAAAGGCGTCTGACGGGCCCATGTCAGATGCATTATATAATTTAGGCGTTCAGGTATCGAGTATTATACAAAACAAAGCACGATGATATGTAAAAAGAACAATTCAATCATTATTGGCTCGTTCTTTTAAGTTGAGCGTCAACGAACTCTTCAACTCTCTGCTGCTCTTCAGATTTATACTGTGAATATATGTATCTGAGCTGGCCACCTATTGTCCGGCCTTCTTTTTTAGCAGATTGCTTGATCTTTTCGTAGACATCTATCGGTACAAGAACACTTTTCCATTTGGTTGTATCCATAATTATCTCCTTTTGTAGGATATTATGCGATTTTATATGATATTTCAAGAAAAAGCTTGTATTTTAAGGATTTATTTCGTATATTTTACTTATGTCTAGTATTGCTTTATAGCATTTAAGGGCTCAGGTTTATTCCTGAGCCTTTTTTCTTTTACGGTAGGCGCCGTACTCAGCTTTTACACCGCTCGGACTGATAATCTCGCTTCTTTTGTGCGAGTTCAGGGCATTTACATAAAAATTATAGTACGGAACTGGTATATGACGCTCGTAATCTACCTCGTTTACGGCTATTGGACAGTCTTCAAACCTCTCTTCACTCATCAGCACCCCCAATGCGAGTTACTGGGGGTGCTTCTAAGGAGGAACTACTTTTAGTTTCGCCCCACGAAGGCCCCACTTCTATGTCCACCTTACTAGGGACACTTAATGGTACGGCACTTTCCATGATCGATGCAACCATTTTTATTTTTTCTTGGCTGTTTGATGAAAAAGCCACCTCATCATGTATCTGTATCAACGGAATGATGCCTTTTTCGTGTATGTTGGCCATAGCTTGCTTGGTCATATCAGCCGCTGAGGCTTGTATTAGCCGGTTGAGCGCCTTGTATGTGTACGCTCGCTTCAGTTTTGTAGTCGGACCATACTCATTTACAGCTTCTTTGTACGGTAGCGCCTTGTTTAGAGCAAAACTATCGGGTTCCCAGAGATTAAATCTGCACTTTCTGCCCAAAATAGAGCGTATTGACCCTGAACTTTCGCGTCCATTGAGCTTATTCATCACGCCATTCATCAAAAACTTAACAAATGGTACGCGCTCGTGGTACTGCTTGATAAGATCTTTGGCTTCATCGACGCCTATATCGAGCTGATCGGACAGTTTATTGACGCCCATACCGTAAATCAGGCCCAGATTGATAGTCTTGGCTTGCTTTCTTGGTATCTTTGCCATCTCTGCAACCATCGTATGGAAATCCATATCGGGATTTGTGACATAGCCTTGGACAAATTCGTTAACTGACTTGAGCTCATTACCTAATGATCGGCCGTAAGCGTTAGCATAATGCACCAAGATCCGTGGTTCTTGTTGCGAGTAGTCTAAACTACACCACTTTTCGCCCTCTTCAGGTAGAAACAGTGAGCGAATCATCGGACCAAGCTGTGGATCACGGGCCGGTATCTGCTGTAAGTTAGGGTGGTTCATGCTGATTCGCCCTGATACTGTGCCTCCATCATCGGATCTAATCTGATTTATGTGCCCGTGTATGCGCCCTTGAGGCGTGGTGTACTTCATAATCGTGCTGATGAATGTCCCGTGGGTCTTGTTTAGCTCACGACAGCGCAAGATCAGCTTGGGTAGCTCGTGTGTATGCTCGGATAAAAATGCTTTGGTAAAGCTCGGTGCGCCCTTGTCAGTCTTAGGGTAGGGCAAGCTTACACTATCAAAGGCTTTGGCAAGCGAAGCGGCGGCCCATATCTCGACGTTTTCGTTAGTAAGGTCTTTGATCTGCTTGTATACATTCTTTTCTTCCTTGAGCAGATAATCTCTGGTGCGCTCAACGCGGTCTGTATCTACACGAACACCGCGCCATGTCATATCAATCAGGACCGGCAAGACTTTCAGCTCCAGATCGACGACAGTTTGTATGTCTTCTTGTAACATAAGCGACTTGAAACAGTTCCAGAGCTCCAGTGTCAGCTCGGCGTCGGTCTCAGCGTACGGACCTACATACATGGACGGTAGCTTCCAGAGCTCGCCTTTGGGATCTACGCCAAACTCGACTGCTGCTTCGGTCAGTCCCTTTTCGGACTTGGTTTTATTAAGATAGTCGTAGGCTAGAGCGTTCAGGCTGAAGCTGTATCGGTTTTCATCTAGTAGCGATGCTATGACCATAGTATCAATGATACGGCCATTGATTGTAAAACCCGTGCGCCGTAGCCAACCGGCATCGTACTGCGCGTTGTGCATGATCTTATCAGCTGGGCACTCACAGACTTTCTTCATCCAGTTGTTGACTATACGCTCGTCAAGATTGCCACCGCCCATATGCTTGATTGGTAAGTAGCCTTTCCAGTATTCGGTAGCCACAGCGTATCCGACGATCTCGCCGTTGCCAGTGGGCCATCCGGGGCCGCTCTGTTTAATATCAGGATCTCTGGTCTCGACGTCTATTGCTATTGTGTTGGCACCGGTTATGTCAGGTAGTTCGTGTGGTGGAATCCATTCTGACTTCGGTGTGAACATCGCCATCTGAAGTGTCATGTTGTACCTCTATAAGTTTGTTAAGGTACCACTGTGCTTTCTCTAAATCTTGGATACCGTTTTTGTGTCTATAACGCGCTAAGTATTTTAGTATATTACCTTCAAGGTAATAATGAAAGCCCTCAGCTGTGATAGATTCAATCATGTCTATGGTTTCGACTGAGCTGTTTGTGTAATGCTCAGGATGGTTTACCATGTCTTTGTTTACTCTTTTCATGCTCTCTTCAAAAAAATGTAATTCTTCTTCTTGCTCATGCTTTTTCATCTCTTCTTCCTTTAGTTTCATCTTCATGTACTCTAGGTGTCTCACTGTCATACCTCATAATCTAGTAACAGCTCTTCGCCTTCAGCTATGGCTCGTTTCGTAATAATATTATATACAAGGTAGTCATCCCAGTCTTGTGTGCAATCTAAAACACAGTTTGGTTTTTCTGAATGGTTAATAAAACCACCAAGCGGTGTTCTAATATATGTAAGTATCATAGGCACTTTGATGTGCGTTGCCCCAAGATCCGTGTTTCGTTTGATGTCTTGCGAGGCGAATATACCATGCCCATGTACTGGACTTTCTTTGATACACACTTCGTCAGGCAAAGGGTTGTAGTAAAATCTATTGTACTTGATTTTCATTTATTGCTCTCTTTTTAAGTTTTATTATTCTTTGCTCAATTTTTTTGGAATATTTATTAACCTTAACTGGAAATTCTATTTTTTGTCTTGATTGCAAAACAAGAGCTCTTTTCTCTGAGTGAGTTAGTTTCATATGTAGTAACTCCTATTGTTGTCCTCTGGTTCTATGATGTATAGATTTTGTTTAGCTCGCGTGACTGCAACGTAAAAAACTCTATGAACATCGTCGTTGCCTATACGAAAAGCCTCGTCAGCCGCGGGAGATAGATCTGTAAACAAGATAACATTGTCAGCTTCTCCGCCCTTGGCTCCGTGTATCGTGGACACTGTAATTCGAGGCTCTGCATTGAACTTCTCTCCGCGTCTCAACAGCGCTGTTATGTATACACGCTGTTCTTCAGGCAATCTATCGAGCGCCTTGTGCCATATTAACTCATCGCCGACTAGCAAACCGCACTGCTCTTGCAAGAAGTTCATGTCTAGTAATACGTCGCTATCTAATCCAGATAGCTTTTTAAACCCGCGCTTGACCCGTGTGCCGGTGCTCATGTAGCTGTAAACATCACGAGCCGCTTCGAGTGTAATAGACCGTCCCTTACGGAGCTGTTCCCAGCCATTCACTGCCGCAGATATTCTAGCCGAGATAGATCTGTGACCTTTGTGATTATAGAGTAATCCCAGAGACTTCAGGGTCTCAGCGACTGGGTTCAGTATGTAACCGGCCTGAGCCATGATAAGCCACTGCCCTTCAGACAGATCAATGTCATCTATACGGGCTATGTGCTTGACTGATCCGTTCTCGTCTTTGGGTTGATAGCGCTTTGGGTATCTGTGTTTTATCCTGCCGACTATCTGTTCTGCTACGGCGTGTATTGATCTTGGTACGCGGAATGACTGCGACAGAGTTTCGCTTGAGCCGTCCAGAGCTATGAAATGTTCTACGTCAGCTCCGGCCCATCTATATATGGCTTGGTCATCGTCTCCGGCTGCAAACATAAACTTGGACTTCTTATCCAAAGCATGGGCTATGTCCCACTGTAAAGGGCTAAGGTCTTGTGCTTCATCTAAGAACGTAACCTGAAATGTGGGACAGCATTGATCGGCGCTGTCAATGAAGCTCTGGAGCATATCTGTAAAATCATACAGATTGTTCTTGAGCTTGTATTCTTTGTAGCACTGGTGGACATAGTTAACTGTGTTCCAGTCATACTCTATGTATGTCTCGTTGTAGAGCTGTCTTACGTCTATCTTCTTGAGCCGTGCCAAGTTGATTGTGTTAAGTATGGGATGGTCGTTACTTTGTAGATCTTGTATCTCTGCATCCAGTGACGGCGATTTGCTGAGGCTTATACCAATCTTTTTGGACAACTCCTGATAATGTATGCCTGACATAACTTGTTCTGTTCTTATTTCAGTCATGGACAGCGCTAGTGAGTGTAAGGTCCTGAAGAAACAAAGGTCTTCGTCTGGATCTAGGTTAAAACGCTTGGCGGCTCTTTCTTTTGCCTCGTTAGCCGCTTTCTTTGTAAAGGCAAGGAACGCTATGTGGTTAGGGTTCGTGCCCTTTTGTAGCTGTTCATCTACCATATTGAGTAGCGTAGTTGTCTTGCCCGTGCCGGGTGGTCCAAAGATTCTAAACATTAGTTGTCGTTAGCGGGCTGGTCGAAGCCAAGCTCCTCTAAGAACTCATCTATCTTCTGGTCAGACGGTATCTCGTGTACAAAGATAGGTGTTGTTTCTCCTACCCATGCACCGACTACGTTAAAATCCATCCACTCAATGGCTTCTTCGTGCGTCCATCCTTCTCTTTCCATAAAGATCTTTACGCATTTGTTGTAGCTGTAGATCAGTACGTCGGGCATATTCATACGGCTACCCACACCAATGATTGCATCTTCTAGGCCGTTAGCCTTAACTAGTCTTTCGTCTGCCATTTACACTCCTTCAAAACAACTTGCACTTATTGTATAATCAACGGGCTCTTCTCCAAAATTATCAAAGATACCCCTTTCAATTAAAAATCTACTTTTAGGTATATCGGCACGACATTGATATATGTTTGCATAATACACCTGACTTTGGTGCATGATACATTTTGTTTCGCCACCATCATGACGACTGCCTTCTACCCATACAACACAGATTAAAACAAACATCTTAACCATTAAAAGGGCTCCTTTTCTTTTGGACCCATATCAGGTGTATTAAATTGATGATCCATGTTACTATATGATGGTATTGCCCAAACGCGAACGGAACGGTTACTTATTTTCATAACCAAACTGGACCCATTTATATCCCGTAAGCGTTGGGCAATCTTGTGTGACTTGTAATCAAAGAACTTATTTTTCTTCAGAAAGTTCTCAAAATCACGAAGTCTAAAGTAAGTTAAGTTAGCTTCTTCATCTGTCCAAGGCCTTCTTAACAGTATCTCTTCTCTTTCCTGAGCTTGCTGTAGATGACTACAAAACTCTTCTAGGTAATCATAGAACTGACCACTAGTGCTTGCATCTTCTGCAACTTCTATAATTGCTGCTTCATTTTCTTTCATCTCTGTCATCAGCGCACCAATACGAGCCTCCCACACTTGCTTGCTTACCGTTCTTGGCATGAAGTTCAGTTGTTCAAGACAAGCCTTCTGAAATGTAGGCTGTGATAGTAACGCTTCTGTGTCGAGCTCCAAGGGCTCTCCACTAACATCCATGAACCACACGGGTGGTATGGAGTTATACTTTCTAAGGTTAGCTATGGTTGCGCCCTGTACAGCTGACCCTACGCCGTGCATCCTAGTTCTGCATAACTCTTTGTTACAGTGTGCGTTGATCGGTGCATCACTACATTTGTAGGCATAATCCTTCTTCTTAGCTTGATTAGCCACTATGTTGACCTCTGATAAAGGAAGCGGTGGGTCTAAGAATGTCATGTTGTATGTAAGTATCTCTGTCTCCCAGCTGTCTGGGTATGCTTTGCGCAGATATACTGCGATATTAAATAATCCATTGTTGCGTCCACCCTCACTTATCTTACCGGCACAAAGGGTCTGTAAGCATGGTGGTCCGTCTTTTATGGTTGTGTCAGGCGTTTCTTCTATCTGTAGTGATACAATCTGCTCAATAGTCTGCTTATATTGCTCGTACAGCGCTATAAACTCTTCAAGGGTAGCAGAAGTGCCATCGTCCTTGATACCGTACCTGAGACCGCCTTCAGCGTCGTAATACGGTAGGTTAAGAAAATTACCTACGTCTCCTCTATCGAGGTGTAATTTTATTTGCTTTGGAAATATTTCGCTTTGGCCGTAGCCTAGTGATGCTGATATGTGTTGTAAAGTTTGTTGCATATCTTTGGCATCAATCCAGTCAGTGCAGAACAAGAAGCAATGAGCGCCACCGCTCTTTGACCTACACACAACCAGAGGTAGTTTCATCTTCCTGATCTTCTGTACTAACACCTTGTGATCCAAAGGATACATATCTATATCTATGCACCCCCACTTACACTGTGAGTTAGCGTTGATCGGGATGATACCAAGAGAGTCGCCTTGACCTGACAGATGACCCAACCAATGATCCTTGGTCCGTGGTTCCCTTACTAGGGACGCTCTACCAGACTTCTTACCATTGGTCTGGGTCTTATCTATCTTATACGTTCCGAAGGCTTCTTCCAGTCCATCAAATATGGAACTAAAAGTTTCCCACATGACTAGAACGGTATATCTTTCTGCAATGGCTCATCAGCCGGTGGCTGTGTTTGCGCTTGCGGTTCAGTTACTGTAGTGTCTTGTTCATGCTTTACTTCAACAGCACCTTTTTTTACAGATTGATGAAAAGCTTTAGCTTGATTATAAGCATTTATGTTAGATACTTCTTTTTCTAACTTAGCCTCCCACACAGCATAGCTTGCCTTGGCATTGCTCTCCATCACAGTATAAAGTTTATAAAGATATAAAAACCTAGGTGGAGTAAACGGAGTGCCGTCAGCCTTTTGTTTTGTTCTGCTTTGTATCAACATATTCCATTTACGACTGGCTTTCAAAGATGTGCTTTTCATTGCAATCATCACAGCATCCATAGTGCCATCTTCTTTACAGACAAGAACATAATGTTGGTGTGTCTCTTCAATGTAATGACCAGAACCATCAAGTAGATAATCTTTGTTATCGCCCTGATCCTTTTTAAGTCTTTCTGTTTTAGGACACTCAGAGGCTTTTTCGTAAATAGCAATCGGTGCTTTCTGATCGTCGCCAAGTGCTGACCAGTGAATGAAACGTCTTTGGAAATGACAAGGTATTACTAATACACCTTCTGTTCCATTGTATATCTCACCAGTTACAGTGTTATACATATCGCCTTTAAGTGCACCTCTATTTGCATCTAATACGGCAGGCGATAAATTAGTTTTAAGAAAAGGGATACCAAGTACATCCTGATCTATCTCTTCGTTACCAAGACCTGAGTCATTCTCAAATATTGATTGATCTATACCAACAATCTCTGCTGGTTTCTTTTTAGCTACATTCGACATTATTTACTCCTCGTGATTTTAGCTCTTCGACCTGTCCATGCACCAAACACAGCCGGGATAGAATTACCCGCCTCTGTCTGTTCTTTTACCCAAGAACGTAGTGTCATGTTATGGATCTGTTCTTTTTGATTAACATTAAAACCTTTAGCTAAAGCTGTTTCATAAAAATCTTTAGCCAAATTATCTTCGCCCATTCCAAACTCAGCGGCTATAGAGTTCTTAATAAGATCTCCAAAACCATTATCTCTGAGCCATTGATGTGCTTGCGGCCTATCGTCAACCTTGATTGTTCCCCCATATGTTGGGGTTATATTTATTTTTGAACCATCTGATAACGTAAAGCTTTCAAGATTGATTTCTTCCATCATCATAGGCAAATCTTCATCTGTCATTTTAAGCAGATCTTTCTTAGCCTGTTTGAGTTTCTCCTCAAGCTGAAATACTTCATCTTCTTTTTGCTTAATGTTTTCAGCTAGATCAGCTACGCTACTAAGTGCATCTGTAGAAAGATCACTTAGATTGCTGAGGCTATCAGCGTCAGCTTCTACTTGTTGCATCAAATCACTCATACCATCTCCTTCCGTGTTTCGTGATTAAAGACTTTTATTATTGTCTTGATATAAGAATATAAAAGGTTTATCTTATATGTCAAGCACGGAGATAAAAAATGTATATATATAAGACAAAACCATTTAAGCATCAGGAAGAAATCATTGATGACAGTTGGAAAAGACCATACTACGCCTTGTTTATGGAGATGGGCTTAGGTAAATCAAAAGTTATTATTGATACGATTGGCAAGCTTAAATTAGAAGGCGAAATAGATTCTGCACTGATTATTGCACCCAAAGGTGTGTACGATAACTGGGTAAAACAAGAGATACGGAATCACTTACCTGACGAGATAGCAAGGTTCGTGGTGCGTTGGCAACCAAGCAAGGCTAAGAAGTTTCAGGACGATATGCAAAAGGTTGTGTTCGAGATGATGGCCGGTGTTAAGTTTCTCATTATGAACATAGAGGCGTTTAGCTCAGAGCGTGGTAAGAAAGCTGCTTACTATTTCTTGCGTAAAAACGAAGACAACATAATGATTATAGATGAAAGCACAACTATTAAGAACAGAAAAGCTAACAGAACCAAGAACATAATAGATGTAAGCAAGTATGCTAAGTACAAGCGTATACTCACGGGATCTCCTATAACTAAATCGCCTATGGATTTGTTTTCTCAATGTGGCTTCTTAGATCCTATGGCGCTTGGTCAGGCTAGTTACTTTGCTTTTCAGAACAGATATGCAGTTGTACAGCGCAAAACCTTTGGTAGCCGTAGCTTCAATGATATAGTAGGCTACAAACGATTAGATGAGTTAAACGGCATATTGACACAGTTTTCAGCTAGGACACTAAAGAAAGATTGTCTGGATCTACCTGATAAAATTTATGTTAAAAGAAACGTCGCTTTGACTAGTGAGCAGACTACGATTTATGAGCAAATGCGGCGATTCGCATTAGCACAGCTGGAGCGTGGCGAGCTTGCAACAACAGCTAGTGTGCTTACACAACTGATGCGCCTACAGCAGATATGTTGTGGCTATCTTGAAAGCGACGAAGGCCGTCTGCAAGTGCTTGATAACAACAGAATTACTGAGCTGATGAACGTCGTTGAAGAGAACTCAGGCAAGGCTATCATATGGTGTAACTATGTGTACGGCATACAAGAGATAATAAAAAATCTTACGGCAGTTTATGGCGCTGATTCGGTAGCCGCGTATTATGGTGCGACTAAACAAGAAGACAGACAAGATATTGTAAAGCGCTTTGAAGATCCAAACAGCCCGTTGCGGTTCTTTGTAGGTCATCCAAAGACTGGTGGTTATGGCATAACATTGAACGAGGCAAGCACTGTCATATATTATAGTAACAGCTATGACTTGGAGAGTCGGTTACAGTCTGAAGACAGAGCACATAGAATAGGTCAAAAGAAATCAGTGACTTACGTCGATTTAATTGCACCAGATACTATTGATGAGAAGATAGTAGAAGCTCTGCGTAATAAGATAAACCTAGCTGACCAAGTGTTGAACGAAGAGACCAAGAACTGGTTAAGATAGCAAACCTTTCCTGTAGCCATTTTGTCTGTCATAGGTCAATGTTTCTTTACGTCCGTCTAACACATATGAACAGTGTATCCAGCCTGTGTTGCCACCTGTGTAACACTCCAAGATGAGCTGATCGAAGGGTAAGTTTGCTTCTATCCAAGATGCTAACTTGTAGTTGTCTACACCAGCTACCTCAAAATCAGCCGCTTCACCCCGTGCATGTTGTGAGGTAGATTTTGAGCCAATCGCCTCACATAGGGCAACAGACCGGAACCCACTTGAAACTATAAAGGAGCCCCACTCATCTCGTACTGGCTGCAAGATGTTTTCAGCTAAGGCAGTCAAGTTATATATGTGGTCTGCGGTAGGTGTATTGTCTATGCCTTTTCTTTCAGCTGTCTGGCTTTTGGTAAGTTCAAGTAATGTGAAGTTTTTACTAAGTTGCATTTTTACCCAAATAAATTGTTTCTGTTTCTAAGCTGCATGGCCTGTGCGTATTCCTCTTGGGGCGTTAAAGACAGAAGACCTAATCGTCTACGACGTAGAAGTTCTGGGTCTGGTTCATCTCCCATATCGGGACCTTGATCCATGTTATAACCTGTAGTAGTTGTAGCCCCCAACATATTACCTAACATAGCTATCGCAGCTACGGGGTTAGTTGGAACACCCACCGTTGGCGCTCCCGGTCCTGTTACTGAGGTTATATTACCTTTTGCATCTTTAGTGAAACTTGGTTGCACACCGGCTAATAAACTTCCTCTAGCGTGCTTATTCATTTTATCTCTCATGTTTAATAAATCAAAAGGCACTGATTTTACAGGTGAATAGTTAATAGATCCTTGTACGTTTTCTGTGTCTTTTACACCACCTGTTAACCCACCTCCTGTGTAACCTGCTTGGCGTCGCTGCCACCTTCTTCTGTTCCTGTGTCGGCATCTCCCCCTTCATCTCCTACATCACCATCACCAAACCCAAATTGTGGAATACCCATAGGTCCCGGTGCGCCTGATCCGCCGAGTAATTTTAATATACCGCCTTCTTGTGGCGTAATATAGGCAAGCATGTGAGGCTGACCTTTAATATTAACTTGTCTAGGTGGCACGGCTCCACCTTTTTCCATAAAAAGTCTTCCAAAAGAACCTAAGCCAGCCGATAAATTTTTAAAAGAACGTCCACCGAAAGGACTTCTATCAACAGACGGCCTTGTAAACATTGTTGTGTCACCTAGAGTTTGTTGATTTTTTTCTAAGTTTGGCATTACCGCACCAAATTGATCTATACCATCTCCATCCTCATCCATAGGCATGTAAGCCGGTCTCATTCCAACCGTGCTGTAATCTTTTGGTTCAGTTAAATTACTTTGAGCGGCATCACTAAATCTGTTTTGCATCTGTTCTAATAGAGACTGTGGGTTTTGTGCCATACCGCCTGAACCGTTAAGCTCAACACCAAATCTATCTTCAGCCATTGTTTTAACTTCGTCTAGAAAAGGTTGTATTTCAGCGGTTTTAGCCTGAATTGGCTGTGTGAGTTTATTAGCTATTTGATTACCAAAACCTTTCAAAGCTTGAACAACTCCACCTTCCTGCATTAATCTTGTAGGTTGTTGTGCGTTTATTAATCCAGATATTGGATCATTAGGAAACAACGATGCGAACTGTCGTCTTTGATTAAGGTTAGGCGCGGCCTGTGGGGCTGTGCCCACATTAGCCGCGAGACGGGTGTTCAACCCGCTAGGTGGTACCATTGCCGTTTGGGTGGTGGGAAACCCCTCTTCAGGCAAATCGACCGAAGCTCTATCTGGTCTTTTCATTTCTCTTTGTTCTTGATCTTCCTTTATTATATCAGTCAAAGGTACATCTTCTTCTTTAACAGCGGGTGCCGTTCTTCTAAGTTGGCCGGTGGTGGTAATTAATACAGCCTCTTTAAATTTTCTTCTTAAAAAATCAACTACACTCAAAGCTACCTTTTCGTCCTTAACATCTCTCATAAGCTGCGCCATGTAAGCGGGGTCTTTCATAACTTCTAATAGTGCATCTTGTCTTAAACTTTCCGGCATGGCTTGAAAAAATCTTCTTACTAATTTTGAACCAGCTGTTTCAGCTACAAGACCACCAGCAGTAACTTGTCCCGGCACCAAAACTCTTTGCATTTTTTGACCTAAAGCAGAGCCGGTAACTCTTAAATAAAAATCAGTGAAAGCATTTTCTGGAGAGTTTATGTCTAAGGTGCCTGCTCTTTCTTGAGCCTGAAGTTTATTCATGTTTCCTAAAACTTCTCTAAAAGTATCTAATTCCTGTTCTGTAATTAAACGATTACTTCTCATCCATGTAGCTAAAGATTGTCTTGCTCTTCCGCCAACACCTTTCATTGGTTTGAATAATAAAGTAAAAGCCGTATTTGGATTAAATGGACCACTGCCTTCAAGACCAGCTTTGGTTAAAACATAACCCATAATACTTTCTCTAAGACCTTGTTCCATAGTCTCTGTAGTTATCTGCTCAGTTACACTTCTTTGGATACCTTGAGCTGAGGTGATTACTTTTTCGAAAGTAAGGTTTGGTAATTTATCTTCATCTTGTAATTTAATTATTTGTTCATTTGCAGTGCCTTTATTAAAAGATCTGATGTCTTGTAAAACCTTGTTTAAATTTTTTATAGGTTCTTCTGAACTTATGACCTTTGAAATGAACCTTTCTGGGCTTTCAAAATTTTTAAGGTTTGAAAATGCGTATTTACTCTGTGCTCTCTTAATTACCACGCTGTTTTTATCTAAAACTGATTGTAATAAGTTTTCTTTTTTAACTACATCTTCAAGATCCGTTCTTAAAGCTGGAAACATATTAAATATTTCTTCAGCTTTGGGGTCGTTTAATAATCTATCTGTAGTCGTTTTATTAATTTTTGGTATGTTTTCGACACTATCTTTGTTTGCATAATTTTTTTGTAAATCTCTTGCACTAAAAAGACCTGTGATTCTTTTATCATTCCTTAACAACCCATAAAGGACTGTTTGGTAAGTAGGTGTTTTAGTCCATTCTTCAGCTGGATCTAACAACTTTTCCTCTACCATAAAATTGTGCATCTTTTCTACTTCTTTTATTCTAAGTGCAGCCGCATCATTAAAACCTTGCAACTCCATATATAAAAGCTCAGGGGGCGTTCTTAGCTCACCTGTTTTATTTGTTTGAAAAACTTTTTGTCCTATTGCCGATCTAGTAAATGTGTCATTTAATGCAACAGAATATTTATTTGCTGCAATCAACTGGTCACGAAATTCAGCAGCGTTAGCGTCATCAACAAGACTTAAAATATCTTCTCTAAGACTTTCAGCAATATATCTTAACCTTCTAAAGCCATCAAAATCATCATCCTTTTTTAATTTTCTAGCTTCTGTATTTATTATTGTTCTAAGATTTCTCAGCTCTTTGATTGTTATTGGTGGCTCATCCATTGCATCCGGACTGTCGCCTGATCCAGTCATGTCCAATAATGTTTTTTGTCTGTTTTGTATTTCTATTATTTTTTTACTGTAAGCACTTAAATTTTTTAGTCTTGTTCTTTCGGCCTTATCAGCTGAGTCCATACTGTTTCTAACTAAAATTTCAGTTAGATTTTGTACATTCTCTTCTTTGGAAATACCCTCGTTGTATTGAAAAGATATTCTTGATTTTTGAGATAAACTTCTATCTATATCTAATTCAAAATATTTTATTGTATCTTTGTGAACCTCAAGATCTTTTTGGTAACGCTCGTTTATGCCTCTTATTTGATCTCTTGTATAACCTTTCCTTGCTGTATCGATTTTAAATGGAGGATTTGCGCGTAAATAAGCTAAACTTTTTTTAGCAAAATCAATGTCTTCTTCTGGACCTGTTGGTATGTCTCTATCTTGTCCTACCTTTTCACTTACAAAATCTAGTAATTGTTCTACTCTGTTCCTTCTTTTTCCGCCAACGACTTGCTCATATTTTTTTAAAATATCCCCCTGTTTATCTTCAAACACTTTTTGAGATTTTGCACCCGGTAATTGAGTTAATTCAGAAGTGCTTATACCAGTTGGGTCATCAATAATCTCTAATAACTTATTATACTCATCTTTGGTATTGGCAGAAAAATTGTTTGCCTGTTCTTGTAATTTAAGTAAACCTCTGTCTGGTGTCGGTACAGCGATGTTTAAATCAGGATCAGGTTCAATACCTAAAACTCTTTTAATCCTCTCACCTAAAGCTATAGCTTGTTTAAATCCTTGTTTTTGTGAATAAGTATTTTTACTTATCGGATCTTGAGGTATATATTCATCGTTTGCTAAAGTAGATAAAAGTTTAGGCTGATTTTCATTGTTAAAAATGGAGACAGTAAAGTTAGGAACTGCTTCATACAGTTCTCTTTCTTTTTCTCGCCCTTTTTGAAATTGATTGTCTATTATTTCAAACAGCCGTTTTGATAAAAAATTTAAACCGTCTTCACTTTCTTTTACACTAGGTCGTAACCTGTCAAAAGCTACAAACAGATTACTTACAGCATTGTCCAATCCAGTTTGTACATTATCTTTTAATAGTTCATCTTCAATTTGAGAAGCGACTAAAAGAGCTTCATCATCACCGGTGCCTCTTAAGATAACAAGTAAATTTACAAGACCCTCTTGTGCATCTATAAGTTGTTGTTTTTTCTGTTGATTAAGGTGATCGTATCTTTTTGCCAGCGTGGCTTCTATAAGCATTAAAGTAGGGCTTCCAGATTTTATAGCTGCTGAATCTTTTGCTAATTCTGCTAGTTCTAGGTATGCTTTTTTAATACCACTTTTTGCATATGCCTGTGGATCTTTAAAGTCAGCTTCTAATCTTTGTATGATGTCGTCTGCATTTTCTCCAAATATCTCAAGTTTTTCAAGTACATCTCTTATAGCAGTTCTTTCACGAAACTTTTTAAAACCTTTTATACCTTTTATCGTTTCTCCTACTGGTTTTTCAGTAGGTCTACCTTTAGTAAATAAATTTTTCACAGCTGGGATTGCAGCAGCTAAAATCCTAGTTGACGGGTAAACTATTAAATTTTGTGCAAGCGCTGCTCCTGTTCCAAATGCAACACCGCCACCAACTTCTGCTCCAAAAGACGGAAAAAACTCGCCCGGTGCAGCTTCCTCTGCCGCTATTCTACCCATAGTGGCACCACCGGCGGCACTTAAATCAACCATGCCAGAAGCAAAAGGCCTTTTTGCAAACTGTGTAGCTGTAGTTGTAAAAAATTTATCTATAGCTCCAGTCAGTCTTAAAGACATTGGAAACTTACCTCTTTTTTGGAAAGAAGCTATATCTTTTAAAGTTCTACTTTTATCAGCTGCAAAACTTATTCCACTGTTCTCCACTAAATCTGCTCTACGTCTAAGATTATTTATAAAACTGACAGCGCCTAGATTAGCGCCTTTCTTAACTAAGTAAGGTAATGGCATAAAAGCTAGAAAATCTGCTAAGGCTTTTCCACCCTCAAACTGAGGTCTTTGGTTTGGCGGAACAACTTTTTCATCACCAGTAAAAAGCTGGTCTAAATAATTAGCTGCACCAGATGTGATTAATCCCGTTGTGACACCGGTCCCTAACGCGCCAAAAACCCTACCTCTAATACCCATAGTTGGTGGAGCTTTTGTAAAAAAAGTTTTAGACCCTAAAAAGAACCCACCTGAAAAACCTAAAGATTCAGGACCTTGTTCAAGTAAACCCTCAATGACTGGGTTGTTTGCTACATCTACCGTGCTAAACAAAGAAAGAGCTTCTGCATCTGTTTTAGGATAGATGCTTTTACCGAACATCTCTGTAATTCCATTTTTAGCTAAAAACTGTTGAAAAGGTGAGTCACCTCTTTTTACGTTCTCCAAAGTTAGATTTGGTATATTATAAAAGACAGAGGCAGTGTTTATTACAGACTCAGCTAATTGGCTAGTTGCTTTTTCTGGGTCGATATATTGTTCTGCAAAAGTTAAAACCTCATCTTGATCCACAGGTATAGGTCTGAAATTTTGAAATTGTTGTTCAGGATTAACTATCTCATCAGCAAATTCTGGATTTAGTTCTATGTCTTCAGCCATTTATTTCTCTAGTTGCTTTAATTTCTTGTTTATAAAAACATCTTTAAAATCTTTACCCTTACCCGGTGTTCCATAAGTAAAATTTTTACCAGCTCCTGATGCTTTATTATCTAAAGGCACTGGGTTAAGTATATCAATAAGTTTTTCTATTTCTAGCATTTTTGAATTAACCTCTGCAAGCTCTGAAGCTTGTATCTTACCTGCTGCAAGTTGTCTGTTTAAAAAGTTAAGTTGTCTTATTGCTATGCTTTTTACTTTTCTTAAATTTTCTACTTCTGTTTCTGGGTTAGCAAAAAATCTATCAGGGTCTGGAAACAACTGCATGGTTGTTTCCAAGTCAGCTACAGCTAATCTTGGGTTGACCGCTAAAGCAGCACGACCTAATATTCCTATAGATTTGACATATAATCTTGCTTTTACATCATCTTTGAAAAAGTTTCTTACAGCTTTAATTGGAACAAAACCACCGACTACAGCATCAATACCTGCTATAATTTTTGCATAAGGACCTGTAGCATCACGCACAAGTTGAAAGGCGTCTCTTAAATCTTGTTTATCTTCACCGGGTAAAGTAAGTGAGTTAACCAATGAGTTTTCTAAATTTTCTAATTGAGCTTTGGCTTTTCTACTTGCGTTTTGTATTTTAATTATTTTGAATGTTTCTGTATCATTTATTGGATTAAATTCTTTAATTGATTTATCTGTAGACTGCATATATTGTTTGGTTTTCCTATTAAAGAATGATTTACCACCGTCTAAACTAGTTACTAATTCACTAGTGCCGTCATCAAACTCTACATAAAAACCACGCGCTGCCCTTGTTGTTGGCACTGCTGAAATGTCATATTGAGGTTTATTTGGATTTGCTTTGTTATAATCATTAGCTTTTTTAATTAAGGCTTGCCCTGCTTCTGAATTTTGATCTACCGTTGTAGTTACGCCTTCAAATGTAATCTGCATGGGTTTGTATGACTTTTTATCGCTTTCTACATCATATTCACCAACACTAGATAACATTTTGTCATTATAGTCTTCTGGTTTAAAATTTTCGGCGTTTATATCCACATATTTTTCAATTTTAGCTGGATTAGTTTTACTTCTAACTTCCATAAGTTTTGGTGCTAATTTTTTTGTTGTTTTAGTCGATAACTTTTCTACGGTTTCATCTTTAGCTAGATTGTTAAATCTATTTCTACCAGCTGGAGAATTTAAATCTATCTGCTCAACTACTACGCCGTCTTTTTTAATGTTTGCTGGTTTTACTTCTCTAAATTTATTTTTTGTAAGCTTCGCTTTTTCAAGCTCTATCTCACCTTTTTTCTCAGCAGCTAGTATGCCTTCACTAGCTGTTAGTGCCGCGAGGTCTAGCTTTTGTTGGTCTTGACGTAATGCTTGTGCTCTTGCGCCTATGGTTTGTGGAAGCTTTGTAGTTGTAGCTGCCATAGCTAATCTTTGTGCTGGGGACAAACCTTTCTTCTCACCGGGCATTGGTGCTGAGAAAGTTAAAGCGGTGTTAGCTATATCAAAGAGAATCTGTGCTTGTGTAAGCCTTTTTTGTTCTTCCGGATCACCTAATATACCCTTATAAACGTCTCGTCGGCCTTCAAAAATGTCTTTTAGTCTTTGCACCTCTTGGTCTGTAGGTGACTTGCCCGGAGCAAAAGGTGGTGTTCCGCCTGCTACCTCTTGGTCAATTCTTTTGGCAAGTAACTGCGAAGCCTCTGGGGTCATGTCGACCCTAGGGCCCATTAACCTTTGCAAAGATTTAAAATCTATACCGCCTTTTGTAAAAAACTCTACTGGGTCCTCATCTCCACGGCGGAGGACCTCCCCGCCTTGGTTAAAATTTACGGGTGGTTCGTTGCCAGCCCCCGTCATGCTCATTATACCACCAGCCATATCGCCTTCTACTGGTGTGTCCATCGCCGCCTGAGCCATCGGTGCGATACCTTCTTCTAACATAGATATTTGTACAACTGGTGTAACCAAAGCTAAAACACTGTCCGGTGTTTGAGCCGCGTCTTCCGGTCCAACTATGCTTGCTAAATCATCTCGTCTCTCTTCTTCTGACTTCTCTTCACCTGAGAACTGATCCATCATGCTTTTGAAATCATCAGCTTCTTCTAAATCCCCAACTTGTTCAGACGCGCCTTGTAAAGCATTTTCTAATACGGCTGGGTCAAGGCCAGCTTGCTCCATAGGGGGTGTGCTCATGGGCACGGCTGTCATATCTCCTTGTGACATGAGGCCTGCTACACCGCCTTCTTCATATTTTTTAGCTAATGCCGGGTTCATCTTCATTTGCACTTCTTCAGGTAGTTTAGAAAAACCCTTGAATTTATTAGGCACAGCTGCTCCACCATTAGCAAACATCTGCCTTTGTAATAAAGCTCTGTTCATCATCCAAATAACCCTGCTTTCTGCGCCCCTGCTGCCGCTGATAGTCCTGCAATACCGAGGCCTAAATATTGCTGAAACGGTGAAACTTGTGGTGAACTAGCTTGAGTTAGTGTCTGTTGAGACGTCGGTGTCTTACTATATATGTCTGATAAAAACCCAAGTCTTTGATAAGGCTCATATAATTGAGCTAAATCACTTTGTCTTTTGGCATCAAGCACAGCTTGATCTTGTGCTTGCCCTAACGATCCTATTCTGTAAGCTGCCTCAACATCTTTTTGACCTAAACCCTGTGCAGTCTCTCCAAGAGCTGCTTGTCTTAAAGCTAATTGCCCTATGCCTTCTCCAAGCTGTGTTTGCCTCGCAAGTTCTCTTTCTGCTGCCTGTTGAGCTTGTAAAAAGTTCTGTGCTTGTGCTTGCGCCAAAGCAGAAGCCCTGTTTCTGTCTATCTCGGATTGAGCTATTTGAGCCCTTGAACCACCAAAAGCACCTCGTCCTACCGCTCCAGCAGCTGCACCTCTTTGTTGTATATCATATGCTCTGTTAATTTCGTCTGCTATGGCTTGCTGATATGGGTTCATATAACTTTGAATCATTTCATCAGTTATAGGTCCCGCTCCAGCTCTCAAGGCGGCCTCTGCACCACCTAAAGTTTCTCCCGCGGCATCTAAATAAGGCATAAAAGCCCCTAAACCCTCTTCAGCCTGTGTTATAGCAGATTTCTGTAAATCAGTTAAATCTGCTACTTCTTGATCGGGTAAGTCAATTTCTGCGTCTGCTAAATCTTTTGCAGACTCAAGTAAACCAAGACGATACGCTTCAATTTCTGGGCTTTCTCTAACGGTTTGTATGGTTTCTTCTGCCATTATGCCATTCTCTTTCCACGTTTTTCAAGTCTACTCATCACACTATACATATTTTTAATACCTTTGTCTAAACTACCGTTTCCTAAACCTTTGACAGCATCTGTTGTCATAACAAATTCACCCGGCATCAACATAGCTCTCACACTATCTTTACCCGGTGTTCCCTCTCTTGGACTTATACCACCATTACGTCTAGGAAATATCTCCCCACCTTCAGCTACATTAATTGGTTGTGTTGTAAATTCTCTTCTTCTAAAAGGATCCATTGAAAAAAAGTAAGGAAGGTAAGGGTTTTGAAAACGAAAACTTGAGTCTACAAGAGTAGCGCCTTCTGCTACTCTTGGGTCTAAACCACCTACCCTAAATTTATCAGGGTCTTCTTTAAACCTATCGAAGCCTGTGAAAACTGCTTCAGCATCCAAAGGCTCTTGTTCTGGAACATCAAAAGCGCCCCCACCATATAAAGAAGCTCCAGCAAGTGCTGCTGTTGGCCCAAATCTTCTAATTATTCCGGGCGAGGCATCTGCTGCTTTTTCAACCGCATCTAAATAAAGAGCGCTATCTTTGGGTATTGATTTTAGTTGGTCAAAAGTTAAATTTGGATATTCTTTTTTTAACACTTCTAAAGGTGTGACATCTTCACCTCCAAACAATAAATCACCAGCCTTAGCGCCGTAGTCTTTTGCACTTTCCAAAAAGGTTTTTGGCTCAGAACCAGCACCTACGTTTAAATTTGTTGGTTTTGGACCAAAAACATCATCCAAACCACCTCTTTGAGTTGTTCCTAATTTATCTGCTGGATTTGTAACTAAATCACCAGTGGTCTTGGGTGTAAAAACGTCGCTAGTAAACGCATCTGTTGCTGTAAATTTACCGTCAGGGCCCACTGTAAATTTATCAGCGGGTAAATCAGTAACAACTTTATCACCTGATATGGTGTTTGTATCAATTATCTCTGTATCTTTACTGGTAAGATCCTGAACGCTCGGCAAGCTTGTGCTTGTAAGAGGTTTTAAGCTGCCTTGAGTAAAAGCTTCTTTAATATTAGCTGTGCCTCCGCTTACATCCGCCGCTATGTTTTCACCAAAACCTTTTAAGCCTGATTTAGGTCCAGAAATACCAGCCGATATTGCACCAGTAGCACCCCCTATAAAGGAAGCTTTTAGTGCGTCTTTAACACTCGCACCTTGTAATAACGCGGTTATGCCAGAACCTAATGCACCTGAGTAAATTTGACCAAGACCCGGCAAAAAGTAATTTAAAGCTATTGGAACAACGATAGGAGCTACTTTTTTCAAAGCTTTTCCAACACCTTTGACCGCCTTTTTGACACCTCTACCGATTTTACTTACTGTTTTTTTAACACCTCTAAATAATTTTTTAAGAAAAAACTCTGGTAGTCCTGTGTCTGGATTTAAACTATTTTTACTTGTGCCAACAACATATCTTTCTGGATCCTCTACGCCAAGCTCACGCAAGTGTCCGAATATACTTTCTTTTAATTTTGGGTTGCTTTCTATCAAGGCTCGTGGGACGATGAGCTCGCCTGTTTCCACATGAGCTACAGTGTCGTCACCGTAACGACCAAAACTAGCTATCTCTTTACCAATAGACTTGAACTGAGCTATGCCTTTTTGGCCATATAAATCTTTTAACTCTTTTTCTTCTAGCTGTTCAAGCTCTTCATCTGTGTAAATGAAGTCAGCTATACCTCCAGACGGCATGTTTTCTTGTTTGATTGCTTGGTCCATGTTGAAAGTTTACCTCATTTTATTTATTTGTTCAATATTATTAATTTACGAAATTGACACTGTAACACTGCCTAATCCAGTAGAACCGGAAACACTGCCTGAAAACTTTTTATTTTGTTCAACAATTTTAACAAATCCATCCGCATCTATAAACAAATCACCCTCCTGTAAAGTGTTCGCTGCACCCTCTCCTGACAAACCTTGTATATTAATATTTGATTCTCTTACCTCATCTATTAGTCTATCAAGTGCCCTTGCTAGTTGATTAACATATACTTGGTCATACTCGTTGGGCGCTATAGGAAGAACAGTTCTTATTATCTTTTTTGTCATCTTCTTCCATCAGGTCTAGCCTCTAATCTTGGCGCTCCTAATCTCCAATTCACTCCAACCGCTTCATTCTCTACCCTAAGAGACATCTGTCGTCCTCTTGCTCTTACAAAGACACTATCGTCATACACCTCCGGTGGTCCAGAAGCTGTTCTAGTTACAGTACCGTTTGGTGTTTCTGTGAAACCATCTCCGGGAAAATCACGACTTCTCATGGTAAGTTTAGCTTCAGGATTAGAAGCAGTAGATCCACCAAAGTTTAAATCTGGCAAAATTCTGTTGATTAGCATAAACTGATGCCCATCACCAACATCAAAATCACTGGATTCAACAAACGCATTTATAGCCACTGCACTACCCGTTGCAAAATCATCCAAACCATCTTCGTGATTAAATAAATACCTGTCTGTGCCCGTTGCTTGTGGGAAACTTCTTAAACCAGATGCTCTATCATTCCATGTGGTCCTTACTAAATTACCAAAATACCAAACTTTCTCGTTATAATTCCATATAACATAACGGTCTATCTCAGAACTTGACGCACTACAGTAAAACCACCAAATTTCTGTTTGGCTACCTATGCTACCTGCATGAAATTTAAATGATTGTTGATTGTTCATGTCATTAAAAACGTAATCACGAACACTACAAGGTATAGCTTGAATACGGTCATCATAAACATAAAAATTTTCTTGACCCATCCAATAAACAACATCATTGACACTTATCGCAGTATTAGGTCCAGCTATTCTAATATTATCACCAATCATAGATACACCAAAAGTAAACGGTGGTCCTATGAACTGCATAGAATATAAGGCTTGATCTGTCCAAACAAGTATTTGTCTACTAGTTTGCACTGCGGTTATTATCTCTGACCCTTTAGATAAACGTAAATCACCAGCAGTATTTGTTGCAGTTGGTGTAAAATCAGTCAAAGATTCTTGTGATCCAAACCTAATTAATAATGGGTCTTGAGCCGTTGTCCCTATTGTGTTTGCACCAAAAAATAAAATATGTCTATCTACGTCTGACACCAGTATCTTTCTAGCCACCACAGGTGCATCAGACGAGCCCGCTAAAGATGACAATTCAACTGCTCTACTAGTAACATTTGTACTTGCATCCCAATAATAAATAGACCCATCAGCTATGTTAAATATTAAATCTTCACCAAAATTATCTGCAAACCATAATCTTAAAGTTTGACCCGATAACGAACCAGAGTCAGAGTTCCATGTAAATCTACCCCATGTTCCTGCTGACCAACCTGCACCAAGAATAGTTGTATTTAGTCCAACACTTATTTGAAAAGCAGCTGTTCCAGAAGATCCTCCACCTGTTGTAGAACCTGATGACGCAGATCCCGCAGTTGTAATTGTAAAAGTTGTTGTGGAGGGAACAGCAGTTATAACATGCTCTGTGTTCAGTTGATCGGCTGTAATCCCATCAGTGGCCGTTAAACTAGCCAAGGTCACAAAATCATTAGTGGATGCTCCGTGAGCCGTGGATGTTGTAATTGTAACAACGCCACTGCCTGCACCACCCGTTGTATTAACTGGATTTGATGCTAAAGATATTGTAGCTCTTAAAGGTGTTATGTCGTTGTAAACACCTGCGTTTTCGAGATATGTTTTTTTCTCAGACCCAATAAATAATAAATTTTCAGATTGTAAAGTCACAAAATCATGTAACTTCCTTGCAGTGCCTAAAAACTGATTGTTAGAGCTTCTTGTCCAACCACCAATTCTTTCTACTAAACCATTACGGAATCTAATTTTATCTCCATTAAACCAGCCACCTTCGTTAGAATAATTAGTTCCTTCTCTGTTTATTCCGGGTCTAAATTGTAACTTAGATAGAGGCATATAATATCCTTAACTAAATTCTTTTGTTTCATCAGCTAATTTTTTTGCATAAGCAGTTTTTATTGCATCTGTGTGGACTGCATTACATATTGCTTGTACTTCTGTACTTTCTCCACTTATGTCTGCGTTAGGTGCAACAACGTGTCTGTGAAAGCTACGACTTATTTCTGTGCCATCTTTTTTAATTACTGTTGCAGTTCTTACTTGAACGATTTTGTAATCACCAACTATCTCTATTTTGTCTTGTATTGTTTCTTCTGTTAATGCCATTTTCATTTTTCCTTTATTATGCAACTGTAAAAGTTATAAAAAATCCTATATATGTTACTTGATTTGTGTGAAATCCACTTGGTACATAGAGTATTGCTGTAGTTCCAGTTGTTAATTGCCAACCTAAAGTATCTCCATGAGAAGTTCCATTATAAGTAACATAACCACCACACATAATATTCACCCCACTTGGTGTAAATGGAAGACTTAATTTTAATGCTGAACCTGCTGTTCCACTATTTCCATTATCACAAACTCCCCAAGTTGTTACTTGTTTTCCAACTTTTACATAACTACCTGTCTTTGTACTCCATGTGCTATTATCTGAACTAGTATGAAAAACATCAGGTGTGTAACTGCCTTCTTCATAGTCATCTAAAAGTTCACTAGCCATGCCACCTGCATCACTAGTACTAGCAAAACTTATTCCATGCCCACTTGCAAAAGCTAAATCTCCATCTGCAAATGTGCCACCTGCTCCTAATAATCTTGCTGTATCACTTGCTCTTGTCATTTATTCACCTTTCAATGCTTTCACTTCTGCTTCAAGTGATTCTATTCTTGTCATAGCTTCTTGCAATGCTTTGATTGCTTTCATGTATATTACAGACCACCTTACTGTTTTAACTTTAGATTTGACTTCACCAACTTTTTTTCTTTTTGTGCCATCTTCTAATGGTGACATGGAATCGTCATCAACTATAGTTCCAAAAGAACTGTCTATTTCGCAGTCTGCAACTGATGGATTAGTTTCTTTGATTAGCCCATTCATCCCTGCTGATTCAAGCTCTTGTGCTATTACACCTAATAAAGTTTTAGATGGGTCTGATTTGAATTTGTAGTTTCTTACTTTTATTGCTTTTATATCTTCCCATTGAGAATTAGCGTCTGTAATATCTTGTTTTATTCTTTGATCGGAAATAGTACCCACACTTCCTGATACAGTAAGTACATCTCCATCTTCATCAACTGTAAAAATATTAGTATTACTACCAGTTTTCGTGCAAAATATAAATTCTTGATTTGCCGCAGGATTTTCGTGATGAATACGAAGTATTGGCTGTACCATGTTATTGTTGTTAACAGCTATAACCATAGCATTGTTAGCACTTGTACCACTAGCAGGAGCCATTTCAAAATATGCAATTCTTTCTTGGGCACCTGCTGCTTGTTGCATAATTGCAAATTTACCTAAATTTCCTGCTCCAGTTCCTATTTTTACATTATCTTCACCTGCATCTACAAGAAATAAACTAGCATCACCATCTCCTTCGACACGAAAGTCTACATCATCGCCATCATCGTTAAAAACAGTTTCCCCCGAATTAAAATCTAAAGCTGATCTAGAGCTTCCATTTCTCATTGTTTTTATTGCTATTCTGCCATCTTCAGTACCATCTGTAACATCTACAGTTCTACCAGTTATTTGTGCATATGTTACTTCCTGACTTGCATCATTTTCTGCTATAAAATTTAATTGACCGAGAAAATCACCATCAGCAGGACTAGAGCTATCTCTTTTCATATCTAATAAAGGACCTGCATTTGCATCTGCATCTGTAGATTTAAGTGTAAGTTGTGCCGTATTATCAGCAGTAGATAATGTTGCTGATGTACCTGTTATCGTACCTGCAAACGTAACATTACCATCAAACGTACCACCATCTGCTTTACTTACAGTGTCTGCTACTGAAAATACGTCAAATGTTACAACAACTACTATGTCTCCATCACTAGCAGTTGTTCCTAATACGATTGATGTGCCGCTTGTTGCAGTGTAGTCTGCATCACCTAACTTTACACCGTTTTGATACACATCTACAAAGTTACTGTCTTTGTAGCTCAAGGATGTACCCTCTGCACCTGCACCACTGAATGTGTCAGTTGATGAACCAGATACAGTGTAGGTGTGAACCCTACGTACTCCGTTAGATGGACTGACTCCTATGTATGCCATGCGTTACTCCGTTGGTTTCTCTGGAAACTTAAAGTCTTTGTCACTCATTGACTTAAAAGTTTTAGTTATATCTCTAAGTGATTGTCTATAAGTTTTCCATTCATCACTCATTGTAACATCTGAATTAGCCATCCAATCTGTTTCAGCTAATAAGTTGTTTCTTTGCTCTCTTAAATCAGCTAAATCTCTATCCGCTTGTCCATCTGCCCAAGCCTTTTGTTTTGCTTCTCGTTCTTTTAATTCATCAGCAGTATATTCAACTAATTTGTTATTTACCATTTTGTACTTAGTCATCATCTAAATCCATATAATTTAAAAACACCACTTGCAATATTATCACTACTTGATAAAGAAAATTCAACTCCACTTAACGCAGCTTGACCACTATTATAATAGCCACCTGTATGCAATAATCTTGCATTTCCATCTGAATCAGCAGTCATAGTAATACTAGTAAAACATTTAAAATTATCAGTGGCTAATGGGTCAAAAAGTGTTAATTCAAAATTTGTGTGTTCACCTGCTTGGTCACCTAATTTTTGCCCTCCTGCATTGGCAAATTCTGTATCACCTGCTTCATTTACACCTGTTAAAGTAGATGAATTACTAACTGCTTTTATTTGAATAGACTTATGAACACTACCAGTGATAAGAGAACCACCACTCATGTATTTCATATTTAATAAAACTGCATTACCTGCTGAGTGTATATTACTCCCTATAATTTTATAAACCTTAAATGCTGATGTAAAATGACCATCTATTTGCACTTCGCCAACATTACTTGTAACTGTTGTAGTATGTAACAGTGCTAGATCTGCACCTAAATTTACCATGTCAGCTTCTACTTTTGTTAATGCCATTTGTTACTCCTATATAGCCGATATGATAAAGGCTAGTAATTCACTGTACCTTACACCTAATCTAGTCTTTTTTGTGTAGCCTTCAGTAGCTTCGTCTTTGACATCCATATATGTGTAGGCATCTTTTGCTTCTATACCTTTTTCTTCGTCTGCTTCTACTGCATCTACAGATATTTCTTTTTCCCACCAAGTATCAGAACAAAACATTGCATACTTACTTGCATCTAAACCTTCTGCTTTGAAGGCATCTTCAAGGTCTTGTGCTATAATACCAAAGTGAGTCCTTGCTTTATCACCTTTTTTTGCAACTTTAGACTTCCATCTAAATTTTCTCATTAAACCTTTTGCAACTACAGCAACTCTTTTTTCTGCATCACTAAGTTCTTCTATGTCTTGCTTTTCATTTCTATCTGATGTTTGGATTGTGCCATTGGTTGCATGAATATTATCAAAACGTCTTGAACCATCTCCCAAATTATTAGTATCGTCTGATAAAGAACCATTTTTACGAGGTAGGAGTGAATCTCCTGTAAATGCCAAACCTACTCTATCCCCACCCCCATCTATATCTATAGTTACTCCACCATTGGACTGTATAGTTCCTACAGTTGTTGTATCTTTCTTAAACTGAACTAAAGTTCCATCATTACTTAATCTAGTTATAATAGAGCAAACACCACCATTAGTTGTAGCATCTACACGACCAGTTGACTTCATTCTTGCACCAAGATTTGCAGAGTCATTGCTAGTTGTTCCTACTAATATACTTCCATTTGAGTCCACTCTTGCCCTTTCCGAGCCACCAGTTTCAAATGATACTGTATCAGCAGATGGAAACCTAATAGCTGTGTTGGTATCTCCACTATGTATTATTTTATCAGGGATAGTAACATCACCACTAAAGGTAGCACTAGTAGCTTCCAAAGCATTATTACTTGGATGACTTACTGTACCTACTGTTCTAAACAAATAATACACAAAGATATTATTACCTGAGTTACTTGATGGTGCGGCAGTGAATGTAAGTGTTGTTCCGTTGCTTACTGCATATGCTACAGAGGGTTCTTGTACAACACCATCTACAGAAACAAGTATGTCTTCATCAGACCCCACTGAATGTTCCAAAGTAAATGCAACAGTAGAACCGTCACCAGAAAACTGCGTGGCTGCTTTTGCTGCTACAAATCTGTCTGCTGAGGTATTACCTATATAGGGCATTTTATGTTATCTCCATTATACTCGCTACTGTATCTAAACTATTAGCTCCGCTTGAAATAACCGACAATGTATGCCCAGTTTCCATAATTATTTTATTACCAGCCATAAATTCAAAACTACTTCCAACCGGTATAGGTATGTCTTTTGCTAAAAACACCGTTTCAGTAGAATTAAGTTTAATACTTGCGTTTATTTGTGCTGAACTTGTGTTGGCTAATGTAAGTCCTATGACAACTGTTGTTGTTGCAGAAGGTACAGTGTATACAAGCATCTCTGCACTGGCAGATGTGCTTGAGGTGCCATTATATACCTTGTTTTTAAAAGTATTAGCCATTTACACCTCCTTAACCTACATCATCTAATAGAGCAACTACTATTGCTTCTGCTGTTGAAGCAGAGGATATAGCGTGTATATCAGCTACCGTAGTATTAGGAAGTCTTGCACAGAAAAATTCATTAGGTCCTATCGTAATACCGTCTCCTGCATCACTTGCTGCGGTACCTGCGTCTAATACAATAAAAATACTTCTACTATTAGTATCAACATTTTTAATAAATAAAAATTTAACTTTATCACCAGTTGCAACCGCAGTTGGTGCAGTGTCATCATCTACCGCAGTGTAATCTAAATAATTACCAGCAATTAAATCAGTGCTTGAATTTGATACACTTGTAAGTTTGTAATAAAACTTATCATTAGCATCAGCAGGTGTAACTGTCATTGTCGATGATAAAGTTTTTCTTATCTCATCAGGCAAGACACTAACCTGTATGGTTGCTATAGCTTCATCTGCCATTTTTTTTCTCCTATCCTAAAGCAATTGCAAGACTTGTCGCTTCGTCTGCAAGTGCCGGGTTATTTACTAATTGTAATGAGTCACCAACACTGGTAACTGCTGCTCCCGATCCAGCACCATCACAAAAAACAATATCTGTTTTACCGTTTGCTATTGTAACTGTGCTCCCAGAACCTTGTGATATTATAGCACTTCTTGACCCAGTTAGACTATTTTTAATTACAAAAAATCTTGAAGAAGTATTTGGGACAATGCTTACCGCGTTATTACCACCTAAATCAGACCCACTATCTTTTACATTTACTACGGAAAACATACCTGTCTGAACATTACTCTGCCCAGAAGTTGGTGAGTCGGCTCTTATCCTCAAATCAGTTGTTAGATCACTTGCAGTCAAATCACCTAATGACACTAACCTGTCTACAATATTTAAATTAAAGTTTGTGATGTCACCCCATGTACCAGACTTTTCGCCTGATGCCATGATTTCAACGCCTAAATTACTTGAAAAGCTACTTGCCATCTACGCCGCCTTATTTATTTCAACCCAAGTCTTTGTTTGACTTGGTGTTATATTAGTATACTCAGTTGTCGCACCACTTACACTTACATAATTAGGTGTCTGACTTGGCACCACATCTTGATATACATTCTCATTTCCAAGCCCACTTGTCAATTCAAAACCAGTTACTGCATATTTTGATTCTATTACAGTAGAGCCTATAGAGCCAGTTGCGCCTAGTCCCGTAGGAGTAACTAAGGCAGTTCCAACTACTTGTTCATCACCAAAACCTATTGTTCCTACAAGGCCGGTTTCAGTTACAAGTGCAGAAGCACTAACTGTCTCATCGCCAGAAACACCTGTCGCTCCTAAATTAGTTCCAGTAGTTTGTATGCTTACACTAGTTACAACACTTTCATTACCTAACGCCGTAGTTCCAGTAAGTCCTGTTTCAACAACTAACGCAGAGCCCACTACACTCTCATTACCAAGAGCAGATGTTCCTCCTAATCCACTTACTGAATAAACAGAGGCTTGTGTGGCAGTTCCTAAACCAGTAGTCGCTGAAACACCAGTAACCTCTACCGGAAGCGGACTATCCCAAAGACCTTCATCCCAAGTCCCTCGCCCCCAGCCAGTAATGTTTGTCATTAGGCTATCCTAATTATTGCATTACTTGCATTTGCAGTTGGAAATTGAATTGTAAACGTACCAGAGGTTGAAGTTTTATTACCCCCAAAGTCGAGAGCGCACACCGCTGGATTACCACTTGCAGAGTCATTATAAATTAAAGCACCTCTTGCCGTAATTGTAGCAGTTGTAAAACTTATATCAGCAAAATCAGTAAATGCAGTAGTTCCAGAAGTTGTCGGATCAACTCTTGTTAAATCACCACCTCCAGTGGCATAACTCCCAGTTGAAGTTACTTCACCCGTTGTAGTAAAAGCAGTCGTTGTTGCACCTAAAGTTGCAGTTGTAGAAGATTTACCACCACTGCTTATGGCATATAATGCCAATTTAAAAGTGTTACCTCCAGAGTTTTTAAAATTATGAACACCTTCTAATAACTCTTTTTTGAAAGATGTGCACATCGCTTGAGTAATGGCCATTATAATCTCCTTATTAAATTTGCTAAATCATTACCACCATTCTTTTCTAGAATATTTACAATACTAGCACGTTCTTCTTTTTTTGCCAATGCAACGTAATCTAAAAGAATTTTTCTAATATTTTCTTTATAAGCAAATGCTTGTTGTCTTATTGGCTCTGGGGCAGTATTAGATACAATACATATTTTATCCAAAACTATCTGTGCAATTTGTTCATCTGATAAACCTCCATTATCAGATGTGGCTACACTAACAGATCCAATTTCTGTTACGTTTAAATCAAACATGATCGTGCCTTCCATACAATATTGGTTTTTTGTCTTGAGGCTCAGGAGAACTTAACTCAGATTGTTTAGTCACCTCAAGTATTCCCTTATTTACAGTTTGAACTAAAGGATCTTTAAGCCTATGATAACCATATAATTTTTCCTCATCTGGAACGTTTGTGTCTAGTAAACCAGATTTATGTGCAACCTCTATTTTAATACCTTTATGTATCGCAGTAGCTAACCAAAATTCAGCACAAGCTCTGCCTGCCTCTGCCATATGTAAATTGTGCATATAACTATAATCTATGCCATACAAGTTGATTTTTTCTACTTTTTCATAAATTGCTAAAGCAATCGCATAAGCAACAGTATTATTAAAGTAACAAAGTCCAGTATAATTAACCACTTCTTCTAACGGATATTTAACTAAATGTTTTACTCTTTTATCCATTTCACATGTAAATATAGGTTTTTTATTATTTTTTAAGAACTCTCTGGATATACCTGTTTGGGTGCCTGCATTTTTTGTATCTAAAAACCTAGACACCGGGTCCATCATTATTGTTCTATCCACATGAATAATACCACCTATTGAGTTAATACCCCAGACCTCATCAAATTTATGTGAATTTACTCTTGCAGAAATAAAATCAGCATAACTAGAACCTAACCCTACTATAGCTATTTCGGTCATGTTCTTGGTCTTTCTGGTAAACCTCTTCTGTAGGCATCACTGTTTTCACGAGCTTCACCATAATCTTTAATTCTAGACAAAGCTTCAATAAATTTTTCATTATAATTTTGCAAAACGTCCGGCTCGCCTTTCATAAAAGTATACCCCTCAACCAAACTACCAAACAACATCGCGTTTGGTGCGTTAGTGCTCAACCATGTTGTGCCTGAATCACCGGCAGCTGTTAAGCTGGCTGGTCTATAGTAATAGTGTAATTCAACCGTATAATTTGCATCAGGTGTTGGCGCTATGATAAAATTATTTACGTCAAATAGTGCGTAAAATCTAGGTTGACCTGTTGTAGATTCATTAGGTGTAAACTCTTGTATATAATTAACATCTTTTTGAAGCAAAAAAACTTTTGAGCTAGACACCTCTATTGATAAACTGAAAGAAGCTAAATAGTCTGAAGGAACAGCTAAAAATTTATTGCTTGATGTCATAGCGCCTGTTACATTTTTTCTGAAAAACTCAAGATCAACACTTTTTAAAATACGTTCTTCTGCTGATTTTATAAAATTATCTAAGTTATTAGTAAAAGTTGTCTCTTGATTTTCAAGATAATCTTTAATTGCTGTTTTAAGTGTTGCTAATGTAAAACTCATGTTACGCTCACCGTTACTGCACCAATACTACCTGTAACCTTAAAACTTTCAAGTTTTTTTGGTATATGGCTATCTGCATATGTAGGCTTATCGATTGGATTTGTTGTAAAAACTAAAAATTCGACAGGGACTGTAGGACTATCTGGTCTTGCGTTTCTTACAGCTTGACCATCAGTAGGAACATTAAAGGGTCCTAGTTGTGGATGTTTTCTTTCAAACTCATCAGGACCTACTAAAGATCCATTCCATTCAAGCTTCATTTCTCTTAATCTATAACGCATACCAGACCGGTCTGAAATACCATATGAATTTTTACCTGAAGCAAATCTACCCATTAATTACTCCTAAAATACTGATACTCAGGAGTAACTGTAAAACTTGATCTATCTCTATCTTCACCCATAGCTCTTTCGAACTCTTCTTCATAGATAGCTTTAAGCATTTGTGTTAATTGTGGATTTTTCTTCATAGACAAATAATAAGCTAATCCGGCTGTTAGACAGGGGTAAAATCTGAAAGGCACTTCTAGTGTGTTAACAGCTGTGTCTGCGTCCTGTATTCTTGTTAAAGCGTCATAAACGATCACATCTGTGCTATTTTCTGGTGCAGGCCATATTTTTAAGTTTGGTGTTATTTGTCTATCTAAAAAAAACTGCGTAGGTCTACCAGTAGAGGATTTGTTTGGTATGGCTAAATAACTATCTCTACTAATTCTACTTAAACTAAAATCAGTTCCGCTTCTTCTTACTACAGCCGATAGAATATCAATAACGTCCGTGCCTAAAGAATAATCCTTATCATCGGCCGTCACAGTTTGTGTTCTTTGCTCTATTGTCCATTGATTTAAACCTCTGTTGGCCCACTCAGCTAACATCAAGTTCATAGATCTTTTTGCAGTTCTAATATCATAACCAGTTCTAACTTCTAAACCACATCTTTCAAAGGCTTCTTCTATGTAGTCCGCGACATCTAATTCAAAATTAGTAGAGCTTGAGGTTGCCATGTCTAATCCTTATACAAATTATCAAATGTTACACTTGGATCCATATAACTGTTATCACATTCTGCGTTGTGCATCCACTGACTAGGCTTAAAATCAGGAGCACCTTCACCAGTTTCCCACAAAGCAGGACTAGTTGCACGAACCCTGTTATTAGGTAATGCTACTATATTTCCAGTCCATTTACCAGCGTCTGTTAGTTCGATTACATGACTTTGTTTATGTTGGGCAGGATCATCGGCTATATCAGATTCTGTATAATCCACAGTAAACAAATACTTCCCTGTATAAAACTTGCCGTCTATCTTACATTTCCAAGGACTAGAGCTTGTTCTGTCAAACTTTATTACTGAGTGATGGTGTGAGCTACAATCCCAAGGTTGCACCAAATGCACCGGCATAGGCTCCGGCCATTTGTCTAGTGGAGTGTCTGCAACGAGTGCTGTAATTGGCATCCTAGCCCACATAGCTCCACCATGAACATTTGGGCTGTCGTCAAAATCAGACTCACACCCTGTAAAAATCATCTGAAAACTTAAACATCTGTCTGGAACAGTGGTAACCGCAACTGCCATCGCATGTAAGTAATCACCGTGATATTGTTCGTGATTATGGGTATACTCTCTTCGCACCCAACACTTGAAGTGCGGAATATTGCTTTGTAAATAAGGCATGAATTAGGCTCTACCGCCTCGCTTCATTTTTTTAATAGCGCCGCCTTTTGCAAAGCCCTTCTTCTTCATGCCAGCCATTCCGCCGCCCATCATCTTCTTAACAGCGCCGCCTTTAGCATAACCTTTTTTCTTCATGCCAGCTGCTCCGCCGCCTTTCATTTTAGCAAAGCCTTTTTTCTTCATGCCAGCTGCACCCCCAGCCATCATTTTTTTAACAGCACCGCCTTTTTTCATTTTAGTAGCCCCTCTAACGACTGAACCACCTTTACTCATTTTTTTTGCAAAACCTTTTTTCTTCATAGCCATTTTTCTCTCCTTTTAAGTGCTAACAGATCCTTTAGTTTTCTTTCTTCTATTTGCCATGACAACGCCACAACCTCTTGCTACAACTGTCCTTGGTCCTGTTTTACCATTATACGGACGTTTAGCTTTTGTCTCAGGTACACGACCTCCACTACTCATTTTTTTAACTTTAGCAGCAGGTGTGTTACCAACCACAGTTTTACCCTTTGACCCTGCTTTTTTCTTTTTTCTAGCAGTAGAGGCTCGCTGTGCCTGTGTTAAACTATTTGCTTTTGCTCTTGGTAAACAACGATCAGGGTTCTTCTTATCCTTCGAACCCAATCTTGTTTTAGCCAATCTTTAAGAGCACCCATTATTTACCCTTTCTTTTCCCACCTTTTGCACCCTTGGCATAGTTAGGGTCTTTACAATATTTAGATGCTGCAAGATTAGCGTAAGCACTTGGATATGTATCAAAAGTACGTTTAGCCCAAGCTTTGCCTTCTGGACAAATCTTGCTGCCTTTGCTTTTAGCTGCACCACCTTTTTTAAAATAAGTAACATTGAGTTTAGATGGTTTGGGTCCAGTTCTAACTGCTGATTTCATGCTTGCCTCGCTTTCCTTATTTGCTCTTTACCTTTTTTAAATATGCTTGCTACTTGTGTTTTACCCATAACTTTGGCTCTTTGCTCCCCTACTGTCAAGATTTGGATTTTTCTTGCAAAAGGTTTTTTAATTTTTTTTACTTTAGCCACGGTGGCTCTTGCATCTGCCGGAGTAGCAAACTTAATACTAACTGTGTCTTTAGGGTTTTCATCCGTGTATAAACGTCTACCAGAACCTTTCGGTTTTTTTCCTGTTCCAACTTTAGGATCTTTTTTGCTTCCCATTTTTCTTTGCCCTGCTCGGTAGTAGTCCTTTGTTTACAGCTCTTGCTCTCTCACT
>LUMT01000055.1_pt1 | contig 56969 bp, 56 predicted proteins | sample 729741 | NCBI WGS metagenome assembly LUMT01 (sample SAMN03860299, study PRJNA289734) | marine metagenome | biome: seawater column; feature: ocean; material: water; isolation source: Red Sea water column Station 192 - depth 50m | place: Saudi Arabia: Red Sea | collected 2011-10-15 | depth 50 m
TTAGGAACAAAAAAAGAAACAACAGCAAATAAATTTGAGCATTATGAAGAAACATTTCTTCACAACTCATTTACAGGATCTATTTCTGGAGATGATTTAACTATTGCTTCTGGAGATCGAGATGGATCTGGTAACACTGCAGTTCGTGATGGTGACCTTTTATTGGGTAACTCAGGAACTATGTTTTATGTTACTGGTCAACATGATGATGGTTTAGCCTCTTCTCAACCAGAAGAGTCATTTAGAATTAAAGTTGTATCAACTGGTGCAGTTGCAGCAGATCAAACTGATACTACTTTTGCTGTAGTAGGTAACGCTTATGCAGAAAGAACTGATCAACCAGGTGAGGGTATTACACCAAGAGTAATTCAGTATTCTAATTCTTGTCAAATTATTAAAGAGTCTTTTTCTGTTTCAGGATCTGAAGCAACTAATGCTATTTATGTAAAAGTAAATAATCAAGAGTTTGGGACTGGGTATTTATGGTATTTACAAGGTGAAGCTGATACTTATCAAAGATTTATGGATTACTGTGAGCTTGCAATGATTGTTGGTGTTGGTTCTTCTGCTTTAGAAGATGGTGCTACTGATAATGTTGGAGGAACAGTAACAACAACAGAAGGTCTTTTAAATTTTATTGAAAACAAAGGTCAAACTATGAATCTTGGTTCTTCAGCAATTACAATGGCTGATTTTGATGCTGCTATAAAATCTTTAGATAAATTTAGAGGTGCAAAAGAAATGGCTATTTATGCTGGTATCAACTTATCTTTAGATATTGATGACTTATTAGCTGCACAAGGAGCTTATGCTGCAGGTGGTGCTAATTATGGAACTTTTGCAAATAATAAGGATATGGCATTAAATCTTGGATTTAATTCTTTTTCTAGAGGTGGTTATACTTTCCACAAGAAAACTTATGATTTATTTAACAGACCTGATTTATTAGGTGCAGATGGATTTAAGTTTAATGGATTTGGTATTTGTATTCCTATGGATAATCAAAGAGACCCAAGATCAGGAGAAAGTATCCCATCATTAAGAATGAGATATAAAGCTGCTAATGGTTACTCTAGAGAAATGGAACACTGGTTAACTGGATCTGCAGTTCTACAAAATAGAACTAATGAGAAAGATGAGTTAAGATCTCACTACAGAACTGAAAGAGGTTTTGAAGGATTTGCTCCTAACAGATTCTTATTATTCAAAAAATCATAATTATTAATATATAAAAACATAAGAAAATGGAGAAATACTTATATTTTAACTCAAATGGCACATCAGCTTTTGATGAAGCAAACAAATGTTATTGTGTGCCAGTATCTAAATTTAGAGGATTTAATGATAATGTAGGAAGTACAGATAACATATCAATGTTTTTTGCTCCTGCAGAGGGAAACGTTGATGATGCTAATGTATCAGATATAGCTACGTTATCTATTACTGTTAACAAGCAAAAAGAAGTAATTGAAGCTATTCTTGCTGCTATAGATGCTCCAGTTATATCTGGGCATGGAAAAAGTATGATTGTTATAGCTGACGCACCAAATAGTGAATTTTTATCAGTAGACCCTGATTCTTCAGGAGCTGCTGTAGCTATTACTGGTGTTAGTCTTACAATTCAGGCTGGAGCTGCTTCTTAATAAGCAATAGTTAATTATATTACTGGAGGGGATTACTCCCCTCCTATAATATTAACATTTTAATTTAATTTTAGACATGACAACAAAAACAAAAAGAAGAGTGGTAACACCACCAACAAACACAAAGGTTCAAGTAAAACCTTCTGTAGAAAAAAAGTTTATTCCAAGCTTTATAAATAAAAAACAAGATTATAAACCAACAATATACCAACTTATAGCTAAGGCTAAAAGGTCTAATGGTATGCCACAATATCCAATAGTTTCCTTACTAAAAGCTGAAGATATTATATTTGATCCTGTAAAGGGAGAGAATAGAAAAATTAGATATGTTCCTGGAGAGACATCTATATATGCTGATGAGCAACCAGAAACAGCTAAAATGAGAGATCCTATATCTTTTAATAATGGATATTTATTTGTGGATCATACAAATCCAACTTTAAAAAAATACTTAGATACTTGTAATGCCAATGGGAGTAATCCTCATAGAATTAAATCTAAGTCTATTTTATTTACTGTAAAGGATGATGAAAAGTCTGCACAGAAAAAAATAGAGGAAGTTGGAAATACTATGGAGGCTGTGCAAACAGCTCTTAAAATGCCTGTAAATGAGCTTATGGGTTATGCTAAAGTTCTTGGAATAAAGATAGATAGAAGTGTTGATGAGGTTCGTTGGGACATGAAAATTCAAGCTGAAAAAAATCCTAAAGGATTCTTGGCAGGAATGAATGATCCTAGAACCACAATGAAGCAAGTTCTTTTAATGGCTCAAGAGTCTAGTATTATATCTATGAAATCTAAAAAAGTAACATGGGTAGGATCAGGAAATACAATATGTGTTCCAGCTGTTGGTGTTAAAGCTATAGATAAAATGGTTGATTTCTGCTCACAAGGGGAGGGTGAGCAAGTGTATGCTGAAATAGAAAGAAGATTACAAGCATTAAATAGTTAATTACTTTTAAGCATACAATACTAAAGGGGACTTAATGGTTCCCTTTTTTTATTATATCAATTTATTTTGTATTTTTGTTACCTAACAAATAATATATAGATGGTAATTGATGAAGTATATAAATTAGTTCAGACCTTTGCTAATAAAGAACAAAGAGGATATATAACTCCATCTGAGTTTAATTTATTGGCTCAACAAGCTGAACTAGAGTTATACAATAAAAGATTAAAAATAATAATAGAAAAATCCCAACCTAAAAAAGCTGCAGGATTTTACAATGAAACATTATCTTATGATGTTGCAAGACAAGATTTATCTGCTTTTTTAAATACAACATCTGTTAGTGTTTCAGACTCTTCATCACCACATCTAGGCAGTATTGGTAATTTAAAAACAGATTATATAGAGGCTATATATACTGCTGTAGATGAAGAACATTCTATACATACTAATATTCCAGTAGATATAGTAGAGCCTAAAGATGTTGCTCACGTATTAAGAAGTAACTTAGTAAAACCATCATTTGAATATCCTATAGCATTAATAGGGAAATCAGGTGAAAATGAAGTTAAAAAGATATCTGTTTTTCCAGAGGAAATTAGTAGTGTATTAGTTTATCATTATAGTTATGATAATAAACCTACTTATGGTTATGTTACAATAGCAGGCAAGCCTGTATTTAATTTTTCTACTTCTGTACAATTAAAAATATCTAGTAGATGTCATGGTGAAGTTGTAGTTAAAATATTAGAATATTTAGGTGTAACTATTAGAGAGGCAGAAATAGTGCAATATGCACAAGCAAATGAAATAAAAAAAGATAGTTAATAATGGCAATAGATTATACTCCAATAAGTCAAATTGTAAATGACTTTCAATTAATAATGGATGATACTTCTTATGATAAAGAAGCTCAAGCCTATCAAATAAGATTACTTGCATTACAAGGATTAAGAGAGTTAAAGTTTGATTTAGAGCAAGAAATAAAAACAACAACATTTACAGTCAACTCTACTACTTTGCAAGTAACCTTACCTAATGATTATGTTAAATTAGTTAGAATAGGGTATAGAGGTCAAGATGATAATTTTCATCCTTTAGGTTATAGCTCTACATTAACTTTAGATTCTTCTATTTCACCTCAAATAAGTGAAGATCCTTATGATGAAAACAATCCTTATTTTCACACAGATATGGGTAAAAAATTTGGAGTTGGAGGGGGAAAAAATAATTTAGGATATTACAGAATAAATAGAAATGACAATACTATAAATTTTTCATCAGATGTTTCAAATCAAACAGTATTTATGGAGTATATATCTGATGGTATAAGTTCAACAGAGCCTAAAAATCATATTATAAAATTAAAATTTAATGGAGCTGTAAATGATTCAGGTTCAGAAAATGGTATAAATAATGGAACAACTTTAAAAATTCCTAGACTTGGTTCTTCTAGTAGTATAGATACTTATACATTTACAACAGATTTAACTTCAACACCAACTTCACAACAAATACAATTTAATCTAGATGATACTGCAAGTCAAATAGCAGAAAAATTTTCAACAGTTGTAAATGAAGGTTATCCAAATTTTCAAGTTGCTCCTTTTAGAACTTCACTAAAAGCATCACAGAGTGATAATGAGGTACTACTAATTTATACTAGTTTTATTCAAACTGATGGAACTGAATCTTTACCATTAGGATTAAATAGTTCTTTACTTAATAGCAATACTGATGATAGTCAAACTATAGACAGTAGTATTACTAATCCTTTAGTCTCTGATGAAATTTTAGTTCAACTAGGTGTTGTTGGAACTCAACCAAGAGTTCATAAGTTTTGTGAGGAAGCTTTAAGAAGCTACATATATTATAAATATATACAAAGAAAAAGAGGTATTCCTTTAGGTGAAAAACAAATAGCAAAAAGAGATTGGTTTAATAGTAAAAGATTAGCAAGAGCTAGAATGATGAACTTTAATAAAGAGGCTGCTATGCAGGTTTCTAGAAAAGCATTTAAACAATCTCCTAAACTTTAATACATGGCTATAGATAAAAGAGTATTTACAGGTGGAATGGACAAAGATTCTGACCCTCGTTTAATTAAACAAGGTGATTATCGTCATGCAGAAAATATTAGAAATATAGCATCTTCAGATAGCACAGCAGGTTCAGTAGAAAATATAGAAGGAACTAAATTAGTAAAGTATGATTTTCCTGAAGAAAAGTTTCATGATGTAGAAATATTAGAAGGTGGTTTTGTAACTAATCCTCCTATAAATACTATATTTTATAGTCAAACTATAAGAATATCAGGGAGAGAATTGCAAGGTTCTAAGTATGAGTTTAAAATATTTAGATTTAATCAAAATAATAACTTAGATCCTGTTTTTAATACCTCTTTAGAGTGGACAGGAAATAGTGATGGAACTAAAGCAGCTTCATATTTATACAATAAGTTTAATGAAATATCTGGAGTTTTAAGTAATAATATACCTTTAGTAGATAGAATTTCAGGTGAGGCTATAACAGGAAGCTCGAGTGTTAATTTTACTCCAGGAACAAGTTTAAAGTTTGGAGGAGAACTCGAAATAACAATAACTGCTGATGTACCAGGTGTTGATTTTGATTTAGATTTTAAAAGTGATTATGGTCAAGAGGGTTCTGAATTTACATGGTCTTCATCTATAGATGATTATCCATCAGAGGGTAGACTTCATATAGAAAATAATGGTGGTTTAGTTATACAGTCTAATGCAGATTTTGAAACTGGAGATTCTATACCTAACAATACTCAAGATGATGGTAGCCCTATAGGTGTAACAACTGATAATATAGGAGGAACTCAATATGTGTTAACTATAAGTGGAACAGAACCTACATCTGCTCAAGATGCAGACATAAATAATATATATAGTTATGTAGAAAATAATGGCGAGTTTGAAGTTTCTCTTTTTGCAGAGCTGGGAGGAGAAGGTAAATTTAATACTGGTGATCCCTTTGAATTAGATACTACTCAAAGTAATATAGCTGAATCTTTAGTTAATAAATTTACAAACTTTGAAGGTAATGTTTTAGTAAAAGGTTCTCCTAATCCACATACAGTTTCAACAGTTGGTGTAGATAATGATGTAACTTTAAGTTTTCAATCTAATACAGCCTTAAAAGGTAATAATAATTCTTTACTAGTAAATGGAGATTCTGCTCCAAGCAGTAGTTTTTCTTTATTAAATAACTATACATCAGATGATAGTTTTAATAATTTTGATAATTCTCCTTTAAATAATCCTGCTTTTTCTATATCAAGTAATGTTATTACCTTAAGTTCTAGTGCAAGTGCAGGGGATACATTTTTCTTTCCTGCTAATATAATACAAGGTAATTGGTATAAAATACAAGCTAGCTTTACAACATATACTAGTTCAGGAAACTCTTTATTTTTTAAAGTTGGTTCTAGTATTAGTCCAGCAATTACAAGCACTACTTTTGATTCATTTGTATTTCAAGCAGATTCAAATCATAATAGTTTTTTTCTAGAGGTTACAAATAATTTTGCTGAAACAGATACAATAATAATAAAAGCTTTAACTATATCTGAACTACAACCTGATATAGCACATTTATCTATTTCAATACAAAAAGGAGTTCCTTTTAATTTGTGTTTTGGTTCAAGTGAGCAAGAGGTTTTATCAGCTTTACAAGAAGGTAGATCAGTAAGTATGAGTAATAGACCTTTACTACCTGGAGTAACTACATCTTTAGTTAATGTATCTAATGGAGGTTTTGATTACAGTAATTTATTAAATCAAATAAGTGAACTTCAACAATTAAATTCTCAATTAGAAAATCAAATAAACTCTAAACAAGATGAGATTGATCAATTAACTACTGCTCATCAACAAGAGGTTGCAGATTTTAACGCTGCTTTATCTTTATCTGCTAGTGAAATAGCATCTTTAGAGTCACAAATAACATCTTTAAATAATACTATTACTGATTTACAAAATGCACAAAATGATTTAAACGAACAAATTATTAATCTACAAAATCAATTAGGCACAACTTTAGAAATACAAAATGATGATGGAACTATAACAACGATAACTGCAGAAACTTATGCTGAAATACAAGATTTAATTTCATTTTTACATGAAAGTATAGAAGCATCTGCTATTGAAAATGATCTTAATGAACAACAAATTTCAAGTTTACAATCACAATTAGATTTTGCTCAATCACAAGTGGATGCCTACAATACTGAGCTAGCAAATTTAGGTTTAAATGCTAACACTTTTATATCAGAATTTAATAGTTTACAAAATCAAGTTCAAGAACTTACTACACAAAATAATCAATATCAAAATAGTTTAACAGCAGCTAGTCTTTTAAATACAGAATTACAAGATCAAGTAGATTCTCAAACACAAAGTATATCTACTTTAGAAAATGAGGTTACTTCTTTAGGTGCAACAATAGGCAATCAAACGCAAACATTAAATGACTTACAAACAACTATAACTGAATATCAAAATGGAATAGATAAACTTGTAGAGGATTTAAGTGAAGCAGTAGATAATATACAAAATGGAAGTTTTGAAAATTTACCTGTAAGTCAAATAGGTGAATATCAAGTTAATCTTACTAATTTTAATATTAAAGCTAGTAATTTACAATCTAATATTATGGCTTTAGAGCAAGACTTAGATCGTGCTTTAGCAAATCAAGAGGATGGTGTTTCACAAGAGGATGTTAATAATGTTCAAGCACTTTTAGATCAGGCTTTAGATGCAAAATCTACACTAGAAGCAGAGATTGATTTACTACAACAATCTGTTACTCTTACTGATTTAATAATAAATGGTACTTTTGATTCCTCTAGTAACTGGACTGCGTCAAGTCCAACTACTTTTGCTATATCCTCTAGTGCGATAGAGGTTTTATCTACAGAATTAAAAGATTTTCATACAATAAAACAAACTATATCTTCTCCACAAGTTGATGGTTCTTATTTATTAAATGTTTCTGTAACTGGAAAAGAAGAGGGTAAGGGTGCTTTTAAAGTAGAATTTAAAGATGTAGATGGAAATGTTTTAGCTGACTCTGTTCAATTTGGATTTAGTAATGGAGATTTTGTTTTACCTGTAAATATATTAGGTCTAAATTCTTTAAGCACATCATCTATAGATATTATTATATCTCCTGTTTCTGTAGAATTAAATGGAGAAAGTATTGTTCCTCCTGTAGGGACAAGAATAGATAACGTACAATTTTTTAAACTACCTAATAATGTTGCTTTAAGTAACTCATCATACAATAATTTTGTAGATCAAAGTATTAACATCTTAAATAACTTTACAGAACTTCAACAAACTTCAAATGATAGGTTTAATGAAATAGAAATATTAACACTAGAAAATCAGTCTTTAAACCAATCAATAGTTCGATATATAGGTTTAGCAAACTCTTTAGTAAGTGCAGTACAAAGCATTACCAGTGAGCATAATAATATAATTTCAGATTTAAACTTTACAACAAGTGCAAGTCAAGCAGATTTAGATTCTGCAGTATCTTTATTTAATCAAACTATATCAGACTTACAAAGCGATAAAGATGAATTACAAAGTCAACTAGATGAGGCTTTAAATCAAATAGATTCTAATACAGATGGGTCTGCAGTAGGTTCTAATAGTGCTGTATATAGATTCACATTTAATGGAAAGATGCCAGAGTTTACTAATTATAGTGGTATTGGATTTGGAAGCAATCCTCAAGATGGTTATGTAAACAATTCATCGTATGGATCTAGTCCATTTTTAGTTTTTAGAAATACTAATATACCAGAATTTCAAGTAGAAGATACTTCAAGTGTAATAAACTCTAATAATTTTAGTGAAGAAAACTATCATTTATTTCCATTGTATCATAATAATAATTTTGTAGATAATAGTGTTGATAATTTTTTAACTTTACCTCAACTTTTAATAAATTATTGTTCTGATTTTGACAATGGTTTTTCTCATGGGAGATCTAACCAGGTTTCTGGAAATACAAGTGAGCCTCATGCTCATACAAAAATTATAAATACAGAGAATTATGGTGAAATAACTTTTATTTATAGAGTTTTAAATTTTAATAATAATACTGTTTTTACTAATAATTCACCAACAATTACTCAAAGCAATCAGCCTTTAGATTCTACAGCAGAAAGTATAACAACTGGTTTGCAAGTAGAGATTGAAATAATAGGAGGTCCTGAAGGTTGGGAATTTTTTATATATGATACTGGATCTTTTTCAGGTCAAACTCCAACTGTATATGATAGTAATATATTATCAGATTCAAATGGGCATATAATATGGAACTTATTTGATAACTACAATTTAGTAGGAACTACCTTTGCAGATGGAACAACAAACACAAGTTTACAATTAATAGGTCAAAGAGTATATAGTAATTTAAGTAGTGTCAATGATCAATCATCATCTTTAGTTAGTTTAGCTTATGCAACATCTACTAAAAATTTAGCAAAAAATGTACTATTAGGCAGAACTGTAGTTCAACCTACAGTTGCAGTAGGCTACAGATGTATAGGTTCTTATGAAGATAAACCAAAAAATAAGTTGTATTACTTTATTTACAATAGTCCTTTAAATACAAAATTTGATTCTATATTGGAATATGATTTATTAACAGATTCAATACAAACTGTATATCAAGATGGTAGACCATCTAGTTCTGGCAATAATAATAATATATTAAATTTTGATGAAGACTTTTTAATTACAGGTATAAATAAAGTTGATGACATATTATACTTTACAGATAATTTAAATAGACCTAGAAAGATAAATGTAGAGCTTGCAAAACAAAATGAAATAAATATAGATACTTGTAAATATAAATTTCAAGATGTAAATTATAAAACAAACTCTAGCTCTGTTTTTATAGGAGGGTCAACTAACCATCCTTTTAAAAAAGGAGATTATGTGTACACTCAGTTAGATAATAATTCTAATAATGTAAGCACATCAGGTTTTAATGGATATGCAGAAGTTTTAGGTATAGTGCCTAAGGCTAGTTCAGGTACAACATTTAATGTTACAAATGGTAGTGCTACTGTAACAGCATCACAAGAAATATTAGGTTTACTTCCAGGTAATTTTATAGCAATACAAGATGCTAATAGTTTTCCATTTTTTTATGAAGTTTTATCTGTAAGTGGAACTACTATAACTTTAGTTCAAGAATATGGTTCTTTAACAAATCCACAATTTGCAAGTTCATCTGATAACAATATAGAGGTAAATAACTCTGCAGCTCTACCACTAACATTTAATGGTGTAGAGGTAGAAGGTATAATAACTGATTGCCCATGGGCTGGAAACTTTTCTGCATTAACAGGTGTTATGCTTTTTGCTGATCCAGAAAATGCTTATTCTCCACTAATAAGTTTTGGAGATACTATTCATAAAGAAAAATATATAGATGCTGTAAAACATCAACCTAATACGAGACCTATAACTACTTCTAGTAAAGATAGTAGTGTATCAACAAATAACATATTAGATAATATGTTTCAGTTTAAATACAGATATCATCATGTCGATGAAGAAAACACATCGTACAGTGGTATATCAGATATAAAAATTAGTGATGCTTTTGCTTTAAATACTAATATTAATGCAGATAGTTATACTGACATAGATAATTTTTTAAAAGTAGAATATGAAGATAGTGTTTCTGATGTAGACACCATTGAAATAGTTGCAAGAAAAGGAAATACAGGAGAGTTTTTTTTAGTAGATACAGTTCCTAATAATTTTATTAGATTTCTTAAAAAGATAAAAAATGAAGTTATAACAAATGATTTTTATAATTACACAAATATAACTTCTAGTATTAATTTTTTTAACGATGGAACATATCCATTTGTAGATGTTGTTGATTCTAATAAATTATTTGATTCTGTGCCAAAACTTGCAAAAGCACAAACCATATTAAGAAACAATAGAATAGCCTATGGAAATGTATTAGAGGGATTTGATAATACTAATATAATAGCTAGCAGTAGTTTTAATCCAGTAGAAACTGTTTTACAGACAACAACTACAGAAATAACAGAGCAATTTGATGAAAATGATATAAGCAATGATTTTGAACCTGCATTTAATGCAAACTTAGGAGGCAATCCTTTGATAGGTGATGGAATTACAAGGCATTTTCAAAACTTTTTTTTAACAGGTTTAAACTTTGAATCAGGTAAAAATCAAAAAATAATTATAGATTATCTAGCTAATTTAAAAGGTCCTAAAAATAGAAAGGTAACTTTTAATTTAACAATTGACATAACTAATGATATAGATATAGATTTAATAGGTAATAAAGTTGCAAGTGCTATTAATAATGGTGCAGGTATTGCAACATTTGAAGGTATAGGAGATGGTGGAGGGCAAGTATTTGCAAGTTATAACTCTTCAGATAGCAAAGTTGAAATCACTTTTAAATTTAATGATGAGAATGTAGGTATTGGATTTGCTGCACCTGGTATTGTAGGTCTTCATACCCTTGTAATAAAAGATAAATCAAAGTTTGTATCAGGAGATATTGGTGTAAGTGCTTTTAAATCAGGAGCTTATCATAGCTTTGGTATAGCTTACTTTGATGAAACAAACAGATGTTCTTTTGTAAATGTAGGGCCAGAATTTTCAGAAACTTTTAATGGAACAAAAGCTTATAATAAGTTTTATACAGAACAACAAGGTCATGAGGTGGCACAAAAAACTGAACTAGAACTTAAGATATTTAATAAACCACCTAAATTTGCAACTCACTATCAGTTATATTACACAGGAAATAATACTGTAGATGAGTTTATTCAAATGTCAGTTGTCAATGTAGAAGCTGGAACTTCAAATGATACACAAATGTATTTAAGTTTACAGTCTTTAAAAGGTCAGAATTATAGTTACAATCAAAGCACAGGATCATTAATAGATTATGATTATGTGGAAGGAGATAGAGTTAGATTTATAAGCTATGATCCAGGTACAGGAAGAAGAAGATTTTCAGAATATATAGATTTACAAATATCAGGATCTGAAATTTATACATCTGATACAGATGATCCACCATTTACTATTACGTCTGCTAACTCTGGATTTTATATAAGAATACCTAACCCAGAATCTACTAGTGTTTTAGATGAGTTTGGATCTACTGTAAGTATAGCACATAATGGTTTTTCTTTAGCTACTAGTGGATATAAAAATCTTATAGTAGAAATATATAGACCTAAAAAAGATTTAGAAAATGAGTTTAATGTTTACTATGAGATAGGAGATAAATTTGCAATATCAAATCCTGGAAAAACAAATAGAGCTCACATAGGTGATACAAATCAATCTTCATCTTACACTTTAGATACAGAAATAAATCAACTAGTTTCATCTGAACCTGCAACATTAATTTTAAGAGATGGAGATGTATATTTAAAACCAAGAAATATGGTTACTGATGAGACAGGATCACCAACAGAAACATTTTTTGTAGAGGATTATTATTTAAATGATTTTCACAACACTAATAATTATAGTAGGGGTAGAATTAATGTTATTAATTTAAATGCAGCAGAAAGAAGATTAGAGGCATCTGTATTCTTTTCTGAGCCATTTTCTAGCACAGCATCCATAAATGGTTTATCAAGTTTTAATTTAGCTAATATTCCATATTTTGATTACAATAAAGACTTTGGTTCTATACAATCTTTAATGACAATAAATGATGATTTATTAATATTTCATGAAAATAAAGTAGGTAGAGTTTTAGTGGGAGCTGATATTATTACAACAGCTAAAGGAGATAATTTAGTTTCACTATCTAATAAGATAATAGACAACTATGCTACTTTATATTCTGGCGATTATGGATGTGGTTTACAGCCAGAGAGTATAGTTAAATTTGGAAATAAATTTTATTTTGTAGATATAAAAAGAGGAGTAGTTTTAAGATTATCAACTGATGGTCTAACTGTAATATCTGAAAGTGGAATGAGAGATTATTTTAGAGACCTTGGAGAAATGTATGTTATAAATGATCCAGAGGAAAATAGTCTTGTAAGTTTTAATATTATAGGAGGGTATGATCCAAAGTATGATGAATATATAGTAACTTTCCCTGATGTTACAAATGCTATAACTGGTCAATGGGCAGAGGATCCTTCTACATGGTCTACATCTTTAGACACTTATGAAAACAGAAATCCTATATTAATATTTAAAAGTAAAACTATAGCTTTTAACGAAAGAGTAAATAAATGGACTTCTTTTTATGATTTTTATCCAGACTATTATGGCAAAGTAAATAGACAATTTATAGGATTTAAAGATGGAAAATTATACAAGCATAATACTACTGATAGAGTTTATCAAAATAAATATGTATTTCAAGAATCTGATGTAGATGAAACCAGAAACTTACAAAGAAGGTATAATAATTTTTATGGTCAACAATATGATTCTTTAATACAGTTTCCTTTTAATGCAGAACCATCATCTATAAAAACATACAACGCTTTATCTTTAGAAAGTGATGGAAAATTATTTGCTTATATGTTTACTAACATGGGACAAACTATAACAGGTGAAGGATTAAAGTCTGGTTATGATTCTGTTATAAATACACAAATAGGATTTAAAAAAGTAGATGGTCTTGTTGTTAATTATAATCCTGATTTAGAAGGCTCAGAATCTTTAATTAAAGGTGTAAATACTTTATTTTATCAAGATGTTAAAAAAGGTGACTTTGTAAAAATATATGGGAACAATAAAGATGGTGGATATGTATTTAAATATAGAGTTGTAAAATCTGTAATATCAAATACTATATTAAGTTTAACAGAAAATGTAGATTTAATATTAGATAATAATTATATAGAGGTTATAGATTTTAAAACTAAAGAGTCAATACATTATTCTACTATACCTTACGTAAAATCTCAAGCAGAAGTTGATAGTACGTATTCTGAAACAGAGGTTTTTGGTGATGGATCTGAACTTCAAGGTGTTGGATCTGTAGATTCTATATCTGAAACAACTGGTATAGGTGAAATATTAGGAAATTTTAATTCTAATGTTACAACAAATTCTACAATTCCTAGTGATCAAATGACAGTAGGAGGTAAATATATTATAGGAGAAGCTGGTGATTTTTCTATATCAGATATAAATAGTTCTTATTCTGGATCAAATGATGTTGGGGTAACTTTTGTTTGTCAAACATCACCTTTGCAAAGTAATGCTACTATATATGAAACAGAGTATAAATTATACTATCAAAAAGAAGATGGTACTTCTGTATTTTTAGGATATCCTATTATTATAAATAATTCTAGTGTTGTTTTTATAAAACCCAATAACGAAAATGTTTACAGTTCATCAAGTGAAGATGTAGGTGGATTTTTATTTATATCAAAAGATGGTCGAGTAGAGGGAGAAAAAATGAAAGGTAGTTATATGATGACCACTTTATCAACTAGACCTTTACTTACAACTCCATCAAAATATTTATCTAGATATAAATTTAATTTATACGTTGCTAATGCTGATGTAGATAAGAGTGAACTTAGCAATAAATAAAAAAAATTTTAGTACATTTGTAAAAATCATTAATATGCCATACCATAAAGACAAAGATAAAAAAGAAAAGAAAGCAGCAGTTGGAGCAGCCTTATTAGCACTTTCGGCTGCAAAAAGTGCATATGGAGCTGTTCAAGCAGCTAGAGCAAGAAAAGCTGAGAGGGACTTTGAAGAGGATAGATTAAAATTTAAAGTTACTGATGCAACTAGAAAGTTAGCTGAGGAGCCTTTCTCTCAAAGATTAATTGAGGAGTCACAAGCAAGGGCACAAGCAGATAGAGCTTCTGCTATAGGTGCTTTATCAAGAGATCCTAGAAATCTTTTAGCTGGAGTTGCAGGATTAGAAAGACAAAGAAGTAGAGATGAGTTGTCTATTTTAGGTGCACAAGAAGCTGCAAGAACTAAGGCTATGCAGAATTTAGCTGGAGAACAGAAGTTAGAAAAGTTACAAGATATAAAAATTGCAGAGGCAGAAATTAAAGGTATTCAAGCAGAAAAAGATGCAGCAGTTAAAAACATATTTAGTGGTCTTGAGGATGCAGCTTCGGGTGTTGGAGCTGGAGGTGTAGGAGATATAAGAAAACTATTTGGTGCTACAGATGTTAAACCTGTAGATGCTAACACAATACAATCTATTTTATCGATTAGACGGCCATTTACTGGGATGCAATCATCTAGACTAAATGTACCTTTTTCTTCCTCACTTATTAATTTACAAGGATTACAAGGTGTTAGGTTAAATCAACCAAGCACAATATTTGGTCCTATACCAACTGGTGAGGAAGGTGGTAAAATAGATGATGATGGAGGGGTAACTCCAGGAGAGTTTGATCATGATACTAACCCTATAGACATTGTTCAAGATGGGGAAAAAATAGGAGAGGCTACGGGGGGTGAGTTGATACTACCACCAGATGATGTAGAAGCTATAAGAGTTGCTTTGAAAAAAGATGATACTGAATCAGCTATAAACTTAATGAAAAAGCTAGTTGCTAAATATGATAAAAATACCATAGGTAAAGATGAAGATATTGAGCAAATGAAAGAGCAAAAAGAGGAGGAACAAAAAAACTTTTTATCTAATTTAAGTGCAAGAATGGGTGCTTTTTTAAATAGAAGATAAATGGGAAAAGGATTATTTTTTACAGGAACAATATTAAAGAACAATCGTGACATTCTAAAAGAAGAAGCTGTACGTCAACAGCTTGCTTTATCTCAAGAAAGATTAGATTTACAAAACGAAGAATTTGCTAGAAGAAGACAAGAGGCTAGAAGAAAGGCTGATATGGACTTATATAATTCTCTTGATATTACAGGAGCTGGAAATTATAGAGATTACTTTATAGCAAGACAAAAAGAAATATTAGAGTTTTCAGCAAAAAATGCAGATGCTATTTATTCAGATCCTACAAGTGATGCAGCTGTTCAATTAATTAATATGCAAAATAATTTTAAAGGAGATTTAGAATTAGCAGGAGTAAGAGGTAGGTTATATAACTCGCATCAAATCAACAAATCGAAAGGGGATACTGATGTTTATAAAATAAATAATGATGGTTCATTTCAATATGAATCGAGGGAAAAAGGTTTTATGGAGGCTATTAATAAAGGTAAATCTTTTTCTGACGCTAATAATCTTTTTGATATAAGTGCTAGTAGTGTAATTAATAAAACAGAAGTAGACCCTTTTAAAAGCACTATAGATTTAGAATTTTCAGATCAAGATAATTCAAGCTGGATTATTGGAAAAACTAAATATACAGGATATAATAATGAAACCTTAGATAATATAAAAAATAAATTTACTTTAAACTTATCTCCTGATGAAAATGGAAATTTTTCTGACTCTTATTACAAAGACTATTATCTTAATGGTAGAATTTCATACATAGACACTAAAGGAGAGTTAATACAAGGAGATATTATGGATGCTTTTTTTATAGAGAATCAAAAGTTACCAAGATCAGAACCAAGTCAAGAGCTAAAATTACGCCCACAATTAGATGATGGTAGTAAAAATCCTGATTTTGATAGAGAATTATCTAGAAAGTATGTTGATTTTATAACTAGCAAACAAATGAACAGGGTAGTACCACCCCCTAAAACAGAACAGGTAAAACCAACTACAGAGAAAGCAATAAATTACTTTAATGTAGTTCCTGATGAAATATTAGATAAAATACAAAAAAATGAATCTAAATTTAAAAATACAATTAATGGGATTCCTTTTAATGAAGGTTTATATGATGTTTCTAAAGGAACCTCTAGACAAAAAATTGACTTAAGATCAAGTATGCTTTTAGATGAGGGGGACAATGTAAGTGAGTTTAACAGACTTGCAAGAATAATGAAATTAGACAATAATCAACTAAGTGCACTAAAAAGGAAAGAAAAACAATTAGAAAATAAAAATTTATCTGATAAACTTAGGGCTGAACTTAAAAGAGAGATAGATGGTATATTACAAAAAGGAAACCTTGGTCAAGCTACATTAGAAGGTGAGTTATCAGCAGTAACAAAAACTCAAAGTGGTGAAATAGTTGGTATAGTTAATGTAGGTAAAGATAATCAATTTTTAGTACCATTAAATTTTGCTGGAACTGGTATAGATAAATTTAAATCAGGTACTCAAAGCACTAAGCAATCTATAGGATATTATTTATTTAGACAAGCTGGAATTGCATCAGGTGAGGCAGATACATCTACTGAGACAGAAAGTTTTTCTGATTTTTATTATAAAGAAGGTTAAATGATATGAACGAAAAAGCATTACAAAGATTATATTTTCTTGCACAGCAAGATGGTTTAGATCCACAAAGAACTAGCTATGAGGATTTTAAAAATTCAGTTCTTGCTGACGAACCTAAAGTAGTAGATAGACTTTATCAGTTAGCAATACCAGATGGATTAGATACAACTAGAACAAGTTTAGATTCTTTTAGAAGTTCATTAGGGGTTACAGCCCCTCAAAAAAAAAAAGAACCTTCTATATTGGAAAGCAATCTGTCGGCTCTTTCTCAGGATATGTCATTACCATCTTTGGAAGAGACTTCTATATCGCAAGAAGACTCACTTGATTCCTCTGTATCTACTAGATTTCAAGGTTCTGATCAAACACAACCTGTAGAAACAGATTTATCTTCTCCAGAAATTCAAGAACCAATTATAGGTCAATATTTTGAAAAATACGGTGCAAACTATCCTGAAAGACAAGGAACTTTTGCAACAATAGATAGTTTAGAAAATGAATTATCTCCATTACAAGATAAACTATTTGATAATATATTAGATAATAAGAATATAAAATTTTATGATGGAGATTACTATCAGTATGTAAATGAAAATGGAAGCCTAGTTAGAAAAGATAAAGTTACAGGTATAGAACAAGCAAGACAAGCTTATAAAAAAAGAACCAACCTAGATGACATAGCTGATAATTTTAAACTTTTTGGAGGTGATCTTTCAGTATCTGATTTTTTATATGATGAAGATCAAGGTAAGTTTTTAAAATCTTTAGACGTTAAACGTCAAATAAGTAAATTACAAAGTCAAATAAAAGAACAGGAGAAAAAATTAGAACCTACAGATTTTGCAGCTCAAAAAGCACTAATAAATTATCATACAGATTTAGAGGATTATATAAGAAAAAATTCTAAAGATAAGATTCAATATGATGAGTTATCAAAAAAATATAATCTTAATTGGGGGTTAGTTGCAACTCCAAATATTAGAATTAAAACCTCAGGAGGAGAATATAAAAATGCAACATTTTTAGAAGCTAGAAATTATCTTATACAAAATCCATCAGATGATCAAGGAATAAATTTTAATGAAGGATTAAAGGATGGATATAATGATATAATAATATCACCAGAATTTTTAAAGGAAGAGGCTGGTCAAGATCTTTTAGTTTTAAAGGAAACTCAAAAAAACTATAAAGGTATATGGGGGGAGTTTTATAAGAAATTAAAAGTTGGAGGATTAAATCTACTAGGAGGTGAAATAGATGCCGCAGAGCTTCCTCTTTTTACAGTAACAGGTAATTTAGATGAATATTTTAAAGAAGGGGGAAGTCTTTCTAATACTTTATTTGAAGTAGCTAAAGAAATTCAAAAAAAACAATACGTCTATGAACATCCAGGAGTTCTAAATTCTTTAAGAGAAGGAAATATAGCAGATGCTGCAGCACAACTTGGAGGGATGGTTGCAGAAAATCTTCCACAAATACTTCAAATGATCAGTATTCAACTTGCTGCTAAAAAATTACCTGTACCTAAACAATTAACAAAAAGATTTCCAAAACTAAGTAGACAAACATTTGGTAGATATACTTCTGCTGGTCTTCTTGGGGCGGGTGCTTATGGTCAAACAAAAAACGAACTAGAGGAGTTAAGTGCTAGAAATGTTGAAAATGGTATTAGTGATGTAGCTTTATTTTTTAATGCAGGTGCAGCTGGATTTTTAGAATTATTTTTTGAACACAAAACTGCAAAACTTTTAGATGGTGTAGTAGATAGTTTTAAAATTTTATCTAAGGATCAAGTTAAAAAAATAGGAAGAAAAAAAGCTATAGAGCAAATTACTAAAAATGCCTTAGCATCATTTGCAAAAAATTCTGGATATGAAGGAACTGCAGAGGCTCTTACTGAATCTGGTCAGATAGCAACAGATCTTGTAACAAACTTTTTATCAGATGATGAAACTAAAAAAATACCAACACCAGAAAATTTTAGAGAGCTTTCAAATCAAATAGGAGATAGTTTTCTTGCAGGAGCTGCTATGGTTGGTACTATACAAGCAACGGGTGGAAGTTTAAATGCTATGGCAAATGGATTTAATTTAATAAACTCTTTAAAGGTAAATGAAAGTTTTAAATATACAGTTACTGATAATACTACTGGAAAGAAAAATGTTTTAAATAGAAATGAGTTAAATAATTTTATAACTAACAGAGACAACATACAAAAATTTATAAATAAATCTATAAGTATAGATGCCTCTATGGATCCTGAGATAGAGCAACAGTTGTTTGACATAGAGAAAGGTTTAAAAAGTGAAAGTGGCAAAAAAGCTAAATTAAAGTTAGATGAAATAAATAAGAAATTGTATGATGAGTTAGCTTTATTAAGTAGCAAAAACACAAAGAATGATATACAAGAACAAACTATAGAACTTTTAGAAAAAAATGTAACTAATATAAATAATTTAATAAATGAATCTAACGAGTTAGTTAAAGATCACCCTTTCTTAAAAAAGTTTACTAGGGTTAAAAAAACTACAAGTGGCTTAAAAAAATATTTTAAAAGTAAAAAAGTAAAAACAAACTCTTATACATTTAGTGATGGATTAAATAGTTTTGAAGCTAATGTAAATCCTGAGGATGGAAAAATAACTTTTAAAACTAAAGGTGGATTTGGAATAAGAAATAAAGATAGTAAGTTTGATGTAAAAGAAGTAAAAGAAAAAAACTTACAAGACTATATTCCAGATAATGATCAGTATAATTATTTACTTAGACTTATAGAGCAGTCTGAACAAAAAGTTATAACAAAACAAGAGGGTCAAAAAACTGTAATATCTATAGATCCATCAGCAGAAGTTAGAGAATCAGATAATTTAATTTTACCTGTATCACAATCTGACTCTTATAGCGTAGGCAAAAAAAATATAAAAGGTTCTATTAATGTTTTAAAATTAACTAAAGGTCAAGCTAAACAGTTAATACAAAACTATGAACAAAATCAAATATTTAATTCTCAAGAAAATTCAGATGTTCGTAATGCTGATGTTAATTCTGTGTTTAATAATAAAGTTTTAAATAGTATAAATAACGATGGGTTAGATACTGTAACAGATGATGACTTACAATCTGATGATGGGTATTTTGTTTTATCTGTGGGTGGTAAAGGTATTGGCAGTCAAACTGAATCCAATCAATTATTTAATTTAAAAAGAAGATTAGATCAACTAAAAGCAAATTATAAAAAAATAGTATCAGTTGAAAATGGAGTTAGAAAAGAAAGTTACTTAGTTCGAGGTATAGCTAAAAAAGAAGCTTTGCAGTTAACAAGAGACTTTAATCAAAATTATACATACTCTAGTAAAGATGGTTTATTATTTTCAGATGGAAGCACACAAAAAGTTCAAAGAAGAAAAGGATCAAACGCTTCAAAGCATAGAAGCTTAATATCATTTAAGGATAAAAATGGAGACAGACAAGATATAGGTTTTAGACTTGGCAAACAAAGAAGCTTTGGGAAAGAGTTTGACAAATCTAATGTAAAAGAACTTAGTAGTTTTATGGAAGAATTTCCAGAGCCTATAAGAAATATTATAGGTACTGTTATGAATGTAATAAATTCTGTAAATGGAAACATACCTTTTGTAATTGTTAGAAATAGTCAAGCTTTAAAAAATTTATTAATACAGCAAAAAGTTAAACTAGGAAAAGGTATGTCACCAGATAAAGTTGCAAATGAAGCTACTGCTTTTTATGCTCCTGATGGTAAGGTATATATCAATGCTGGTAATATGCAACTTAATACTGCGTTTCATGAAATAGTACACCCATTAGTTTCAGCATTAAAACAAACTGATGAAGGTAAAGCAGTATATGAAAAGATAGAAAAAACAATAAAGGAAAGTATAATTCAAAAAAGATATTTTGATGAAACTGAAAGACAATATAAAAAATCTACTTACTATAACTACGCTAAAAGTGTATATGAAGATATAGCTTTATCACAAGGACTTGAAGGTAAAAAACTTGACTCTTACATTATTGAGGAAGCTTTTGCAGAGATGATGGCAGATGCTGCAGCTCAAAAATTTAATTCAGATAAAAGTATTAAAGGTCAAGTAATTCAAATTATAAAAGAGTTTTTGCAATCTATATTTGGATCAAGTTTTATAAATAAATTATCAGAAAAAAAATCTCTTGATCTTTTAACTTTAGGAGATATGTCTGCTGCTAAAATACAATCAACTTTTAAAAGAGCTATAAATGATGGAACTTTAATTAATATAGGAGACAAAGAAATAACATTTGGAAACACGAGTACGGAATCAAGACTTCAAAAACAATTAGATAAAAACAGACAAGGAACAGATGAGCAAGGAGAAGAGGTTATTACAGAAGAATTAAATATAGAGGAGGGAGATACATCTGAAAGAACTATAAGTAAATCTAAAATAGAAAGAAAAGGATTTAAAACTAAAAATTTAAAAACTATTCCTATACAATCTTTAAATGGTGTAACAGTTTTAGTTTCCCCTATAGATAAAAGTGTTGCAGGTATGATAACAAGTAAGACGGGGGTTACTCATAGGATGAGAGGAGGAATATTATACCCACTATTAGAGGGATCTAGAGGTTGGGCTTTTACTACAGAGGCTCAAGCCAATACTGTTTTAAATAGATTAAAAAAGAAAAAAGCTAATAAAATAGTATTCATGTCTCAAGCTAATAATGGTATATTAAGTAATGCTAACTTTATAGAATATATTGAGAAAGAAATAAATAATGCTATACTAAAAAATGAAAATGATTTAACTACCCCTTTAAGTGAGAAGGCTATATTAAAAAGACTAAATGAAATAACAGGAGAAGAAGACTTTAAAACAGTTTCTGATTTTTTTACTAACCTAAAGAAAGTTGGAACTATAGAAAGACACAGCTTTATGAAAAAATTAGTAACTGAAAAGCTTGTTAAATCTTTAGGATTTGAAAATGTAAATGAATTTTTATCATCAGTTAGTGAACCTATAATAGAAAATGCTAAACCAGGAGATTTAGTTGGCGTTTTAAGTGTTGATGTTGATGCTCCAGTTATAAAAACTACAGAGGCAGATGAGTATCATCATCCTGGATATCCCTACACAATAGCTGGATCTGACTTTTTTATGTTTGATAAGTTTGCAAATGTAGTTCAAGCCTTTCCTAATTTTGCTAGTAACGCTGAAATTGAAAGATCAAGAAAAGAAAATAGAAGTCCAAGAAGATTAAAAGATATGGACAAAGCAAGAGTTATGGCTACCTTGAGATATGGAGCTATTACTGAAGTTGAAACAGAAGATGATTTTACTGGAGGTGATTTACAATTTTCTAGATTTCAAATATCTAATTACTTAAGATTTAGAAAAGCTCCAGCTCAAAAAGCAAAAGGTTTTAAAGAGTGGTTTGGAAAATCTAAAGTAGTAAATGAAAAAGGTGAACCTTTAAAAATGCTCCATGGAACTCGTGAAGTGTTCGATGCTTTTTTTACAAAGAGTAGCCTTAGAAGTAAAAGAACTAATGATCTGCTGCCTAGGTCTACTTTTTTTACATCTGATGCTGATATAGCAAATTACTTTGCAGGAGCTACAAATTATGACGTAGAAAGTTTTTCTAAATTATCTGATAAGGAAATAGAAGAGAGAAGACAAGCTGGAGAAAAACTCCCACAATCAAATGTAATTCCTGTTTATATAAAAGCTGAAAAAATTTGGGACTATGAAAACTCAGAGCACATAGATTTAATATTAAAGTCTTATGCTGATTTTTTAAAAAGACAAGACTCTGCAATTACTGATAAGCAATTAGATAAAGAAATTACTGACTTAAAACAAAAGCTAGAGGTTGATAATAACTGGGAAGAGATAGAAAAGTTTACACACTATATACAAGAGTCAGGATTTGATTCATATTATGTTAGAGAAAACATTGGAGATATACAAGGCTCAGTTAAAAATATAGCAGTCTTTGATCCTGAGAATCAAGTAAGAAGTGTATTTACTGATGACTATACCACCACTGTAAAAAATGAAGAGGGTATAATTAAATTTCAAAGAACCAATGATTCTAAAATAATAATAGACCATGATAAAGCAGTAAATCTTTATGATAGTTATTTTAGTCTTCAAGAAGACTATCCGTACATGGATATACAAGATGGAATAACAACTCTGTATAATTTTACAAATGTAGAGTCAGGGATTACAGATCCAATATCTGAAGATTTAACTGAGCATTCTAAAGAAGAAAGATTAAATTGGAGCAGACCTAGATTATATTACAATCTAAATAAAGATGACAATAGTAATTTAAATGTAGATGGATTTAAAAACAAAGCTTTATTTCCAATAGATAGATTGTATCCTTTAAATAAAGATCCTTTAGATTTAAATAAAATAGCAGATGATAATATAAATACTTTTAAAGCACAAGGTGTAAGATCTGTAGCAACTTTGAATTATGATACAGATAATATTAATTTTTTAAATAGAAGTATAGGTAAATTAAAAATAGTTATACGAGACATGGAGATGTCTGATAGTGTAAACATTATGCCTGTTGAAAAAACAGAGGAAGGTCTACGATTTCAAATAAACTATCCTAAAAATAATGCTGATATAAAAAGAGTTGTCAATGAAAATAGTGATAACGTAACTATTGTAAATGTAGATGCAAAGGATATAAACTATGATAAGACTGAAGAGATAGCAAAGGTTGCAGAGGATATAGGATTTCAAGGATTCTTATACGAGAGAGATGGTGAGTTGTCTGCAGATATTTGGTCGCCAATACAATCTAATCCTGAAACTAGATTTCAATTAAATAATCATAAAATAAAAACTCAATACGTAGATGAAAACTTTGGATTTTTATTTGATATAAAAGAAGCGATAGTAAATGCAGACTATAGGTTTGGTAAATTTTTAACAGGTACAGGTATATGGGGTAGCAGAATTAATTTATCTAAAACAGATGATGGAGATACATCACTTGAATTTAAAAGCAGTAGATATGATGCTCAAAGAAGATATGATATAAGAGCCTCTAAATTACTTTTAAAACCTTTTGGAACTCATAGTAGAAAAGATATAAAAGATATTATGCTTTACTCAAAAAGTAGCGTGAACTATCAACTTTATCAAGCGAATGAAAATGTTAAAAAATTAAAACAAGTTATAAAGGATCAGATGGAGCAGACTAAAAATACTGATGAGTATAAAAAGTTAGATGCTGAAGGTAAAAGAAATCTTTTAGAATCTAAATTTGGACACCAAAGAATACAAGATCTTTTAACAGATAAACAATTAAGGAAAGCAGAGGATAACATTGAATTAAAAAGAGCTATAAATAGATTAAGATATCATATGGATAGTCTTAGTACAACTTTAATAGAGGAAGGTTTAATAAATGATGATTTATCAGTTGTTGTAGATGCAAACAGAGGTATATATATGCACAGAAACTACAAGCTTTATGGTAAACAATCATGGTCTCCTACAAATGAAACAAAAGAGAGAGCTACTTTGTTTATGATGGGAGCTTTAAAACAGCAAAGTGAATATGAAGGAGCATCTGAAAATAAACTTAGAGAAGCAGCAGAAAAAAAAATAGACACCATACTAAGAAAAGAATCTGGAGCTTTAAGTATTTTTAGTAAAGGTTTTGGAAATGTTATAACAGCAAATACATCTATATTTAAACCTAGAAATGAAAACCTTCCAGATGAAATAAAAGATTTATTAGGAAATATAAATGATCCTTTTAATAATTATATTACAACTGTAGGTAAAGTTTCACAGACAATAGCATCTGATAGAATGTATGAGGACTTATTGAAAGTAGGTCTCGGTGATTTTGTTTCTGCACCTAGTGTTGAAGACCCTAACCTTCCAGAACTTAGTGGAGATAAATTTGCGGGCAATAAATTAGTGGGTAGAAAATGGGGGCCATTAGAAAATTATTTTGTAGACAATGAAATGTTTGCTGTTCTTACAGCTTTTGATGAGGCTGCATTAAGAGCGGGAAAAAGTGCGGGATTAAGACTTTTTTTAAAGTTATCCCTATTGGGTAAAAGAGCAAAGACAGTTTGGAGTTTAGGAACGCACGTTAGAAATGTTATTGGTAACTCGTCTTTTGTATTTATGAACTCTCATATAGGGGTTGATGGTAAGCTAGGTAAGGGAGCTGTAGACACTATAAAATTAGTTTTAGGTATGGGTAGCCCAGAGATGCAAGCTTTATACAAAGAGTTAGTTGCCTTAGGTGTTGTTAATACAAATGCGTTCTTAGGAGAAATCAGAGATATATCTAGACAGGTATATGAATCAGATTATGATTTTGAAAACTACTTTGCAGAAAGAGGAAATAAAACAGACTTCTTGACTCAAACAGATAATCTTTTAACTAAAGCTTATCAAGCTGAAGATGATGTGTTTAAAGTGTTTGGTTATATGCAAGAGAAGGCAAGATACATAGACGCAGGATTCTCAACTGCAGAGGCTAAAAGAAAAGCTGCTAGAAATATTAGAAATACATATCCTAATTATGATGAGGTTCCTAGATTCATTAGATTTTTAGGTAGGTTTCCTTTACTTGGTACCTTTGTTTCTTTCCAAGCAGAAACTGTAAGGTGTACTAAAAATTGTTTGCAGTTATCTTTTGATGAAATGAATAGTAACAATCCTAAATTAAAAAGATTAGGAACTAAAAGATTAGCTTCAGCTCTTACATCTTTATTTATAACAGAGAGTATTCAATTAGGATTAGTAATGGCTGGATATGGTTTATCAAATGTAATATCAAAATCACTAAGAGGTGATGATGAAGAAGAGTTTGATGAGACATTGAAAGAGAGATCCTTTTTTCAACCTAGTAAATTTATGGAAAATATATTTGCAGAGTGGGATAGAAACGGAAACAATATTATATCTAACAAAGGAACTATAATAGACTATGATAAGAATAGTCCTTTTTATAAAAGAGAAGTTCCTTACGTTGATTATATTAACTTGTCTAAAATGTCAGGTACAGGTTATGTTAGAGACACTTATAGAGTTATGAAAAAAGGACTTCAAGATCCTGAAGGTTTTGAATCTTTTGCTAGAATAGTAAAACAAGTATATGAACCATTCTTAACTATTGATATGACTACAGATGTTCTTAGAGAGGTTATTGAAAATAAAGGCAATAGAATTTATAGACCTTCAGATACTTTTTCTGAGCAACTTATGAAAAGTTTAGTTTATATTGGCGAATCTATTGGCCCATCAACTATAAATAGTGCAGTAAAAATTGCTGAGGCTGCATCAAATGATGATACAAATAGAGTTTTATCTGTGGAAATTTTAGCTCTTTTAGGTTTAAGACAAAGTAGATTACTACCATATACATCAGCAAGATTTGATTATAAAAAAGTCTATACAAAAATGAAAGACATATCTAATGGTACTGAAAAATTTATAGATGTTAGAGCAAGGGATCCACTAAAAGGAAGAAAGGTTCCTAAGTTTTCTATATCAGATCCGTTTGAAACAGCTAAAAGATATAAAGATGTAGACGATGAAAATTATAACAAAAGATTTTCTCAAGAGTACAACAATATGTTAAACATAACTAAAGGTATAATAGAGTCAGGTGGAAGAGGTGAGGATATTATAGAAATTATTACAGGTAAAAATGTTAATGCTCCAAGATGGTTAGCTATGGAGCTTATAGATGTTGCATATGAGGAGCTTGGATATTAAATAAAAGTTTTATATCTTTGATATAGTTTTATGATAAGTTTTCATAATTTCACATAGTTATTTGGTTAGTAGGGGGAGGTAATACTTCCCCTATTTTTTTATTATGCAAATAGGAATTAATTTAATAGAAGGATGTGTGTTTGGGGTAAGAACATTTAGCTCAACACAAGAAAACCCATACAACGAAGTGCAAGTTTTTGTATTGTGCTTTTGTATATTTGTTACTTGGGATTAAGAATCTATCCCGTATGGACAAACTATCTTAAAAAAAGATTCATCTAATTCTTTTATTTTCTTAGCTATCTTACTCCATTCTTTCTCTCCTTCTTTTCTAGATTTAAAATCAATAGGAGTTCCTGTCCCAAGGTTAGACCATATCTTAGAGTTCTCATGAAGAAGTTTGTCTATTTTTTTTCTAACATTTTTGTTAGTGTAGTATGGGCTAGTCCCATCTTTTCTTACTTTCATTTTAGTATTCACAGGATTCACATTCATCATCAATATCACGAGCATCAGATATATCCTTCTTATCTAAGTCTTTTATATATTCAATTAAATCTAAATTTTTTGGATCAAATTTTTCTTTTTTGTTATTCATTTTTTTATTTTTTTTAAAATAGTTTTTACTGTTATATCAACCTCTTTTCTATTTGATGGTACATAAACATCATAATTTTTATTTGTGTTATTTAAATGCTTTAAAAATAACTTAAACCTCATCTTAAACTCAGCAGTTCTTAATCCTTTTGTCTCTATAATAAAACCTTCATCAAGATTTATAAAGTCGGGGGTATATGATATCTTTCTTACATTACCAGACTTTAATTTAAAAACTGTTTTACCTTTAAGTTTCCCTCTATCCATAAGATTTCCTTTGAGTTTAAATTTTTTTGATATCTCAAAAGTTTTACCCTCATATTTATTTGGAATCTTAGCATTCTTTAAAGCTAGGTAGCAGTAAAGCTCCAGCCCTGAGGCAAATGTTATACCATCTGCATTATGTTTTTTAGCCTTTGTTATTTGCTTGCCTTTCTTTCTCTTAAATTTAAATTGCATCTTGAAAGATACAAATTTTTATTTTATTATACCTTATTTGTTTTCTATTACAGCATCTTTAGTTTTCTCTTCTTTATTTTTTTGTTCAACTGGTTGATCCTTTGCAGCATCTTCTACTTTTTCTCTAACACCAAAAACATATCTAGCTATGTTTTCTGCATTTAATAGTAGTCTTTTGACATCAACACTAGTATTCATAGTGGCTGCTATCTCTACAGATTTAAGTCTCATTTCGCAATCAAACTTTAATATTCTAAGTCTTTGTTCTTGTTCTTTTTGTTCTTTGTTCATGATTTAAGTTGTTTGTTCAAATTTAATATTATCTATTTTATATTTATCTAATTTTTCTTTTACATCTAAATTTTCTTTTAACACTTGAAGTAGTATTAAATATCCTGTTAGATCTAAAAGATCATTATCTGTGTGATAAGTATTCTTGTGTTTTATTCTATTTAGTTTATCGTTAATCCTAGCTTGTATAGCATACATTGGATCAACTTCAAATAATATTCCACTTTCAAATACTGAGTTACCATAAGAGTCATTTTTTTCTAACAACAAGTCTCTTATTTCGTTGCACTTTTTTTCTATTTTATCTTTCATTTTTATTAATATACATCATTAGACATGGTTAAATATTTAGCGTTTTTTATATCTGTAAAAACTATTTCAATATCGTTTCTACTTTTGTGTTTTAATCTTAAATTTTTTAGTAAGTACATATCCTGTTTTAATTCTGAAACCTTGTTAGTTAATATGCAAGTCTCATAACTTGATGAAGACCAAGATTTAGATGGCTTGCTAACCCCTTTTAAAAATCTAATTATTCTCCATTTGTATTCTACCTTAGCATAATAAATTTCTTTTCTCATATTATTTAATTATATAGATAACAGTGCATACTCCAATCACAAAATGTGTTAAATCAATTATTATATTAACTGACTCCATAATCATTTGGGTCTAAAAATTTAGTGTATTCTTTCTTAAACTTTAAAGGTAAAGTTCCAGTACCTATATTTCTACCCTTAGCAAATATTAAATCCACTAAACCTTCTGTTGAATTACCTTCTTCATCTGTGTCTATTCCATAGTATTCAGGTCTGTATACAAGCATTACAATATCTGCTGCCTGCTCTATCTCTCCACTTTCTCTTAAGTCAGAAAGAGTAGGCTTGTTCGCATCTCTTCTTTCTACATTTCTACTTAGTTGAGATAAAGCTATTATAGTTATGTTTAAAGACTTGGCTATATTCTTAAGTTCTCTAGCTACATAAGCAACCTCTTGTTCTCTAGATTGACCACTAGATTTTACAAGTTGCAAGTAGTCAACTAAAAAAACTTTCACGTCTTTAGTAATAACGTATTGTCTAATTTTATTTAACAAATATTTAATAGAAGAATCACTGCAGTCATCTATATATAAAGGTTTCTTTTCTAAGACCGAAATAGCCTCATGTATTTTTTTAATCTCATGACCTTGCAAAGTTCCTTTCATAACATATCTATTATTGACTTGACTCTCCGAGCAAACTAATCTTTGTAGTAGTTGTAAGTCAGACATTTCATAGGAAAAAATTGCTGTTGGTATCTCTGACTTTACAGCATTGAAACAAAAAGCAAGACCTAAAGAAGTTTTACCCATTGATGAAGCACCACCTATAATTATAAGGTCTGTCTTTTGCCAACCACCTGTAAACTTATCAATAGATTGAAAGCCCGTTGGTATTCCAGAGACAAACTTATTACTTAATCTATCGTCTATATCTTTATGTAAATTTTTAAGTTGCTTTTTAATATCAGGTATACCACTATCTCTAACCTCTGATATAGACTTTATATTGTCCTCTACATAATCTATAACTTCAAATAAATCATGCCCCTTATCTATCTTAATAGTTGTATTTTGAAGTAGTGATTTTAATTTTGTTTTCTTGTCTTCTTGTGATAAGAATAAAACTAGATGCTTTGTTATATAAGAGAAGTGGTCAGAGGATATACAATCCCCAAGCCTAACACTTATTAGTGGGTCATTTATTTTTGATCTTATAATTAAAGGGTCAACCTTTTCTCCTTTGTTTAATAGCTCAGATAAAACCTTATATATTCTTCTGTTTAAAGGATCAATAAACAACCCTTCAGATATTAAAGAATGAACATCATAATACTCTTTAGGAGAGTTTAAAATTTTACCCAATAAATTTATCTCCATTTGAAAATTATCTTTCATCATTGACATACTTTGGCTTTATATATTTTGTATTACTTTTTTGGTTATTAATTTCATTCAGCCAAGCCTTTGCTATTATCCAAGATCTTGGGTCTTTTCTATATTTTTTATCAGGAGTAGCCTTGACATATTTGCTTACATTTTTAACAGCTAATACCATTTCATTCATAGATAATCTCATAAACGATACCTTACATCTAGACTTGTCTACTTTTTTGTCATACAAATTCCAAAACATTTCAAAAGCTTTGTCTTTACGACTGTCAAATTTAGTTTCCTTCTCTACTTTAAATCTAAAGTCTATAAGTTTAAAATGATTTACAATATTATTAAATACAAACATAGCTTGTTGTTCGTTTTTATAAAAGGATTGATACGTTTTATTACCAATATTAAAGTTTATAATCTTGCCATCTATATCTATAGCATCAACTTTGTCAAGATTAATTAAATCAGTTTCTGATACTCTGTATTTCATTTAGTTTTTGGTTTTAATTAAAGGGAGGCAAAGCCCCCCTGTAACTAATTAAAATGGTAAATCATCCTCCACTGGTTTAACCTCAGGTTTAAATGTATTTACCTCTACATAATGAGTCTTTCCGTACTCATCTTTTCCGTCTTTCTTTTTGGCTATCTTAAGTTTTACAAACTTTTCGCCATTGTAATCAAACACATGATCTTTTGCGTCCTTTCCAATCTTAGAAAGATTAACAGAAAACTCAACTAAATCTCCGTCAAATTTTTCTGTTCCATTTCCTACATAAATTCGTTCCATAGTTTATTTAAATAAATTTATTAAAGCCTCCCTTTGATTAACTTTAATTAACTCGCATATTCTCTTGAAGTGTTTTACTTTAAACTCCTCTGGAGAATCCAAGTATTTATACAGGGTAGGTCGGCTTAACCCTGTTTCATTTGATAAGTATACCATACTTACTTTTTCTTTTTTTAAGTGATCTATTAATTTCATAGTGTTTCTATTATTACATAATCGTCTAATGAATATTCATTGTCAATAAAATATTTTCGATAAACATCTAGCAAATGTTTGTACTCATCCCTTCCTTGTGTTAAAAAATTATCACTAGTATAATATATAGACACATTAAAAGGTGGTTCTTTTTCTTGCACAATAAATATAAATTCATCACAATTAAAACCATCCATATAAAAAGATGCTTGCCTATCATATCCATATTTCTTACAAGATTGAGAGAACCCATAAGGAGACGAGTCTATTGTTGTCTTTAAATCAATTAAAACATTTTTGTTTTTATAATCTGCTTTACCTTTACAATAAACTCCAATGTCATCATCTTGCCAAGCGTTTGCAACTTCAGTAATACCATCTGTAGTTAGCAGATCTTTTACCTGCTTGTGTTTAAATAAAACCTCTTGCATTTTCATAATCTTATCATACTCTTTTGTTAAAAGTATGGTAGGAGCATTTGGATTATCTGCTTTAAACTCTCTGAACATTTTAGTGGTTCTTGTAGCCGAATTACAAACCTTAACTTTCTTATCAAACTCATTTGGCTCAAGCATTGCCACGTGATAAGCTCTCCCAAAAATCATAGGCATTGTTTCTACCCTGTCATTTGGATTGTCCCTTAGAAATTTATAAGTTCTAATATCTCTTTTGATTGTCCCCAAGTGTGAATTTGTAACGAACTCATAATCAGAGTAATAAAACTTATCACTTTCAAATTTTTTAATAACACCATCTAAACCCATTACACAATAGTTTTAAACGCATCATTTAAATCTTTCTTCTGCTTTGAATTTAAACTATATCCATTCATCTTTTGTTTAACAACATCTCCTTTACCATCTGTAATTGCTTTTATCATAGCGTTGAATTGTTGAGTTGATAGATTAGGTTTTGACCTTGGCAGAGGTTTTGATGATACTCCTTTTACAGCCATGTTTCCATCATCATCCTCTCCTGTAACAACACCTACGAAAGATGCTAAGGCATATCTTCTAGCATAACTAATAGCTGATCCGACACCATGAGCATCTTCCTTTGCTGGTATGAAACAAGTAGATGAAATCCATTCACCAGAGGAGTGCGATAAAAATGTAGTTACACCACCAACATCCGTAGGCATTTGTATTATACAGAGTTCATTATCTGAAAGTAACTTTCTAACTGAATCCCATACAGAGCCTAAGTCTGCATAGCTTGATTTAAAAAAAGGATTTGTTGAATTTTCTTTTGCAGGCCTCAGTTGAGACTGTACTTTAGAAAGGGCAAGAGATAACTTGCCAATAGTTTCTGATTTTTCCATAAGTCTTTAATTAAATTATAAATATATTTTACAAATATAAGTAGAAAAAATTTTACACACAACTTTAGAGACAAATATTTTTACAATATTCCAATAATTTTATATTCAGCATCCAATGGAATTATAGTTTCTAAATTAGAAAATATTATATCTCTATAAATCTTTACGTTCTCTATGTTATTTTGTATAATTAAAACACTCATGCCCCCTTTATCAGGGGATATTAAAGTGTTACATATTATATTTGCATTCTTATCTTTATGATGAACAATAACAGAGTCTGTTATTGACACATATAAATAACTAATACCATAAGTATCACACCTACCAATTAATTCTAATATATAGGGGTGCTTGTAAGGTAAAATACTACTACTTAGTTTGTGATTTATTCCTAAATTTGATAGAATTTTGCTTAGCTTTTTCTCTTCGTATCTCATAAATTTTAAAAATAAATTGAATTAATGTATACTCTTTCTTTAAAAGTTTAGACAATTCGTAGACATCAAACTTATCTACATACTCTAATATATGATAAATTTTTTGTTTATTTAGTGATTTACTACGAGAAAAGATTAATTTATTTTTAACTTCATCTGATAATTCGTCTATCTGTAATTTGATTTTGTTAAAATATTTTCTTCTTACCTTGTTAAATAAAACGTAATCTGTACACGCTCCTTTACGCCCCGTCTTGTACATCTCAGAGGTGTCTAGGTTACTAAATTTTCTTATCTTTGATTTTTGGCCCATACCTTTCATAACTCTAGTGTTTTATTTAATTTATTTTCTACAAACTCTTTTGCACTAGAAAAATAATCTTGTGCTTGAGGTGTATAGGTTTGATTAAAAAATTGTTCTTCACTTAAAATAGGGTGTATATATGCTTGGTCTTTAAATTTCATTTCAGTTAATATACTAGCCATTTCTATTGTAAATTCTTCTAATTTCATTGGGTCAAATTTAATAAATTTAATCTCATGATTTGTGCTTGTACTTTCTATCTTTTTCATCTTTTATATTATTATTTGAATGTATATTTAAAATGTTATTAAGTAAGATTTCTACTTCGTTATACTTTTCGTTGTAAAAATTTTCAGCTTCCTCTGATAAGAATGAAATATCATCTTCCCATATAAATGTATGTTCTTTAAATTCAATCTCAGTCATTTGAGTTGCAATCTCATCTATAAATTCCATATAGTTTGAGTTATCTAAATGTATCTTTGCCATTATTTTTAATTTTAAATTAATAATTATTTTATATATAAATATTTTTCATACGCCCTCGATAGTTTTGTCCATGAACCTCATAGATAGTTTCTACATTTGGATAAGTTGGATTACCCTCTACCATTCCATCTCCAAGCCCAAGTCCCCTTTGATAATCCTCCTTATGCAGTTGCATATTTAAATCATCAACCCAATTTTCTTGGTTTTCTGCTAGGTATCGAGAAATATCTTGATTCATTATTATATCAGGTACTTGTATATCAATCTCAGCTATCTTATAATATACTACTCTTCTTTTAATTGTAATTGTTTTTGTCAGCATAATTTCTAATTGTTTTGGTTATTATAATTGTTAATAAATTCTATCACTGCATCATAAGTGCTATCCATTTCAGCCACTTGTAGGTGATGCATTATGTCTGACATCTGACCATCTTCAGCTACATCAAAACATTTATTTATTACAGGCATAAGCCAATCCCAAGAGGTGTCGTAATCCTTTACTCTTATACCCGTATATTGAACACCCATAAATTCTGCTATAAGTTTATTGTTCTGTTCCATCGTTTTATTTTTTTGATTTGTAACTAATTATATTCCATGTTATATATATTAATAACATAGACACTATTGCTATTGCTATATTTGTCATTGCTTTTTATTTTTAAGGTTAGTGATTCTTGATTTTCTAGGTTTACGCTTTGGTGTGTAAACCTCGTTTAGACTTTCGAATAAGTCCTTTAATAGATTTGTTTCCATATTTTTAATTTTAGTTAGTGATGACAAAGATATAAAACTTTTTTTAATTGTCAAAATAATTTACACTATTTATTTTCAAGTCAAGTATAGCAAGGGACACAAGTAATAAAAAAAATATACACTTTGCAATACTTCAAAAAAACTTTACCTTTAAAAAACAAATTCGCTTGAATATTAAAAATAATATTTATAACTTCGCTTTGTTATATCAAATAAACATTTATATAATATCACATCCATCAACGGAGAGTTCAAGAACACACACATGAGGGACTCGGAGTTGATAGACTTTCGCTAGAAAGTCGGTAACCTTAACACACACGTGTAAAATAACAAACCTCAATTATAAAGATTTAAATTTAGTCATTATTATTTCTCTTTCTATTAATTGTAAAAAATATTTACAATATTATTAGGATTTATCATTTTATTTTTTTTTATTTGTGTCATTATTAATTAAAACTAAATAACTATGAGTAAGCAAACACAAATTTTTGAAAAAGTAAATGATATAGTCATTGAAGGTCTAAAAAAAGAAGGATTAAACTGGTTTAAACCATGGGGGGACGGACAACAAGACGCCCCTTTCAATTTACATACAAATCGTTTTTATAACGGATTTAATATTTTTATGTTAAACGCTGTAATGAAAAGAGATGGGTTTGAATTTAATCAGTGGTTAACATTTAAGCAAGTATCAGAGAAAGGGGGTAAAATAATTAAGGGGTCAAAGTCTACTGATGTATATTATTGGAATATTGGATATTTTGATTTAAAACTTAATAAATATATTCCCTCTAAAATGATTAAGAGTATTAATATAAATGAAAAGTACGGAAATGAGGATAGATATAAAAAGACTTTTTCTTTAAAGTTTTACAAGGTTTTTAATGTTGGTCAGTGTGAAAACATAGAGCCAAAAAAAATAGATAAAGTTACCTCTGATGTAACTAATGAACCTAATGAGGTTGCTGAGAATTTAGTTAAAAACTATGTAGAGACTCAAAACGGTTTTAAGATAACTCACAAATCAAGCCGAGCTTTTTACAATTCCTCAAAAGACTTTGTAAATATGCCAAAACTTGAAACCTTTGTTGATGCTGATAGTTACTATAAAGTATTATTCCATGAACTAGCACACTCAACAGGTCACAAAAGCAGACTAAATAGAAAGACACTGACAGAGATTGCAATGTGGGGCGATAATACCTACGCTAAAGAGGAATTAGTCGCTGAGATTTCATCTATGTATTTAATTGGTTTACTAGAATTAGACCCAAAGGATAATTATAGTAATAGTCAAGCATATATTAAGGGCTGGTGTAGGTATTTATCTGATAAGCCTAAAGAATGTTTGTCAGCAATGCAACAAGCAACAAAAGCAGTTGATTTAATAATCAGAGGTTAACTAAGGAGACTTCAATAATAATTACTAAATAAGGGGGGACTTTGTCCCTCTTTTTTTTGCTTTATATTTTGGGGGTTTGTGGTTAGATATTTCAAGGGGGGATATTATGCCCAAACTCAACTCTTCTAATTTGCTTTTTTAGTTTCATTTTCGCAGTTCTAAGAGCATTAAATTAATTAAGTGGAACTCTATACTAGAAAAGTAGTTTTAATTTAGTAGACAATCTAAAAATCGACATTACAAAAAGTAAAATATAAAAATTGCAAGACTACCCGCTAAAAAAATATTGACTTTGGGTCGTGCGTGCGTATGTGTTATATAGTATATAACCCCACACTTTTTTATATCTGATATTTTTTTTATCTTGCAAAAAAAAATTACCATGGCAAAAGTACTAAAGAAAAAAACTAAAAGCATAAAAGCACCATCTGGTTTTCATTGGATGAAGAAAGGACAGAATCAATACAAGCTTATGAAGCATACAGGTAAGTTTGTTCCACACAAAGGAGCTAGTCTTGTTGCTGAGTTTGATATTCAAGAAGTTCATAGAGGTGGCTAGAGCTGTTAAACGTGATCCAAAAGTTGGTACAGGTAAAAAACCAAAGGGTAGTGGTAGAAGGTTATACACTGATGAGAATCCTAAAGATACTGTTGGTATTAAGTTTGCCACACCATCAGATGCTAGAGCTACTGTTGCTAAGGTAAAAAGAATCAATAAGCCATACGCTAGAAAGATACAGATACTAACTGTAGGTGAGCAAAGAGCAAAGGTTATGGGTAAGAATCAAGTTGTTAGTATATTCAAGCGTGGTAAAGAAGCTATAAGAAAAAGTAGAAATGCCTAAAGCACTTAAAAGAGATCTAAAGCGTAGAGCTAGAAAAAAGTTTCCTGGAGATAAGGATACGCAGAATGCTTATGTTTATGGAACTTTAAATAAAATAGAATCTAAAAAACGTGTCAAGAAAACCAAACTATAATTGGAATAAAACAAAAGGTTTTAAAGATAAATGTGAGCAGCTAGGTATGAATCCATCAACTGCTTCAAATAAGCTAAAGAAAAACTTAATGTTTCACTTAGCTAAAAGATTAGATATGCACTGGTGTTATCAGTGTGGCTCAGAAATAAAAAGCGAAAAAGAAATGAGCATAGATCATAAAACCCCTTGGCTTCACTCAGAAGATCCTAGGGGTTTATTTTTTGATATTGATAATATTGCTTTCTCTCACAAGAGTTGTAACTATAGTGCAGCTAGACATTTAAAGGGTAAACCTTGCCCATCATTAACAGCCTATAGAAAAGGATGTCGATGTGATGCCTGCAGGAAGTTAAAGAGTGAGGAAGGAAAAAAGTATTACCTATCCAAATCTTAAGCCTCTGTACCAAATACCATAAACTCAACTATAGTTCCACTAGTCACAGCGTAAGCTTTTAAATTTATAGAACTATTTAAGGGCATAAAAGCAAATTCTCCACCCTGTAACAATAATAATATAGGATTATCAGTTGAGGTAGCATCATATACTATTACATGATCTGATAGTGTAGTATCTGTATTTTTTATGTATATATAAGCAGGAGCTGTAAAATCTGCTGCTGTATGTAATGTCACTTGACCAGATGTAATACCTTTAGATGTAGAAGTTATTTTATTACGAGCTAAACCTGTAGTTGCAGTTACAGTTAAAGCTTTACTTACAGATAAACTTAATGGTTGTGATAATAAGTCTGAACTTGTTAATGTTAATTTTGATGTTACTGTCGCCATTTTAATTTTTTATTTTTACAAATATATGAATAATATTTTAAATATCTTCTATTACCCAACCATTTCCATAGGTATTAACTATAACCATAATTTCATCATTGGTGTATTCTTGATATCCACTTATAAAAGTTGGTTGAGCTCCAACGTATTTTACAATAAATTGTGTATTATCTAAATTCCATTTATAATCATTATATAAAAATCTATCGTGAGATATAAAATCATGCATCTCTGCATCTAGTATTGCATATTTTGCCATAATATTATTTTAAGTTGAAGGTGTATCATTTACATAAGTTGTATCTGCATATAATGATAAACTATTACTATTACTACTTGAATCATTAGTATTACTTTCCATTTTCCAATACCCAACTAAATTACCTTGTTGATCGTAGTTACCAGCATTAATAGTTAAATCACTAGGTGCACCACTATTATATATTGCAGTAATATTATTATCATCTAAAGTTGAACTCCAAATAGCAAAATCATCCATTATCATATTTGCCATACCATGACTTGGACTTAAGGTTCCTAAATACACATTAGTCAAGTTATTTACCCTTGCTTGGTTCATAGAATTAGAAGTACCAATAGAAGAACTACCTGGCATTGTGCTTGTTCCTTCACCAACTTTTGTACCATTAACATATATAGTTTGATTTCCATTGTAAGTTGTACTACTATATGTATATGTATCATCTTTATCCCAAGTTACAGCTATGTGCGTCCAAGTATCACTGGTTCTTATTGAATTATAGTTTTCTTGTATACTTGTAAAATCACTAGAGACTCTTGAAAATGGTCTACCATGATAAGATGAACTTTTTTGTGCAACTGTCACGTGTTCTGTTGAGACTCCACTAATTGTTCTTTTTTGTCTACATATAATAGCATATTTTCCAGTTGTAACTTTATAATATTGTAAAGCGATAAAATCATTAAAACTTCCATCACCAGTTGTAAAAGCTAATAAATTTTTAGTTGAATCATCAGTAATATTTAAATTTACCCACACGCTAAGAGTTCCTGTTGATTTACCCCAATCAGTAGGAAGAGATGCAACAGCGTAGTCTCCAGTGCCATCAAAAGTTAAAGCATAATCATCTACAAAAGAAGATGATGGATTTGCAGCCTGCCCATTAAAATTATCAGGATTAAAATATACTTCACATCTATTGCTATGATGTTTAACTATAGCTCCTAAAATACGAACTGAACTAGGAGCAGTTGTTGTCATTAAACCATCTGTAGTATGTAAATAAACTGTTTTTCCAACACCACCACTTGTAGCATGAGTTGATATAGTAACAAGTCCTTTTGTAACCATACCATTTGTTGTTGAGTTTGTTCCAACTGCAACTCCAAGTAAACCACTCCTTGTTCCCTCTGCCCCAGCATTTGCTAATACCCAAGTTCCATTTGGAGCCAAGTAATAAACCTTACCTGCAACTGTAGTTGTATTTCCTTCTTTAATTATTATAGCAGAATTATTACCTGCTGCCTGCTCAGAACTTGTTGGAGTGTATTCTATACTTTGGTTCCCATTTGTATTTACACCAGGTAAATCTATATTAGCACTACCATTAAATGATACTCCACCTATAGTTCTAGCATTTGTTAATGTAGCAACACTTCCAGAAGTTAAAGCTAAAGTTCCAGAAGAATTAGGTAAATTTACAGTTATGTCTGAACCTAAATTATCAGTAGATTGAATAATAGTTCCATGACTACCATTATCTGAACCCTCAAGAAATTTTATAGAACCACCTGCATCAGTTTCTTCATTTTTAATAGTTAATACATCACTTGTAACTTTTATATTAGAACTTGCTTGAATAGCACTAGTACCATTACCAAGTAAAATACCTGTGCTAGTAAGAGTTGTTGCTCCTGTTCCTCCACTGGATACAGCCAGTGTGCTAGATAAACCTGTAGCATTTCCAGTTAAAGCACCAATAAAAGTAGTAGCACTTACTGTTCCTGAAAAATTATGAGTTCCATCACCATCTAATTTTAAAGCTGTTAAATCTCCACCACTTCCATTACTTACTTTAAATTCAAGAGTTCCCTCTTCAGATCCTGCAGTTGCTGAAGATACTAATCCAGTTATTTTAGCATATGTATTTTCTGTTGGAGTTCCATTATCTTTAGCTACAAATTCTATAATACCAGCTTCATCATCATCTTGTCCATCAGAAGCTCTATCATTAAGTAATTTTAATCTTGGACCATTAGCTCCATCATTTGTATTTTTTATTATAAATAAAGGGTCATTAGCATTTGATGATCTAAAAGTAAAAGTATCTCCTGTTGATATTGCTCCATCAGACAATCCAGCAGCCAGTGTTGCAGTATCTGCATTTCCCTCTAACGCCCCATCAAATTTAGTAGCTTCTATTTCTCCTGAAGCTTTCATTGTTATACCATCACCACCACTAACTCTAAATATTATTTGATTATCTGTACTAAATTTAATTTGATTATCAGCATCTCTACCTGCTACTAAAGATGTGTTTAATATTGAATTTACACTTGTAAGAGAAGTACCAGACAAACCAGCAGCTGTTCCAGATGTATTTTGATTTAATGTAGGTATATTATTTGCATGGATTGTAGCAGTGCTACTTATATCAGTATCCCATCTATAATGCTCTTCTGCAACAAAGTTAGCAAGTGAATCATGATCTATTGTACCTTGAGTAGCTACTTGAATTACACCTGAGCTATTAACAAATGATGTTGAACCTGTAGTAATACCACCATCTATTTGAAGATTACCACTTTCATCTAAATTAGCAATTTCTGTATCATCATTTTTAAATGAAAAAGATTGAGATGTTTCATCATTATCATCATCTAAAATAAATGTTATATTACCATCAGAACTTATACTTACATCACCATCTGTAGGTCCTGCTATTCCAATAGCAGTTGAACTTATATTACTATTAATATAAGTTAACACTTGACTAAATGTTACCTTTTTTGTACTAGCTTGAGCTCCACCCCCTGTTAAACCATCTACACCTTCAAAGCTAAAAGTTTGATCTACATCATCAATTAATAATAAGTCTGAACCACTTATTGTTATTCCAGTTCCATCTGTTGCATTTTTTAAATCTACATCCTTACCATTAATTAACTTAAATGGTGATGTTCCTTGTTGACCTAAAATTCCTAATATATTTACTGACATCTTATTATGTTGTAGCTATTAAAGTTATTGTTCCAGAAGTTCCACTTGATAATATATTAGTATTATCTGATATATATATTCTATACCTTTCTAAAAATCCATTTGCATTTTCAACATCATCTAAAGTATGTGGGCTTGGGCTATTACCACCACTAAATCCACCAACTGGAGATCCTGGAAGATTAAATTTTACTGCATCAGCATTAGTCATATGATCTGGAAACGCAAAAAATACTTTAATGGTATTACCTAAACTATGACCAGAGCTCACACTTAAATTAAAAGTTCCTGTAACAGAAGTTAATATGCTACTTTGAATTATAAAAGTTTGGTTAGTGTTTAAAGTATCTCCTGTTGATGCAGCTTTTAAATCATCAGCGACCATATCTGAATGAGCACTCCTTTTAGTGATACCAATAATAGTATTAGATTTATTTAAACTACTTGTTGAAAAAGCTATAGTTCCACTACCTAAATTAGATTTTACTGATTTAAAAACATCATAATAATTTTCCTGAAAACTATTACTATTAGTGACAGGTACTGCAGTTAACTTAATAAATGGACAAGTAATTCCATTATATGTAAAACCAAAAGTATCTCCTGTTTGTAAAGTAGTACCATCAGAATTAGTATAATTTATATGATAATCAGCATATCTTGCAGGTACAGCCCTATATAAAAATTCACCTGACCCTGCATTTAAAGTTGAAGTTGAAGAAGTAAAACCTGTGCTAATTGAAGATTGACTTAATGCCTCTATTTGACTCTCAGTTAAACTAGTTTGACTACTTACACCACTAAATATTTTATTAGCAAAACTAACTGTTAAAGTTGTTGTAGTAAAGTTAACAAAAGAGCCACCAAGAGCCTCTTGAACTGATAATTGAAATTGGATACTAGGGTAAGTAGATGTACTTGTGGTGGATGGTTCAGGATGCTTTATATCAAATGAGTTTGATCCTGATGTAAAAGCAGTAGCTGTCATGCTATTTAAATTTTGAAAACTTGATAAATTACTAGCTATAATGTTACTTGAACCATCATTAAATATAGTGCTAGTACCTAAAGCATTACGTATTTTAATTTGTATTTTAGCATCGTTAGGAGCTGCACCATCTGGAAAATATGTAGCAGCAAATGAAATAGCACCAGCAGCTTTAAATACAGTATTACTAGCTCCCACTAATTGAGTTGCTGTAGGTAAATCAGAAGACGAAAATGATTGAGTAGTGAAAGTAAATATAGCTGGAGTATTAATAACATCTTGTGCTAACCTAGTCTTAAACTTACTTCCATCAAAAACTAATATGTGATTTACTACAGTGCCAGTAAGATCAACATCTGTAAGATCCCCTATACTAGCTGCTGTGCTAGTTAAGTCTGTTTCACTAACCTCATTACTTTTATAAAATAGTTTTCCATCAGAAGACTTTACATATAAAACTCCACCCTCTTTATCAAAAGGAGTTGTAGGTACATTTGTAGATTCTTTTACTCTAAGAGCATTGGCTTTGATATCTCCATAGAAATCAAAAAGGCTACGTCCTAGTAGCCCTTTTTTAAATATTCTTATTATTTTGGTACCATAATCAGTGACTACTTCACCAATACCCTTTACTAGGGGTGACTTCATTTAAATTTATTTTTACATTTTAGCACCATAACGAGCTTTCATGTTTTTCATTTTAGCCCCCATAGCTGCTTTCTTTTTAGATTTTTTTACAGGCTTTACAGGCATAACAATCATTACACCTCCACGTGCTTTTTTAACTCCACCACCATGACCCATTTTTTTCATTTTACCTCCATGCCCTAACATCTTATCATCTTTCTTCATGCTTTCCATCATTGCTTTACTTCCCATTCTTCCCCCCATTGCCATTTTTCCTTTTCCATCTGCTGCAAAGAATGGAACCATTTTTCCATCTGGACCTTTAACCATTTTTAATTTTCCACCTTCTCTCATCATCTGCATTTTTTTCATAGCCATTCCACCTAAGGCTTTTTTCATTTTAGCACCATGTGTTGCTTTTTTTTGTTTTGAGTGATACATATTAAATTTGTTCGTGTCCTTCTAGGACGTTATAAAATCTGTTTACTAACCTGTTTGTTTTACTTGTTGCTCTATACTTATTAGGTATGTTGCTATTCCAAGGTCTTTTTTCAAATACAAATATATAATTTTTTTTGACAAGTTCTGGAAACTTTTGATCAATAAAATTTTTACTAATATACATATTATCTCTAATATATTGTTTTGTAAAAGAACCTTTTTCATCACCTATAAACAAAAGAAACTTTAATTGATTATCTGTTAAACTGTATTTCCTTTGAAATAAGTAAATGGTATCACTTAAATATTTTAAGTAATTCCTCATTAAATTAAATTAAACTTTTGTCAAAGATAATAATTTTATTATAATTAAAAAATAATTGCTACATTTGCATATAACAAAAAAATTTTTAAAATAAAATATTATGGCTTTATCAGGGGGAAAATTTCAAGAAGCAAGTTTAGGTCAGTATGGATCTACATATTTAGCTAGTGATGGTGACTTAATTGATTTAAGTGGATCTTCAGCGACAAGATATATTTGTTCTATAACTTTTTTAGAGGATACTCAATTTCATGACTTAGAAACTTTAGGTGGTGAAGTAGGGTCTTTTAGTACTCTTACTCCAGAAAATGATTTAGATCATGCTACAGATGGTATTGGTGCTTCAGCAAATGGAACAGATTTAAGTGTTGATGCTAGTGGTCAAGTATTTCCAAAAGGTATTACAGTTTTTGGTAGATGGGATAAAGTAGAGCTTCACTCAGGAGCTTGTATTTGTTACTTTGCACCAGTATAATATATGCTTAGTCTTGCAAGTAACATATCATCTATTCAAGCAGTAGAGGCTAAGTATAGTGCTAGCTTTGATGGCATTGATGACTTTATAGATACAGGTCAAACTTTTCAAAGCACTTTTAGAGGTGACTTTACTTTTAGTCTTTGGGTTAAACCATCTGATGGTATTTCAGGCTTGCAATTTTTATGTGGATCAGATGCTGGATCATCAGGTGATATTGTTAGAATTAGAATTCAAAATGGAGACATTGAGTTTGAAATTCAAGCTAATGGTAATTTTTCTGATTTTCGAACTGACACTATATTTTTTTCTGATGGTGCACAAGATTCTTGGACTCATATACTAATTTCTTTTAAAAATAATGGAGGTACAAATAATCCTACTTGTAATATTCACATAAATGGAAGTGCTCCAGTTACACTTGATACTCCTAATATTGTTAATAATGTAACAGGAAATGATCTATCTGCTTTATCTATTTCTTCTAACAGACCACTTTTGATAGGTGCAAGATTTCAAGGTAATAATTTTGAAGGTGGAATTGATGAGTTTGCTATATTTAGTAATGATTTAGATACTAATAATGCAGCAGCTATTTATAATGGTGGATCTCCACTTAACTTAACTTTTGATCAAGGTAATTATAATAATAGTAGCAATTTAGTAGCTTATTACAAAATGGGTGATGGTTTTTTTGATGATAAAGCAAATGGTATAGTTCATGATCAAGATAATCCTGGGTTTGGAAATAACTTAGTTGTTAATGGTACTTTTTCAGCTGATTCAAATTGGACAAAAACAGAAAATGAATCTACAACTCATCCAGGTACTTTTTCATCAGTAACTATAAATAATTCTAGTAGTGGAGTAGCTGAATTAACAATAGTTAATGGTGCATATGCTAAATTAACACAGGCTGTAACTTATACATCAGGAAGTACTTATAAATTAACTGCGATTGTTAATGGTACTGCAGGCTTTAAAATGAGATTTAGAGATGATACTGGTGGTAGTGGTGGTTTGTCAACTCTTGCAGACAGAGAAGTTTTAATGACTGGAGGCCCACAAAATGTTGTAAAGTATTTTGTAGCTAATAGTAATTCAGATGAGTTAGCTATTGAAAGAGAAACTAGTAGTGGATCTTATACCTTTACAGTGGATAATGTTTCACTACAAAAACTTAATGGTAACCCAGGCATAACATCTGGTGGTACTATATTCTCATCTGATACCCCTACTCCTTAATAAATAGATGATATGATTACATACGTAATATTAAATACTACAGAAATTACAGACGAAGAATCTATTATAGATTTTTCTAAACTTATAAATAGAAACGCCTCTATGTTAAGGTATAGTATTGATGGCACTAAAGCTATAGTAAAATACAATGGTGAACAACCAGATTTTTTAAATGGTAAAACAACTTATACTCACTCTGAAATAAAAGCTGTAATGCAAACTGATGAGTGGGCAAGTAATATTGAAGAATAATGAATATATTTAAAGATAGTAACGATTGGAATGAAAAGGCTATAGTAGGATTTATAGCTTTTGCTATAATGTGTCTTATAATGATTGCAGATCTTATTACAGGATGGCTAGGAAAAGGATTAATTATAAATGAGTATGTGTATAATTCTTTTGTGTGGGTAGTTTTAGGATGCTTTGGAATATCAGGAGTAGAAAAATTTGCAAAAAAATAATGGCTAAAGCAGTAAAAAAAGACAATAGATTAAAAAAAGCAGGAGTATCAGGTTATAACAAAGCAAAGCGTACACCTAATCATCCTACTAAATCTCATATTGTAGTAGCAAAAGAAGGAAATAAAATAAAAACAATAAGGTTTGGTCAACAAGGTAAAAAAGTTGGAACATTATCTGGAACAGCAGGACCACCTAAAAAAGGAGAAAGTGCTAGAATGAAAGCTAAAAGAAAATCTTTTAAAGCAAGGCACGCAAAAAATATAGCAAAAGGTAAAATGTCTGCAGCATATTGGGCAGATAAAGTAAAATGGTAATATGGCAAAAGCAGTAAAAAGAAAAAGTACAGTAAACAAAGCTGGTAATTACACAAAACCAGAAATGAGAAAGCGTATATTCTATAGAATAAAAGCTGGAGGCGAAGGTGGAGCTCCTGGTCAGTGGTCTGCAAGAAAGGCTCAAATGCTTGCTAAGGCTTATAAAAAAGCAGGAGGAGGGTATAGATAATGGGTAAGGCTTTAAAAAAATCACAAAAAAGTTTAAAGGATTGGGGTGAACAAGATTGGGATTACGTTAGCAAAGAAGATAAGAAAAAACCTGTAGGGCAAAGAGGAAGATATTTACCCAAGTCTGTTAGAGAATCTTTAACTGCAAGTCAAAAAGCTGCAACAAACAGAGCTAAAAGAAGAGCTAGAAGAAAAGGTAAACAGTTTGCTAAGTATAGTAAGGTCGTAGCTAAAAAGGTAAGAGAGGCATAATGAAAAAATTAATTTTAATATTATTAATATGGACAACAACTGCAAGTGCACAACTCCTAAGATTTGCAACATTATACACAAGTTATTCAACGTCTGCTCCATTTGTGGAAAAACAAGATTTTTTGGTAAGTGGTGTGGAAAACTTTGGTGGTGCAGGAACTCTAAGTGAGATAACAAGATCTAATCCTCCTGGAATAAATTTAACTTTTGGTCTTAGAAAAATAGCAAGGTTTGACTATCAAGTAAAACAAAATCAATTTTATACAGGTCAAGAAAATGAAGTTAGTGATTATGCCACTATATCAAACGCTTCAGGACTAGAATATCTTTTAGAATTTTCAAGAGTTAGAAATCGTGAAATAATTTTTAGCCAACATGAATATAGATTAAGATACATTTCTGATAACTTTACATCAAGAGCATCTTATGTAGATAACAATATAGTAAATCTTCAATATTCAGATGCAGAGGTTAGGTATAGAAAAAACTTTGGAAGTTTAGATATTACTATAGGGGCTGCTCATAGGTCTCACCCTGTGTATGGGTATTCTCCAATAGATGATTGGTTAAAAAATAATAATGATTTAAGAGAACTAGCTTATATGTATGGGTATTGGGATTTCTTACTACAAATACCTTTTACAGAAAATTACTTAGCTATTTGGTATAAAAATGTACCACCTCATGCTTATGATAATTGGAGTCATTATGATGATGTGCCAATAAGTCAGTTTCCTGATATTAAAAATATAGGAACTAATGATGAGTTTTTTAGAGAAGAGTTTCCTAAAATAGTTGAAAGATATAATAGGGAACAAGTAGAGGTTAGGGGATTTCAACATGAACTTTCTGCTGTACTAGGTGCAGACTATTATATGTATAAAGATAATTTTTGGGCTCATCTTTGGGGTTCGATATATCCACTTCACATGGGTTTAAGTAGATATTCTTATGAGTATGATGGCGTAAACATTGACTTTGACGTGGGTTTTATCATGGGTAGTAAAATTAATAAACAATTTAGTATATTTGTAGAAGGAAGATATGTAAGGTTCTGGGAGATAGACTCATATAATATCAGAACAGGTATAAATTATTTAATATTTTAACATGGCAAAGCAGCTAGATGAAAATAGTCAGATACAGATAAGTATAAAAACTTTAGCAGGAATAGCTGCATTAATATTTACATTAGTTGGAATGTGGTTTACACTTCAAGCAGATATAACAGAAGCAAAACAACTTCCACTTCCTCCAGACCCAGAGGTTACTCGTATGGAGTTTGATATGAAAGACCAACTTATTAGACAAACCATAATGGCAACCCAAGAAGACGTAAAAGAAATAAAAGCACAAATGGTTCGAGTAGAACAAAAGATAGATAATTTAAAATAAATTTATGAAAGATTGGTCAGACAGAATATTAATTTTTGTCATAGTTATCATGACTTTAATTTTTTTCTCACTGCCTTGTTTTTTAAAGGCACAAGATTTTATTGGGGATGAAGATTTTAATTCTAAAACATCTAAAGGTATAGTTGTTATAGAGTTTTGGGCAGAATGGAATTCTAATAATGAAGTTGATTTTTTAAATAGTTTGAAAGATTGTAAAGCTTATAAATTATGTATAGTAAAAAATAGTAAGCTTAAAACTAGATTTAATATTATGACTATACCTACAGTTATAGTATTAAACAATGGAACAGAAGAGGAAAGATTTTTACCTAATATTATGATGCAACTAGAGGCTGATAAAAAAAAAGTTCAAAAGTCTATAGATCAAATAATATTAAGTAAGTTTCAATGAGATAGAATTAAGTGTAAAATTGATGGTTTAAAAGTACATAATTATGAAGTTAAGCGAAAATTTTTCATTAAGTGAAATAATACATAGCAATACAGCTATAAGAAAAGGTATAGATAATGCACCCACAGCCAAACACTTACAAAACATCCAGCTCCTTATTAAGCAGGTTGTTCAACCTATGCGTAGCAGTATTGGTGCTATTAGGATTAGTAGTGGTTATCGCAACCCTAAACTTAATCGTGCGATTGGGGGAAGCACTCGTAGTCAGCATTGTAAAGGTGAAGCTTTGGATTTGCAGTTTTGGAAAGGAGGAAATATGAATAACAAAGTTATGTATGATTGGATTCTTAACAATGACATTGAGTTTGATCAAATGATAAATGAGTTTAATTTTTCATGGATTCATATATCATATAGTAAAGATAATAACAGAAGACAAATCTTAGAAGCTTACAAAAATGATTTAGGCAAAACAGCTTATAGATTTGCAGATGCTATTCCTAAATATAAACAAAGATAAGTTATTGAAAAAGATATTAAACATATTAGGTGGTAGTGCTATTGAAAAGATAGGAAACGTTGTAGATAATTTAAGCACTTCAGATGAGGAAAGATTAGCTGCAAGAAAAGCTATAAAAGAACTTTTATTAAAGGCAGAGTCAGACGCACAAGATCAAGTAACTAGAAGATGGGAGTCAGATATGAGGTCTGATAACTGGCTTAGTAAAAATATTAGACCTTTAATATGTGTTTTTTTAACAGTAATTTTTGTAGTTTTGTCAATGTTTGATGGCAACATAGGAGAATTTAAAATACAAGATAGCTACGTGCCAATATACCAAACGCTGTTAATTACAGTTTATGGTGCATATTTTGCAGGTAGATCTATAGAAAAAATAAAGAAAAAATAAAATGAGTACGTTACAAGGAAAATCAATATCACAAACATATCAAAGATTACTTCAAACTCCAACTGAGGTGACTGACACTAATTTAAAACCAATTCAAACAGGTAAAGGTCAGGACACTTCTATGAGTATATCTACAGATAAAGCAGAATTTTTAAAAGTTGGTATAGGTACAGGTGGTGTAGAGCCAGATGGATTGCTTCATGTTTTATCTGTAACTGCAGGGGCAGTAACTGCTAGCTCTTCTGCAAATCAATTAGTTTTAGAAAACTCATCAGATAGTGGTTTATCAATATTATCTGGAGTATCCTCATTAGGTAATATATTTTTTGGTGATGCTAATGATAATGATGTAGGTAAAATAACTTATGATCATTCAGAAAATAGTTTAAAGTTTACAACTTCAGGTGCTGAGACTATGAAACTTGATAGTGCAGGTAATTTAAATATATCAGGTTCATTAACTCAATCTCAAGATAGATATGAATTAATGGAGTCTTTTGAAAAACTTCCAAGTGTAGAAATATCAGCTATAACACAATCAACAAGTGCAACAACTGCTGTTACTTTAAATGGTAAGCATGGTGTAATTACTATGCAAGCAGTAGATCTTGGAGCTACAGATACTGTTGAATTTACATTTAATAATGATCATATTTTTGCTACATCATCTCAAGTTCTTGTTCAAATATCAGAAGCTGGAACTTTGCCAGACAATGCTATAGTTTCTGTTACTGTACATGATACTACTGATGGTTCTTGCAAAATAAGATTAGGTACTAATGGAACAGATATACCCTCTGGTACTTTTATATTATATTTTAATATAGATCCTCATGTTACTCCTAATCAAAATCATGTAATAAAAGGATCTTTTGGAGGAAGTAGTGATATGAGTGCAGCTGCTACAGCTAGACCAACAAGTTCTCCTGGAGCAACTTTATTAACAGGAACAACAGATAATGATAGAACAACACTTCTTCCTAGAACAGGTGTTGAGATTCCAGGTGGAGTAAATTCATCAGCATGGTCAGCTGTAAAATTTGGCACAGAAAATAAAGTAGAGTATGATACAGTAATTATAACAGATTCGAGTGTAGCAGATATGGATTTTCAAACTGGATTAAGATTAACTTCTACTACCCTTGCTTACACAACAGATGATAATCAAGCTATATTTTTTTATGATACAACAGATGAGGGAGGAACTCTTGGAAATAATGCAAATTTACATTTTATATACAGCATAGGAGGACTTGATTTTATTACTGATTTAAATGTAGTTGTTACTGCTAATACTGTTTATAGATTAAAAATGATTTTTGATTCTAACAGACAAATAAGTGTTTTTGTTAATAATGAAAGAAAAGGTTTATCACAAGCAGTAACAGCAGGTGGTACTACTGAAACTGATTCTACTAAAAAATCTTTAGCTATGACAGATGATATAGATTTAATACCTATGACTAGTGTTGGAACTAAAACTACTGCATCTAAAAAAATTCATGTTGGTCATGTTAGAATATCTAGAGATTTTTTTGAATAATATATAAATTAAATTAAATGGAAGCTATAAACCCTATAATAAGAAAAATAACAATAGGGGACTTAAAACAAGGACTTACATACCAAGTAGGTCAAAAAATGTTAGGAGGTTCTCTTGTAGTTACAGCTATCATACAAGATGAAGCTGCATGGTATAAACATCAACAAGTTGTGTATGATGTATACGTTAAGAAAATAACTGAGGAGTTTTCTAGACCTTGGAAGAGATTTTTTTCTCAACCAACAGCGATAGAATACAATACAGAAAAATTAGAAGAATACGAAGTAAAATAAATTTAATATGAAGCCAATAAAAGACTTATACTGGATAGAGGTAGCCAAAGAAACAGAAGATACCTTTACGCTAAATGGAATAGAAATGTATAGAGATACATCTTTTGATCCTATGAGATTAGCAAGACAATTTGGAATTGTATATAAAGTTCCAATGAATAATGAATTAAATGTACAAGAAGGTGATAAAATATGGTTTCACCATTTTGTACCAACAGATACCAATAAAGTATCTTACATAAAAGATAAAAATATTTATCAAGCAGATAAAAATCAAATTTATCTTGTAGAAAGAGATGGAGAAATGATTCCAATAGGAATTTGGAATTTTATAAAACAAGAAAAAACACCAGCAAGAATTACAAAGTCTGGTATAATTTTAGATGCTGAAGATAAAGAAGTAGAGCTTCATGGAGAAGCAGTATATATAAATAATGATTTAAAGGAGCAAGGTGTTAATGTTGGAGATAGAGTATTGTTTAGTAAAAATTCTGAGTATGATATGAACATTAATGGTTCACCTCTTCTTAGAATGAGAAACTTTGATATTCTAGGGGTATATGAAAAATAAAGATTACGCTTTAAAAACTTTAGATAGATTAATAGATGCAAGTAAAAAGGCTGTAGATGTTCTAATAGAAGAAATAGGAAAGCCTTTACTTGAAGAAGATGATGCTAAAAGAAGACAAGCTATAAAAGCAAAAAGAGAATGCTTTGAAGATTGTCAAGAAATACTTTTAGGTATAAAAAATTTAGAGGAAAGAATTGGAGAGGGTGATAATTTAATTCAAGAAAAGAAAGACTTTAAAGGTTCTTTCGCAGAAAAGTATGCAAAAAAATGATAAGATATATTTGTTAGATAATAGTGAAGGAGAGGTATTAGAGTATGATAATTTAAAAATTGTACTTCCTAAAAAACCAAGGCTGAAAAAAAATATATTATATTATGATTTAAAAAAGAAAGATCAAAAGTGGAAAAGACAAAAACTTCCATCTGGTCTTACTAGAGATAATGCTACAGATTATGTAGATTATATAGATGAAGAGTTTAGAAGGAGAAGAGAAGGTTTGTGGTTCTTTAATAATGGAGAACCAACTTATATAACAGGATCTCATTATATGTTTTTACAATGGAGTAAAATAGATGTTGGATATCCTGATTATAGAGAAGCAAACAGAGAGTTCTTTATTTTTTGGGAAGCTTGTAAACTAGACAAAAACTCTTATGGTATGTGTTTTTTAAAAAATCGTAGATCTGGATTTTCATACATGGCAAGTTCAGAGATAGTTAATTTAGCTACACAAACATACGATAGTCATTTTGGATTATTATCTAAAACTGGAGCTGATGCTAAAGCTATGTTTACAGATAAGGTTGTTAAGATTTATAGGAACTATCCTTTCTTTTTTCAACCTATACAAGATGGTTCTAGTAATCCTAGAGTAGAGTTAGCTTTTAGAGAACCTGCAAAAAAGATTACTAAGAATCAAAAACATATAGAAAAGTCAGAAGCTTTAAATACAACTATAGATTGGAGAAATACATCTGATAATAGTTATGATGGTATGAAGTTAAAGTTATTAGTTCATGATGAGGCAGGAAAATGGACAGGTCAAAATTCTATCAAAAAGAATTGGGGAGTTACACAAACTTGTTTACTACTAGGAAGAAAAGTTATAGGAAAATGTTTGATGGGTTCAACAGCTAATAAACAACAAGATGGTGGAGCAGAGTTTAAAGATATATTTTATAATTCTAATTTATCAGAAAAAGATTTAAATGGTAGAACAAAAAGTGGGCTTTATAAATTATTTATACCTGCATATGATAATCTAGAGGGGTTTATAGACAAGTATGGTAAATCAGTAATTGTAACTCCAGAAAAACCTATAATGGGTATAGATGAAATGATGATTGATATAGGAGCTAAAGATTATATAGAGAATAGAAGAAATGCTTTAAAAAATGATACAGTATCGTTATCAGAATTTAAACGTCAGTTTCCATTTACTATAGAAGAAGCTTTTAGAAATGACACACAAAGTTGTATATTTGATGTTGAAAAAATTTACGAACAAATAGATTATAATTTGATAAATAATATAAATACTACAAAAGGTGAGTTTGTTTGGAAAAATGGAATACAAGATAAAGAAGTTATTTGGATACCTCACAAAAAAGGTAAATGGGAAATCAGCTGGGTTCCTAATTCTGAAAACCAAAATATTATTATATCAAAAAATAATAAAAAGTTTCCAGGTAGGGCAGATAGTTTGGTTGCAGGTTGTGATCCCTATGACCATGATACAACAACTGATGGTAGGAGATCTGATGCTGCTGCTCATGTATTTCATAAGTTTAGCATGGCAAGTAGTGCTTCTATGCAGTTTGTATGTGAGTATATTAATAGACCACCTAAAGCAGAAATATTTTATGAAGACATGATTAAGATGTGTGTATTTTATGGATGTCAAATGTTAGTTGAAAATAATAAAGTGGGAATAATTAAATACTTTGAAAATAGAGGTTATTATGAATACTTAATGGATAGACCTGATACAACACATACAGAGTGGAGTAAAGGAAAACAAAAAACAAAAGGAATACCTGGGTCAGGAACAGCAGTTATAAATGCACAAGCAGAAGCTATAGCTTCATACATATATGATTATGTAGGTTATAATTCTGATACAGGAGATATAGGATCTTGTTACTTTAACAAGCTTTTAGATGATTGGAGTAGATTTGAAATAGACAATAGAACAAAATATGACGCTAGTATATCTTCATCTTTAGCATTACTGGCTTCACAAAAATATATAAAAAAGAAAAAAGAAATAAAAAAAACATATAGTTTAGTAAAAAAATATAATATTAAAGGCATATATAGTAAAAGAATTAAGGCATGATGTATAATAACTCCAAAGATAAATTAAATGGGTATCCTAATCCATTAGCTACCAATGAGGAAAAAGCTAGTAAACAATATGGGCTTGATTATTTAAAAGCTATGTATTATGATTACAGTAAAAATTCTGATGTTTATTATAGAGATATAAAAATAAGATACTCTAGAAATAGAGCTTATGCAGAGGGTAGTCAAGATATAGGAAAGTATAAAGATTTATTAGATGTTCAAGGTGATACTGCTTATTTAAATATAGATTTTACACCAGTTTCAATAATACCAAAGTTTGTAGATGTTATTGTTAATGGAATGGTAAATCAAGAATATGATATAAAGGCAACTTCTATAGATCCAATAGCTGCAGAGGAAAGATTAAATAAAAGAAAATCTATGTTTGCAGATATGATAAACAAAAAGTTTTTTGAAAACATGGAAGACATATCTGGATTAGAGTTAACTAAAAAAGATTTTGTTGCTGAAACTGCAGAAGAAATAGATATGTTTATGTCTTTAAATTATAAGCAAAATGTTGAACTAGCTTTAGAAAAAGCAATAGGTTATACGTTAGATATAAATGACTATGATTTAATTAAAAGATATATGATTAGAGACTTAGTTGTTTTAGGGATATGTGCTAGTAAAATAGAGTTAAATCCAGTAAGTGGATTAAAGATAAGACACGTTGATCCAGCTAACTTAATTACATCTTATTCATCAAAACCAGATTATAAAAATATAAGACACGCAGGTGAAATATATTCTATGACAATAGCAGATTTAAAACAAATGGCAGGAGATGAATTTAGTGAAGAGGACTATCAGAAAATAGCAAAAGAATACGCAGGTAAAAATAATAATCCTATGACTTATGGTGATAGAGCTTATTATGATAATGGAAATGAAACTTATGATTATGATAAATTTAGTGTTAATGTTTTAGATGCAGAGTTTATTACAAGTTATAGTTTAAATTATGAGAAGAAAGAAAATAATTTTGGAGGATTTTCTGTAAATAAAAAACCATCAAACTACAAACCTCCAAAAGTATCTAAAAATAAAAGAGAAAATATTGGGTCAACTGTAAAGGTAATATATAAGGGTAAGTATATAGTGAATACAGATTATATATTTAATTACTCTATGATGCAAGATATGCCAAGACCAAAATCTAATTTAGCTGAAACTAAATTATCATATGTGGTTTACCAGCCAAATTTATACAAAATGAAAAATAAATCTTTGGTTGACAGGATGATTCCTTTTGCAGATCAAATACAACTGGCTCATTTAAAAATACAACATACACTTGCTAAAGCCAGACCAAAAGGTGCTGCTTTTGAAGTAGGTTCTTTAGAAAATGTATCTAAAGGGGATGGTGGTACATTTACACCTATGGAGCTTCAAGAAATATATGATCAAACTGGTAATATATATTATAGACGTATTGATGATGAGGGTAATATGACAGGAGCTGTACCTATTGCAGAATTAGAAAATGGTATAGGTAGAGATTTTATAACTCTTATAAATGTTTACAATCATAATTTGCAAATGATTAGAGATGTGCTCTACTTGCATCTAATAATGCAACAAGAGATATTAATGATGCTTACTTAAATGTAACAAAAAGAATATCTGAGTGTATATCTATGAGAATGCAAGACTTAGTTAATTTTGTAGGATTACATTCTATGTATTCTAATGTTATAGGAGATGGCTCTATGAATAGCATAGATATGATGAAAAAAATATCCCTGCATGAGTTTGGAATAATATTAGATGTATCCCCTAGTCAAGAGGAAAGACAATTAATGGAGCAAAACATACAAATTTCTTTATCACAAAAAGAATTAAGGTTAGAAGATGCTATTATAATTAGGTCTATTAAAAATGTAAAAATGTCTAATCAAATGTTAATCTTAAGAAGAAAAAAATATCAAGAAGAACAAAGATTTTTATCTCAACAAGCTTCTGAACAAAATGCTATGCTTCAGCAGCAATCTGCTCAACAATCAGCACAATTAAAACAACAAGAATTAGAAACACAATTAGCTTTAGAAAGAGATAAAGCAAGAGCTAAACTAGAATCAGAGATACAATTAAGACAATTAGATTTTGAACTAAAAGAAAGATTTGAACAGGCTCAACATCAAAGAAGATTAAGAGAAATAGAGCTTTCTAATTTAGGAAAAGAAGGAGCTGCATCTATATCAGGACAAGCAAGAAAAGAAGTTCAAAATCAATCTGCAAGAAATCAATCAAAACTTATAGAACAAAGAAAAGGAAATAGAGGGCCTTTAGAAGAAAATGAATAAAAATATTTGATTATAAGTTTAAATAAAGTAACTTTGCAAAAAAAGTAAATTAAATTAACATGGATATAAGAGAACAATTAGTAAAAAATATAGGTGGAGAGGTTGTTAATAACAATCCTCAAGAGCCAAACGTAGTAGATTTAACTGGTAATGAAAACCAACCAGAGGAATCTAAAACTACAACACAAGAGGAATCAAATGTTGTAGACTTAACAAAAGAAAGTTCTTTAAATAATGAAGAAACAAGTGTTGAAGAGGCACCAAAAAATGATCAGACTGATGATATTAGTGATGATGAAGTTGTCTTACAATACCTAAGCGAAAAGCTAGGTAGAGATATAAATTCATTTGATGACTTGAATAATAATAATCAACCTGTAGAAAGTAATGATTTTGCTAGCGATCAGCTAAAAGTAATTAATGATTACATAAAAAATACAGGAAGAACAGTTCAAGATTATATTAATACGCAGACTGTTGATTTATCAAATGTTTCTGATGAGGCTGTTTTAAGGGAGTATATTAGATTAGATAATCCTAAGTTAACTGACGCAGAGTTAAATGATTACTTAACTGAAACATATAGAACAGACAAAGAGAAACATAGTGCGAGAGAAATGAACGCTGGTAAAGTTCAACTTACTAAAGATGCAAAAGCTGCTAGAGATTATTTTAATCAAATAAAACAAGAGTATGCTATGCCTTCTGAAAGTAAACAACAAGTTCTTAGCGATGAAGATAGACAAGCATGGATTGGTGAAATGTCAAATGAAGTTGATGACTTAGATGGTATATCTTTTCCTATGAATGATAAAGGAGAGGAATATGTTTATAAGTTAGATGATAGTGCTAGAGATGAGATTAAATCTTATAATAGCAATCTTGATACTTTTTTTGATAAATATGTAGATGAATCAGGTAAATGGGATTTTGATAAACTTAATACGGATATGTACATTTTGAATAATATAGATAAAATTATTAGAGGTGTGGCTAATCAGTATAGAAGTAAAGGTACAGAGAATGTAATTAATGAAATTAAAAATCCTTCATTTGCACAAGACAAGCAAGAGGCACCTCAAAGACAACAAACAACTTTAGATATGTTAAGAAAACAAATATTAGGTTAAAAACAAATTATTAAAAAATTAAAAATATAAAATTATGGCAACAGTAAGTTT
>LUMT01000044.1_pt1 | contig 53784 bp, 50 predicted proteins | sample 729741 | NCBI WGS metagenome assembly LUMT01 (sample SAMN03860299, study PRJNA289734) | marine metagenome | biome: seawater column; feature: ocean; material: water; isolation source: Red Sea water column Station 192 - depth 50m | place: Saudi Arabia: Red Sea | collected 2011-10-15 | depth 50 m
AAGAATATGAATCCAAAAATGCTAGCAAGTTTTGAAGATGGTTCAAAAACTATGATTGAAATGACGGCTTTAGCAAATGCAATTAATTTACCACCAGATCTAATTGGCATGAATGGCCCAGTAAGTTCGGTAGAGGAATTAAACAAAGTCCTTATCCCTCAAGCTGATGGGGGTGTTTTAAGTGAATCTGGAAGAGTTGACTATGCATTTGGACCAGCACCAGGAGTATTTTCTATTGTGAAATCGGACAACCCAACTGTTATTGAAGAAATGGAATATTTATCTATGGGAGAAGGTCCCTATTACACTCTTTATAGGCCTTATCACCTCGCTTCAATTGAAGCACCTAGAAGTATTGGGATGGCCATCATAAATAATGAACCCGGGCTACAACCAAAGTCATGGATTGCAGAAGTTATTGGTCATGCAAAAAAAGACCTAAAAAAAGGTGAAAAGATTGATGGAATTGGGGGATTTGCCACATACGGTGTAACTTATCCTGTTGCAAATACAGACAATTTAATTCCACTTGGCTTATTAGAAGGCGCAACTGTTATTAAAGAACTAAAAAAAGGTGAACCAATAACAAAAGATTCAGTTGAACTTCCGGAAAATTTAATTAATAGTTTAAGAAAACTTCAAGAAGCTAGTTAAATAGTCTTTAATGAGACTTAGTACAACCACTCAATTAGAACTTCATCGCATGATGATGCTTATTAGGTTGTTTGAAGAAGCACTAGAAGAAATGTTTTCAAGAGGCTTGCTTCATGGGACCATGCATTTATCTATCGGTCAAGAAGCTACAGCAGCTGGTGCGTGTTTAGCTCTTCAAAAAGATGACTTAATTACTTCAACACACAGAGGCCATGGACATTGTCTTGCAAAAGGAGCCGAACCATACAAGATGTTTGCAGAGCTACTTGGAAGAGAAGATGGATATTGTAGAGGCCGTGGTGGGTCAATGCATATTGCTGATTTGTCAAATGGCAATCTTGGTGCCAATGGAATTGTCGCTGGTAGTTTAACAATTTCTGTTGGAGCAGCTTTATCATTCCAAATGCAAAAAAAAGACAATATTATCCTTTGTTTCTTTGGAGATGGAGCGGTAAATGAAGGCTCATTTCATGAGGCTTTAAATTTAGCATCCCTATGGAGTCTTCCAGTGTTATTTTTATGTGAGAATAATCAGTATGGAATGTCAATGGCAACCGATAAAGCGGTTGCAGGCGACTCAATTGCATCCAGAGGAAATTCTTATGGAATAGAGAGTATTCAAATTGATGGTAACGATGTTGAGGCTGTTTATGAAAACATATTAAATTTTAAGAATAAAATTTTATCGTCTGGGGGCCCAAAATTTATTGAAGCAGTTACATATCGATATAGAGGACACTCAAAATCTGATAGAAACTTATACAGAACAAGTGATGAAATTGAGTATTGGAAAGAAGAAAAAGACCCTATAAAAAGATACATTGGAAAATTAATTGAGTCTGGAATTAGTGAAGATCAACTAAAAGATATTGATACAGAAATTAAGGATTTAATCAGAAAATCGGTTAAGCAGGCATTAGATTCCCCGCTCAGTCCAATAACAAATTTAGAAGAGGATTCGTATGCCTGAGTTAACAACTGGACAGGCATTAAATAAAGCCCTTAGTTTGATATTAGAAGAAAACCCCACAGCGTTTATTGCTGGTGAAGATATTGGAATTTACGGTGGTGCCTTTGGAGTTACCGATGGACTTTTAGCTCAATTTGGAGAGGAGAGAATTAAAGACACTCCAATTGCTGAAGATGTCATCGCAGGTTTAGCTGTTGGAGCATCAATGACAGGGGGAAAGCCTATTGTTGAAATGCAGTTTAGTGATTTTATTGTTAATGCTATGGATCCAATTGTTAATCAAGCTGCAAAGCTTCATTTTATGTACGGTGGATCAGTAAATGTACCAATAATTGTTAGAGGCGCTAGTGGAGCTGGGACAGGGGCCGCAGCACAGCACAGTCAGTCACTTGAATCATGGTTTTGCCATGTTCCGGGATTAAAAGTAGTCACACCTTCAAATCCTCAGAATGCTTATGATCTATTACTGCATTCTTTTGTAGATCCTAACCCAATCATTTTTATGGAACATAAGTTAATATATAAAATCAAAGGCAATGTAGAACTTAATGATATTCCCAAGGAATCAAGCATGTTGGGTAAAGCAAATCTTATTAAAGAAGGAAACGACATGACAATAGTTGCCTACTCAAATATGGTAAATGTTGCAAAAGAAGCAATAGCTGCTGAAGAATTACAAAATTGTTCAATTGAACTAATTGACCTTCAGACAGTTTCACCAATAGATTACGAGACTATTAAAAATTCACTTAAAAAAACAAAAAGACTCTTAGTTTGTCAGGAAGCTCCTTCCAATAGTTCTGTAGGAACGACCGTAATTTCAAAAATTGTTGAAAGCGAGTTATTTCATGAACTCGAGGTTGCTCCAAAGCTGGTCTCAGGACTACATATGCCTTCTGCAAAACATCTTGAATTAAACGTTATTCCTCAAGCTGAAGACATTACTAATGCAGTCAAAAGTATGTTATAAATATATATATGGCAAAAGAAAAAATTCAATTACCGGCAATGTCTGATCAAATGACCGAAGCTGAAATTTTAAGTTGGAAAGTTGACGTTGGTTCAAAGATTGAAAAGGGCGCTACTATATGCGAAATTTCCACTGACAAAGTTGATATGGATCTAGAATCACCTTACTCAGGAGAAATTACTGAATTAGCTTGTGAAGAGGGCGATTTAGTCAATGTTGGCGACACAATCGCTGAAATAGAAACTGAAGAAGATAGTCTTTTAGGTTCAATATTCGATTAATCAGCAGTTGCTGTAGGTTGTAATCTTTATGTATTCCTGAGTTTCTTCTTTGACAAAAACTCCCGATTTATGCACACAAGAAGAATTAAGCGCAACACTTTCTTTTACTACTAAATCACAATTTATATTTAAATTTTCATAAACTTTCTTGTAATAATTCAAACAATCGTTAATTTTCTTTTCGGCGTTATTTTTATTTTGTTGTGATAGCGTAATCACGATGTTTTCATTTGTGATTTCAATATTTTCTGGATCAATATAGAAAGTTTCTTCATATAGGTTATCAAGAGTATTACTTGTTTCAGTAGTTAAAAACCCTGATGCACTTGAGGAAATAATTGCTAAAAAACCGGCTCCCAGAAGGATATAAATTAAATTTTTCATAAGTGAATTATAAAAGGTCTTAATTGTTCATAACTCCATATTCTGACAAATAGCAATTAAGAATTTATCGAAAAATGACTAATATTATAAATAATGGCAGTAGAAAAAAAATTTAAAATACTGATATATCCTGGTTTGCATACTCGCCCAGGTGCTAAATTTGTGGAATTATGTAACAAGTTTGAAAGCGACATTGAAATCTTTTTTGATGATAAGGTTGCAAATGGAAAAAGTATTATCAATATAATGACCATGGCTGCACCACAAAATGGGGAAATAACCATAAAAGTTAACGGCGTTGATGAAGAATTATTAATTAATGAGTTAACAGATTGGCATGTCGAGGCTCATAAGTCAAAGGAAGATTTTGATAATTCACCAAACAAACATGAGCTACTTAAAGCTTTTGAAGTAATTTGATCAGGTAATTTTTGCAATCTTCTTAACAATCAACGAATCGATTCTTCTGTTGTCGATTGCTGAAACAGTAAGCTCAAGTCCATGGACTGTAATTTTTTCATTTATACTTGGCAGTTTTTCTGAATAGCTTAAATACAACCCTCCTACTGTAGCAACATCAGACTCTTGTGACTCAAGGCCAAAAAATTCTTCAAAATCATCAATGTCTGTTTTCCCCTCTACAACCCATTGACCAGGACCTAGTCTTTTAATTCCTTTGAATCTTTCATCATGTTCATCTGGCAGATCGCCAACGAATTCAGAAAGAACGTCTTTGATAGTAATTACACCTTCTATTCCACCATTCTCATCTATTACACATGCAAAGCTTGCCTGATTTTCTCTAAGAATATTTAAAGCAGACAGTACAGTTGTGTATTCTGGTAGGTAAATTGCATCTTTAACAAGATTTTCTACTTCTACTGATGTAGCTTCATTTTCAAGATTGAATAAATCTTTTACGTATACAATTCCAAAAGTATCATCTAATGATTCTGTTCTTGAAATTGGCATTCTCGATATTCTTTTTTCATCAACAATTTTTCTTACATCCTCCATAACAACAGGAATTGATAGAAACAAAACATCTACCCTTGGAGTCATAATTTCTTTAATAGGTCTATCAGAAAAATCTAGAAGTGAATCAATAATCTCTCTTTCAGCTGGTAAAATTTGCCCTTCAATTTCACCAAGTGCGGTTAAAGCTTGTATGTCAGCTTCTGTAACCTCTGCATCATCTTCATCAGGTGTTTTAACAAATTTCATTATCATCTTTGTTATACCTTCAGTAAATGGAGCAAATACTTTTGAAAGAATTTCAACTAAAAACGTAGTTCTTGATAAAAATGATATCGGCAACTTCGTTGCCAAAGTTTTTGGAGTAATATCTCCAAAAATTAGAACTATAACTGTAGTAAACACCGTTGCTATCGCACTACCTGCACTTTCTCCAAAACGCCTTACAAAAATAAGTGTTGCAACTGATGCCATCAATATATTAACAAAGTTGTTACCAACTAATATTCCACCAATAGTTTTTTCAATATTTTCTTTAGCTCTTTTAATCCTTTTATTCTTTTTGTTTTCATCCAATTGATGTATTTTTTGTATTGGAATAGAAGTTATAGCTGTTTCAGAGCCTGAAAGCATGCCAGACAAGATTAGGCAAAGAAAAAATACTATGTATAAAACGATGTCAAAGTTAATACTCAATTTGTATCATTGATTTTAGATAATTTTTGTTTTAAGTAAATACTTTTTTTAAATTTGTTTTATCAATTGGTTTTAAAAGATGTCCATCAGCTCCAACCCTCTTAGCCTGAAAAACATCTGCTTCTCTGTCAATTAATAGAATTTTTTTTGAATTTGCAAATTTATTGTTGCGCCCAATTTCTCTGATGATTGAAGGACCGCCATTGTTATTAACTTGCATATCAACAAAAATATAATCGTATGATAATTTGATATCATCACTACCAATAAGATGAGTAAAATTGTAATCAAAATCAAGATACTTTAGTAAAGAATCCTTTACCCATTCGTTATCTGTTATCAAGCAAATTTTCACAGTTTTAAAAGACTACTATTGTATATATTTAAGTATATAAAATGTTAAAACTATTACCTATATTATTTTTTGCAGCTGTAAATATAACACAAATTAGCATATTCGAAATTGATGGTATATTTTCAAATAGTCATATCAATGCCATTCAAAGATATATAGGCGAGAATGATTTAAGAGAAACAAGCTTATTTGTTATTCAATACAACGCTTCTGACACAAGTGAAAATAGTGTCGTTGAATTACAAGAATTACTTAAGGGCATCAAAACACCAAAAGCTATCTGGGTCGGGCCAAACGAGACAACAGTCGATGCAAGACTTTTGAAGTCATTTGACTACGTTGGTATATCACCTGGTACAACAATTATTAATAAACTTTCTGATAATGAGTTCGAATTTATAAATCAAGAAGGAATCTATGAAGGTTATATGGTCGTAGGTTCAATTGGAGCATTTATTGAAAACTTAGGAAATGAAAAAATAATATCCAATATAATTTCAGAAGAATCAGGAACATCTGGCATTGTAAGTTTCGATATTAACTCTGATGATATTAATGAAATCAAATTTGTAAAACCGTCTTTGTATGAAAGATTTTATATTTCAATATCAAACCCATTCTTTACTTATTTATTTTTTGCTCTAGGTTTTGCACTACTAGGTTTAGAGCTATTTGCAATTGGGCCTGGATTGATGGCATTTATAGGAGCTCTGCTTATTGGCTTCTCCTCTATAACATTTACTGAGTTCGGTTTAAATTATTATGGTTTAATTCTATTTCTCATTTCTTTTCTGATTTTTATAAAAATATTAGCAAGGGGATATTTTGGTCCTTTAGGAATAGCTGCTTTTTCGATTTTGCATATTTCATCAATTGTAATGTTTTCAAATTACCAATTAGAAATAAATAATTTCTTGATGATATTTGCTTCTTCAATAATCTCTTTCTTTTATTTTGTTGCAATACCTACAGTTATTAGATCCAGGCTTACTACAGACACAAGTGCAATGTCATCGTTTAAGGGCTCAAAGGTCAAAATTGTTGAATTGTTAAGTGATAACAGAGCACTTGTCCAATTAGAAAGCAATAATTTTGTTGTAGAAATAAAAAATAAACAATCTTTAGAAATTAATCAAGAAGTAGAAATTGCCGAAATAGATGGAAAACTGTCAATTTAGTTAATTACTTCGCGAAAAAAATCTTTTTACACAATAGAATCTTTAATTACTGTTTACATATGCTTCAAATAAAAGTTTCTACATGGCAATACGATGCACTTTGCAGACAACATAGTAGCAATCTTTTTTTTCCGCCAGCTACATTTGAAAAGAAAGAAGATAGAGAAAAAAGGGAAGCCAAAGCCAAAGCAGTCTGTAGCGGTTGTCCTGTAAAGATCGAATGTTTGGATGAAGCAAATGAAATTTCAGAACCATTTGGTGTATGGGGTGGCTTAAATGAAGTTGAAAGAAAACGAGAGAACCTCTACGTATCAAACTAATTTTTTTCTTTTTCCTGAACTATTAATTTTTGAAGTGTATAAAAATTTATCTAAAAACTCCAAATAAGGTATTGCATACTTTCTGGATAAATTAGAAGCTTCTTTAAATTCGGATACATCAAAAATATCAGGTAATTTTTGCAGAATTTCAACAAGCTCTGATTTATGCTCTTTTCCAATAATTATATTTTTATCAACTCTAAATAGATACTCGTTCATAAAGAGTTCTTTTATAGATTCTTTATTGAACTTATTTATATCAACACGTTTAACTGATAGATCGGTCGACATCTCCTTGATAACGTTCTGGTAAACCTCTAAATCAACAGTTGTTTCTTTATCAACAAATAACTGGTCATTTATAATATTTAACCCATCGATTTTATCTATTAATTCATCAATATAATTATTCTCTATGAAAAATTGATCATGGAAATAATTTTTAACACCAACCGAATTTATAGTTTTTATATTTTCCTTAATTTTTTGGGTCATACGTTCCAAATAATCTTTTGATATGTATTTGTTGCTTATATCTATATAATCTTTAGAATTTTCCTTTAGATTTTCTGATAGAAGAGTAAATGCTTTTTCTACATCAATAAATTCAGTTTTTCGAACTTGTCTGAAAAATGTTTTAACTAAACTATTATTATTCGAAACAAATGCAATTTTTCCACCTATGAAATCATTAGACACCATATTTTGAATTAATATTTTCTGGTTTTCTAATATTGGCAATTTATTTGGTAGCTCTATATATATTAAAATTTTTTCTGAAGCATTTATAATTTCTAATCTTTTGACAATTTGATTTATTGTCCCGACAAACAATCTATTGCTTCCTTTGTTCTTAAACCCATTATCATTTCCATTTAAAATTGCAAAAATATATTTACCCGAAGAAACAACTTCATTCGTTAACAAATCGCCTCGGCTAATATCGTCTTGAGTACCCTTCTTGAGAGAGATAGCAATTCTTGATGTGGATGTAATATTTTTAACTTTATCTTCAGTATTTCGTATTTCTTTTACTTCTAATAATTTGTTTGTCCTAGCAAGATACATATTTTCTAAATCAAAAGCCATAGAAGCGGTACCAGTTATAACTTTACCAATTCCATCCTTTGTAAAGCTACGATCAATCCATAATGAATTTGGGTTTTCAAATGAGTCAGACTTAAAGAAATTTACTATTTTTTCTTGAAATAGTTTAAGATCACTAGTTTTATAGGTAAATTCATCAATTGTGTAATTTATTTCTTTTTCATCTTTTAATTTTTTTTCAAGAAAACTTTTATCAACTGGAGAATCTAGTAAATCTGTTTTTGTAAGTACAAAAAAAATATTATTAATCTGCAGATTTCTAATTGCTTGAAAATGTTCCTCTGATTGTCTAGACCACCCCTGAACAGAGTCGATACAAAAAATTATACCGTCGACATTTGCAAATCCTGCAATGGTGTTTTTAAAGTAGTCAACATGACCAGGGACATCAACAATAGATATTCTTTTATTTTTAAATTCAAAATAGGTATATCCAAGATTTATAGTTAATCCGCGGATTTTTTCTTCTTTTAATCTGTCAGTTTCTTGACCTGTTAAAAAATTTACAAAAGTTGATTTTCCATGATCTACATGGCCTGCGGTTGCAAGTACGGTCATGAATTATTTAATGCTTGTACAATTATGTCATCTTGATTCTGAAATACACTTCTTAAATCAAGACAAACTTGATCCTTAATAATTCTTGGAATTATGGGGATATCGTTTTTAATTAACTGATTGACAGTATCTACTGTTTTTTCATTATTTATAAGTAAGATAGGTGATTCTAAAGTGACATCTGGTAGTGTTCCTCCACCAATTACACTTTCACCTTTTTCTATGCTTGTAGAAAAAGAAATAGATTTAGCCAAATTTTTACACCTATCTTCTAAGGAGGAATAAGGCTGTGTAATAAGATTCCAAAAAGGTATCTCCTTTTCTTGTTTATTTATATATTTAAGTACAGTCTCTTGAAGTTCAAATAAGGTCATTGGTGAGCAACGATAGGTTCTAAATAAACTGTAGTTTTTAATTTCATTAACCAAGTCGCCATCTCCTGCAATCATTCCAGATTGAACTGACCCAAACAATTTATCTCCAGAAAACATAACTAAATTTGCACCATCAGAAAGTGAATCTTGCACAAATGGTTCATTTCTGAAGATACTTATATTATTAATTTCTAAAAATTTCTTATCAATTACTAAACCACTCCCCAAGTCATGAAAAAGAAAAACGTCAAATTTATTTTTTAATTCAGCGAGTTTTTCAATTGAAACATCCTCTGTAAAACCCTTGATTGAGAAATTTGACCTGTGAACTTTTAATATCAAAGAATTTGGGTACTTTTCTAATGCTTTTCTGTAATCACTCAATTTAGTCTTGTTTGTTGTACCTATCTCTACAAGGTCTAAACCAGTCTCATTGATTATTTCAGGAAGCCTATATGAGCCTCCAATTTCTATAATTTCACCTCTAGAAATAATTACATTTTGAATATTATGTGACTTAGAAATGGCTTTTAATGAAAGAAAAAGAGAAGAAGCATTGTTGTTTACAAAAGCAATATCCTGAGATTCTATAAGGTTATTCATAAGTACAGATAGGTATTCATTTCTTTTTCCTCTAGCTAAAGTCTTTAAATCGTATTCAATATTTGTATAACTTCCAGGAAAGCTTATGTTATTTGGAGAACGACCTAAGTTTGTATGCAGTACAGTACCAGTTGCATTTACAACTTCTCTTTGAGTTTTTGAACTTAAATCACTTATAATTTCAGAGAATATATTTTTTGCAACATCAGAGTCTTTTTCTTCGGCAAGTATGTTTTTTGCAATCGTAGATTTTATATCTCTTGGTAAATTAGAATTAACTGATTCAGTTAATTCATTAACAGAAATAGGGTTCATTGATTTGAAAGCTCCTCAAAAACTTTTGCTAGTCTTCCAGTACATGTTTCATCAATAATTGGAGGAAGCTGGATAGCAATGTTGTTAATTAATTTTTCTATCTCAACTTTGGTAACAGAATTATTTTGATCAATTAATGGAGTTCCACTGTCTGCTACATTATTTGTGTTTTCACTAATAGGAACTTTTCCTAAGAGGGGTATTCCAAATTTATCTGACAAAGCTTCACCCCCACCCTCACCAAAAATATTATATTTATCTCCAGTGTCTGATTCAAAGTATGACATATTTTCGATTACTCCTAACAGAGGGATGAAACTTCTCTTAGCCATATCGGCAACTCTTGTAGCAACTTTTTGTGCCATTAATTGTGGAGTTGTAACAACAATTAGCTCAGCTTGTGGAAGCAATCTACTTAGAGCCATCTGTATATCTCCTGTACCAGGCGGTAAGTCAATTATCAGATAATCCAAATCTCCCCATTCCACGTCAGTTAAGAATTGTTCAAGTGCTTTACTTAACATAAGACCTCTCCACATCAGCGCAGTATCTTCATCGCTTGTTATAAGACCAGTTGAGATTACTTTTAAATTACCAATTTCATGAGGAATCATTTTTTTGTCACTATTTGCTTCAATTCTTCCAGTTATCCCTAACAGCCTTGGTATTGAGAATCCCCAAATATCTGCATCTAACAGTCCAGTTTGAAATCCTTTTTTTGCTAAACCCAATGCTATATTTGCAGATAAAGTTGATTTTCCAACTCCCCCTTTTCCACTTCCAATAGCAATCACTCTAGTTCTAGGATCAACATTTGTTGGTTGAGCATTTTCCCTAGCTTTTTCTCTCGCTTTTTCCATAACAGCAGTTCGATCTTTTTGATCCATTGCAGTGATTGCTATCTCTACTGTTTCAACATTTTCCAAAAGCTTTAGTTTTCTATTGATTTCTGTTTCTATTTGATTCCTCATTGGGCAGTCAGCTATTGTCAGAGCTAATTTGATTGTTACTGTTTTATCTACATGCTGTACATCTTTAACCATCCCTAATTCAACGATATTTGCCCCTAATTCAGGGTCAAATACAGTTGAGAGATGTTTTAAAAGAATATCGCTTTGAGTCATAACAGTATTCTAAGGAGTTTTCAAAAAGATGTAATTACAAATTTATTGAATAACTGGATGTTTGGTATAATCTAAGCATGGATATACAAATAAAATCTTCTCGAGCAATTCTTGCAACAGATAGTGCTGTAAAAAAGCTTAAGGAATTAAAATCTGAGGAATCTTCTGACGATAGTTTCCTTCGAATGGGTGTTAAGCCAGGTGGCTGCTCAGGCTTTTCATATGAGATGTTCTTTGATACTGATAAGTTTGATGGAGATGTAATTGAAGAATATGATGGGGTAAATATCGTAGTTGATGGTCAAAGCTTAGAACATGTTAAAGGTGCAACCCTAGATTACAAAGAAGGATTAATGGAATCCGGTTTCTCTATTGATAATCCAAATGTCTCAAGAACTTGTGGTTGCGGTAACAGTTTTAGTTAAATTTATATCCAACTGAGTGAACAGTCTTAATCCAATTTTTTCTTTTGTCTCCCAGTTTTGCTCTTAGTCTTCTGACGTGAACATCCACGGTTCTAGCGCCACCAAAATAGTCATAACCCCATACTTTTTCTAAAAGCTGCTCTCTTGACCAAACATTATCTTGATTTTCAACAAAAAATTTAAGTAACTCATACTCCATAAAAGTTAAATCCAACAAGCTATCTCCAGCTTTTGCGTCATAAGTTTTTAAGTTTATTAAGAGATCTTTGAATTCAAGGATCTCTGACTCATTGTCTCCTACTAAAGCATGAATTCTTGCACCGACTTCTTCAATTTCACTTTTACTAGACATAAGCTCAATTAGAGGGTTTTGAATCAAATCTATTGTTTGTTCAAAATCTTTGTCGTCAACAATAATTAATGTTGGGAAAGATTTGTTTGTAGATTCAAAGTCTGATAGATTCTTCTTTGTTTCCCCATATTTAGCTAGGGATGTAACTACTAAATTAATTTGATTTGAGTTAGTTATATTTTTTAGGACGAGTTTATTAAGCCCAAGATTTACAAAGGTTTGATCAAAGCTTTTATGGCTTTTATCTATGTTTATATAACTATCTATCATTTTGGAAACAATTATTTAATATTTCTGTAACAACATTTCTTTGAATACATATTACATTATTTTCATGAAGATAAAAGCAGAATATATATGGATTGACGGTCTAACTCCAACCGCAAAATTAAGGAGTAAAACAAAAATAATTGAACAAGGTATAGAGCCACCAATTTGGGGCTTTGACGGTTCAAGTACCCAACAAGCTACAGGTGACCAATCTGATTGCGTATTAAAACCAGTTGCTCAATTTCCAGACCCAATTAGAGGTGGAGATAACATATTAGTAATGTGTGAAGTTATGAATGTAGACATGACTCCACATGCTTCAAATACAAGAGCAGCTTTAGTTGAATCAGCTTCAAATTTTAGTGAATTTGAGCCTTGGTTTGGTATGGAACAAGAGTACACATTTTATGAGCAGTCTTATGACTCACTCAAATATGGACAACCTCTTGGTTTCCCTCCATCAGGTTATCCGGCTCCTCAAGGAGGTTACTACTGTGGAGTTGGAGCAGATGAAGTTTACGGGCGTGAAATATCAGAAGCTCATGCAACAGCTTGTATAGAAGCAGGATTGGGAATTTCTGGAACAAATGCAGAAGTTATGCCAGGTCAGTGGGAGTTTCAAATAGGCCCAGTTGGAGCACCCGATATTGGTGATCACATATGGGTTGCTAGATGGTTACTTTACAGAATTGCTGAAGACTGGAATATTTCTGCAACATTAAATCCAAAACCTGTAAAAGGGGATTGGAATGGCGCAGGTATGCACACAAACTTCTCAACAAAACAAATGAGAGAAGATGGCGGTTATGATGCAATTATCGCCGGTTGTGAAGCGCTTGGTAAGAATGCTGATTTGCATGTAAAAAATTATGGTGCAAATATTGAAGACAGACTTACAGGTGATCACGAAACTCAAAGTTTTGATACTTTTTCTTATGGAGTTAGTGATAGAGGCGCATCAATAAGGATTCCATGGCAGGTTGAAGTTGATAAAAAAGGCTACTTAGAAGACAGAAGACCTAATGCAAATGGCGATCCTTACGTGATTGCTATGTTGATGATTGATACAGTTTGTTCAGCAGCTTCTAGCTAGAAGTTGCTGAGGCAACTGTTTGTTCAATTCTTTGAATAAATAAATCTAAGTTGGAGTTAAAAGAATCAAGAGCCGCATTTCTTCGCTCTCCAGTATCAGGTGCTGTTAGACCTTCTAGTAATTCTTTCGTGTCTTCAAAAATTAATTCAGCAATAACAACAAGTTCCTGATGGTTTGAAACCAGATTATTTGCAGAACTTGGAGGGCCTGGGTTTGTAAAGTTTTGAACATAAACGTCAAAATCGTCAATAAACTCTTGGAATTCCTGTTGAGCTTCTTGATATGAGGTTACTTTGTCATCCCACCTTTGATTAGTTTCAAGTACTTTTTTCCCCAGTTCAATTACTTGAATTTTTTCACCAGTAATTTCTTCCAAGTAAGCTACGACCCCTTCAGGAATTGTTGTAGTGGTAGTAGTTGTCGTGGTGTCTTGCGCCTCTTCTAAAATCACAGTAGTTACTGTTGTTTCCTCTGGAGTAAGCTCTAGATTATTGTTTGTTGTTACTCGGTTTATAAACGTGTATGTTGTAGCTATCATACCGATTAAAACTAAAGGCAGTATAAGTCTCCCAGGTTTAGGGTCAGAATCGTAACTTTGCATATTTATAGTTTATCAAATATAGATTTAATATCTTTGATTATTAAATCCCAGTCAAAACCCTCTTTTTTCGTAAGAGTCAGAAAATCTGGTCCAACAAAGATTGCCTTTATGCTGGTTAATTTTAAGATTTGAAATTCGAGTGAGTTTCTATCAAGATTTTCAAAATCTAAATATTCTCCAACTTCATAACTATGACTAGCTAAAAGCTTTTTTGCATTAGGATTAGGTGTATCAATTAATTCCATATTCATTAATTATTTTAATATAATAACTGTTATTATTTCTTTATGAATTATCAAAAGCAATTTACACCAAGTAGTAGTATAAGTTTTAATTTTGGTCATTTAAAATCTCTATTAAGTATATATTTGTATACACTCGGTACTCTTTTGGGAGGATTCTCAATATATTTACTATCAACGTTATTTGAGTCAAACTATTCTTTAACTACTTGGTCTGGAGATACACTATTTTGGTTCTTCATAGTAATGTTTTCAGCTATATTCATTTTATTCATACCCGTAGAGTTCATTAGAAATATTTCAATCGACAATACTAGTTTTAAAAATTTAATAGCAAATATCTTATTTGTAATTGTCATATCGCTAGTTACTTTGTTAGCTTTTCAAATTCTTCTTGAAAATAATGGAGTGGCTTATCAAATTAAAACAATAACTAGAGCAGTATCTTTCTCAGGTTTTATTGTCATGCCTTTCGTATTGTTTGTTTTTCATAATTTATTTAAGAGAGTGTCATTTTTACATAAATATTTGTACAGTTTAGTTTTGTTTTGTTGGATATTTTCTTCACAAATATTTATGTAATTTACATAGTCTCGACCGGTTCAATACCAAGGCAGCAGAAAACATTTAAAATTGTCTCATAAAATGCGTCCACTAAGGAAATCCTACTTAGAGAGACAATTTCATCAATGTCTTCAGATAAAACTTTATTATTTTTGTAAAAAGTATTAAATTTTTGACATAAAGCATAACCATATTCTGCTAAATGGTGTGTTTCTAATGTTTCAAGAGTTCTGTCGAGTGCATAGCTAAAATTTATTATTTCTTTTGCTAAATTTCTTTCATCATCATTAAATTTTGTAAACTTTCTAATTACTTCTTTGTTCTCCAAAAGCTTTCTTGCTCTAACTTGTGAGTATTGCAAGTAAATTGCAGATTTTCCATTTACATTTACGAATTTTTCAATGTCAAAACTATAATCACTAGTTCTTTTAGTTGCTAAATCTGAATAAGTCATAACACTTTTTGCAAGTGTATTAACTGTTTTTTTGTCTTCATTTTTCTTCGAAACCTCTTTTTTTATTTGATCAAATAAATCTAGAAGTTTAAAGACATCACCCTCTCTTGTTTTCAAAGGCTTACCTTCCAGATCATTAATTGTTCCAAAGCCTACATGCTTAAATTCAGAATTTGACAGAGAAAGATGTTCTACCATTTTGAACAGTTGAGTAAAATGAAAACTTTGTCTTTGGTCAGTTACATAAATGTACAAATCACTTTTATTATTTTTTTCTCTTGAAACAATTGTTGCGATATCAGTTGTTAAATACATAAAAGTACCGTCAGATTTTACCAATATTGCTGGCGGATCTTGTTTGTCATTTGCAATTAAAGCACCATCATCTGTTACCACAAGTTCCTGCTTTTTGTATTCTTCAATTAACTCAGGTATTAGATCTATTACATCACTTTCACCATACTGAAGTTCAAATTCATAATTGAGATCAGCTAAAATTTTGTTTATTTCAGTTGTAGATATTTCATAAATTTTCTTCCAAATATCCATTTTCTGAAGATCCTTGTTGTTTAATTTTTGAAGAGTGTCTGAAACTGTTTTTGAAAATACTTGACTTTCTTTAGATAATTTGGATGCTTTTGGATAAATTAAATCTAAATCTTCAATTTTGAGTGTTTGAGGATTAATATTTTCTTTTTCAATATAGCTGATAATTTGTGCCATTTGTACACCCCAGTCTCCATAATGGATATCGGAGTTTACATCATATCCAACAAATTCAAGACATTTTTTGAGAGAGCGACCAATATTTAAAGACCTAACATGTCCCACATGTAATGCTTTGCCTATATTAAAGCCACCATAGTCAAGCAGTACTTTTTTCTTTTCAATTTTTTCGTAATTTTGACTTGTTATCAAACAGTTTTCGAAATAAATATTTGCAAATTTTATATTTAAAAAATTATTTGAGGAAAATGAACACACCTCTATGAAGCCAAGGTTAGATACCTCATTCTCAATTTTTGTTTTAAAACCATTCGGTAGGTCTTTAAATTTTACAAAATCATTACATTGGATGTCATACTCTTCATTTTTTGAAAGTTGAAAGTTTAAACTAGTGTCTATATTTTCCTGTTTAATTAGCTCTAGTAAAACAGACTCAATTTCTTTTAAATAAACTTTAGAAGATTCCATATTTATAGATTAATCTTAAAACAGTACTGAGTTATTCAAATAGAAGAACAAATATATATGCAAAATATTAATAAATTAAGTCTTGATAATTTGTTTAAGGGTAAAACCATTGCTTATATTTTTTTTATACTTGCAATATCTCTAGCTAATAAGTTTAATTTTTTTAATTATGAGATGTTGAATAATGACGATGCGTTTGAGTATCTCGTAATTTATTCCCCGAACACTGATTGGTTTATGTTAATTGCGCAAAGAAGCATTGGCTTTAGCGCTCTGATATATATATTTTCTAAACTTGGTTTTTCAATAAAGCTAATCCTCTTCCTAACAAGTACTTTTTGGGCAATAATTCTTCCCATTTTTATTTATAGATTTTTAATTAAAAAAGAAGTTAATCAGTTACTTGCCTTTTTGATTTCATGTTTAGCAGCTGTTTCACCAGTTCTAGGAATATACTCTCTTCATCTAAAAAATTATTCATTAGAGGCTTTTGCTGTTTTAAGATTACTGTCAATTTATTCGTATCCTCGTGAAAATAAAAACATAGATTATTTTGAAAAAATTGCTTGGGTATTAATTGTAGGTGTGACAATAATTCCTATATTTTTTCTGGAATCTGTTGATTTTTTAAAAAATAAAAATAAAAAATCAATAATAATATTTCTTTTATTAATTTTAATTTTTGTTTTTATAATTGTACCCGCTTTATTCGATGGTGAATTTATAGACTTTTATCAATCATTTACTTTTGACTCTTTAATAAATAATATATATCTCTTATTCATGTTCTTTAGATCCTTTTATGATGGTGGTCTTATTTCATTCTTTATTTTGCTATTTGCGATTTCTTTTTTAAATTTAATTAAAAACTATAAAGAACATGATTATTTAATAATTTCGTTGCTTAGTTTTGTTATTCTTTTTTTCATTAAAATCTATCCATTAGGAACTTTAAAGGGTGATGTTGCTTTGACCCCTTTGATATTTATTATACTAGGCCTTGGACTAGAAAATTTAAAATATAGTAATTCATTTAAAATTTCAGCAGTATCTATAGTTCTTATTACTGCCTTAGCCTCACACACCTTAGCCCCTTTAACAGCAGTACAAGATTCAAAAGCTGCCTTTGAAAAATTAAGCAACGAAAAAAATGACTACTCACTTTTTGTAGACCTGTCATATTCACCTCCAGCAATTGTATATCTCAATGAACGTGCTGTACTAAATGTGCCCAATAACAATTATTTGAATGCATGGTCAGAAGACTATTGCCTATATGGAGGTAAAGAAAACAAAACAGTTTACGGAGGCTGTTTATATCAAAGCAACATTGAAGATATAATTACAAACTATTTGTCTTCAGAAAAACCAAATGTAATTTACTTTTTATTTGAAAATAATGAATTAAGATTCCGACACATTGACGGAGAAACTAAAATAACAATAGAAACTCTGAATTCTTTACTTAAATCTAACCTTTACATAAATGAAACATTTATACAATCTGAAAACATGACGCTAGTAGGATTTAAAAAATAAAAATTGTGGCGAAAAAAATAAACATCAAGTTTCCAATACTTCAAAGTCTTATTTTGAATTATTTATTTTTCAACCAATGGTTAATTCAGAATTCTGATTTAATGATTTCTGATTATGATTCTTGGCTTTTTTCGAACACGCCATTTTGGGTCATAATGCTAGTTCTTAATTTAATCCTTTCCACTTTTATCTTATTTAAAAAACTACAAATCAATCAATCGCCAATGTTTTATGTACTTACGTTTGTAATTTTTCAGTTTTCAAATGTTTACAGTATTGATTCAAGCTATTTCTGGACTGCAGTTCCAGATTCAAAAACTTATGCTCAATTGGGTAAAACACTTCTATCCTGTGGAAAACTAGCACTTAATTGTTCTTCAGAATCTTTGCTTCAGTGGCCTTTAGGCCAGCCAATCATTTCTGGTTTACTCTCTCTAACATTTTATGAATATGCAAAGTATGTTTATCTGATCTTGTTTTCAGTATCTTTATATTTAGTACTTTTTATAACTAAATCAATTTTTAAAAAAGCTTATCATTTTGGAGCTATTTATTTTTTATTGATACCAACTAATTATGAGTTATCTTCCCTCATTATCAGTGAGATTCCATACTTATTTTTTACAAGCTTATTTTTATACAGTATATATGTAAGCAAAACAAAAGCCTCATTCACTTTCGCTGTCCTTAGTTTTTTGGTTAGACCAATAGGGATAATAAATATACTCATATTTTTTATAAATCTAATTTATAAGAAAAGAAGTTATTTTAAAAAATATATTATTTATCTGTCACTAGTTTCTATTTCATTAATGACATATAACTATATTTTTAATGATCTATTTACCATCTCAACCACAGTATCTACAAATATTGCAGGTGATGGATTTGAAAAAAACTATAATCCAATTCAGTATGTTGGTTTATTAGTTACTTCCAACAATCTTGAATTTATCATACAGAATTTTGAAAGGCTGTATGGTGAAGGATCAAGAGATTGTTTTTTTGAAAATTGTTTTTTATATAATCCACTATTTTTGAAAGACGGGACTGTGCCAACTCTATTAAGTACTAATACAATTTTTGGACAGCTAGTAAATCCAATAGTTTCAAATTTATTTAAATTAACTTCACCATTAGGAATATGGGTTTATCTGCCAATTTTATTTTTATTTTCTTTAGCTGTAAAGCTACGTTTTGTTAACTATATATTTTTAATTTTTCTGCTCAACATAATTTTAAGTATTCTAACTTCTGAATATGGAAGTAGGTGGTGGTTATTACCTGATTTACTAACAATTAATCTATTATCATCTTTATTTTACAAAATAGGCGTGCGTTAAATGTATTTAAAGAAAGTTCTACTGTTTACACCAATTTTTTTATTTCTATACGGAATAAATTCTTACAACATGCATCTTTCACTTTTTGAGGACCCTTTTGGTCAGATTGCTTCTGAAGAGTGGGTAAAGGAAAGCCCAATTCAGTTTTTTATTGGATATGTTTTAAATTTAATTTTAAATGATACAATATTGACCTATTGGTCAGTAGTTGTATTGGGATTCATTTTTCTTTTATTTTCAATCATAAAGTTTGACCAAAAAGTGTTTGCAAATATGCAGGTAATGAAGATTCTTTATTTTTCACCATTTTTCATAATTCTTTTTTATTGGATGGGAAAACCTGATACTTTTACAATTGGCTCTTTATTTTTACTGACTTCATTTAGTAGTTCTTTACTGATATCTGGTTTAGCAATATTTATTATGATTTTTTCACATCCTCAAATTTCTTTTATATACCTAATACTTTTAAAGTTTTTAAAAATTTTTAAATTCAAAATAGAACATTATATTTTATTTTTACTTGGATACATAACCTATTTTATTTATTATTCACAACTAGAAGAATTTGATGATAGATATGACATAATTTCAAATGAAATAGATAGAGCAGTAAATACAGTTTTTACCAATACATTAGCTGGATTTATTTCATTATTTATGTGGCTATGGATTCCAATATTTTTGAGTGGACTTGTTAAAGATAAAAAATTTATACTTTCATTTTTACTTATATTTTTTATCTCTTTTTTTACATTAGACCACACAAGAATTTTTATGATACTTTCAATTCCGATAATCATCTATTTAACATCTAAAAGAAAGTTTTTGGAATCTTTTTCAACAATTTTTGAAAAAAGAATAATGTATGTTTTAGGTCTATTCCAAATTCAAAAACGTGCTGATGGAAGAATAGTAGATGGGAATAATTTATCAGAAAACACTACCTTTCAAGATTTATTTTCTGAATTTCTAAATTTTATTAATAAAATTATATAGATTGTAAATATGAATAATTATAAAGATAAAAGTAATTTTTTATACTTATTACACACAGTCATTATTATTTTATTTCTTAAAATTTTTACAGAGTTAATAAGCTTCTTGTCTACAAAATTTCAATTTCTAGATAATTTTATATTTAAAATTGGAAAGATAGATGGTGTTTTTCGTCAAGCTTCAAAAAGCTGGTATCCACAATTAGACAACTTATTCAATTTATTTATCTTAATTATATTTTTCGTATTCTTGATAAATAAAAAACAGTTTAATAAAAACTTAAAAATTGATATAAATCTTATAATCATGACCACATTTCTCAGTGTATTTGTTTTTTCTTCGAATATTTTGGTAAACGAATACAGAGGATGGGATCTAGCTCTTTACTGTGAAATTAATCCAACTTACACAAATAAAAATCCTTATCTGATTGATATCAATGGGCTTACAGCAGTTTATTCACCTTTAATTTGGAATATTATTTATAGTGTATGCAAATACAGCGTCTTTAATAATTTTATATTGTCATACTATATTTGGATATACACTGGAATCTCGTTTTTTTTCGTCTCGTTAATTCGACAAGCTAATTCAAATATCCACAATGTATGCATCAATCTTTGTATTGTATTGTCTTTCCTGGGAACAAATTACAGTGGATTAATAACTGGCAATATAGGGTATGTAGTTGGCGTATTAATTGCGTACTGTTTTGTTGCTTCCCTTAGAAATCCAAATAATAAATTTATAAGTTTTATTTTTGGCTTGCTACTGTTATTTAAGCCATTTTTTATTTTTTGGTTTGCTCTGATCTTTTTGTTTAACAAAGTTTTCAAAAATGAAGTAATACTTTTTTACAATTTAAGGATTGTGATCTTAACTCAAATATTAGGTAATTTATTGAACTTATTTCTATATAGAGTTGAATATTTATATTTTATAGAAAATATACTCCAGCTAAACAATTCAATTAACAAACCATTAAATGATGAGGCTGGCTTTTTAAATATGATTTTTCAAGATTACATTTACAGAGTATTTGAGAAAACTTTTCAAATAGAAATAAATAAAATTATTTTAATTTTTATATCTATTATTTTGCTATTCATGTTTAAAAAATATTTCAATAAATTAAATCAAATAATAACACTACCTATTTTTTTAACACCAAGATTTAAAGCTTATGATTTAACTTTTTTATACATAATTTTTAATAAAAAAGAAATAGCACTTGAATATATTTTATTTTGCACACTTAACGTATCACTATTAATCATATTCGCAATCAGTGGAGTTGGATACTTGACTGAACTTGTATATATTTTAATTTTTGTTCTGTACATTGTTTTACTAGATCGACAAAACAACTAAATTATTTTTTCTTCTATGAAATTTAAAAATTTAGTGGGTAATAGTCTGAATATTATGAAAGTAAGAAATATTGCATTAGACGAATAGATAAATTTTAATTGTTTATTTTGTTCTTTATTAAATTTTTTAAAAAAAACTAAACTAGCTTTCTGTTTACTAATTGCAAAAGGAGGTATTTTGTGTGCTTTTGTTAATTTTGTAAAAATGAAACCAGATCTAAAGATTAAATATCTTCCTGTCTTTTGATTTAAAATAAAGTCTTCAAGTGCTTGCTTAGATAAACCATAGTAAAAATTTTTTGATCGCAATTTTGATGCTGCAATTGATGAAATAACTGTAAATCTTAATTTAATATCTAATTTATTTAATGAAGATATGATTGCTGCAGGTATCAAAAAATTTATATAAAAAGTATCCTTAATTTGTTTGTTAGTTATAGCTTGATTTTTTATACCTTCAAATAAAAAGCCATTGAAAATTATGACTTCATTAATATCATTTTCAATAACAAGTTGTTTTATTTTATCTAAGGAACTTATGTAGCTATCAACTTTTATAGAATTAATATGTTCAAATATAGATTCTCCTCTTGAAATACAAAATAATTGATTTTCATTAGTATCAAATTTTTGAATGATAGATTGTCCGAAATCAGAGTTTGCCCCAATAAATAAAATCTTTTTTACCAATTTTTTAAACCGAGCCTATGAGACATTTGTGATTGGAAAAGATTGCCAGGATCGTAAAACTTTACGACTTTTTCCCATTCATTGAATTTTTGATACATTAATTTGAAATACGTTTCGTCTAAGACAGAATCTTTAGCTAAGTATATTAAACCATTGAGTTCATGGAGCCTTTTATAAAAAATTGATAAATTTTTTGGATTGAAAGAGCTTCTGGGAAAATCAATTGCAAAAGTCCATCCATCTTTACAAAAACTCAGATAACCCTCTCCATTAGTAAGTCTTTTAACACTGCATAAAATTGGATTGTTATTCTCTTTTAACAAATGTAAAAGTTCATGTATTTTATCTTTATTTTCTATAGGCACGACAAATTGAATCTGAATTAAACCTTTTTTGCCAGCGATTACCCTTGTGTCTAAAAAATTTTTTATCGGATAAAGTGTTTCAAATATACTTGCTTTTTTTAACTTTTCACGATTAGCAAAATAATAAAGTTTGTTTATGTTATTTAGATAAAACTTTTTGGAAAGATTAACTGAAAATTCATAATCTTTAAAATCAAATTTTATATTCTTTAATTCATCTTCTTCTAATTTGTTTGGCAACTCTTTTGAGCTAAAGGATATCCATTTATTTTTTGTACCTACTAAATCTATCCACGCTGACCAATAGGTTGAGCTTTTAAGTTTAAAACTATCAAACATGTGATCTAGCCCTTCACTCTTTGTTATTTTTGTTTCAACAGATAAAGAAAGAGGGTCTAATTTTTTTGAGAATTCAACATCCGTAATCACTCCAGTCAAACCCAATCCTCCTACAGTTGCTTTAAAAAGCTCACTATTTGTCGATCTGCTGGCTCTTATTTTTTTGTCTTTAGATACTGCTATTTCTAAACTTTGTATATTTTTCGAAAAAGCACCTCCCCATAAATTGTCTTTACCATGTACATCAGAAGCTATCGCACCACCAATTGTGACACTTGCTTTACCGGGAATACCAAAAAGCCTCTGACGGCGTTGGACTAAAAAATCGGTTATTGTTTTATTCGCTTCATTCTGATTTTGAAATTTAAGTGCAAACTTTTCGCCTGGTATACAGCTATCTCCATAAGAGTTTAAATTACCAATAGGTAAAATAACTTTACTGTTATCGATTTGATTAACAATATAGACTCTTTTGTTAAAAGTTTTACCCCAACTTTTAATTTCTTGATTGTTATCCATAAACACCTATTAGCAAAGAAAAAACTGCACAAATTAGATAAAACAATTCTTTCTTATTCTTTACCATAGAAATTACAAAATCTTCAAGTCCTGAACTATTGCTGACTAATACTATACCAATGAAAACTCTTGTAAGAAAAAGAATGGAAGAAATTAAGAAAACATTTGCTACAGTAATTTCAAAATTAGTTTTTACAATAAAGACCCACAATACATATGTAAGCAATGCCAAAATAGAGAACAGTTTTAACAAGCTATTTAAAAATTTTAAATCATAGTTGTTCTTGAGAAATTTTTTATATTTAGAATTATCTAAAATATTTGTATCTTGATAAATTGTCACTCTTTTTGAAATAGCTAAACATAAACTACTGAAAAATATAAACAAAGTTAAATAAGATGAGGGTTGTATATTGACTGCTGAACTACCTATCCAAACTCTGGTTAAAAATAAAAAGCTTATTGTTATCACATCAATATATGGAAAAAATTTAAATTTCCATGTATATAAAATCCCACCAAAAAAATAAAATAAGCCAAAAAATAATGTTTCATAATTCAAATAATTTAGGATAAGAAGACCTGAGGCTAAAAGAATTAAAAAGAATAATTTTGCAGTTCTCAAAGTTATAGAACCATTTGCAATTGGCCTATTTCTTTTAATGGGGTGACTTTTATCAATATCAATATCGATAATGTCATTAATAATGTAATTTGATGATGATATTAATGAAATACCAAAAAAAGAGATAAAAACATCAAGAAGTATAGTTAAATCTAGAGTTCCTAAGCCTATTGGCATGGTAAAAACAATCAAATTTTTTACCCATTGCCAAACTCTAATTGTTTGAATTAAGTTTTTTATGTTGGAATACATGTTTTTGATTTTAACAATAAAAATTTTGAACATTCAATAACTTTATATTAGATTTATTAAATAGATTTTCATTGTCAGATGTTTAATCAAATTAAAGTTTTTATTTTTACTAAAATTAAATTTAAATGTTAAAAATAAAATACCTTACGTTATTGCTTCTCTTAGCCTTTTGTTCGAATGAAGTAGTCATTGTTAATGAAAATAATAATTCTGAAATAACCGCTCCAATTTTTAATCCAAAACTTCAATTTGAAATTAATGTTGATGTGCATTCCACCTCTTTTTGGAAAAAAGATCAAAATAACCAACTTGTGAAAGAAGATGGCAAATATGTTGATGAACAAAATTCGTATGTAAGATCTGCTTTACTCTCAAACAAAGATACATTATTTATAATTATGGATCCATGGATAGACATGGATTCAGAATTCTTAAATAAAATACATAAAGATATAGTAAAAAATAAAATTAATCCTCTAGTTGATTCACTCATTGAGAAAAATTTTGAAATAATTGTTTTTACTAATGATTGTGAAAGAAGAGAAAGAGCATTTAATTGTAATATCGGATCATTACAAAATTATGTAGATACAGGAACAGTTTATAAGTTTTACCATGATGATTGGAATTCTTCTTCTTCTTTTAATGAATTTTTAAAAATAAATAATATAAATAACATTGTTTATTTAGGTTTCAATTCCAATCAATGCATTATTAATAGACACGTAGGAATGATTCCTCTCAGGCTCGAAAATGGTAATATTAATTTTTATATAATCCCTGAAGCATCTGCTGCAATAGAATTTACAGACACGTGGGATACTGATTCAGCACATGAAAGTACTTTACAATTAATATCAAGTTGGCTTGGTGAGTTACTCTACCTACAAGACTTAATTAGTAAATTATAAAAATTTTATTTGATAAAGTAAGATTTTTAAGTAAAAATTTGTGTAATTAAATATGTTATATATTTAAAGTAAATATCTATATCAAACACTTCCAATCTATTATTGTTAAGAAGTAGTAAATTATTATCTTTTCCATTTTTTGCATATACATAATACTTTGGAGTAATTATATTTAGCAAGGTAATAAACGAATACAGTAAATTTGAAAATTTTAAATTCGAATGTTCAAATATATAAACAACTCCTAAAAACATAAAACTTACAAATCGTGTTGTGTCTCCAAGGAAAATGCATTGAAATAAAATACCCAAAATCAGAAAATAAACGGGTATTGATTTTTTATTGATATTTCTAAAACAAAAATAAATAATAACTATCCATAAAAATTTTATAGACGAAAAAAATCCCAATAAAATATTATCGTAATTTAATCTAATCCAATAAAATATGTCATTTCTGACGGGCTCCAAATAAAAACTAGAGTCATAGGTGCCTACACTAAAATAAAGATAAACAGGTAAATAAAGCAACGTTGTACTGATCATTTTTAATTTTGAAACTTTGTTAAGCATAAAGAAAAAAGGAAATGCAAATGCAGAAGTCTCTTTTGCTAATAATGCAAAAAAAAGAAAAAAATATGGCAGATTTTTTTCATTTCGATAAATATAAGCTAACAACAAAAGTAGATAAGATAAAATATCAGGATATCCACCAAAATTGAGGTGAAACTGCATAACCATTGTCGTACTTAGGGATGCAACAAATAATATTATATTTGTGTAAGACTTTATATTATTTAGATATTGAATCAAAGAAAAAATAAATAAAAAATAAAAGATAAGATTTAAAATTTGAATGTCAGTATTTAGTACTTTGCCCAGAATAGGTAAAAGTATCCTATGGGGCTGAAGAATTCCTTCTGTGTCTGGAAAGATTTTGGAATAAGTCTGTAAATTTTCACCAAGAGCATGCGTATCCAAAGTAAAGCTTCGATTTATAAAAATCGAAAAAATAAAAACAGATAAAGATATTAATAAAATTGTAGGCATCTCTTTTTTTAAATTTTTCATGAGAAGTTAACCTTAGGTTTTTGACCATTATAACTTATTAAGTGTGATTTTACGCTTGCCAAACAGAGTTAAAACTTCATCGTGAGGGATAAATAAAATACAAACTAATAAAATGCTTTGTAATGTTTTAATGATCTATTTTGATATTAGATAATAAAACATACCTTCGTTAACAAGAAGTTTTTGGATTGAAAAATTATATTTATTAAATATTTCTAGATAGCTAGAAAAATCTTTTTCTTCTGTATAAAAACCAACAAATTTAAAATTATTAATTCCAGAACTTTCTAAATAATCTTCTATTACTTCATTGCAGTTTTCTCCTCTTGTTTTTGGGAAATCAAAACACAATTGAATAAATTTATCATCAAGTATATCTGGAGCAGGAAGACCTAAACTGCCAGATCCAAGAACCCTATCTGTTTTAGGAAAAAGTTGAATACTCTCCATTTGAATTTCTACCGGTAAATATGAGCCTATAAACCAATGGGACCCATGATGGACTATAACTTTTGTATCTTCATTAATAATTTCATCGATTATTAATCCTGTTGCATCTTGGTCAAGTGTGTTTGTTGTGTTGTTGTAGCTTATTGTATTGTTATAAAAATTAGATAACAGGATTAGAAAAACTATTAAAAACATGAAAAAAGATTTGTATTTTATTTTAAATTTCAATAAATATGAAACCCCATATCCAAAACTAATTGCTAATGTACTGAATAAATAAATATTTGTTCGATTACCTCCAAATGGATAGATTTGTAATATTGCAAGAACTAAAGAAACTGCAAACAAAGTAAAAATAAAAAATAGAAGCCCTTTCTCATTTCTTATAAGAAACAAAATTGATACAAAAAATATTAAAATTGCCAAGGTTGTAGAAAAGTTTGAAAATCCTAGATTTGTTGCATCCGATTCACTCAACAATCGAATAAACGAATAATAAAGCCATCTAATTTTTAGAGATAATCCACCCTCAAGAGGCATAAAATATGATGACCAAAACGTATTTAACGAATTATCTTTAACGATATTTGCCAAAAAGAACAATCCAGTTGAAACAGACGAAAATGTCATAAATCCAAATTTTGAAAAATGTATTTTTTCTTTTTTATTTATAAATTCTATTAGAAGTAAAAGAAAACAAGAAGCAGCTCCAATAAGTGCTACAAAAGAAAATGCAGTCAAAATACTCAGTAATAGAAAGTCATAGATAGTAATAGTTTTTTTATTTTTTATTTTGAAATATAAATTTGCAATAATAAAAATAAAAATTACTTCATAAATATATGGTTTGGGCCTTACTGAATAATTCAAATACATTGGTGAAGACAGTAAAAAAATAATTGTGAAAGATTTTTCAATTTTTGTTAACGGAATGTACTTTAAGAACAAAATACTAAATGGTATCAACTGCCCAATTACAAAAAGAGTATTTATAAATGCAGGATCAGAACCAATAATTGAATATAATCCTTGAAATGATAATGAAGCAAATGGGCTGGTAATACTGCAACAAAAAAATTTTTCAAACAAACTTTCATAATTACTTCCAATAAGGACCCACAAATCATCTGTAAATAGATACCTAATAGAATTATTTACGGCAAAATATTGATAAAAGTTTAAAGCAATTATTAAAAAAATAGGAATAAGGTATGGCGGCTCATCTTTAAAACTCAACTTAATGGTATTTTGCGTATTCACAATATCCTATATTTTAAAGTGTTAAAAAAGTACAATAATCCATCATAAAACCTTATCTTCTTTCCCTCTGCGTAACTTCTACCTGCATATTTTATTGGAACTTCTAAGTAGTTTAATTTTGATTTTAAAAGCTTTGCTACCAATTCGATTTCTATCGAAAATCCGTTTTCTTTTATTGCATAGTTTTTTAAAGTTTTTGTTGGAAACATTTTATAACAAGTTGCTATGTCTGTAACTTTTGTAAAGAAAATTAATGAAAAAAAGTATGACATAATCTTATTAGCAATAAATGTTCTCATATAAATATTTTTACGTTTTATATTTCCTATGAATCTTGAACCTAAAACAAATGAGTTAATATCAATATTTTTGTACATTAATAAAATATCCTCCGGAAAATATTCCAAATCAGCATCATGTATAACTGTAAAATCGGTATTTATATGCTTGATTGCTTCCTTTAAAACCGACCCCTTGCCTTCATTTTTATCTTTTCTTATATAAGTTATAAATTCAAATTTCTCTTCATAGTTTCGAGCTATCTTGGGACTATTATCATCTGAACAGTCATCAATAATTAAGATTTTAAAATCTTTTTTTAGATCAGTTAACCTTTTAATCGATTCCTCTAAAAAGAACTCTTCATTATAAACGGGAATAATTACTGTAAGATTTTTCATTAGCAATATATAATATCCTAATCAACAAAAATTGTAACAATGAAAATTCTAAAACTGACAAAATTTCATGTCATGCTGTTTATAACCATTATTTTCAATTGTTATATTTTTTTAATTAATTATTTAAATTACAATTCAACTGAAGGAACAGACTTTACCAAGTACGGTCCGTATCTTGATTTTTATACTTTTGGCTTGGAAGCACCCTTACAAGAACAAGGTATTGGATATTTTTGGTTTATATCTTACATCTCAAAATTAAAGATAAATTCATTAAAAATCTCTCCAAATTTTGAAAGTTTACTTCACATTTTTGGCATTCAAATTGGTAACTTCATATTTTTTATTATTGGGTGTGTTGGGATATATTATTTACTTAAATATTTGGAGATATCTTCAATAACCTCATTGATCATAGTTAATATGTTGGCAATATTCCCCCCAATATTAGGTGCAAGATTAATTCTTAAACCAGAAATAATGATGTTTGCATATCTCCCATGGATTATTTTGCTGATATACAAATTTTTAGATACTAATAATTTAAAATATTTATTCTTATTAATTCCAATGGCATTAATTGTTGCCTCATCTAAGGCAAGCCTTGCTTTAATGCTTTTCTTGGCAGTATTAACATTTTTAAATAAACAATTCTTTCAATCTAAAGTAATTTTATTAATAGTCCCAGTATCATTTTTATTTTTTTTTCTCGTACATGAAAGTAATGTAATAAATAATAGATTTGTGTGGGAACACACAATACCAAATGGATATGATAATATTGCAAATCTAAAATTTTTATTTTCATTAAATTTAGATTTATTCTTAAATCCATATAGAAATTCACAGTCAACATCAATGATTGGAATACTCTTACTAGATACATTTGGGGATTACTGGCAAGTATATTGGTTTCATGAAAGTGCATGGTTAAACAATCAGCATCCAGGAAATATAAACCTAATAAGAATTAGAACATTTTTATCAGTTTTATTTTATTTTTTCTTATTTTATTTTTTATATAAGGAGAGTAATAAAAAATTAAAAAGTATTGGTAAGCTATCAATTGTTGGACTTACTGTATTGCTGATTACGATTTTTAACATTTTTCCATTTCTAACCAAAAATTTTAACCCACTGAAAGGCGACCCAATAAAAACTCATTATTTATCATTTTTTTTAGCGTTATCATTTGCGTATCTAATAATTAAGATACTGACCTTAAAGTCTTATAAAATTTTTGGAATCTCTTGTTTAGTTTTATACGCATTGACTTCATTGCAGATTCTTCAAACTGCCTCAGTTGATAATTTATCTTCTGAACCATCTACAATGAACAAACTTCACTTATTAAGCCCTTGTTCAATTGGAGATCCGTTAGGTTCAGCCTTTTCCTATCCAGATAGATGGTGCACTTCTGAGGATATTACTAAATCTATATGCAAAGGAACATATGATAAATCTTTGCTACCTATTACGAAAGATGATTATTTATTATTTCCTCCCGATGAATTGTATGAAAAAAGAAATTTGGTATTCAATGAAAATACTGTAACTGTTGGTAATTACTATGAATGTATCAACTATGTAAATGGAGGTTATATTAAACAAAGCTCAGAAAAATATTTTTTTAATCTTGAAAGAGACATACCTCGCTATTTCTTAGTAATGTTTTTATCTTCGTTATTTACAATTTTGTATATTCCAATTGTTGAAGAGAGGCGTTATTTAAGCAACTAGCGTAACTATAAACAACTGTCGTAACTTGATCTGTGCGGTTTGATTAGTTTATTTATGAAGACTAAAAGAGCTTATTTTGATTGTGGCCAGAGGCAGAATCGAACTACCGACCCCTTGTTTTGCAGATATGGGCTAACCATTTGACCTTAGTTGACTATAACTTATTCTGTTTGAATTTACGCTCGTTATGTATAGGCTCTCCGTCGCAGTGAGCGGTAAATACAACAGACTTTCATACTGATCAGGTCAAAGTTTGGTCAAAGTTTTAGTAAGCTAAAAGAAGAGGGAGAATTATGAAGCGTGGTGAAATATTTATACTCGACGGAGAAGAACTTTCAAATATACAACAATCCTTATTCGATCTTGAGAGCATATTTCAAGAAATTGTTGAGAAACATCCCCAGCTTCTAAATTCAATTACAAATAGTCCATACTCCCCAGTCTTAATAAAAAGAGAGTCTGGTATTGCAGATAAGAATAGTGCTGGTAGTCGTTGGTCTATTGATCATCTCTTTGTCGACACTGATGGTGTTCCAATTCTTGTTGAAATAAAAAGAGCTCAAGATACAAGATTAAGAAGAGAAGTTATTGGACAAATTATTGAATATGCATCTCACGCAGATCACTCTTGGACTAAGGAGTCTCTATTGGAAGATATCAACACAACTTGCGAAGAACTTAACCTTAACAAAGAAAAGCTTAAGAATATTCTCTATACAACTTACAAAGAAGATGATTTTTGGGATGTTGTAAAAAATAATTTAAATACTCAAAATATGCGGTTAGTTTTGGTTGCCGATGATATAAGTGGGGAGCTGGAAGCAAGCTTAGAGTGGTTAAATGAGCTTTCTCCAATTGAATTTATTGGATTGGAAATAAAAAAGTTTGATTTAGAAGGAAAAACAGTACTAATACCAAGAACTATCGGTAAGACAAATGCTCAAAAGCTAATTAAATCTAAATGGACGGAAATTGAATACCAAAGAGCGCTTGGAGATGAGACAAAAATAAAACTTCTAACCGAAATTGAACATTGGGCTACTTCATTAGGAATTTCTGTCGAACTAAACGATTCTAAAAAAGGTGGCAAAGCATTCAGACTCAACGGAAATACTCTCTTTTCTATTTTTACTGATGGTGTAATTCAGTTTCGTATGGGTTTTTTAAACAACAAAATATTTAACAATAACAAAGTACAAATAGATAATTTTATGAATGAAGTTTGTACTAATTTTGGTGAAAACTCTTTTACAGCAAATAAAGGATTTGGAAATATCCTGCTAGACGATATACAAGAATCTAATAAAAATAACTTTTTCAACCTTATAAAAAATCATCTATTAATTTAATAGAAAAATTTTGTTTTCAAAAAAATTGGTCATAGAAATGGTCACAGTTTTGATTGGGATGGCGGAAAACCCTAGTGGCCAGAGGCAGAATCGAACTGCCGACCCCTTGTTTTTCAGACAAGTGCTCTACCGACTGAGCTATCTGGCCTAATTGCGGGGACGACGGGATTCGAACCCGCGACCTCCTGCGTGACAGGCAGGCGTGAACTCCAGACTTCACCACGCCCCCAACTATTTAATAAGAATACTATATGTTTATTTTAAAAGAGATAAAAAAAGTGGGTCGGGTGGGAATCGAACCCACGACCTTGAGCTTAAAAGGCTCCTGCTCTGCCGATTGAGCTACCGACCCAGTTCTCATTGAATAATACACTATTTGGTATATTAAATTAAAACTATTCTTCTTCTGAGGGTTTGAAACTTACTGCTTCAGAGACTTTCTCTCTTGCTGAGTCTACAAAATTTGACATTTCATGTTTCAATTTATTTACAAGGTTTAAAACGTCTTCTTTTATGTCATCATCTTTGACAGTATTTTCTACAATTTGAATAAGTTCACCAAAGGTATCAGAGATAGATTCTCTTGTTGCTTTTAATGAGTCTTTCAAATCTTCAATATTTTCTTCATCTGTCACGTTAGATTTGATCTTTTTTGACATATTAGATATATCATCAGAAAATTCTTTCCAGCTATTTTCTTCGCTCATAATTTAATATTATATTGACTGATTAAAAGTTTGCTTTGTCTTTAAATTTAAGATCAGGATTTTTAACTATTCTTTGTTTTGCCCATCTAGCAGGAGCAATTAAACGAAAAAATGGGGGCAGGAAAGGTCGTGTGTATTTTAAAAATTTCAAATTAAACTCTAAAATCATATTTTTTAATTTTGATTCTTCTATTCCATAAAGTGACTTAAATTCTTTTGGTAGAGTGTTAAAAGCTGTAAACGCAATGAATGGCCATATTGGCTTTATATGAGTAGGAACAGGACCTCCAGCAATAATATCTTGAACATCTTTTGCAACATCAGTATAAATTAAGTAATCAGATTCTCTTGATTTATTTATAACCCAATTTTTCAAACCCTCATGAGTTTTTGGCATTTTGTCGATATTTACAAGAACAAGCTCAGCCGACTTCATGTTCTCAATGTGGTATTGATTTTTTTCTTCGTTTGAGAGCTTTTTGACAGTCTTCTCATAAAAGTAAATTGAAGATATTTGTAAACACGCATGTACCCAAAGTAATTGTTCATGGTCCAACGCATCGTAATATCCCCCAGATACTTCATCTTCACCATTAATTACTTCGTGTAGTTTATTTATTCTGTGAGCACTTTCGTCAGCTTCAGCTTTTGTTCCAAATGTAACAGAGTTTTGTAAAGATAATGTTCTGATTAATCGTTTCCAGGGGTCACGTTGATAAAAAGAGGTTTGTCTAGCTCCAGCAGCAATTAAAGGATGTGCAGCATGCATAAGAAGGGCTCTAGCACCTCCAAAAAGCACGGTAATTTCCTTGTTTACTTTCCACATCATTGATTGTGGACCAAAATATCCAGGGTCTGCTTTCATGAAAAAATAATATTATGCTTTATGTCTTATATGTAATTAAAATTTAGCATAAGATTAAAACATGGTAAAAAAACTAAGGTATATTACTTATCAAACTTTTCCCGCAAGAACTGCTAATTCAATTCAAACTATTTCGACTATAAAACACTTAAGCAGGACTGAATTGGAAACTACACTAATTTACCCTCTAAGGAATAAAAAAAGCTCAGATAATATTGTTGATATACAAAAACATTATAATTTTGAAGATCAAATTAACCTCATAGGAACAATTCACCCACTACCTTTTAAAAAAATAAAGTATTTTGAAAAATATTGGTATTTGATAAGCCATTTACTGTGGTCCTTTTTTACTGTCCAAAAATATTTTTCATCTGAAAATGAAATGTACTTTACTCGTTCCGAGTGGGTTTTTTATTTTTTATCAAAAAAAAATGCAAATGTTATATATGAATGTCACCAGATTTCTAAATTTAAAAAAATACTAATAAATAAAAGTTTAAAAAAAGAAAAGTCAAAAGTTATAGCTTTAACAGATGAAATAAAAAACGAAATATCTCCGCTTTTTGAAAGTAAAGTTCATATTTTTAGTAGTGCGTTTGACGATGATTTTTTCTACGAGAAATCTGAGAAAAAAAATCATATAGTTTATGCAGGGTCCTTATTTAGATTTGGAAAATCTAGAGGCTTAGAAATTCTTTTTGAAAATTTATCAAAATTGAAAATAGATAATCTAAAAATTATTATTATTTCATCTGATGAAGATGAAATTAAATCTTTTGAGAATTTCGATATTGATTTAGAAATTTATCGAAAACTCAATCAAAAAGAAGTAGGTGAAATTTTATCTAGTGCAAAAGTTGGATTATTAATAAACAATTCCACAAAACACGCAGAGCTGTACTCGTCACCGTTAAAATATTTTGAATATATTGCAGCAGGTTTAAATGTAGTTGCTACTGATTTAATAAGCCATAGAAAATTACCATTAAGTGCAGAAATTAACTTTTATGATGAAGGCAATGTAGAATCTTTTGAAAGCGCTCTCATCGATGCAGTTAATAAAGAAAATAAAAATATAACATCAGTTGAAGATTATTCAATGACTGCAAGAGTTAATAAAATTTTACATTTATTCAAATAAGCGCGTCTGGAAGGACTTGAACCCTCAACCCCCTGATCCGAAGTCAGGTGCTCTATCCAATTGAGCTACAGACGCAAAATTAATTAATTTTTTTGATCTATTATTCCATGTAAATTTTGAAATATTATTTATTGAAAGATTATGCAATTCTTTAATTAAGTTCCTATTTTCTAGCAGTTCTTTTACTTTATTTTCAAAATCATCAAAATTATCTTTTTCAAAATATTTAATACCAAGATTTAATTCAGAAAGATCCTTATGGCTTTTTATATCTGAGGCAACAATTACTGCTCCAGCAGCAGCATATTCAAATATTTTCATCGGTGAAGCATAAGTCTCCATGTGATACTCACTAGGATAAGGAACAATTCCAATATCTAATTTACTAATTTCTTTTGCGACCTCTCCTAAAGGAACTCTTTTTTTAGAGAGATATTTAACTCCAGAATCAACAAATTCTTTATCGATAGCTTGTCTATAATTTTCAGGATCACCAATGAGCGTAATTGAAATATCATAATTATGTGCAAGCTTCTTTAACACTTTAAATGAATCGGCCACACCTTTATCATTTTGGTATGTTTCAAGCATCCCAATATAGCCAATATTTATTGTTGAAGAAAATGTTTTAGAGTTTGGTAAATATCTTTCAAGATCAACACCATTAGGTAAATAAATTGTATTTTTACTACTGAGGTCGCTTAATTCATTGTAAGAAGTTTTTGATGTTCCAACAAAAAAACAATTTTTATCTTTTGAGAGAATCTTAATACTTATCTTCTGAAAATATTTTGCAGCACCATGTTTTTCATAAATCAATACTTTATTCTTTCTCCTTTGAGGAGTTAAAAGATTTGGATTTGTAGACCATAAAAGATCACATTCTAAAAATTGATCTGCATGAATTTTTGACCAGATAACGCTTCCAATATTCCAAAATATTTTTCTTAAAAAACTTGGTACTAAATCGTAAATTTTAAATCTCGTAAAATCAAAGTTGTTTACTTCCACAAAATTTATTTCTGAATTAATTCCATAATATTTATGGGGATCCTCATAGATACTTTTTTTATTATTAGTTTTTGAGAAAAAAACTGTTGTTTTGATACCAAGCTCTGTGAAGGATTTTGCAATTTCAAACACATGCCCCCCGTATGCTTTTTCTGTGGGAAACCTTCCATACACAAGAAGACCTATATGTTTAAAGTTAGTTTGGGCAACCATTTTTCCAAGCAATATTTAGTGTATCAACAGAATTTTGATAATGATATAGTTTATTCTTTCCCTTTTCTGCCCTTATTTCATAATCCTCAATTAACAATCCAGATCTTATATCGGAGGTAAATAAAATTGAGTTAGCACTATCTACCTCATCAACAACATAAAAATTCAAATTTAAGAAATTTGAAATAAAAGTTAATATTAAAATTAATTTTTTAAAAGAAAAATCTATATTGCTATTTGAAATAATTAAGAAAAGTGCAATAAATGCAGGCAACATGTGCCCCTCTTCAGTTGGGAGTCTTACAAAACTTAACTGAAAAAAAATAAAAATTAAGAAGAAAACTATATTTTCTGATAATTTTATAAACTTTAATTTAGGAATATTAATTATAAATAAAATTGAGCCAAGAACACTAAGATAATTAGTTTGTTTTATAACAAACCTTCCCAGCCTAGAAAGTAATGTATGATCTGTGTTTGTAAGATTGAATATACAAACCAATTCTGAAAGATTACTTCCATATATTGTTTTTAATGATGTACTCCACAAAGACCAATACGCAACCCCGTAAATAATTGATGATAAAAGTGCTGTTAAAAATATCATTTTAAAAGCAAGAACAGATTCTTTTTTTATAAAAATAATGTAAACAACGAGCGAAATAAGGAAAATGATATTAGATAATCGAAAACCAATCGAAATAGAAAATAAAAAAGAAATCAAAACAATGCTATCAGCACTTTTATGTTTATTAAATATATAAACCCCCATATATCCAAAAACCAAACCTGCCATATAATCAATCACTGTGAATCCAGAAATAATATAAATTGGCGAGAACATCACAATTAGATAGTAAAAATTTATTTTTTGGTTATTTATCTTGAATAATTTACTCAAAAGAATATTTGAAAATAATAAAAATAAATACTGAATAACTAAAAGAACTTTTTCAAAATGAATATTGAATATTTCAGAAACATTAATTACAGATAAAGTTAGTAATTCTGATAATGGAAATCCAGGAGGTCGAGAAGGTATATATATACCTTGTTCAATAAATATTTTTGCTGAGCCAATTAATGCGTAGGAATCCCAGTCAGCTCCTATAAATCCAGACAGGTAGAAAGGTATAAATAATAAAGTATGAACTATTGAGATTAGTAAAACAGAATTTTTGTATTTCAATATACAAAAAGTTTAATACTTTATTATTCTTTTTTTTAAATCAAAATATTTGTTAAATTAGTAATAGAATTCTTTATATATATGCAAAAAAAAGTTAGTTTAGTCTTGTTAATAATCGTGCTCATTGCATGTGGATCTGAACAAAGTACTACAGAAGTTCAATTAGAGTTAGATGATCCGATTACAGTTCAGGATGAAATTACAACCACTTCAACTTCAATAACCTCTACAACTACTACCACAATCTATGTTTGCGCCGAGGAAAATAATTTAAATATAGATTTTGATAATTTGAAAAATGTACAAAATTTTTTAAATAGGTACGGATATAATGCTGGCGAAGAGGATGGATATTTAGGTGCAAAAACTATTTCAGCAATTAAAGATTTCCAAACTTATGCCGGACTAAATCCAGATGGTGATGTTGGTCCAGCAACAAAGAGAGCAATGAATAATTGGACAGGCTGTGAGGAGAAAGCAACTCCCTATGTCAAAGACGATAAAGAAGAAACTCAGAATACTTCAAGTGAGTCCTCTACAACATCTTCTACTACAACCACCACCACTACTACAACGACACTTCCTCCTTCTGACATCTCAACTAATATTGAGGCATCATATGGATATACACCCTCAATTTCATTAACAACAAATCAAATAGCTAGTGTATTTAAAGGAGTTGAGGATTCAACATCTATATGCGGAGTTCCTTATATAAATAATTTAGATCCAGGATCAATAAATCTTTACCAAAACGGAAAAATAGAATACTCTGCAATTCAAAATGCAATTTATACTGAATCAACCTTAACAGCTGAGATTGTCAGTATTACTTCAAGTAACTTTTCTATAAACGTTATAGGCAATGGAGATCTAAATTATAAATTTTATTTTATCAAGCCCTTTGAAAGCAACTTAGTTGAACTTACACCAAGTAGTATTTCAACATCCCCAGGATTAACAACTGCTGTATTTGATAAAACTAATTTAGATCAAGGATATTGGTTTTTTAGCTTTGCTGAAAACAGATCTGGTCAAATAGTCAAATCTGCTGGCTTAAGAGAAATTTTAATATCTGAAGATATTGTACAAACACAAAATTCAGATAATGAAATTGATACAATATTTTTCTTAAAAAATAAACAAAATATTTCAAAAGGGTTAAACATAAATGACTCAAACGACATCAATATTATTTACACAACAAAGAATATTTACGACTCAAGAAGCAACACAACAAATGAAATATCAGGTGGTACAAATGTAATAACTCTCGCAAACGAAAACCAAGCAATTATTGGTGAAGTACTTCATATAGGTCGTGAGTTAATGCTTGTAACAGGCAAGGATGGAAGTAACTTTACTGTTGAAAGAGGATATTTAGGAACTCAAAATCAATCTCATTCTGTTGGCTCAATTGTTAGAGCTATAGAAAATCCTTCAAAACAATCAGTAAAGAGTAGTTTCGCTTATGCTGTAATTCGTTCTGAATCAGGTATTAAATACCAAGTCGCTTTAGGACGAGAATTATCAACCAACATTTTATCCACCAGTAAATGTCCTAATGGTCTTTATTCATTTGAAGAAATAACAATCTTCTCATGGCGTCCTCAAGGTTCTTCAGTAGGCTACTCCAGCACCAAGTTAGATAGAAACAATCCTATTTTTGACAAACAATTTTTGATAAATAACTCCTATAATTACAGCCCGCCTACTTTATTGAGTACAAGTACAGATGGAGATTTCATTAACGAAGGACCAAAAAATACAAATGTAAGTACAGGTGAAAAAGTAACTTTTAATTTTTCTGGTCTTACTCCAGGTACTAGCACACCAAAATTTGTTGAAATTAAATTTAAAATGAATCCATACGGGTCATCTGACAAATTATCAAAGACTAGAAGCATATTTTTTGACATCACTGACAATTTTGTATTTGAGATAGATATTAATCAAATTACTTCGTCAAGTACAATCAGCTCCAATACTTGGGAATCAGGATACAAATATACGCTTGACTCTTTTATTGTTTACGATGAAGCTTCTAAAACTATTTTTAGAAGCAATCAAGAAGTTACTTACGACTATACATCAGATAAAAGTACACACGATGCTTATTATTTAGATCAATTTATTTTTAATATTCCATAAAACTACCCTAAAGCTTTGTAAGTCGCATTTATTAAACTGTGAGCTCTTTCGTTTAAATATCTCAACATTACTTACCGGTCTATTAATTAATGTTTATATTTTTATTTTTTCTTTGAATCATCTAATTTATGAAAAAAAAAGAGTAGTTGTAAAATAAATTTTTATGAATGCCAACAAAATATTTATTGGTGCAATTATTGTTCTAATAATTAGTTTTTTAATTTATATTTCTTTCGCATTGATATCTCTACCTTTCATAGTATTTTTATCACTCTTTTCTTAGTGTTTCAGGCTACCGGAGACTATCTACAGTTTTAGAAAATTTTGGTGTCTTTTAGGTGTCTTTATTATCATTTGAAATTAGTAATTCTTTAATTGCTTTGTTTCCTTTTTGGTATTCAACAATTGATTTCCAGCCTTTTTGCTGTGGACTGCACATAGGCTTATCATTATCCAAATAATCAAGATATAAATCGTTCTTAAGATCCAGCTCTTCAATAACCTGATAATTGTTTTTAATAGTTTTTAATTTTGGATCATACAAAAGTCTTAGTTGCATTAAATCGATTTCTGTAAAATAGGGAACTGGTGCTGCATAGTTTGCATAAGACATGACTGAATTGTGACATAGATTGTGTCCCAAGCCTAATGCATGCCCTAATTCATGTATGAGAATGTGTTGCCTCATACTACTTCCATATTGCGAATTGACCCATATCCAACCAAACTTTGCTTCATCAAATTTGCCATGAGAATGATAAAACATGCCAGCATACTTACCTTTGCAATCATTGACCAATTCTGAAAACCTTCTAGTGCAATCTGCAAAATGTATTGGTAAGTTGATATCTGCAGAATTATTTGAGTATGATATTTTTAAATCTGGTGCTACTAAGTTTAAAACTTGTAATACTCTGTTTAATGCAATTAAGTCGTCCTCTGAAACCTTGCCAAAAAGACCAACCACCACCTCGCTATTTATTTTGTTTCTGCTTGAAATATATTCAAATGTATACTCAGTGCCAACACGAAAATTTTCAAAATCATATTTAACGTCTTTATTCAGTAATGCAAGTGCTGCCTCATGAGGAATTGGTAGACTATTATGTAGTTGTTTGAGATGTTGTTTTTGAAAAAAATTATTGATGTATTCTTCTTCTTCAAGTTCATTAGCATCATAATTCTTTTCAAAAACTGGATTTATAATATTTTTTTTATAAAAAACTTCCAAGTTACCAATATTTAAATAGTTTGAGTTATTTATTTCTAAAAGAGTAGATTCATAGCAATCCTCTGATTGGTATGTACTCGCAATTAGATCTAATTTCCAGTTAGACACTAGATTTGTATAGCTTGTATCAAGCCCATTCAGAAGGCCAATTTCAAACCTATGTTCCTTCTTGCGAATATTTATTTGTGATTGAGAGATTGAATGCATATGAAAAGCATTATTAGATGTTTCATAATTTATAGTTAATGGTCTGACAATAATATCAATAGATTTAATTTCATTTCTAAATGGTTCTGAGGGAAATATAAGAGTAATATATTTTTTGTTTGGAGCAACTTCTGCTTTGACTGATGCCCAATATTCATCATTAAAACATATATCGCCATCTAACTTTTCTGAATCTATTTGTACAATTGAAGTGGCTTTTTTTTCTAAAGGTTTATTTATTTGAGATTCAGTAATCTTACTATTTTCATCAAAAGTAGATAAACTTTGTGATCCGTTTAAATGACTAATTGTTTCAGATATCTGATTAACTGTAAATGGAATCCAAGCAAGTATCCAAATAATAAGAATAGTTTGCATTCTTCTAATACGATCCGTCATATTTAAACTATACAAAAATTCTATGACATAATTTATTAACTTATTCCTCTTCTGAATAAACAAACCTGTTCCACCTTTTATCAAGTTGGTACCTACCATTTTCATCAGCTAGATAAATTACAATTAAGTCTCGAATTACACTTAATTTTGACATATCTACTTTATTTTGTTTTTCATATTCTGACTCCTCAATATGATTTAAGAAATAAATTATTGACTCATTGCCTTTTTCATCTCTTTCAATTTTGCCAATGATATATTTTTTATATTTTTTTGAAGAGAGAAACTGAGCCGTGTATCTTTTTTTTTCTTTTCTGTACTCTTTCATAGTATGTTCAAGCCAAGCCTCATAATCTTTAGGTCGCATTTAACACCTTTCTTCTAACATGGTTGTTTTTCTATATTGTGTTAGAAAAACGTTCTCAGCCTCGGTGTGAATATGTTTTACATAATCATATTTTTCTGCGTCGTCAATATCAGAACATTCACCAAAGTATGTCAAAACATATAGGTTCTGAAAAGATTCATCGGGAAAAATGGAAATACTAATTTGGCTCAGTGTTGTATTTTTTTCAAAGACGATATCGTAACTTTTTACGTTCTGCCTTTGGCTATAACTTGGTTCTTTAATGCACATCAGTCGTCCAAGACCTTCTACTGGATTGTTGATACTATTATTAAAAAATATTGGTAAAGAAATATCATAAGAAATACGATTAAAGAATCTACCTGTAGTAATAATTCTCCACTCCCTTTCGCTTCCCCCCATACCAGCTTGTTCTACATATAAAATCTCAGAATTGTCTGAGAGGGTATACAAAGTTTTTTCTATACGAAACCATTTATGGTGTTTTTTAGTAATTTGTTCAGATTTAATTATTTCAATGTCTTTTTTTCTTGAAAGACGATTGAACCAAGGCTGTAATACTTTTTCTCCACTATTACTTTTTAAGATGCTTTTAAGTTCTTTTCTTTTTTCATCTAAAGGCCATGGCCCATAAAAGTCTTCATACCAAAGTTCTATTTCTTCATTTTGTGAATTAATTATTGTTTTTGCAATCCCTACCCCAATGTTATAGATTGATCGCAGTTCAATTGAATTAGTTTTGTCTGGTTTAAAAATATCTCGTTTCATATTTACTCCTTGTTATATCAAAAGTAAATAAAAAACGAGCTACATCAGCTCGTTTTGATGAGGAACTTAATTGTCATTAAGACCACATCTTAATCCACCTTACTTTCCTCAAAGCAGGTTGGCAGAATAATTGCTTATTCACTCCTGATGCTTAATTAAATATTAGCTTAATTGTTCAATATGACAAAAAATGTGAGTTTGTGTATTTTAATGCCCTGTTAATTAGTAACCTATTTCTTACATTTTCTTACATTACATACAAAATCTATTAAAAAGGTTCAACATCGTCCTTATAGAAAGGATCTATAAGGACATTTAAATACTGTCTGACATAGTTGTATCTAAAATCCTTTACAAAAAGATTAACTAGAAAAAAAGACGCAATCAGAATTGATATATCAGGTATTTCAATTGTATAAAGAAATTCAAGGTTAAAGAACAAATACACTAAAGGTGTAAAAACAGACAACCCCAATAAGTAGAATTTAATTTTCATATTTAGATACATTCTTGAATAAAAAAATGTAGCAAAAGCAAATAAAGCGTGTAGCCCAAGAAGGTTTATAAAAAATCCTCCAATTCTTTTTACATCATTTAAAAACCCCTCTGGGGCAATGAAAGAAGTAAAGAGCATCAGAATATGATAATTTAAAAACAATAATCCAATAAATATTAAAAATCGAATTACTTTATATTCAACATTTCTCATTTAATGAGATCTTAGGATTGGTGTGAGACAGTTTTTTAATTACTCTTAATATTAACTTGATGTAACTTGATAAATAAATCTTTAAATATAATCTTCAAATATTTTTTCAATTTTGATAATTGTTTCATCAATTTTTTTTCTTAAAGATTCTTGCACAAGTAATAGGTCTTCAATTTCCTCAATTATTTTTTCTTGTTCTTCAAATGTAATTATTGGTATTCTTATTGTCTCAAGTCGATCTTTTTGTATTGCCATAGCTCCCTTGTTATGAGTTTCAATAAATTTAACTTGCTCAGACCCTAGTAGTGATTGAAGAAAGTAATTAAGAAATTTTGGATTGTAAGCCTCTGAGTTTATTTTAATTATGGCAATATGTGCGTCGACGATATTTTTATCAGTACTTTCATAAATTGCAAACTTTCCTCGACCTTCACCGTCGACACTAAGAAGTAAATCATTTTTAATAGCACATTTTTTCTTATGCTTAATATAAAAATCTTCGTTTACAAATTTTATGTACTTTTCATCAATATCTACTAATTCAACCTTTACATCATTAACATTTCCTGTACAAATAACACTTATTCCTTCATCTGCATACTGTGGCTGAACCCCTTTTGTGTAGCTTGTAACAATATTTTTTAAGGGCATAGTAGTAAATTGATCTAGGATATCTTTTAGGTATTTTGCTCTAGGAGAATAAATAATAGAAGTCATTCTTAAATCTTTAGATTTAAAGTTATCTAAATTTGTTTTAAAAATTTTTTGATTAATATTTTTAAAATATATTTCCCTGTCAAATTTAAAATAATCTTCAATAACACTCGATACTATTTCTAAGTTAGAAACTTTTTTTGTAACCAAATCTGTTAATGTTTTTTCAAGTTTTTCAATTTTTGAAGTAATTACCTTATTATCTTTATAAAGTTTATCAATAATTGTTTTTTTGAATTTAATATCTTCTAAGTCTTCGATGTTAATAGTTGGATAATTCTTACCCCACCTTTGTATTTGTAAAAATTTATTTTTAAAGATTGTCTTAAGGGCATAATATAAAATTTTATTATTTTTATTTGCTCGGATATTGTAGAAAGCCGTTGTATAGTAGTTCTTTGACTTTGACTTATCGATATAAATGTTTTTATTTAAAATTGGTCTAGTTTTAGAAATTAAGATATCACCAATTTCAGTTGATTGAATGTCTAATTTATCTTCAACTTTTTTGTATATCTCTGTGTCAGAAAGCTTATCATCATCAAAATTTAAAACTTTTGGAATAATTACATTTCCATTGCTTAAAACATTTCCAATCTCAACGTAATTAAAGTCCATATTTCTTATATCTTTTAAAATTATTTCTTTTTCAGACTTAGTAGTTTTTATTGATTGAAATAAGTCACTAAATTTGTAAAAATTACCAAGAGATTTATCATCATATTTTTGAAAGTTAATATCAAGCCTTATAGATTTCTCTTTAGAAATTTTGGTTGTATTTATATAATTTATAAACAATTTGTTAATCCCACTGAATCTTTCTTAAGAAATTTAATATCTTTTTGCCATTTTGATCATAATTTATTTTCCCCTCCGGAGTTAAATCAAAAAGATCATTTGGTCTCATCAAGTTTTGTCTGGTAGTAATTTTGTAGCCTACATTTTCTGCTTCGGCCATGAAGATATCATAATTTATATTTTTAGACATATCATTAAAAACCCAACTTGGATTAACAAACCCAAATTCGTTTTCTAATTTTTTATCATGTTTACAAAAATTAGTTAATTCCTCTTTATATTTAACAAACAAGTCGCCAGATTTATTTACTTTTAATTCGTTTTCTTGAATAGTTCCTTCAAGAGCCTTTTCGATTATAATTTTTTCATCTTTTTCAGTGATTGAATTTATACTTTTCAAATTTTTACGATCTTTACCTAATACATAAACATCTAAAAGGTTTTGAACTCTTGTAACTAGTTTTGACCAATTCTTTGAAGAAACATTCCAATGTTCATTCCAATCATTTAGTTCACTGGCTGTCTTTTTTTGAGCAAATAGCAAACTTGTTTTTGTATCTGTATACGGTTTAAATGATATTTGAGGTAAAGAAACAATAGATTTTATTTTAAAGTACTTAAGTAAAAATAATCTTATGTAAGTTTGACTGGGAGTGTCAAATATACTTTCAGGTAGAACAACTCCTAATCTTCCATTCTCTCTTAATAGCTGATAATATCTTTCAATAAATAAACTTTCAGAAACATCTATTTCGCCAAAAATAAAAGTTTTTTTAATTATTTCTTTTGTGTTCTCATCTATTTTGATGGTGAATGGGGGGTTTGAAAGTACTACATCAAATTTTCCATTTATCTTTTTTTTGTATTCCCCTCCGTCTTCATTGAAATTTAAAAAATTATGCTTGTTTTCGTTTACATAATGATCAAAACTACTTAATCCATCTTTAATGAATATATTTGTTGATCCATCTCCGTGAAGAATCATATTTACTTTTGCAGCTGACCCTAAATCAAAATCATTTTCAATTCCATATAAATGATCTTTAGCCCACCTGTTTTCTCGATTATCAGGCAAAAACCAACTATCCAGATTATCCTGAACATCTCTTTTCGTTTGCAATTTCTCAACTTGATCTCTTTTAAGTGTATTTGTTATAAATTTCATATATTCAATTAAAAATGTGCCACTTCCAACACTCGGATCGATCATTAAAGGAAGGCGGTTTTCATTATTTACAGTGTTTATAGCTAAATCATCAAGTTGTAATCCGAATAATAAAGTATTTACTATATTTTTATGAGTAAAAAATTGTCCCTTTGACTGCTTAAATCCCTGGGATACAATACCTTCAAAAAAATCACCAAGGACGTCCTTCCCCTCGAGACTATTTTTTCCATCAACAAAAGAATATTTCTCAAGTTTTGTAATTGTGTACTTAAATCTATTTAAGTCCATTTTATTTTTATTAATCACAGAAGCGTTGTTCAGCTTGTCTTCGTCTGTGATATAAAGTCGTTCTTTTAAAGCTCTCTTATAAAGTTTGTTTATCCGCTCGAATAATTCATCATTAGATTCAAAGCTTTCATCATCCTTAGTTCTAAAAATTTGGAAATCATATTTTTCTCCATCAGTTTTTTCACTTTCATCCTGAATTTTTGCTAGCAAAAGGTTTACAAATGAATTAAATATTTCATTATCTCCAGTGCCTCCACTCCATAAATAATCATGAAGATCTCTTCTTAACGAATCAATTTCATCTGAGCTATATTGTTTAATCAAATCCTTATTTCCATTTTTAATGAAAGGTTCTTTTTCAGATTTTCCATACCTAGCTGGTAAAGTGTCAGTTGAATTAGGGTCTTCTTTCCAACTTTTAAAAGTTTTATATTTCTCATAATCAATTACTACGCACTTGTCTTTTATTTGTTTATCTTTTATCTCATATGTGTATAAAACAAGATATTTTATACTGCTCCCTTCAATTTCTTCTTGCGGAGCAATGCTATAAAGCTGGTCCTCAATTGTTCTTTCAGAATCTTTTTCAAATTCTCCTGGACTTTTTAGTTCTATGAACATAAAGACATTATCGTCATCATCTCTAACGATTACATCAATTCTTGCTTTTGATCCAGATCTTCTTCCAATTGAATAGCTTTTTTCAATTTCAAGGTTATTTAATTTATAACCAAGCTCATTTGAAAGTCTTGTTAGTAAAAAAGCTCTTACTTTTTCTTCTTCACCAGGAATATTTTCGATTTTGTTATGTTGTTTAATTTTTTCATTGTATTTTATAGATCTTTTTTCAAAATCAATATTCTTTACAGCTTTTATATTATTTGATTCAATATAAGCTTCTAATTTTTTATGAAAAATCATAAAATTATTCTACTTAATTATTAAAAAAGTTTTTCTATTAATGTTCTGTTTGACTAAAAGCGGGTCTTTTCTGTCATATGTTGTTTCTAATATTTAATTATAAGTTTTAACATAATGCCTCCTTTCGGGATGGAGCCTCAGGCAACTGAGGCTTTATCTTTTTTGTCTCACTTGTTTCCTAAAATAAAAGTGTCTTGGTTAATGTAGATAAAAGAATTCAACAAGCTATTAAAGAAATTCTCATTGAGGAAACTTGGAAACACTTAAAAACAAATAACAATTTTGACACAGTATTGTCTACTGCCTCATTAATTGACAAATACGACCCAGGACCAGATCCCTGCTATGAAGACTGTAGAGGTATGTGTTTTGGTTGTTACGATGGCTACACATTTTCTCTTGACTGGCGAGATAATTCGAACCTCAGAGAAAAAAAACCATTTAGTTTAATTTCAGATCACGAACTAGATATTTTAATTGATGCAATCAATGACAAGACTCACAAATGTGATGAGTGGTGTTCAGGTTTTATATGTTATAAATATGTGGGTGAAACATGTGATGTTATCCATTGTCACAATCTATTTTTAAAAAAAAGAAAAAATACAAAATATTGTTCTTGGTGTAGATATGAAAGCTGGCCAATATATGAAAATAATTACTTGATAAAAAATGGTGTCTTTTAGGTGTCTTTTGGGTATATATATGTAAAGATTTCTGAAAAACCTTTGTGGGCGCTACAGGATTTGAACCTGTGACTTCTTCCTTGTAAGGGAAGCGCTCTGCCGGACTGAGCTAAGCGCCCTAAATACAACTTTATAATTTTAGTAAAACATACAAATTAACAATCAGCAATTTAGGTTTCAATAAATTAATTTCTTTTAAATCCTTTAAATAGAACTTTTCCTAGTAAATATGGCAAAACTAATCCTGGATAATTCAAAATAGGCTTAATTTTTGTATACTTTACATTTTTGTCAGATGGGTATGACATTTTTACTGGCACTTCTTTTTTTAATACTTTATCGTCTAGAAATACATTTGTATAAAAATAAGGTTCAAAAGAATATCCGTATAGCCATTTTTTGTCAATTTCAAACTTTGCTCTTTTAACAAGTTCTAATTTGTATGCCCTAAAACCACAAGTTGCATCTGTTACTTTAGTTTTAAACAAAAAAGAAACTATCTTAGAAAGAATAGGAATAGAAACTACCCTGAACATAGGAGTGTTGCTATTAGATTCATAATTTAAAAATCTACTGCCTTGAACAAAGTCAAAATCTTCTTTAATAATGGGGTTAACAACATTGTTTATTTCGTCAGGGTCCATTTTATTGTTTCCTGATATTCCACAAATAATTTCATATTCATTTTCAATAGCAAATTTTATTGCTGTAATTATTGAGTAACCAACACCTAAATTCTTTTCAAGTGAAATATAATGATGTCCTGAATTTTTTATAAATTCTGAACTGCCATCAGTAGAACCACTATCAATAAAATAAAAATCACCTCTGTATTCAGATGCATTTATTCTTTCAAGCAACTTTGGTAGATGTTGAATTTCATTAAAAACTGGACAAAAAATTAATATTTTATTTTCCATCTAGAATTTTCTTTGCATCTTCAATCAACAAATTCAGATCTAGTTTATTTTTCTGAGATTTTTTTATTGCAAAATCATTGATAGAAATTGGAGTCGCGGGGTTACCAACATACTTTAAACATGGCCCTAAGGCACCCTTTGCAAATGAATTTGCACCAAGAATTGTTAGGTCTCCAATGATCGCTCCTTGATGAACTGAACTCTCAATTCCAATAAAACACTCTTCACCAATCTTTACCGTTCCTGCCAAAGTTACACTGGCAGCAATTGTTGCATTCTTTTTAACCCAGCAATCATGAGCGATGTGTGAATGGTTCATTATGTACACACCATCTTCAATAATTGTGTCTCTTGTGTATCCAGAATGGATTGTTACAAACTCTCTGATTACAACATTTTGTCCAATTAATACAGTAAAATCTTTTTTTTCATCCTCCCCTGGCATCTCTGCTTCGGTACCAATTACAACATGTGAGCTAATCTTAGATCCTTTACCTATGACAACATTTGGTCCAATAGTAACAAATGGATCAATTCTCACATCGCTATCTAATTGACATGATTTATGTATAAATATATTTTGTCCGTACTCGATAAAGTTCGTTAGTTTTTCCATTATTAGATAATTTATGTTACCTTATTATTCTTAGAAATTTTAATCATTTAGTTTTTTAAAAGACTATTTTATAATGAAGAAATGAACTTTGCGATTATTGGTATTGGATATTGGGGAAAAAACTACCTAAGAATTTTAAATTCTCTTGAAAACACAAATTTAATTGCAGTTGTAGAACCTAACCTAAAAATAAAAATTGAAAAAGGCGTAAGGCAGCTAAATGATATAGATGAATTACTTAATGAAGAGCTGTCAATCGATGCTGCAATAATTTGCACTCCAACAAATACTCACTATGAAATTGCAAAGAAATTACTAAATAATGGAATTCATGTTCTTGTTGAAAAACCACTGTCAACTAAAGTCACCGAAGCAGAAGAATTGATTCAAGTTGCAGATCAAAATAATTTGGTAATTTTAGTAGATCACACTTTTTTATATAACGATGCAATCAATTTTGCTATTGAAAAAATTCAAGATGGTGAAATTGGTTCATTGTTGCATATAAATTTTGAAAGAACAAACCTAGGTCCAATAAGGACTGATGTGAGTTGTCTTTGGGATCTAACAACACATGATATCTCAATACTTAATGCTATGACATCTTCAGCACCTACTGAGATAAAAGCTTCGAGCTTTAATACAAGTGAATCAGAAGCTTTCGACATGGTCAACGTTTCACTAAATTATGAAAGCAATTTATTTGTAACTATGTTCTCAAGCTGGTTGCATCCTGAAAAAACAAGAAAAATCAAAATCGTAGGTGATAAAAAAATGATTGTTTTTGATGATTTAAACTTCAATGAACCAATCAAAATTTATGATAAAAAATTTGATCAGATTTATGATAAAGAATCAACAGAAATTGATAGCAACTCATTCTTTTCTTTTTCAATTGGTGATGTAATAGCACCATTTATTCAGAATTCTGAGCCACTACAAAAAGTTGTAAAACATTTCATTTCTCTGATACAAAGAGATGAAGCTGTTAATTCAATAAATAATAATAAAATTTCAATAAGAACTGTCAAATTATTGGAAGACATAGAAAAGGCAATTAACAATTAAATGAAAAAAGTACCATTTAATGATTTATCAAGAATACATGAGCCTATTCACAAAAAAGTTTTTGCACAGTTTTCTAAAGTAGTTCAAGAAAATAGATTTGTTTTAAATAAAGAAATTGGTGAATTTGAATGTTTGTTTTCAGAATTTACTAAATCAAAATATACAGTGAGTTGTGCCAGTGGTACAGATGCTCTTGAATTAATCTTAAGAGCCTTAGAGATTGGTAAAAATGATGAAGTCATATTACCTACAAACACATTTATAGCTACTGCATTAGCAGTTACTCGTTGTGGAGCCACTCCAGTTTTTGTTGACAATGATGAATTTTATTTAATTGATATAAAGGAAGTTGAGAAGAAAATAACAAGAAAAACAAAAGCAATTATCGCTGTAAATTTATATGGTCAGCTTGCTAATTTGAAAGAACTCAATAAGATTGCAAAAGCTAATTCATTAAAATTAATTGAAGATTCTGCTCAGTCTCACGGTGCTTCAAATGTATCGTTTTCAAACAATTATTCTGTAGCAGCAGCATATAGCTTTTATCCCGGTAAGAATTTAGGAGCATGGGGAGATGGTGGAGCCGTAACAACCAACAATAAGAAATTGTATGAAAAAATATTAATGCTTAGAAACTGGGGAAGTGTAAAAAAATATTATCACGAAGAAAAAGGTTTTAATTCTAGACTTCAACCACTCCAGGGAGTTGTATTATCTGAAAAAGTTAAGAAATTATCTTCATGGAACAAACAAAGAAACGCCGTTGCAAAAAAATATATTGAAGCTTTAGCCGAAAACAAAGACATTGTTTTGCCAAAAATTAAAGAAGGAAATTATCATGTTTGGCATTTGTTTGTAATAAGAATTAAGAACAGGAATAAAGTACTAAATGAATTTAATTCCCATAAAGTTGAATTTGGTATCCATTATCCAGTTCCCATACATAAACAAAAAGCATATAAAGAACATAAACAGTATGGTAAGAAAATACAATTGGCTGATTCATACTCTTCTCAACTTCTTTCATTGCCTATTTTTCCAAAAATGCAAGACCAAGAAATTGAACGAGTTGTTGAAACTATAAAAAAATACAGTTAGCTTATTGCCCTTTGCATTCTTTAACATCTTCTACACAACAACCACAAATATTATAAACTTTTCCATAATCACTTCTATGAGCACCATTATTTTTTTCAATAAAACCAAAGAAACTTGAAGTTAGATAAGTATTTGTTAATCCAAAAAAAATAATTAACAAAATGGCAACAGATTTTTTATTGATACTGTTGAACGTATAAATGTACATAAAAACAATTAACGATAATAGATAGTGAGGATAGAGTGGAATATCAAATATTGTAAAAATAATTCCACTTATTACTAAACAACCTACAAAAAGAATGTCAAAGTCAGAAATGTTTTGTTTATATAAATTTTTTATAAAAATTCGCATTGAAAAAACTAATATTGCCAAAACTAGGAAATAATTAATATTTACAATTAAGTCAAATTCAGGATAGTAACTATTCAGCAAAGCGTAGTCATCTACATGTTGAACTTTTACAATAATTGACTTGCCAGACTTTAGATCTAACAAAATTCTCCAAAATGAGCTTAACCCCCAAGAACCTGATCTAGACCTAGGTCCAGTTAATGTATTATTCATGAAATATGGAACAAAAGATAATAATGAAATAATTAAACCAAATAAGCATCCATAAATTAAATTCTTGAGGTGCTGTAATTTTTTAAACAATATAGCAGTAATTAAAATACTCATGTTTGTGACAAATATTGGTATATAAGCCGCAAAAGTTATTGTTGATATAACCCCAAGATAAAAACTGTTTCTTTTATTTTTATTTCTATAAATAAAGAAATAAAAGAAAAGTACAGTAAATAGTTCATAATGAGCTGTAACTCCAGGATTTCTTCCAATAACAATCAGATAAGGATTTAAGGACAGAAAAGATAGGATTAATAAATTAGAGAGGGGATTTATTTGTTTACTTAAAATAAGAAATAAAAGAATTATCAAAATATGTGATATTAGAATCTCAAATATTAATAAATTTTTGTAAGAAGTTATTCCTGATACTCCTCCAATACATTCATAAAGATATAAGAACGGACCTGCTGGGATCCCAGCAGAACTGTCAATATAATTAAATATCTTTCCATTACGACAATTATTTAAAACTTCGAAGGCAAACTGCTGGTCGTATTTGTATTCTACGAAATCTAAGTCACCTAATTTAAAGTAGAGACTTGTTAAATTTATGCCTGCAAATGTTAACCAGTATATGTATTTTTGTAGATTAGAACTTAACTGCAACCCAAAGAGTTTCCACAATTGAGGCATTTATAGCATGAACCATTTCTAATTGTTATATGTCCACAGTCATAACAAGCTGGTGCGTCACCCATCATATCGCCCAGAACTTCTTGGACAGTTGTAACAGAGTTTGAGACAGCTTCGTCTGATTCTACAGTTTCATCAACTTCAATTTTTGTTACAAATTGGGTTTCCTGAACAATGGATGTTGTTTCATTGTTTTGAACATTACTAGGCGATTCAACTTCTTGAACAGGTTCTACTGGTTCAGTTTTTTGTATAAGTTCAACAGGCTCAACTTCTTGAACAGGTTCTACTGGTTCAGTTTTTTTTTGAGCAGGCTCAACTTCTTGAACAGGTTCTACTGGTTCAGTTACCTTATTAGGAGTCTCTTTTGGGGGAACTTGTACGAGATCTGTTCTGTTTAAATATTCAAGACCTAATGCTCTGAAAACATAGTCTACTATAGAATTACTCATTTTAATGTTTTCATGGCCTTCAACCATACCTCTAGGTTCAAAAGTTTGGAATGTAAATGTATCTACAAACTCTTCTAAAGGAACTCCGTACTGTAGGCCTTTAGAAACAGCAATTGCAAAACATCCCAATACTCCTTTAAGTGTTGCACCCTCTTTTGCGATATCAATAAAGACTTCACCCAGGGTTCCATCAGGGTATTCACCAGTTCTTAGATAGACCTTATGTCCAGCAACTCTAGCTTCTTGCGTCCAACCATCTCTTCTCTCAGGAAGTAGGAATCTTGGTCTATTTACACCTGCATAAGCTTTTGTTGGGCTTGTTCCCGGTGCATAATTTCCTTGCACAAGCATTGCTTCTTCTTCAAGAATTTTATTTACTTCAGGATCACTCTCATCAGAGTCACCTTCATCTGATGAAGCAGAAAGTGGTTGAGATGCTTTTGATCCGTCACGATAAATAGCAATTGCTTTAACTCCAATCTTTGCTGATTCAAAGTAACAGTCTTCAATATCTTGTACAGTTGCTTCGTTAGGCATGTTCACTGTTTTGGAGATAGCGCCAGATATAAATGGTTGCGCGGCAGCCATCATTCTTACATGTCCCATATAGTGAATAAATCTTTCGCCATCTTTTCCACACTTGTTAGCACAATCGAAAACATCTAAATGTTCTTCTTTCAAATATGGTGCGCCTTCAATTTTTTGTGTTCCACAGATTTCAAGATTGGCTTGAGCTATTTCATTTCTTGAGAAACCAAGTCTCTCAAGTAGATTAAAGTCAAAAGAAGTATATTCTTCTTCATCTATACCAAGACCTTTCAATGTCTCTTCACCAAGAACAAAAACATTAAACGCATGTTGGATTTCGAATGCTCCTGGAAGAGCTCCTTCAATTTTTGTGATATCTTCTTTACTAAGACCTTTCTCCATTAATGATTTCTTATTAATGTAAGGTGAGTTCTCAAGTGACATTGATCCAATAACATATTGAATAATTTCTTGTACTTGATTATCTTCATACCCTAGAGCTTGAAGTGCAGGGCCAATTGATTGGTTTGCAATCTTCATATAACCACCACCTGCAAGTTTCTTGAATTTCATTAGTGCAAAGTCTGGTTCTACGCCAGTTGTATCACAGTCCATTAATAGGCCAATAGTTCCAGTTGGAGCCAGTACTGTTGCTTGGGCATTTCTATAACCATTCTTTGTTCCAAGCTCTACAGCTTCATCCCATGAAAGTTGAGCTGCTTTTAATAGGTCATCAGGACAA
>LUMT01000107.1_pt1 | contig 48598 bp, 73 predicted proteins | sample 729741 | NCBI WGS metagenome assembly LUMT01 (sample SAMN03860299, study PRJNA289734) | marine metagenome | biome: seawater column; feature: ocean; material: water; isolation source: Red Sea water column Station 192 - depth 50m | place: Saudi Arabia: Red Sea | collected 2011-10-15 | depth 50 m
AGTTGTATCTCAGGAACACCCGACTCTCTCTTTATCTGTTGGATTATGTCTTTTTCTCTTTTGACAAGTTGAGTCTTCAACGTCTCTGCTCTTTCCAAATCAACACGAACACCTTTTTGTTTCATTGCAAGAATGACAGGAAGCACTCGCATTTCTAAATCAAACACGTTCCAGAGGTTTTGTTCTTCTAATAAAATCTTGAAGTGATTCCATAATTTAAGCGTGAGGGCTGCGTCCTGTGTTGCATAAGTACCCACATAAGCCGATGGTAGCCTCCACATTTCAGCCTTAGGATCCAATCCCCACTCCTCCGCAGCAGCATTTAACTCTGCCTCAGTCTTGCCTTCATTTATGTATTCACGACCCAAAGCATTCAAAGAATACCAATACTGATTCTCGTCAATTAAAGGAGCAACTATCATTGTGTCGATAATACGACCGTTTATAGTCACACCTTCTTTAGTAAGCCACCCAACATCGTAGGTTGAGTTGTGAAATATCTTGTCACTGTTTGTAGCGCAAATCTTTTTAGTAAACTCTAGGACTTTCTTTTTAGAAAAGTTAAATCCTTGCTCATGTGCAAACGGAAAGTAGTCTTCGTATCCGTCTATTGCAAAAGATATACCGACAACCTCGCCATCGCCTCTTATATATCCAGGACCCAACTCTTTCAAGTTAGGATCTTTTGTCTCAAGGTCGATCGCAATCTCTGTTGCCTGACATAATCTTTCTGTTGGGAAACTATCGGGTGGTATCCACTCCGTTGGTGGTTTGTAAACAAAACTCATATAACGTACCTGTAGTAATCATCTTGGGCTTGTATCAAATATAAATTATCTATGGTGCGTGTAACCGCAACATAAAACTGTCTGTGTAGCCCATCGGGTTGTAACATAGAAGTTCGCTTCTGTGATTTAGACAAATCTAAATACACAGCAACGTTCTTCGCTTCCCCACCTTTTGCCTGATGAATAGTTGAAATGACAATACGTGGTTCTTCGTAAAGGTCTTCTTCGTTCTTTAACGCTTTCTCGATAAAACTTCTTCTTTCTACGTCAATCGTTTTATCAAACGCTGCCTGCCAATCTTGACCGAGGCATTCAGGTTTGAGTCCATAGTTATCTATAATCTGCTGCAGTGATAACGACTGCCCTGGATTTGGAGCTTGAGAAACTTGTGTAATGAAACCTCTCTTTACTCCTGTCTTACCTAAGTAAGAATATAAATCGTCTAGCTCTGCTAATGTAATGTCTTCTTTATTGTTGAGCCTTTCCCAAATCTGTATAGCCATAACCATCTTTCTAGGTATGTAACGAAAGTTGTTATGTGCAAATGGATAGCCGTTATCAATCAAATACTTTCTAACATTGTAGCCTTTGGATGCGTCAGTCAGCATGTAATCACAAGAAGCCAATACCAACCAATCTCCTTCTGATAAAGGCAAAAGTTCTACGGAACTAACTTTGTTGACTGTGCCAGGTTCTTTTCTTGGCTTGTAGCTTTTAGGTTCTCTCGACATGATACGTTTTGATATACGCTCAGCTATTGGATGCACCTTTGCAGGTATGCGAAAGGACTGATCCAAAACTATACTTTCTCCTGTGTAATTTACAAAACGTTGAGGTCTAGCTCCATTCCATTCGTAGATTGCTTGGTCATCGTCTCCAGCTATGTACGTCTTCTTTGCGTTCATGGCCAACTTATCTACAAGTCTCCAGTTAAGTTCTGCTAAGTCTTGAGCTTCATCAACAATCAACAAGTCCAGTTCAGGTGCTTCACCGTCATCTATAAATTTGTTTATCATGTCAGCAAACGAATAGACTATAGGCACTCTAGATAATCTAAATGCTTCCCACGCGTCTGCCATAGGCTCTAACATGTGAGCCACAACACCTCTGCGTTGTTCTTTCTCCAAAGACAAACGTTCTTCTTTTAATGTACGACAGTTTGCTTTTGCACGTTCTATGATGTCGAAGTAGGGATCTTGGACAACGGACCTAAGGCCTCTCGTGTTACTGCCATACTTTTTTGTTAAGTTAAACTCATAGTCTTCTAAAAACTCAAACACGTCTCTGCCACTCATTACCTGAGATATACCCATAACCCTTTTACAAAAAGCATGGCTCGTGCAGAAGTAAGGCATTTCATCAAAGCCTAACCCAAAACGTATATGCGCTCTGTTCTTACCTTCCTCAGCTGCTTTTACAGAAAAAGATATAAAGGCTATCTTTTCAGGTGGCACACCTTCATCAAGACTCTGCTCTATAATATTCATAAGAGTTGTGGTCTTACCTGTACCAGGAGGACCAAAGTATTTAGTTACTCTTCCCATGGTAACGGCTCCTTTTGTGTCTTGAACTCACCATAGTCAACAGAGTCTTCATCTATCTCACGTATATCTAGTATCCAAATCTTTTTGTTACCAACGGTTCTGTCTATGTACTTAGCAATGTTTGTGGCTCCCATGTTCTTGAGCTCAGTAAACACTTCTGCTTCTTTAATGTGACGCATCTTTTTAAACTCTTGTATAAAAATTACTGCGTCTCTACCCGTAAACCACCACTGCTTTGTATTCTCTTCTTCGTATCTAAAGACACCATTTGATGCGATAGATAATCTTGAGGAAGACTCTGATAATCTACAAAACTCATACACAGCTTCTCTAAGTAAACCTTGCTTAGTCATATCGGCTGGGACTTCTACTTCTTGCACGTCCTGTAATAATGTATTTAGTTTGGCTACCCAATCAGATTTCTTTACATCAGGCGGACATATATTAAGAACCTCCATACATCTTTGTTGGTACATAGAAAAGTTGTGCAGTTGTTTTGTGTCTAACACAATTGTTCTGCCGTCCACGTCTAAATGCCAAAGAGGGGGATCGGTAAGATACTTACGTAGTCCACCAAAGTTAGGATCACGTTCAGAAGCATCTATGCCGTATCGTCTTGTTACACAAATACCGCTCTGACAGAAATCTACCAACGGCTGTTTACTGCATTGGTATCTGTACTCTGATTTTTCTAAACTTTGTATAATTGTGTTTAACTCGCTATGCGATAAAGGTTTGGTACAAACTGTTTTGTTTATCTCTTGAAGTTTGTCTTTCCACTCTTCTCCCTCAGGATGCACCTTGCGTAGAAACACACCGTAGTTCAACAAAGCATTGTTACGCATGCCCTCAGGTATGCCGTTTAGTTTCATGTGTACTAAACAAGGCGGAGCCTCGTCCCACATACTGCCTTGCTTTGTTATTTGTTTTCTTCTGCTTTTCTTTACAGGCACTAACTTGTCTAACTGCTTTTCTGTAATAGAAACTTTGTCTACAAGTTCAAAAAATTCCTCTATGTTCGCAGCTTCACCGTCAGGTCTAAGTGCGTATCTTGTTGTATCTTCTCCAGCAAAGTAGGGCATGTTTAACCAGTTGCCCGTCTGTCTCTCCTTCGGTTGTTGTTTTGACCACTCGTATTGCTTTGGAAAGATTTCGTCTCCTGTCCTTCCCATAGCTGCTGCTATCTCCTCTAATTTAGATTGGAACTTAAACGCTGATATAGGTTCCTTAGTAAATAAAAACAAATGCACCCCACCCGATTTAGTCATACATGGTAGTAGTGGTAACTCCATTTCATCAATCTTGTTAAGTAGGTGTTTTGTATCTATGGGGTATTCGTCAACGTCTATACAACCCCACTTGCAAGTCTCGTCATCAGTCAATGGCACAACGCCTATTGAGATTTCTCCTTTTAAATGTTTCTCCCAAAGTTCTAGTGTAAGTGGCTCAAGTAAAGTTCTGCCTTTGCCATCTTTCTTTACACCTTTTGCTGTGTTCTTTTGTCCCGTTATTTCATAAATACCGTGAGCTCTCTCCAAACCTGAGAATACTTGCTTGAATTGGTTGGCAATTTCTTCCATACACTTCTAGAAAGAAGGCCCCAGCATAAATAGGGATTGCTGGGGCCTAATGAAGTTAGTCTTCCCAATCCTTGTTGGACTCGGACTTATCTTCTAGTGTTGAGGTTTGCTGACCAGGCAACTGATCCATCCCCCCATCGGAACAAAACTTAGAGAACTCCTCTGCCTCTTTAAAGAGGTCGATTTCTTTCTCTTCCAATACCCGTTCCTGCGTAATACTATAACTATACCACGACCCACGATCATTGGATTCCACTTGCGTTTTTAGTTTGTACCAATGCGAGTATGCTGGTGGAGTATAAGCTCCCTTCGCACCTTGCAGTTTGGTTCCCTGTATCAGGGTATTCCAACCACGCGAGTGTTTAAGTTGTGATCCAGTCATATTGATAACACATCTTTGAGGTGTATCATCAATAAGCGCGTAGCCATAATGATTGGCAGTAGTAGTCAACTGAGTCTCCCCACTTGGCGTTACTAACCTACCCTGACTATCGCGTTGGCATCGATTTAACAGGTCCGAGTCTGCAGGATGCACAGTAACAAGACCGCCACCTTTCTCACGCAAACGCCATTCAACAAGAGTCTTGTTGTAATAGACAGGTAAGAAAGACAACCCTTCGTCTCCACTTATACAAGTGGTGTTGCCTGAATAGAAGATGTCTCCTTCTTCTGCGTCTGCAACATAATCTGCGCTGGCTTTTTGTCTTTGCGGAGACATTGCTTGCACTATGCTGATACGCGGAGTCTTGAGGTCTTCCGCACCTACATCGCCGAAACCTTTTTCTTCGATGTTTTCAAATAGGGACGTTAAGGATGTCCCCTCTCCATTTTTCTTCGTTGCCATTTATTTTCTCCTTATTTCTTCGTTCAACGATTTATTTTTGTGCGCTTGCCTTGATACACAGAAAACTTTTTCTGCACGTCTTGGTCAAACGTTTTGTTTCCTGATTCTATTTGTTCTTTAACAAATGCTTTCAGGGTGCTTGGGTGCACTGCTTCTTTTTCCTCAGGTATGAACCCTTGTTTAGTAAGCGATGCAACCAATTCTTTTGCGAGATCATCTTCACCTTGACCGAACGAAAGCGTCATTGTGTTTTTTATGATGTCTCCATGTCCATTATCTCTAAGCCAGTTGTGAGCAGCTTCTAAATTTGCAGCTGATATTCTGGCACTGTAAAAAGGTTCAGCTGAAATACGTGAACCGTCATTGAGTTTGATACCCGTTACTCCCAGCTGAGCAAGTTTGTCAGGTATGGTTTGCTCTGAAAGCTCTCTTTGTTGTTCTTTCAGGCGTTTAAGTTTTTCTTCTGTGTTACCAACCTCTGCTTCTACTCGTAAAAGTTTTTGACAAAGTTGGCTGAGATCTAAAATAGTAGATTCTTCTATATCCTCTACCGCTTTTTTTGTGCTGTCCTCGAAGAGGTCCGTGATGTTTTTCATATTTTTTCCTTATTTATTCGTTATCAACTCAAAGTTGCAAGTGCATAATATCATCTATATAATATATTGCAACACTTAAAGATGTGTTTAAATATATAACGAAGAATAAAGGACGTGACTTATGGAATTAGATAACTACGAATTTAAAAGTGAACCCTACCAGCATCAACTAGAAACTCTCCAACAGAGTTACCATCGTAACCTATTTGCATTGTTTTTGGAAATGGGACTTGGCAAGTCAAAAATACTTCTTGATAACGCAGGTATGTTATTCGAGCAAGGTAAAATATCAGGGCTGTTGATTGTGTCGCCTAAAGGCAACTTACGTAACTGGGACATCAATGAAATAAATAAACATTTGCCTGACCGCATAGAACGTAACGTATTAGTGTGGCAACCTAACCACACTAAAAAATGGCTACATGATTTCAAACAAATGGTTAACGAACCAAGTGACGGACAATTAAATATATTTTTAGTGAACGTAGAAGCCTTTGCTACAGTTAAGGCATGTAAGTTTGTAGAGGAGTTTATGGTCACGCATGATGTCATGATGGCTGTAGATGAATCGACTACAATCAAAAACCCAAAAGCAAAACGCACACAACATCTTATTAAGTTAGCACCACTAGCAGACTATAGAAGAATACTTACAGGCTTTCCAATAACTAAAGCCCCACTTGATCTGTACTCACAATGTTATTTCTTATCTCCTAACCTATTAGGGTTTAGTAGTTTCTATGCTTTTCAAGCTAGATACGCAATAACACAACGCAGACAAATGGGACAACACGCTTTTCAGCAAGTAGTTGGATTCCAAAAACTAGAGGAGCTACAACAATCGATCAAGGACTTTTCTATACGTAAAATAAAAGACGAGTGTTTAGACCTGCCCGAAAAGGTTTACGTTAGACGACACGTAGAATTAACTGACGAACAGAACAAAGCGTACAGCACAATGAAACGCGAAGCTCTTATGATATTAGAGGACGAACTATTCTCTACTATGAACGTATTGACTCAGCTAATGCGACTGCAACAAGTTGTAGCAGGTAGTCTACGTAACGAAGAAGGAGAAACAATCATTCTTAAAAACAACAGAGTGCAGACTGTGTTGGATTTATTAGAAGAAACATCTGGCAAAGTTGTAATTTTTGCAGTCTTTCAAACAGACATACAAGAACTAGAACGAGCTATCACGGAAAAATTTGGTCAAGGCTCTGTTGCATCTTACTATGGCCATACACGACAGGACGAACGACAAAAGATTATTGAAAAGTTTCAGGATCCTGACAGTGAGCTACGATACTTTGTGTCAAACCCACAGACGGGTGGCAGGGGCATCACACTTACAGAAGCCAGCACAATGATATTTTATTCTAACTCCTACGACCTAGAACTTAGAGTACAAGCCGAGGACCGCATACACAGAATCGGACAAGAGCATAGCTGTACATATATTGATTTAGTTTCTCCTGGCACAGTAGACGAGCAAATACTTAGAAATCTTTTAAACAAGGTTAAAATAAGTAACGAAGTATTAGGAGAAGTTCGCAGTTGGTTCCAATAAATGTATAATAAATATACATATTTAGGAGAAGCAAATGGCGCGACAGGTTCCGTTATTATTTTTATTAGTTTTATTGCCGTTTTATGCAGTTGCCGACCAAACTGGTGATTGTGACGCAGGCACACAATACTGTGAGCAAAATAGTTTAGACACAACGAACACGACAACCACAACTAATACAAATACAAACACCAATACAAATACAAATACGAATACAAATACGAATACAAACACTAACACTTCGACAAATACAAATACGAATACCAACACAAACACCAATACGTCGAACAACACTAACGTAAACACAACTACCGCTACGTCAACAGCGACAACAAATAACAGTAATACAAACGTTAATACATCGACTTCTACGGTTAATTCAACAGTTAATCAAAACGTAAACAATACGACTGTTTCGGAAAATACAAACACAAACAATAATACGAATACGAATTACAATGAATCAACGTCTGAGTCGAACGTAACAACGGACAACACTAATACTAATAACAACAATACTGTTTCTGATAATACTAATAGGAACATAAACGAGTCTAATAGTACGCAGACTATAAATCAGAATGTAGACACTAAAGCTCCACCTGCTTCGGCTATAGCTCCATCCATCATGTCTTACTCTCAAGACTTATGTACCACAGGAGTATCAGGAGCTTTTCAAGGACAAGTTTTTGGTTTATCAGGAGGCAAGGCAGTTAGGGATGAAAACTGTGAGAGGTTAAAGTTATCTAAATACTTATATGATACTGGTATGAAAGTAGCGTCTGTTGCTATTCTTTGCCAAGATGAACGTGTTTTTAAATCTATGGAAATGGCAGGTACGCCGTGTCCTTACAAAGGAAAAGTAGGAAAAGAAGCTACTAGAGCGTGGGCACAAAATAAAGAAGATAGGCCTGATTATGAAGAAATAAAAACAAAATACATAAGTAAATGTAAACAAACACGTAACGCAGCAGGGAAAAAGAAATCAGGAAGAAGTTGTGCTAAAGAATTTAAAAACAGCTGATCCTAATATTTGGAACTTTATAAGTAGTTTAATTTTATCGGGAATTTTTGCACTAGGTGTTGAGAGCCTACAAGCAACGTATACTTACGAGGCTAATCAACCACTATACGACCTACACCGTAACGCTAATGATTTCCAAGGAGAGTTGGCGTATGAAGTTGTAGATGATGGTATTTCTCCTGCGATTGACCTTTCTTTTAACTTTACTTTTTATGGCTCGACTTTCTCACAGGCAAGAATGGCAACAAACGGCTGTTTACATTTTGGTAACAGTGGCGACTATTGCAGTGATTACACCCCAGATCCTATTAATGGACAACACACTTACACTTTATATCCTTTCTGGACTGATTTAATTAGAGACAATAACGCTCGTATGAAATCTTGGGGGGATTCTAGCAAGATGATATTTGGTTGGTATGAAATGCGTGAATACAATCGTGCGTCTGATAATAGTTTTGAGATTATATTATGGAACAACAACTCTTTTGACTTTCGTTATCGAGAGCTAAACATTATCAACCATGATGTTTTGATTGGTGAGGTAGGATCTAATAAAGATAATTCATATACTTATCTATACCATGACGAGTGCAACACAGGGACTACTAACTCCAGCTCATGCGTAAATCAAAATTGGAATGCCACCTCATTCAACACGTTATTGGAAAACGGTGGTAGTTTATATGGATCAGGTAGTGGCAACGGTGTTGATTGTAGTGATCCTTTAAACGATTCTAGCTGTCCAGGCTATGCAGCAGCTTATTTGACACAGCAATGTGATTTAGATTCTTTGTATGATGTAGCCTGCCCTTTGTACTGGGAGGCTTATGACGACCAACAATGCGATGAGGACCCACAGTACGCTCCATTTTGTCCAGGCTATCAGCAGGAACAATCAATAGCTTATTACGTTGAACAAGAGTTTGATTATGGTTACGAAGAAGATTTTAGTTATGAAGAAGTACAAGAAGAAATTATTATCTTTGATTACGAAGAAATATTTGTAGAGCCCATATTACAAGGAATTTATGTAGAAGATATTGAAGAGCTAATAGACCTAGACATAATCGAGGAGCCTATCGCTACGTTCCAAGAACCTGTTGTGTTGGTCAGCTACACTGATTTTATTGCTGAGGAAGTTATTGTTAATCCAGTAGAGGAACTTATACAGCTATTTGAATTTGAAACAATTATCAGAGAGGAGCTAGAACAAGAAACACAAGTAGATACTGTTGAAGTTGTAGAACTAATAGAAGAAGAAGTAGAAGAAATAATAGAAGTTGCAGAAAACGATGAAGAAGTTATAGAAGAACTTGAGGAAGAAACAGAAGAACTTCTTGCCGAGGAAACATCTGCTAGCGGTGGGATAACTTCTACTATGTTAAGTGTAGTTAACAGCACTATAAGGACAGCCTCTGCTAGTTCTAATTCTAGTAATAACGTAAACAATACAAACAACAACACAACTTCATCTACATCAGGTATCAGCACCAGTAACTCACCAAGTATGTCGGACCAAATAACATCAGCTAACGCACAAAACAACATGGTTTTATCTTTAAATACAAACGAAGGTGGTGGTCAAACACAAAGCGTAACTACAATTATCACACCACTAGCCACACTAGATTCCAGTCCACAGGTAGTTATGGCGGAAGTACAAGTACAAAATATGCAAGGTGAAATTAGCACAGCAGTATCAGGTGCAATGACACAAAGCGAAGCAGACCAAATAGCCGATCAAATTATTGCTAATAACATCAAGGAACAGCAGGAAGAGCTGCAGGAAGAAGCACAAGAAACAGGACAATATGCCGATCAATCAACGTTGGTGGCTTACTTAGGCTATGTACCAGCTTTTGAAGTATACAAAGGTTATGAAATACCTAAACAAAATGAATGGTATACTTCTAGAGATATTTATACTGATGCAGTTATTAACGACAATACGCAAGCTTTTAACGGGCTTTTTACGGAAAGTTATAATACATTAAGTGAAATGATACAATTACAACCAAATTTATAGGAGTTTTTATGGGATGGTTTGAAAGCACAACTACACAACTAATAGCTTTAGTTTCAATCGTAGCAACTTTAGCTGGTTTTGGTTATACAGGAGCTACATATGTGAATAGGTTAGAAAATCTTGAAGCAGAAATAGGTGGCATTGGAGATACAGAGGACGCTCAAAAAATAATTGAAGAAAGGTTTGCTGCTATAGAAACGTCAGTTGACTATATTAATAAATCAATAGACAGCATGGTTATACCAGATAACAGCGACTTGAAAGCCAGTATTGCTACTTTAACGCTTAGTGTTGAACGTATACAGATAGACATAGAAAAACTAGAAAACAAAAATAAAAATCCATTAACGGAATAATGTAAACTAAGTTAATGGCAATTTTCGGTAAAGACATTACAGCAGCAGACTTAGCTGCGGGCAACTTACAAGGCTCTGAAAAAGAAAAGTCAGAGTTTAGTAAAGCTTTGCGATTTGGCTTAGACCAGCCAACAGAGAATGTTGCAACAACATTACGAGCACTAGGGTTTGATACACAAGCAGATGCTTTAAGTGACTTAATAGATGCCCCTAAAGACTATGACTCAAAAGCAGCTCAGTTTATAGGAGAGGAGGGAATGTACGATTTTAGTGCTTTACCTTTAGCTGTAGTAGAACAAGCGGGGCAACTAGGCGGATCTTTATTATCCAGAGGTATTGGTGCAGGAGCAGGACTAACAGTTGGTGGTCTTCCTGGAGCATTTATCGGTGGTTTACTTGGGCCAGGGTTATTCGAGGCTGTGCAAATAGCAGGGCCAGTGGCATTAGAAAGAGCTAGGAATAACGGTAGGACAGAACCAGATACTTCTGATTGGGCAGCTGCTTTAGGCACAGCAACTTTTTCTGGGGTTTTAAATGCTATCGGTGCTAAAAACATTGGTAGGTTAAACACTACATTAGTTGGTTCAGGAGTGCGAGAAGGAAGCACAGAGTTCTTACAAGGACTTACCGAACAGTTTGGTAGCACAGCTGGGACAGACAAGGGATTAGAGTTAGATTTAAGACAAGCAGGTGGTGAAGGATTGATAGGTGGTGCTACAGGATTGGGAGCACAAGTTCCTTCTTCTACATTAGGCACAGCTCAGTCACTAGAAGACCTTAGACAGGACATAATAGGCGACAGCATAACAAATGCAATGTTTGACCAAACTACACCCGATCAGGCTGTGGAAGAAATGGGAGAGCAATTAATGTTAACGGACCAAAGACCTACTACAGCTCCTATGGCTGTAAGAGGCATGCAAGACACAACTGACCCTGATAGATTGCAAAGAAGAGAACAAATTCAAGAGGTTAGAGCGGGGATTGAAAGATTTGAACAAGAAGTTCCGCAAGCAGATCAAGAAAATATACAGGAACAACTAAATGATGAAGAAATACAAAGAGCTTTTGTAGAAGCACAAGGGCCTTACATAAGAAACCATATAGCTAGATATTACGGAGCAGCAGGAGAAGGTGTGCAACTAGATGTTATTAACGATGTGCAAGAGTATATACAAACAAACTATCCGTTGTTTGATCCAAGAATTCCTGAAAACACAGAAAGCACAATCGCCGATAGAATCGCTGGTCAAATAGACGCGCAGTTTGAAATACGGCAACAAATAGTTCCTAATCCAGGACAAGCTGTGGAAGAAGGAGACAAACGTTTTGAAGCTCCTTTAAATACAGAATTTGATATTTATTCAGAAGTAGTTCCACAGACAGCTATGGGGCCTCCTGCAAGAATTCCTAAAGTTTTAGAGGGGCCTAGAGCAGGAATAACTTCTTTAGAGACTCAAATAGATCCTGTGTTTATGACAAAACGTGTATCAAGCAATAGAGTGGACAACTTGCCTAATACTCCTATGAAACCTGAATTTGTTATGCAACAGTTAGGTATAAAGAAAGTTAATAATCAATTTGTTTATGAGCCTACAAAAGCTCAGATTGGACCAGAAGCTAACGAGTTAATAAACATGGAAATTGCTTCTTTCTTAGACTATAAAAAGAGAGTAGACGAAACAGTAACAAAAAATGAAATAAAAGGTGTTTTTAATGACACTCTTTCTAGATTTAAATCTGTGCTAACGGAAGGAGCAAACACACATTATAAAAACAATTACGAGGATACAGAGGATTTAAAAACTCTCTTTCCTGAAATGAATCCTGTAGACGATTCTGTAGAACTTTGGACAGAATACGTTCCAAGATTACCTGAGGGAGAAAATAAATATGATAGTCCTTTCTTTAACCGAGACCCTGACACAGCTCACAATCCTCGATCACGCGGTAGTGATGGAGGAAACCTTTTTTGGTGGCGGGGTAAATATGTAGAGGATCCTAACGGTAAATTGGGAGAAGGACTTTTAGTTCACGAGTTTCAATCTAATTTACACGCTCACCCACAAAGCACAAATCCAAGATACGAGGACGTAACATATCTGTCTCAACTATCTACTGATACCGATCAGGATATTCAAGAAACTAAAGAAAAAATACAAGAAGCAAACACCGCTACGATTGCTTTTCAAAATCAATTAGCAAATACAACTATAAGAGGCGATAGAGAGTACCCAAGTTACAGTGCTGAAATTAACGCACAGGCCGTAGGTTCTATGTTAGGTTTAAACGATTACTCTTCTACAAATATTTCTGATTTATTTTTTCACATGGTAGATGTTTCGCCTAAATTTGATGAGCTTTACAAGGATTATGAAAGTAAACGTGATGCAGCCCAAATCGAAACTTATAAAAATTTATTATTAGTTCGACAACCTTTTGGAATAGCGGGAGTAGAAATAACTCCAGAGGATGTTGAATTTACAGATAGATTTGGATATTTATCTCTTCCTAATGCTAGAATGCAGTTGTATAGAAATCTAGCTGATAAAGGATTTGACGTACAAGAAGAGTCTTTAAGCAATCCCGAACTTGCATATAGTATGGAAAGAGTGAAGCAGCTTGAACTTGATTTGTACAGTAGAGAACAAGAACAGGATAAAAAGTTTCGCGAACAAACTGTTAAAGATAATTTACCTACAATAGCAGAACAATTCCCAGCAGTTTACGACATGCAAAGAGCAGCGCGTAACTATCCTAGCGAACAAGAAATAGAAAGGTATGAAAACTTCCAAAGAACACAGTACAACACACAGGCTTTCCCTGACTACCCTTTTAAAAAGAACTACCCTCAAATGGATTTAAGAACAGCAATCGCTCATGCCATTGATACAGGTCTTGACCACATCATAATCCCCGAAAAAGGTTATACACCCGATGAAGCAGGAGTAAAAGGAACGTACAACAGAGTTAAAAAAGAAGCTGAAAAAATTGCTAAACAAATAGCTTCAAAAGGCGGACCAAGTGCAAAAGAATTATTTACAGTTATCCCTGGTAGCCAAGACCTTAACAGAGGTCCATATTATCAATTAGACTTACGTTCACTACGAAGTCAAATAGAAGCAAAAGTATTTGAAGGTTTTAAAGGTTACAAAGAAGGTGGTTTAGTTATGAACTACGGTGATTATGGAAGGAGTTATAAATAAATGTATGAATACGCTTGCACAGTTGAAAGGGTGGTCGATGGAGATACTATCGACGTTACTTTGGATCTCGGCTTTGACATTCTTCATAAGTGTCGCGTTCGTTTATACGGCATTGATACTCCCGAATCACGTACTCGCGACAAAGATGAGAAAGTTAGAGGAAAAATGGCTGGGGCTTTCTTAAAGGAAGCGATTGAGGACGGGGAGAAAGTAGTCATACAAACAAAGCTCAAGGACTCCAAAGGCAAATACGGCAGGGTTTTGGGTGATGTAGTTGTCGATGACGTAAACATCAATCAGCTCATGGTTAAATGCCACCTGGCGGTCGCCTATCACGGCCAGTCAAAAGATGACGTAGAAGCCGAGCATTTGCGCAACAGGGACACTCTAATTGAGAAAGGTTTGTTCGAACCAGTATAAATCCCTATACATATCCCATACTATAAAGTAAAATACATCTGCGCTGTGAGATTTTTAGCCCAGCTGGATGGGGGGCAGCGTAAGGTTATTAGAATACCTTGAAATCCAGAGAGTGCCAGCAGACGGTGTGCTCCATAAAGATAACATCTGCAGGGGGAGCTGTTCGAGCCAAACCGTTTTACTTTTGAGATAATGAGTAAAGCTTCCAGCCCAGTGATCCCCCACCTATTTATTATGAAAAAAGAAAAACATTCAATACTAGAAGCACTAAAGAATAGTGTTTACGACGATTTGCCACCGCAGATAAAAGACTTCTTTGACAACATGACTCCACAAGATTATGTGCAGATGTTAGATGCGTTAAGGGATTACGGTGTGTTCAGCCCTGAAATTTTTGATCTGCTCAAGACTGTTATCTTGGAGCAAGACGGACAAATGACGCAAGAACAGTACCGAGAGTTTGTAGAGTTGTGGTACGAACCTTCTCAACTACAGAACTTCGGCAAAAAATTTACTTTGCACTAACCCCTACATTTCTTTATTATTAGCCTATTATGATAGGCGATGGCGGCGGAATGGTAGATAGAATAGACGTATCTGGAATACGACCAGGTATGTCTAGTAGATTTGGTCCTGGCGGTATGAGCATCCTAACGGGCCCTTTTACTGGTGGCATAGGAGCTTATGCTTCACCGTTTGGAATAGGAGACTTCACACCCAGCATACCTACGCCCGTTATGCCTCAGTTCCAACCAGAAAAAACCTTTGGACAGAAGGCTGGTGAAAGTATCAAAAATTTTTTAAAGCGTCTGGCTAGAGTACATCCAGCCACGCGTAATGTAATGTTTGTCCGTGACTTTATAAAAGGTCTGCAAAACTCAGAAAACCCACAGGACTTTGTTAAAGGCGTATTAGGCAATTTAGCTATGCAAAAGGTAGGGAGTAATTTAGGCGTTTCTCCTATGGGTCGTGCTGGCATAAGAACATTACGAAATGTCAGTCAAGGCAGGATTACACCAGGACAAGGATTAGGTAGTCTTGCAACCTCTGCTGCTTTCCAAAAGGCAGGACCGTCATTGTTTAGATCAGCCTACGACAAAGGCGGAATGAACGCTGTGTACGGTGTTGCTACGCTATTAGGTATGGCACAAAATGCTGCTCAGCGAAAAATTTTCCAGCCAAGGCCAGGTGGCGATGGGTAAAGGATCCAAGCCTAGACCTCTATCAATCTCTCCTGAGAAGTTCAGCGAGAATTGGGATAAGATTTTTAAGAATGCGCAGAAAAAGCATTTAGGCGGTAGCCTGTCGGGTAAGGATCCTGTATAACCAAGCCTTTTTTGTGGACGAGGGACCAAGGACTTACTTTTTAATAAGATAAAGCGTAAAACATTCCTGCCAAGCTTAAAAATATCATAAACAAAGACGCTCTTACAATTATCTTATCTAGTTGTATGAAATCTTTTTCAAACTCTGCATTAGTATATTCATAAATGTACTTGTCTCTTGGAAAAGGTCTTTTCTTTGGCATAGGTTCGAATATTACGTAGTCTATTGTGACTAACTGTTCTTTCTCTATTTGTTTTATTCTGTCTTTATTCATGGGATTAATTATATAGAATTACGGACGGTCGACCAAGGACTACGGACTTTCTAACCTGAACCTCACTTTAGAAGTTAGATGCAAGTTATTGATTTTGTTACTAATAAAAATCTTCTAACTTTGGTAAGGTTAGATTGTAAGCTATTGATTTTATTAACAATGTTTTTATTCCTATATAACAAAACCTAACCTAACCTGAAATATTTCAAAAAGATTTTACAAGTACGTCAAAAATACAGAATTTTTATTTTCTGGGTTAGAAGTGATGAAAATATAACCTTTATAAGGGTTTCCGTCTAACCTGACAGAAGTTAGCTCAGGTTAGAAAGTGCCAAGAATGTTGAAAGAATGCGGGTTTAGAGCTAACCTGACAGAAGTTATGTATTATCTGTCCCATATATTATAGGTATTGTTACTTTTAATTACCTTGGTATATACTTTGCGAATGCCAAAAGGAACATCAGGAAACATATCAGGTAAGAACGACAAACACTTAACGCCTAAGCAAATGCTTTTTGCTAAGGAGTATGTGTACAACGATGGATCTAAAACACAAACAGAGTGTGCACTAGCTGCTGGCTATGGAGAGTCTGGAGCTGCCGTTAGAGCTTCGGAACTTTTAAATCCTCAGAAGTACCCGCTTGTTGTTCGATATATACAAGGTCTCCAGGCTGAGCTGGATAAGAAATACGAGGTCACTTTTAGTCGCCACGTCAGAGAGTTAGCTAAGATCAGAGATCAGGCCATAGACAAAGGCAATCTTACTGCAGCCGTATCTGCTGAGGTGCAACGAGGTAGAGCGGCAGGTCTATATGTAGAACGTAAAGAAGTTAGAACAGGTACGTTAGATTCTTTGAGTGAAGTAGAGATAAAAGAACGAATAGAGAAACTACTCGGAGACTATAAGCCTTTGCTTGAGGCAGAAGATGCCGTTATTGTTGATTAGTTCTAAGACAGTTGATAACAATTAGAACAACAATATCCACTACCTCCATCTTTTATTGTCCTTAAATCTTGTTTACCGACAAGTTTGTTACAGAATAAACATTTAGCTTGTTTGTTTCTTTGCTTGTAGGCTTTTAACTTCCTGATCCACTTCACAGGTCTTTTTCTTCCGTTAATCATATAACTGTCGGGACAATCTTCTTGCCATTCTTTGTATGCGTTTCTTAAATTCATTAGTCGTAGCTCCCCAGTAAGTCTATGAAATCCCTAAGACCATCTTCTTCGGGTTCCGTATCTTTATCATCGTACTCTTCCCACAACATAGATTCGATTGCTTGCTTGTGTGTTTCTACTAACGTGTCCGCTACGTCCTGGAGCTTGTTTACCAGTCGTGGGTGGGTGTCTGTAGGACAATCTAAGCACAGTTTGTATTGTCCGTTTTTGTGCTTGCTATCCACTTTTAAAAACACAGCTAGGTCTCCTAGTTGCCCTCTTCTAAATATCTGCACCACAGCTTTAGCTTGCGGTTTATCTAAGTATGCTATCTTTCTTTTCATAGTTGTTTAATCCTCTTTGGACTCTCCTTGGGTGGGTTTATATCTAAATAAAGCTCGCTTGTCAGTTCTTTTCTTTGTTCAGGAGTTACCTGGCTAAGGATCCTTATGTGGCTTTTCTTTATTTTACCTGTTTTCCAATAAATACTTTCAGGTGGTTCCATGTGAAGAGTCCAATCTATTATACCGTGATTATCGGAATTAAATTGAAAGGTAGGGTGGTAATCAAACTTGCCTTTATATAGTTCAGTCATTAAAGCTCATGTATGGCTTTGCTCGTTGTTTTGCAGTCTCTAAGTCGTCCGTGCCTAATCGTATCGTTGGACGTGTAGAGTCTGAGCAAACCAGTACATACTCCCCGCTTAGTTTGTCTAAAATGTACTCTTTCGTCATCCTAAATCCTCTGTAAGTTTGTTAATGATTTCACTAACTACTAATTTATGCAATTTTTTATCGTTAAGAATCGCGTGTTGTTCTGTGTGTAAATAAACTAAAGGTAGTCCCTGCGAATTTAAAACAACATTGTACCTTACCCATTGTTCACAACAATTTACGTACTGCGTTCCTACCCCTGTAATTTCTTGTAGGTTCATAAGTTTCTCTGATTGTTTATAAAATCTAATATTTGTTGATCGGCTAGTAGTATTTGATGAAGCATCATTATTACTATTGAAAATAATAAGAACAAAATAGCAATCAAAACTAAAAGCAACATTATTTTGTCTTTCACTCTCCGTCCTCCCATTCAAATTCCCAGCCAAGTGTCAGACACAATTCTCTGTAAGTTGCTCTCCCACTTGAGGACATTCTTTGATACTCCCAACCTAAATCCTCTACCAAATCTTGTATTTCTTCCATTAGTTTTATTTGAGATACGGGGTCAGAAACTTCTAACATGGCATTTAAACCTGCGTTGCTTTTTTTAACTTTACTCATTTTTTCTCCTCTGTGCTTATCCATTCTGTATGAATAATATCTTCATGCTCAAAGTTATAATCAGCTTGTGATATATCTTCGGCATCTGCTAAATTTTTTACAATTAATTTGACTGTTGCATACATTGTTTTATCCATTAGCTTTTCTCCTTTATAAATTCGTTGTAAGGCTCTACTACCATTGGTTCTCTCTTCACAACCACTTCTTCATACTTCTCTTCTTCTATACAGTTTTGTGGGTTCACATCCATTTGGTAGCTTGCTTGCCTTTTAGCCTCTTCAAGAGACTTGGTTTTGATATGGTAGTAACCAATCACTCTTCTCTCTGCCCTAATCATGTAACTTTTCATTGTCGTACTCCTTAATAAACTTCCTTGTTAACTTTGTAATCGCCTTCGTTCATTGACTCGGCTAGTGTCCATTTATCACTTTCATAGTCGTAATAAAAAATATCTTTGTAACAAGCATCTCCCCAAACTACTAAAGCTATATGACCAGTCCAACCTGGACAATCAGACACATAGTCTCTAATTATTGCTACGTTCGTTAAATGGTCTATGGTGAATTCATTTATGGTTGTGCCATACCATTCATTGTGAGCATCAAGTATTCCTTGCAGTTCTTTCTTTGTTGGTTCACTCATTTGTTTCTTGTCTCCTTAATTAATTTATTTAAATACCACTCTGCTTTAAGTAAATCTTCAAGGCCGCCTTTGTCCTTGTATCGGGTAACGTACTTGATGATATTACCTTCTAGGTAGTTCATAGAATGTGAAACAATATAATCAGTCGTTTCTATTCCTTTGCGGTAATAAGGTGGATTGATTTTATCGCTCATTGTCGTTCTCCTTTATTTCATCACCTAAACTTTCAAAATCTATCCTTACATCTAAATGTTCTTCTATATTATTTGTAAGACTTTTTGTAGCTAATTCCTTTGCTTCTTCTATAGAACAATCTGTTGCCCAACCTGTAAAATCTACAGTTATATTGACTGCAACTTCTGTATATCTTTTATTCGCCATTGTCTAACTCCTCTACCTCTACATATTTAACATCCCACCCATTCCAAACTCCAACACGGGTATCCCAAGATATAATTTCGTTATCGTAGCCGTCAGGATATTGCCTGTTTTCATATAGAAGTTTGCCTTCTTTAAAATGACTAGCAAGTTCATCATCAGAACAATCCTCTTGCTCATAATCCTTATCATCAAAATAATTATCAGGTAATTCCCATATAGTTTCTATTGTTTCAAATACTTTAAGTTTCATTGTCGTTCTCCTTTCTAAAACTTAAGGTAAATCTACTATTACAATCATGGTTAGATGATGTTGCTTTATAGGTATTTCTTCCTCTAGTCTTACTTATATCAAAACTAAAATCTGTATTAGTATTAACTAACTCTCTGTATATCTGTTTTATATTGTTAAATAGAAATACTTTTTCTCCATTAACACCTCTCCAATTTAAGTTATATCCTTTAACATAAACTTCTTTGCCAATATATTTATTAAAGTATTCAAGGTCGTAAATAAAATCTTCATACTCATATTCATCTGCATAAGGTTCTAAAGAAGCGCCATAAAATTTATCCATTGTCGGGCTCCTCTATTGATTGATATTCTTCTGAATAAGTATCTTGATCTTGTTGATCCCACTCACACATAGGTTCAGAATGATTTAGAGCAAGTTCTAATGCTTCTTCTTTGCTATCTGCTTCAACCGTTTTCTGTACTTTGTAGGTGTAACTGCCTTTGATTATAAATTTACTCATCTCTTTCATCTATTTCTGTATGGTAAATAAAGTTTCCGTTGTCTCCATCTTCATCTATTGGTTCTAAGTCTTTTGGTTCTTCTCTGTGAACAGAAACATCATCTACTAATCCATTCCACATTTTTACTACTACATAAACTTTACTCATTGTCGGACTCCTATATATAAATGATTTCAAAACGTATCTCTTGGACTGTATCAATCCAAAAGAACACCACATAAATAAATATAGAAAAACCAGCTAAGACTATTGTGGTCTTAATAACTGTTCTCCATTTCTCTTGTACAAAATCTATACAGTTGCTTACAAAGTCGAATACTTTTTCTCGCTTGCTTGCTTGTTTTTTCTTTCTTGCCATGCTTCCTCCTATATCCAGCATTTATAACCTGGGCAGTCATCTTTCGTCTGCCCACAATGTTCACAATATTTTTCGTCTCGTTCGCGTATTTCTTTGCGTAAGCGTTCGGATATGTAAGGTTTGATGTTTGTTACTTTTTTCATTTGCATTTCATTCTCCGTTTGTTAATAAAAAGGGTTTAACCTTGTAGTTATCCTATCAGATTCCTCTTATATATTCCAGCAAAATCTTTTACTTTGTGCATTCAGTTGGATAAGGCTGGAATCTAGGGTTAATCACGGCATACCTGACGTTTTAGGCACTACTGAGGAGGGCATCTACTTTACTGTTGAACTTAAAGTAAGCAAAAGTAATAAAGTTAATATGTCTCCTCATCAAATTGCTTATCATGAAGAACGAAAAAATGCCCCTGCTTTTATCTTGGTCAAGTCCCTCTTGGAGAGTAGTCCCAGAAAATATGGCGTTTATCTGTACACATCTGACCAGGCACGGGAGCTGGCAGTCCGTGGTCTGTCGTTGCCCGCCGTTTATCGGTCGTCCCCCGCTCAATGGCCCTTGGTTCAAGAACAATTATTATTGGCCGTAAGACAAAGAACCAAGGGCCATTGAGCGGGGGAGCTTGCTTGCTTGCTTGTTCGTCCCGCCCACCCGCCCAGCCCAGGGATCCAGGGACTCGAACACGAACACGAACACGAATACAAAGCAAGCCTCTGAAAGGTATGTGGCTCTGAAAGGTTGATAGTAAGCACCTTTCAGAGGCTTGCTTGCTTGTTTGTTCTGACTGATAAGAGTCTAGCCTGGAAGCTGACGGATCTGGGACATGGAACATCGTGGTTGGAAACCCTTTAGATATAAGGGTTTAAAAGGCTTGCTTGCTTGCTTGTTCTAGCTTGGCCCTGGCTGGGCTGCCGATTCATTGGCTTCCAGGTACACATAACGTAGCGATAGGAAATGAGCATAAAAAAAGAGAGGACATTTCTGCCCTCCCTTTCCACTTAGGAGAAGTGTTCAACAAATCTGAAAGCCACCCGAATCTTTGACAAACTTTACAAACTCCTCAACATTCTCAACTGAGAACGGATAGTTTTTATCCCAGTCGCCTTCGGGTAACGTCTCAAGGTGAGCTTTACGCTCTTCCTCAAATTTCTTTACTCCTCCTATTTTGAGCAAGAAAGTTAAACGCTCAACAATCTGCTCGGCTTTTTCTTCGTCTATTTCATGCCCTCCATTATGATGACCATGTTCAGCATCTTCTTCGGTCATGAAATCACCACAAGAGATACAAACAAAATCCCAAAGTGGATGCCACCACCAAATGTTATTTCTAAAATAACTTCCTGGATTTTCAAGCTCCCATTTTTCTCTGGCTTCAAAATAAGCGTCTGTTTCCTCTTGGCTTGGCTTTGATTCCCAATCTATTGTTGGGGGTTCAGATTTAAGTTTTGGGTTAATCCCATATACATCCATTCCCATTACAGCACCTCCACAATATCACTAACATAAATGCTACCTGTTTCATCAAACAGTCCTACATCAGAGCCTTTGACATCAACAAGCAAGACCTTTTTAAGACCTCTGCCTTGCTTGATACTTTCAAGAGCAGTTGCCCTTGTTAGAACGCCTAACTGTTTTGTAATCAGTTTCGTCCCTTTTTTTATGGTTTCCAGATTTTTAATCATCTTCTTCTCCATTAGTTAAACAAAAGTGTAATGAGACCAAAGTTAACAGGTAACGCAAGAGCTTTGGTTAATGTAATTCCGTCCTTTTTTCAAAGGGTTACCCCTATCCCATACAACTCTCATTACACACATATTCTATATGATTCATCTTATACAAGCAAGCACAAGAGCCATTAATTTTTTATCGGTTAACGATTGCCAAAGGCTTAAAATTAATGGCTCTTGTGCTTGCTTGCTTGCTTGTTTGTTCTTTATTTGGATCGCCAGCCAGGAGCTTCGGACTGACCTGACACAAAAAAAGAGAGGGCATTTCTACCCTCTCTTTTTTTCGTGATTTGTTTTGACAATGCAACACGCTGATTAGTCGTAGGCATTGGCTACACGAAACCTTAATGTCTTGATTCGTAGCAATACTCGTTCCAGAGTTGCTCAACCACCGACATCACAAGAACCTCACCGAACCTAGATACAGAGGTCTGCATCACTCTATCGAAACACTCCTCGATAGTATCGCATTGAATGTGATGCTCTACCTCTTGCTCAATCTCCATTAACATATCTTTAGTCGCCATTTTTTTCTCCTTTTTTTGCTTGAGTTATCCAAAACGCAACTTGTCCAGACATACTTCTATGATTAGCTTTCGCTACTTTTTTTAAATCATCATAAAATTCTCTAGGAACAGCAACCATTTTATATTTAAACTCTGTCATGATAATAACCCCTGATGTGTGATAACAATTGGACCATGCTCAGCCTCGTGGTCCTCAAGCAAAGGTGTATGCTCCTGTATCTGTCCATTGGCAATATACACAACACCATTGATAACTAGACTGGTGCAATTAGGTTCTATAGCTTTCGCTATTGCTACATTGTTGTTATTAACAATGTCGATTTTTAGTTTCATAATCTTCTCCTTAGTTAATTGATATAAAAACTATATATATAATATATAAATATTTGCATATAGTCTATGTGACTTATGCACAAATGTCCCATAAAGTCAACCCTTTGCGCGTGTGTGTTCGTCGTGCCTCGCTCCGCTCGGCTACGCTCGTTGGGGGGGATAGGCCCTAGATTAATCTAATAGCATATAACTGTTCATTTCAGGCGAAGCCCATTATATCTATTAGAATTAATCTAGGCCCTATCCCCCCCAACGAGCGTAGCGAGTGGGTTATATATAGAAGAAAAAAATAGACATGGAGAGAATATCCAGAAACTTTGACAAATGGGGCTACCCCCTTCATCATAGGAAACATTGAAAACGATTTGGCCACAAAAAATTTTAAAATTTCAAAATATTTGGCATGGAAAATCCTGACATAAATATAGAAAAACTAGCAGAGCAATACCCTGAAGCTACCAGAGAACTGTTAGAACTGACTGAAGCACTAAATTCCAAGAAACTACAGCGTGAAGGACAAGAAAGTTTTTTGACCTATATCAATCACATGTGGCCAGACTTCGTAGAAGGCAGACATCACCAGATATTCGCAGAAAAACTAGAACAAGTAGCCCAAGGTAAGATAAAACGCTTGATAGTGAACATGCCACCGAGGCATACAAAGTCAGAATTTGCCTCAACATACTTCCCATCGTGGATCTTGGGCCGTAATCCTAAGTTGAAGATCATGCAGATTACGCACACTGCAGAACTTGCCTTCCGTTTTGGTAGAAAAGTTAGAGATATTATCGACTCAGAAGCGTATCAAGACGTTTTTCCTGGCGTAAGTCTAAAAGCAGACAGCAAATCAGCAGGAAGATGGGAGACAAACAAAGGTGGTGAGGCGTTTTATTCAGGTATTGGTGGTGCGGTAACGGGTCGTGGTGCAGATTTACTTGTACTAGACGATATTCACTCGGAACAAGACGCACTTTCTCCTACAGCCTTGGACAACGCTTGGGAATATTACAGTTCTGGACCCCGACAAAGGCTACAGCCAGGCGGAGCTATCGTTATTGTCATGACACGTTGGAGTATTAAAGACCTGACAGGTAGATTATTGAACAAACAGGCAGAAGACCACGCCGATCAGTGGGAAATAGTCGAGTTTCCTGCAATTTTCCCCGATAGTAACAAACCTTTATGGCCAGAATATTGGCAATTAGAAGAATTAGAGGGTGTAAAAGCGTCTTTGCCAGTAAGCAAGTGGGAAGCACAGTGGATGCAGAACCCAACGTCCGAGGAAGGGGCGATTTTGAAGCGAGAATGGTGGCAATTGTGGGAAGAAGACGAAGTTCCAGAAATGCAGTACGTGATACAGTCGTATGACACCGCATACACCAAGAAAGAAACGTCCGACTTCTCTGCTATTACAACATGGTGCGTTTTTTACCCTGATCCTAACTCGATGCGACCAGCTTTGTTGTTACTTGATGTTAAAAAAGGCAGATGGGACTTCCCTACACTCAAGCGAGAAGCGTACAAGCAATTTGAATACTGGGATCCTGACACAGTTATTGTAGAAGCCAAGGCCAGTGGTCTACCGCTCACGGACGAACTACGTCATGCGGGTATTCCTGTGGTTAACTACTCACCTGGCAAAGGACAGGACAAGATAGCAAGAGTAAACGCGGTCGCACCCATGTTGGAATCGGGCATGGTATACGTTCCTGATACACGTTGGGCCGAAGAATTAGTAGAAGAATGTGCAGCGTTTCCATTTGGAGACCATGATGACTTAGTGGACTCAACAACACAAGCATTAATGCGTTATCGACAGGGCGGATTTATTGGTTTAGAATCGGACGATGATCTGCAGGAAAACGAACCTAGACGGATCAAAGAATATTATTAGGAGAAAGCAATGGCTGATAAAGGCGAAATGATAAAGGACCAAGGACTTGTTCCTTACGCAAAGCAAACTGATATGAAAGCACCCATGACTAAACCTGGAGACGGGAAAGGCAAAAGCCGTGGTGCTGGCGATGCAATCAGAGGCACAAAGTTCACAGGCGTTTACTAGGAGAACAACATGGCAATAGGACCACTATTACAAGGTCTGGCTAGTCTAGCAACGAGAGCTAGAAATTTGTCGGGCAGTCCACAAATGGATAAGCTTCTTGGTGGCCTGAGAACTAGCGCAGACCTAAGTAACAAAGCAAACAGGCTTCAACAAAAACAGATAGAAAACATGGTCGCTAAGGCTGGAAAAGAATCTGCAGAATTAATAGACAGTGTAACTAAAGCTTCTGCTAGAGGTGTTTCTAACATAACAAAGCCTGGTGGGTTTGGTAGAAAAGCTGATGAACTGCAGGACAAGTTAAAAGATCTAGAAAGACTCAACGAGGTGCTTGGAGCACAAATGAAAATGACAGAAAATTTTACACAAGCTCAACGTCTTATGACTCAGATCAATGAAGTAAACAGAATAAAACAACTGCTAAAAGGAGCTTTAATAGCTGCGGGAGCAGGTGCAACAGGAGCGTATGTTGGCACAAACTCAGAAGCTGACGAAGCTGTTGGAAACATGGACAACACAGTAAATGGCAGAGAATAGCAAGCCAACTAATATAGAAAGATTGTCAGATCTTATTGATCTGGAAGTAGAAGACGGCGAAGAAGTACAGATTGAAGAGCCTATGCAAATGGGTGAAGGTGATATTGCCGTTGAACTATCTGAGGAAGGTGTACAGATAGATTTTTTTCCTGACGAAGAAATTATAGACACCACACCATTTGATGCGAACTTAGCGGAGTACGTTGATGAAGGCGAGCTAGGACGAATTGCCTACGAACTAATCACTGATTACGAAGAGGACAAAGGAAGTCGTCACGATTGGGAAGACGCTTATGTAAAAGGGTTGGACTTACTTGGATTTAAGTATGAAGACAGAGACAGACCTTTTCCAGGAGCGTCAGGCGTAACCCATCCAATGCTCGCCGAATCCGTTACTCAGTTCCAAGCGCAGGCATTTAAGGAACTATTACCTAGTAAAGGCCCTGTTAAAACCAGAGTCATGGGACTTGAAACACCTGAAACTCAAGACCAAGCTAGAAGAGTTGAAGAGTTCATGAATTATCAAATTACTACGGTAATGGAAGAGTACACTCCAGAAATGGACCAGTTACTGTTTTACTTGCCACTAGCAGGAACAGCATTTAAGAAAGTTTACTACGATCCAAGCAAACAAAGAGCAGTAAGCACATTTGTTCCTGTAGAAGATTTAGTCGTCCCCTACACAGCCAGCGATTTAGAAACATGCGAACGAGTCACTCACGTAGTCAAAATGACATACAACGATGTTAGGACACAACAACTCGCAGGATTTTATAGAGACATAGCACTACAACCAGCTGAAACAAATATAGGCAGCGAGACCACCGACAAAGAAGACGAGTTAGAAGGACTTAGTGCCAACACTAATGACATGATGTATGAGTTGTTAGAGTGTCATGTGTCTATGGACATACCAGGCTTTGAAGATCCTGATGGATACCATTTGCCTTACATCATCACCATAGACAGAGCATCAAACGCTGTCTTATCAATTAGAAGGAACTACCGTCAAGACGATCCACTAAGAACAAAAATACAATACTTTGTACACTACAAGTTTCTCCCTGGTCTTGGATTCTATGGGTTCGGTTTAATACACATGATTGGCGGATTGTCTCGAACCGCTACTGGAGCCCTACGACAATTGATCGATGCAGGTACGCTGGCGAATCTACCTGCTGGATTTAAGGCCAGGGGACTTAGAATCAGGGACGATGAAACTCCACTAGAACCAGGAGAGTTTAGAGATGTAGACGCACCAGGCGGAGCGTTAAGAGATTCTCTAATACCACTACCGTACAAAGAACCATCTGGTACGTTACTGCAACTATTAGGATTTTGTGTAGAAGCTGGACAACGATTTGCCTCGATTACGAACCTACAAATAGGAGAGGGCAACCAAGAATTACCTGTAGGAACAACCATGGCACTACTTGAGCAAGGCACAAGAGTCATGTCCGCAGTACATAAAAGATTGCACTACGCACAAAAAACAGAATTTAGGATTCTAACTAGATTGTTTGCAGAGTCTTTGCCTCCTGTCTATCCTTATCAAGTTGTAGGGGGAGACCAACAAATTAAACAAGCAGACTTTGATAACAGAGTAGATGTAATTCCTGTCAGTGATCCTAACTTCTTTTCTATGAGCCAGAGGATTACATTGGCACAGCAAGAACTACAGCTAGTACAAAGCAATCCACAAATACACAACATTAAAGAATCATACAGAAGAATGTATCAAGCCTTAGGCACTGAAAATATTGAAGCGTTGTTCGCACCTGATCCGCCCCCACCCGTTCCGATGGATCCAGCAAGTGAGAATAGTGCAGCATTAATGGGTGCACCTCTTATGGCATTCCCTGATCAGGCGCATCAGATTCACATAGAGGTGCATCTTTCTTTTTTAGAGTCTGGCGCAGGTATGACAAACCCTGCAGCGGTGCCTATGATGGTGTCGCACATATTCCAACACATATCACTAGAAGCACAGAACCAAGCTAACGAGCAGATGCCAGATCAACCTGCACCTGTTCCAGCTATGCAGCAAGGAGGAATGATGATGCCACCCCCACCTAACCCTGCAAAAGAAGCTTTGAAGGCACAACTAGAATTAGAGATCATGGAATCAATCATGCCTCGAATAGAAAAAATATTATCTACTGACGATGGCGTAGTTGCTTTAAAACAACAAGAACTTGCAATTCGTGCAAAAGAGAACGAAGATGATAAAATGATTGCAGAGGAAAGAATCAAACTGGACAAAGCTAAGCTTAAACAGAAAGATCAATCCGAAGAAGAAAAGTTAAGATCTCAGGAAGATATAGCAGCAATGAAAGTAGCAGCTGATAGAGAAAAGAAAAAATGAGAGAAATAGTAGACAAAGATGCAGTAGAACAAGCAGTACAAGCTGCCATGCAAGCGTCTGGTTTACAAGCTCCAGATGGTATATACAGTGGCCCAGTAAATATTGGTCCATTAGGAACAAGTGGACAGCCTGTCATGGAAGACGAGCCAGTAACTTTAGCTGCTGACCCTGTAGCTCCAGTTTTTGACAGAGGCGATGTAGCGGGTTCGTTAGCTGCTGGTTTAGTTCCAACAGCAAGAGACATTGGAGTAATCTATCTCCCCTTTATTCTTGGTTCTTCGACTGACCCTGAATACACTTTTAATGCCGTAAGAGCTTTAGAAGAAGCTGGTTATGCCATGGAAGGAGCACCATCAACCAGCACTATTTCTCATTTTGAAATGAATGCCAGAGGAGGTGGAAGATTTATACCCAAGACTTCTGGTTTAACCGAATCTGAGTCACCCATGTCAACTATGGTTGAGCCAGAAGTCACCCCCATGGATAGCGATATAGACAGAGCTGTTGCTACAGCTGTAGCGTCTGCTATGGCATCTGGTGGAGACACGCTAGTACAAGCTGCTGACGATCCTATAATGACTGCGGTTGAAACAGCCGTGGGCAATGGTCAACCGACCACGGACGATACTATACTTACAGAACAGCCAACAACCACACTTCCTACAGAAACAACCACACTTCCTACAGAAACAACCCAAGTAGCACAACCCGATTTCATGACTCAGCTGCAAGAACTTATAGCAAGTGCGCAAGCTGAGCAAACAGCAGCAGCCGAACAAGCTGCCGCTGCAGAAAAACAGAGACAAGAACAAGTCGCTGCGATGACACAAAATTATATGGTTGGACAACCAGCCGTAGGTTATAACCCGTACGAAAGTGGACAGTATCAAAACAATCCATACGGTCCTGCTGGCGTACCTGCAATGGGCGGAATTACAACTATACCCGTCCCTACAGCCTATAACCCTAACCCTTATCCACTAGGAGGAACGACATAGATTTACTACAATTCGCGACCGCTGCACTGCGCGCCATAGATGAAAAAGAACAGCAACTTCAACAAATACTCTCAAATGGTGAAACTAAAGATTGGGAGCATTACAAGAATCTGACTGGTCAAATCGAGGCGTTAAATTACGTTCGCGAAGAAATTAGACAACTAATGAAAAATCAGGAGATATATGATGCCTAATCCAAGCAATTTAGCCATGGAAGAACAATGGAAAAAAGACGCAGAAGAAAAGTCTGCTTTAGAGAAAGCTTACCAGTCAGGTAAGAAAAAAGGAGACGCGACCACGCTTGATCCTGATAAATTAGATTCAAAACTACTAGACCAATTGCCTTCACCAACAGGGTGGAGGATTATGATATTACCGTACAAAGGCCAAGGACAAACCGAAGGTGGAATTGTTCTAACGAGTGAGACTCGTGAAAGACAGCAGATAGGAACGCTGCTTGGCTACGTATTAAAAGTCGGACCACAAGCGTACGACGGAGAAAGATTTTCTACTGGCCCTTGGTGCAAACCAGGAGACTGGGTATTGATTGGAAGATACTCAGGATCAAGGATACAAATTGAGGGCGGAGAAATAAAACTGTTGAATGATGATGAAATCATCGCAACGGTTCCAGACCCAGAAGCAATTCTGCATCAATTTTAATAACCATGGAGAACGACCATGCCTGAGCATAAACTAAATATGAACGCAGCCGAAGAAACAGTACCTTTAGACGATACTGGCCCTGAGGTAGACGTAGATATAGATGAAGGTGGAGCTTTACCTATTGATCCGAAACAACCCGAAAAACCTATATTAGGGGACGAGGGAGCTGCGGAAGTAATACCAGAGCCCGAATTAGAAGAAGCAAAAGCTGACGATCACGAAGAATACAGTAAAAGTGTAAAGAAACGTATCGATAAACTTACTGCTAAACTAAGAGAAGCTGAAAGAAGAGAACAAGCAGCAACGCAATACGCACAAAACGTAAAGAAAGAGAACGAAACATTAACGCAACAAAAAACTAATTTAGACAGTAATTACATCGTAGCTGAGGCCAACAGGATTTCAGCTGAAACCGAAGCAACGAAAAATCTTTTAAGAAAAGCTAACGAAGAAGCAGACATCGAAGCACAAACAAACGCACAACAAAAACTAGCAGCTCTTGCCGTTGAAGCTCAACGTGTACAAGCTTTAAATCAAGAGCGCACTGCACAAGCAGCGCAACCCCAACAGGTAACACAAGATATATTAACGGAGCCAGAATCACAGCTACAAGAATATTCTGAACCAGATCCTAAAGCTCAAGCGTGGGCAGACGAGAACCCTTGGTTTGGAAATGATAAAGCTATGACCATGACTTCGTTTGCTTTTCACGAAGATTTATTGTCAGAAGGGTTTGACCCAGCAAGCGATGAATATTATAGTGAGATAAATAACAGGATTCGGAAAGAGTTTCCTCATAAGTTTAACGGAGAAGAAACTCAAACGAACCAACCCGCTCAGACGGTTGCACCCGCAAAGCGAAGTGCAAAACCAGGGCGCAAAACTGTGAGACTCACACCCTCACAGGTTGCAATAGCAAATAAATTGGGTGTGCCTTTAGAAGAGTACGCGAAATATGTTGAATAACGTGGAGCAACTAAATGACTGATAACAATGAAAAAGTAGACGAAAATCGTCAACCACGCGAAGCCCAGACTCGTGAAAAGCAAGTAGCGAGAAAACCATGGGCACCCCCATCTGCTTTGGACGCACCTACCCCACCTGAGGGTTACGTTCATCGTTGGGTAAGACTAGAAATTAGAGGACAGGACGATCGTAAGAACGTTATGTCTAAAATGAGAGAGGGATGGGAGCCTGTGAGAGCAGACGAATATCCTGACTTCGAGTCTCCAACAATTGATGAAGGTAAGTTTGAAGGCGTTATAGGTGTAGGCGGATTAATACTATGTAGGATTCCTATTGAAACTGTACAGGAAAGATCTGAATACTTTGCGAATAAAACGCAAAGCCAGATGGACGCTGTAGATAACGATATGATGAAAGATGGTACGCATCCAAGTATGTCTATAAGCAGACCAGAAAGACAGTCGCGCGTAACAATTGGTGGAACTCAAGGTTCGTCAAACAACTAAGAGTTCTTTATATTAATTCTTGTAAATTAGAGAAAAGAATATGGCAAATGTAGATAAAGCCTTTGGTTTAAAACCTTATAAAGGTCTCAATGTCGGTTCAGCCGTTCAAGAAGCTAATAAATATAACATTAATCCATCAGGATATGGCACAAGCATCTTCCAAGGTGACTTGACTATATTCAACGGAGGATACATCGAAAGATCAGCAGCTAGTTCTGCTAATAACGTAGGTGTTTTATCTCATGTTTTTTATACAGCTACTGACGGAACTCCCACTTTTAAGAATTACTATCCAGCATCTACAACGGCACTTGGAAGCGGAGACATAGAAGCTTACATCTATGACGACCCTAATCAATTGTTTGTTGTTCAAGCGGATGGTGCTTCTACTATCGCAGCTATTGGCAGAAATGCTGATACTGACGGTATTGGTGGTAGTACAACAACTGGCGTTGCTACTCGCGAGCTCGACTCTAGTACACTAGCAACAACTCAAGCACTACAGCTTAAAGTTGTGGGCGTAGTTCAAGATGATAAAAACGGAGACCTTTCAAGTAATAATGCGAACTTAGTTGTTCTCATTAATGAACATGCTTATAGAGGTCCTGTCGCTGGAACATAAGGAGTAAATTAGATGGCAATTTCTAGAGGACAATTAGTCAAAGAGTTACTTCCAGGTCTAAACGCGTTATTTGGTCTTGAGTACGATAGATATGAAAACGAACATGAAGAAATTTTTGACGTTGAAAATTCTGATCGTGCTTTTGAAGAAGAAGTAATGCTAACAGGCTTTGACCAAGCACCCGTTAAATCAGAAGGAGCTGGCGTAGCGTTTGATTCAGCCCAAGAGGCTTTCACGTCACGTTATACCCACGAAACCATAGCTTTAGCGTTTAGCATCACAGAAGAAGCGGTAGAGGATAATTTATATGACCGATTATCGGCCAGATACACTCGTGCGCTTGCAAGAAGTATGTCAAACACTAAACAAGTAAAAGCTGCAGCTGTATTGAATAATGCTTTCAATTCAAGCTTCCCTGGTGGCGATGGGAAAGAACTTTGCGCAACAGATCACCCAACTGTAGGTGGTCCTAACTTGAGCAATGAACTTTCGACATCTGCTGACCTAAGTGAAACTTCACTTGAACAAGCATTAATCGATATTGCAGCCTTCACTGACGAGCGTGGTTTGAAAGTAGCTCTACAAGGAACGAAATTAATCATTCCTAAAGAACTACAATTCGTAGCTGATAGAATATTGGAAACTCCAGGCAGAGTTGCTACGTCTGATAATGATATTAACGCCATGAGAAACATGGGTATGATCCCTGAGGGTTATACAGTTAATCACTATCTGACTGACACCGATGCCTTTTTCATTAAGACTGATGCACCGAACGGTTTCAAAATGTTTAATCGTTCACCAATCAGAACTTCAATGGAAGCGGATTTCGATACGGGTAATGTTAGGTACAAAGCTAGAGAAAGATACAGCTTTGGATTCTCGGATCCACGTTGCGTCTTTGGTAGCCCAGGAGCATAACACTCGATTAGTTTAATGGAACCCAGCTGGGGGTTTCTTACTCAACCCAGCAACCTTATTTTTTTCTACACAACCCTATTTTTTTCTGATACGATAATCTCATACCGAGATAATTTGTTATACCAACTGACTCGGCAGACTCACTCCAAGATGGTGTAACACATTTAGTTAGGAGAAAAATATGGCTAAATCAACATTTTCAGGACCAGTCAAGTCTTTGGCTGGGTTTATATCAGCAGGTAGTTCAGCTTTTGTTAGCTTAACAGCCGATACTTCACTTACAGTAGCAGCACACGCAGGTAAGATACTTACTTGTAATGATGCAGACGGTAAATTTACTTTACCTTCAATTGTAGCTACCACTCCAAGTGACTCTACTGATCCAAACCAACTTAATAACATAGGTGCAAGTTTCTTCTTTGTAGTAGAAACAGCTGCTACCGATATGGATATTAAAACAGATGGAACAGATAAGTTTGTAGGTGGACTTTACACTGGTAAAGATGATGCTACAGGGAAAACTTTCATATCTGGCGCGTCTAATGACGTAATCACTATGAATGGTTCAACTAAAGGTGGACTAGCTGGTAGTATCGTAAAAGTAACTGCAATGGCTTCTGCGAAGTATGCTGTTGAAGGAATCATTTTAGGTTCAGGAACTATAGTTACACCATTTGCTGACGCTTAATAGGAGACTAATATGAGTTCAGATGTAAAAGCATCCGTTCCTTTAACTAGCTCAGGACAGCTTCAAGGTTATATTGGAGCATCAGGAGCTGGAACTGCTACTAATTTAGGCTCAGTAAGAATACAGTCTGTACAAGCTCAATCTAGCGATGCTGATGCACAAATCATTATTTATGATGGCACAGGTGCTAGTGGCACTAGAATAATAGCTCAGTTTAAGTTTGGTTCTGCAGCGAACGAATCTTTCGATCACTACATACCAGGCATGGGCTGTCGTTTTACAGAAGGAGCTTATGTAGCTTTGACTAACTGCGACTTTTTTGTTGCATACTACAATTAAGGATTAGATATGTTTAAGAAGACTAAAGGTTACGCTCAAGGTGGTAAGAAAGCCAAAGGCTATGGAATGGGCGGCGGGGTTACGAAAACCAAAGGCTATAGAATGGGCGGTGTAATCTCTATGAATACCAAAGGTAATAAAAAAGGTGGGAAGAAAGGCGGAAAGCCCTAAGTGGCCTATCTACATAGCAATATACCCCACTTTAAGTGTTGGGTAAGGAAAGAGTACACTCACAACCACGAACGGTTTCATGGCGAGTTTTTACACGCCATGGCCGTGGGTGTCACAACAATGCCTTGTAGATGTCTTAGTTTTCAAATTATTTTTACAGGTGTTCCTTCCGAAGAACAGGAAGAACAAGGAATGGAAAACGTGTACGGTGGTGCGATGTGGGCAAGAATGCCTATTACTGCATTAGTAGGAGACACGCCATTTACTGAATGGCCAGAACCTATGGCTGTGCACGATGCTCAGCCTTGGGACTGTTCTTCTCATAATCACGCAGTTTACGTTATAGATAGGGCAACACCGTGTCCTTGGTTAGCAAAGATAGGTGGACAAATGTATCCAGCTAAATACTTGTTTACAGTAGATTACGCAGAAAATGAAATAGCAGATGATCCTGCACAACATAAACAAAGTCATGTTATGGAGCTGTTAGATGCAGGACCCTGGACAGGTAATATAGTAGCGTTACCAAACAACCGTGTCAGAGTTACACATCCAGCTTGGTTTGAAACAGGACAAGGCGCACCTGATTTCAAACCATCAGCGCATATACATTATTCTAAATCTGATCTAGATTATACGTTGGATGTTAATAGAATATTTGATAACCTATACGCAGAGGAAGAAGAATAATGGCAACATCAGGAACAACTTCATTTGATTTAAGCGTAGATGAAATTATAGAAGAGGCATACGAAAGATGCGGTCTTGAGTTACGCACTGGCTATGACTTAGAAACAGCGAGACGCTCATTAAACATAATGATTGCTGAATGGGCAAACAGAGGCTTAAACCAATGGCTAATAACAGAGAACACTTTTACTGTTACAAAAGGAACTGACGAATACAGTTTAGGAACAGATATAGTAGATATTACTTCTGCTGTTATTACGCGTGATGGCACAGATTTTCAAATGTCTAGATTGAGTAGGTCTGATTATCTCTATACCCCTAACAAAACGGATCAGGCAAAGCCTACTCAATTCTTTTTAGAAAGACACATAACACCAAAAGTTTATTTATACCCCACTCCAGAAAATTCTACAGATGTAATCAAATACTACGCTTTAACAAGAATACAGGATGCAGGAGACTACACGAACACGATGGAAATAACCTTTAGGTTCTTGCCTTGTTTAACAGCAGGTCTTGCCTATTATATTGCTATGAAAAGAGCTCCAGATAGGTTACAGTTATTAAAAACAGTTTATGACGAGGAATGGGATAGAGCAGCAAGTGAAGATATAGATTCGGTAAGCTCTAAATTCTTACCTCCAAGAATGATAATATAAAGGAGAATAATATGAGTTTTTTTAGTTCAATAGGACGTAATCAACCACCAACGTTTACAACACCTACATTACCTATGACTGGACCTGCGGCTCCTCCACAAATGCCAGTAATGCCAGTTGCTTCACCTCCTGCACCAATGCCAGAGCTCCCACTAATTCAACCTCCAACGGTAAGGCGACCAGCACCAAGCTTAGAGTCTTTAATGAGAAGAAGAGCACAGTTGCAAGCAGAGCTTAGTAAAGTTAATGACATGATAGAAAGAATGAGAGCACAACAAACCGAAGGAACTGGATCAGCGTTACCTGCAGGTATTGAGACTCTTCTGGCTTCACTTACAAGGCCATCACCTATTATGAGGTCAGAGCCTACAGGTGGTTTTGACGATTAAAACAAAATGGCTTTTGCTTCTGGTAAACGAGCTTATGGAATTTGTGACACTTGTGGACAAAGGTACCGTTTACACCAGTTGCAAGAACAATGGGACGGTTTCAAAACTTGCCCAGAATGTTTCGATCCTAAACAACCTCAACTAGAAGCTCCCCCTGTTGGAGCTGATCCAGAGGCTTTACTAAACCCACGACCAGACAGAACAGAGCCTTCTGCTCAAAGTCTTCTTGTAAACAACCCGTTTCTCACCACACAAGGCAGTGCAGTGATAACTGTTTTTGAAGATAATCATGGTAGGAGCACAGGAGATAAAGTTAGGTTTAGAAACGTAGACTCTTTTGACGGATTTACTAGCAGTGTCATAGAAGATCCTGATGGCTATGCAATTACAGTAACTGCTAATACAACTACTGACATACTTAATTACAACAACAATACATATACTTTTACAGCTACATCTGGGACAGGAACAGCGGGAGCTAGAGGAGGCGGAATAGATTGTACAGTTGGACCTGCACAAACGCTTCTACCTTTAAATCCATTTAGAACAGGTAGCTCAGGAGCGAACACAGTTATATCCGTCACAGAATTTAAACATGGTAGAACAACTGGAGATACAGTAAGATTTAGAGACACAGAAGCTGTTGATGGTGTGACCACTACTGTACTTGAAGCAGCAAGTGGATATACAATAACAGTGGTAGATACAAATGAATATAAGTTTACATCTACAGGAACAGCTACCACAGGTGATGTTACAGGTGGTGGAGATAGCGTAACAGCAGGACCAGTATAATGGCAGGATTTACATATAGCTCACTAAAAACAACAATACAAAACTATGTAGATAGTTCTGAAACAACTTTTGTTGATACGTTGAATACTATTATTGAACAAGCCGAAGAACGTATTTTAAAAGGCGTTTGGTTAGATAATTTTAAAAAGAACGTTACAGGAACAGCTACAGCAGACAGTCCTTATTTAGGAATGCCTACAGATTTTTTAGCTCCTTTTAGTTTAGCTGTGATAGATAGTGACACATATCATTATCTTAATTTAAAACAAGTTAGTTTTATGAGGGCCTACAAACCAACTACGACTGGTTCTGTAACAGGAAGACCAAAATATTATGGCGAATTTGATAGCGACACTTTTATCCTTGCACCTACCCCTAGTAGTAATTTTACATTTGAACTTCACTATTTTTACAGGCCCTCTTCTTTGACCGCAGCTGGGGATAGTGGACAAACTTGGCTCTCTGAAAACGCACCTATAGCTTTGCTGTACGCATGTTTAACAGAAGCAGCCATATTTTTAAAAATGGACCCAACAGAAATAGCTGGATATAACTCAAGGTTTGAAGACGCTTTGGCTAGATTAAAAAACACTGCAGAGGGAGCAGGAACACAAAGTCAGTACAGATACGACCAAGTTCGTATACCTATTACCTGATGCTACAAAAACCTCTTCCAGAGTTGGAAGGTAAAAACATCGCGCTTGTAGCTATGGGGCAAAGTCAATTAGACTATCATTTGTCCAGGACACACAGTCTGACGTTTGATGAAGTGTGGGCCGTAAACGCTATGATAAGTGTTTTACCAGAAGTAGACAGAGCGTTTATTTTAGATCCTATGTCTAGGTTTTTTGATACAGAGGATGCAGGCACCATGACCCAAGTTATGAGAAAGTATTTGCCTGAAATTAAATACCCCATATATACGTGCGAGCTTGACGAACGTGTACCAGCTGCAGAAGAATTTCCATTAGGACCTTTGGTGGGTGATTTAACATGTGCTTACCTCAACAACACTGTAGCCTACGCTATAGCTTTTGCTCTATGGAACAAGGTAAGTCATTTAACAGTTTTTGGCGTAGACTTTACTTATAAAACTAACATGCACTTTGCAGAGTCAGGTAAAGCCTGTTGTGAGTTTTGGTTAGCTAAATGTATGGAAAATAATATACAGGTGTCTGTAGCACCTAGATCTAATTTACTTGAAACAGATGTTCCTATAAAAGAAAAGTTGTACGGCTATCACAGGCTAGAAGACCCTGTTGTTACTTACATGGATAAAGGTAAGATGGGCGTTTGTAAATGGTCTGATATAATAAAACAACAACAACAATTTATTGGAATGATAGATAGAAATGATTTACCACCAGAACCAGAGGAATATTAATGTTTTCACTTGATTCAGAAACAGAAGTTGGTAATCTTAACGTTACTACAACGAATAACAGAGGGCACACTGTAGAAGAAGTTGCAGAAATGGCTACTAATAGATTAGTTTCCATTAGCGATACGGCCCCTGCACCCATTAGGGCACAAGCACATGCTTTTAAAGAAGCATGCAAACACATTATTACTTATTATATGCGCGAGGCCGTAAAGAACCACGTTTGTACAATATGTAATGAATTAGAAAAACAAGGTCAAAAAGACCTAGCTAATATTATTAGGAGACTATAATGGCTATAACACAAGCAATGTGCACTTCTTTTAAAAAAGAACTTTTAGAGGGTGTTCACAATTTTAAAGCTTCGGGTGGCAACACTTTTAAGCTGGCGTTATACACAAGCTCTGCAACTATGACTGCAGCCACTACAGCGTTTACTACAACTAACCAAGCTAGTGGAACAAACTACACATCAGGTGGAGCAGCGTTAACAAATGTCAATCCAACATCTTCTGGAACCACTGCGTTTACAGATTTCAACGATCTTACATTTGGAACAGCAACAATCACAGCAAGAGGTTGTATGATTTACAACGACTCTGCGTCAGGTGATCCAGCTGTTGCGGTGTTTGATTTTGGTGGAGACAAGACATCAACTGCGGGAAGCTTTACTATTCAATTTCCAGCAGCAGACGCAAGTAACGCAGTAATAAGAATAGCGTAACCCTAGATGTCAGGTTGGGGTCGAGCTGGCTGGGGCGAAGGGCCCTGGGGCCAGCCCGCAATAGTTAATGTAACTGTAAACCTTACAGGTGTTGCAGGGACTTCTGCGTTAGGTACAGAAACAGTATCTTGTGACGCAAACGTAGCTGAAACAGGTGTTACTTGTACAGGTTCGGTTGGATCTCTCACAGCTACAGGACAAGCCAATGTCACAGAAACAGGTCTAGCAGGAACTTCTGCGCTAGGATCGGTCAGCGTTTCTGCAGGAGCAGTTGTAACAGAAACAGGTGTAACAGCCACTAGCGGTATAGGTTCTCTTGTTGCTACAGGAGCAGCAAACGTAACTGAAACAGGTCTAGCGGGAACAGGTGGTTTAGGTTCCCTTACAGCCACAGGTGCAGCGAATCAAGCTGTAACAGGATTAGCAGGGACAACAGCACTAGGAAATGTTTTAACTGCAGGGGCTGCAATAACAGGTGTTTCAGGCACCGCTTCTACAATTTCAGTAGGAGACGAAACTGTAATATGTGACGCTAACGTAGCTTGTACAGGAGTATCAGCAACTGGTTCTTTAGGAAGTGTAACTACATTTACAGAAAATATTGTATCTATAACAGGTGTTAGTTCTACAACAGCAGTAAGCAGCTTAACTGTAAACGCTCAAGCTATCGTAGTTCCAACAGGAGTAGAAGCAATAGGAGCTGTTAGTCAACTATTAGTCTGGGGCCCTATTATTCCTGGACAAGATCCAAGTTGGGCAAATGTTACAGATACACAAAATCCAGGGTGGGAAGAAGTTGCTTAACTATCCAATAAAAAGTAATATTATCAAAGCGGAGACAAATAAATGGCTAGTACATACGTTAATGATTTAAGACTCAATGAAATGGCGACAGGTGATGCGTCAGGAACTTGGGGAACAGTTACAAACACAAATTTAGAATTAATAGCAGAAGCATTTAGCTATGGCACAGAAGCTATAACTACTAATGCGGACACGCATACAACTACAATAGCAGATGGTGCTACTGACCCTGGTAGGTCAATATTTTTAAAATATACAGGAACATTAGATTCAGCCTGTACCATAACTATTGGTCCTAATACAGTATCTAAACTTTGGTTTATTGAAAACGGAACAAGTGGTTCTCAAAATATAATTATAAGTCAAGGTTCAGGTGCAAGTATAACTATACCTGCTGGCGATACGAAGATTGTTTATTCTGATGGTGCTGGTTCTGGTGCTGCTGTTGTAGATGCACTAGCTAGTATTTCTGCGGTAGACCTAAAAGTACAAGACGATTTAACAGTCACAGATGATGTAGCTATAGGTGGAGATTTAGACGTAGATGGAGCTACTACAACAGATGGCATAACAAACGCTGGTAACTTTGAAACAGATAGTGGAACAATTAAACTAGACGGAAACTATCCTACTGGCTCAGATAACGTAGCTTTAGGAGACACCGCACTTGATGATGGCTCTTTAAGTGGTGATAATAACGTGGCTATAGGTAGTGCAGCACTAACAGCTAACACATCAGGAAATAGGGGAACAGCAGTAGGTAAGTCAGCGTTGGCTGCAAACACTACAGGAACAGAAAATGTTGGTATAGGTTATCAAGCTTTGGATGCTAATTCAACAGGAGCTGCTAATACAGCAGTAGGAAGTGAAGCATTAGGTGCAAACACAACTGCAAATTACAACACAGCCGTTGGTGTTGCTTCTATGATTTTAAATACGACAGGAGCAAATAACACAGCAGTAGGTGCTTTGACTTTAGATGCTAATACTACAGCTTCTAACAACACAGCAGTGGGTTATAGTGCTCTAACAGCAAACACTACAGGAACTCAAAATACTGCTGCTGGAAAAGGAGCATTAGATGCTAATACTACAGCAAACAATAACAACGCTTTTGGTTTTGATGCTTTAGGAGCAAACACGACAGGAACTCAAAACTCAGCTTTCGGAGAAGAATCATTATTAACTAATACAACAGGCAGTCAAAATACAGCTTTTGGTTCTGAAGCACTCAAATCTAACACCACAGCTTCTAACAATACAGCAGTTGGTCGTACAGCATTGTTGTCAAACACCACAGGAGCAAATCAAACTGGTGTAGGTTTTCAAGCATTGTATAATGCTACTACAGCAGGTAATAACACAGCATTAGGACATAATGCTTTGTTTAATACTACAACAGGTGATGATAACACTGGTATTGGTAAAGGTGCGATGGAAAACAATACCACAGGAATATATAACGTGGGCGTAGGTATGCAATCGTTATATACAAACACTACTGGTAAGTTTTTGACAGCAGTAGGTTATCAATCTTTATATAATCATAACACTACTAATAGTGGAGGAGTAAATAGCACAGCAGTTGGGTACAAAGCATTATTTGCTCAAACTACAGGTTCTCAAACCACTGCTGTTGGTGCAAACTCTCTTGATGCTTTAACAACTGGTGAAAGTTGCACAGCAGTTGGCACAAATGCTTTAAGTGCTAACACTACAGCTTCTGATAACACGGCAGTTGGTAAAGATGCTTTATTGGTATTAACCACAGGCACACAAAACACAGCAGTTGGTAAAAGTGCAGCAGATGCAGTTACTACAGGTAACTACAACACGGCTATGGGTACAAATGCTCTAGGAGGAACTACAACTGGAGATCAAAATGCTGCATTTGGTCAAGGTGCTTTGAATGCTAATACTACAGCAGACTTTAACACAGGAATAGGAGATAGTGCTTTAACAGCTAACACTACTGGATATGGTAATACAGCTTTAGGAACAGCAGCAGGTGAAACAATAACAACAGGTGCAGGTAATGTATTTGTTGGCAATAACTCTGGTGGAGGTTCTTCTGGTGTTACCACAGGTATTGGAAATACTTTTGTAGGTTATCAAAATGAGTCTTTTGGTAATAACTCTAATTATCAAATTGTTTTAGGATTTGATGTTAAGAGTGTGGGTGATGCTACTACTTTGACTTTTGGTAGAGGAACTGGAAATAATAGAGTACACAATAACTTTGATTCTAATGCTTCTTTCACTAGGGTATCTGATGTTAGATATAAAGAAGAAATACAAAATAATACAGATTGTGGTTTAGCTTTTATTAACGATTTAAGACCAGTAACCTTTAAATGGAAAGCAAAAGCTGATATTGATTCTTCACTACCAGACTATGATGCAAATGCTACTGAGCGTACACATGATGCAAAATTGTATGGGTTGATAGCACAAGAAGTTAAAGAGTCTTTAGACAAACATAACATAACTGATTTTGGTGGATGGTTTCAAGGTGAACAAGATGGAATACAAGGTGTTTCGCAAGAAATGTTTGTGCATCCATTAATAAAAGCAGTACAAGAACTTTCAGCGAAAGTTGACGATTTAGAAAGTAAATTAAACGGAGAATAGTATGGCAGTAACACAAACAGTAGCACAATGTTTAACAGCAGGAGTAGATAGTGCAACACTTATTACTGATATAAATACAAATGGTGCAAATTCTACTTATATTATGCCTGATTTAACACAAGCAGAGATAAATGAAGTAGTACAACGTAATGTTGACCACTTAGAAACTATATTAGCTTATCAACCTGTTGATTCAGATGACCCTACACCTAACGTAGTGGGTTCATCTTCAAGTAAGAAAACTACTTGTAGTGATGCTGTTACTACAGGTAAAGCGTATATCGCAGCGAATTCATAAAAAAGGAGAAAATAAATGTTATATCTTAATATTTTTGCTTGGGTTACAGCCATAATAGCAATAGCTTCATTAGTTGCTGCTATCACACCCACCCCAAAAGGGGATAAGTTTTTGGCTAAACTATATAAAGTCATAGACTTTTTAGCTCTTAACATTGGTAAAGCCAAGGATAGATCATGAGTTGGTGGAGTAAAGTAGTTGGTTTTTGGACTAATACTGAGGAAGTAAAAGTTCGTGCCAGAGACGAAGACGGTAAATTCGTAGGCGATGATGAGTCTACTCCAAATGTTAATGAAGCTTACACAACTAAACGGGTAAAGAAAAAGTCTAAGAAGTAATGGCTACTGCTAAAGAAGCGTTACTCAAAGTAGAGGCCCATGAAAGAGAGTGTGCAATTCGTTATGAAAATATAGAAAAACGATTGGACGAAGGCTCTGCTAAATTTAGAAGATTAGAGTATATCATGTGGGGCCTTTACGGTTTAACAGCTGCTTCTTTAGGCATAGATAAGTTAATATAAATGCGAAATGGCACTAGAAAAATTTATACTTCGACCAGGAATCAATCGAGAAGGAACCGACTATTCTAATGACGGAGGATGGTTTGACGCTAATCTTGTAAGATTTCGTAAAGGGCTACCAGAAAAAATTGGAGGCTGGGCTAAAGCTACTACGAATACTTTTTTAGGAACCGCCAGGGCTTTACACGCTTGGGTAGATTTAGCTTTTACTAAATTTTTAGGGGTCGGGACTACTTTTAAATACTACATAAGAGAAGGACAAAACTTTTATGATATAACACCATTACGTGTTACCACTGCTGCAGGTGATGTTACTTTTTCTGCATCGAATGGTGACGCGACAATTACTGTCACTGATACTGCTCATGGAGCAGTACAAAATGATTTTGTTACTTTTAGCGGTGCCTCTAGTTTAGGTGGCAATATAACTGCTGCAGTTTTAAATCAAGAATATCAAATTGCAACAGTAGTAGACGCTAACTCTTTTACAATAGAAGCAAAAGACACATCAGGAGCTACCGTTACAGCAAACTCCAGCGATAGCGGTAATGGTGGTGGCTCTGTAGTTGGAGCATATCAAATAAACGTAGGCTTAGATGTCTATGTGCAATCTACTGGTTGGGGAGCAGGTCTTTGGGGAGCAGGCACTTGGGGATCTTCTACGGCAATTACAGCTGCTAACCAATTAAGATTATGGTCACACGATAATTTTGGAGAGGATCTATTAATAAACCCTAGAGCAGGAGGTATATTTTATTACGACACCAGTGCTGGAACTTTAGGCACAACAAGAGCAACAGCATTAAGTGATTTAGCAGGAGCAAACTTACCACCTACTAAAGCCTTACAAGTATTAGTTAGTGACATAGACAGACACGTTATTTGTTTTGGAGCTGATCCAATATCAGGTAGCTCGCGCACAGGCACGTTAGACCCAATGTTAATAGCTTTTAGTGACCAAGAAAATGTAGCAGAGTGGGAGCCGTTATCTACAAATACAGCAGGATCTTTTAGATTGTCTGCAGGATCATCGATTGTAGGAGCTATTAGAGCCAGACAAGAAACTTTAGTTTGGACAGATACTTCTCTTTATTCTATGACTTTTATAGGCCAACCTTTTACTTTTGGTATTAACTTAGTTAATGAAGGCGTTGGTTTGATTTCTCCCAACGCAGCTATAAATTCTCCTAAAGGTATTTTTTGGATGGATAAAAAAGGTTTTTATAACTATAACGGACAAGTACAAGACGTTCCTTGTAGTGTACAAAACTATGTGTTCAGCGATTTTAATGAAGCACAATCTTTCCAAACGTTTGGATTTTTAAATAAAGAGTTTGATGAAGTAGGATGGTTTTACTGTTCTGGTAGCACAACTACTATAGATAGATACATTATCTACAACTATGAAGAAGGAGTCTGGAGCATAGGACAACTTAATAGAAGCGCATGGATAGATGAAGGCATATTTAATAATCCAATGGCTACTTCATCAGGATATTTGTATAACCACGAAACAGGTAACGATGATGATGGTTCTCCAATGGACAATGTGTTTATAGAGTCTAGTGACTTTGCGTTAGGTAACGGAGATCAATTTCAATCAATAAACAGGATTATACCTGACGTGAAATTTACAGGAGACGGTGGCACAGGTCAGACAATAAATTTTGTTTTAAAACAAAGAGATTTTCCAGGAGACAGTCTTGTTACTGAAACTACAAACACTTGCACATCTTCTACAACTAAAATAGATACAAGACTTAGAGCAAGACAGGCCGTGCTTAGAATAGAATCAGACGATGATAATTCTGTAGAAGTTAGACTAGGAGTAGGGTTTAGGGTAGGTGCTACACGCATGGATCTAAAACCAAATGGCAGAAGATAATGGCTAAACTGTTAGAAACAAAATTACCAGTAGCCATAGGAGACATATCTCCTGAAACTTTCAACAGGCTTGTAAGAGTTCTGGAGCTGTCTTTAAATAAAGTAGACATCGATTCTACTTTGTCTGTAAATGAAACTCAGCGTAACGAAAATAAGTTTCAACAAGGCGATATTATATGGAACTTAACTGCACAAGAACTGCAACTATGGAATGGTGAACAATGGATAAGTTTATACGAGCGAAGAGAATTTGGCGTAGAAGCTGTAGCTTCTTTGGGCAAAGTTACGGTATCTACGAACGGAGCAACCTCAATACAAATATAATGGACAGAGAACAATTATTAAAAGAACTTATGTTAGACGAAGGTGTTATTCATGAGATTTATAGAGACCATCTTGGATACCCTACTTTTGGTGTAGGTCATTTAATAACAGAAAAGGATAAAGAATGGGGCCTCAAGATGGGCACGCCTATATCAAAAGAAAGAGTTAAAGAATGTTTGGAGCAAGACGTAGATATAGTTTGTTCAGAGTTGGACAAGAATATGGAGTGGTGGCGAAATCTAAGTGATGCAAGACAACGTGTAATGGCTAACATGTGTTTTAATTTAGGCTACCCTAGACTCAGTAAATTTAAAAACTACCTTGCAGCTGTGCAAGAAGAAGATTGGGAAAAAGCAGCTGATGAAATGATGGATAGTAAGTGGGCTAGACAAGTTGGAGATCGAGCAGTAAGACTACAAACGATGATGTTAAATGGCTAAAAGAACTAAAAAGAAAAAGAAAAATGTGTCAAACTATAAAAAAAGATTAAGGAGACCATAATGAGTCTTTACGAAAATATACATAAAAAAAGAAAGTCAGGACGAAAAATGAGAAAGAAAGGTGCCAAAGGTGCGCCAAGTGCTCAAGATTTTGCCAACGCAGCAAAGACAGCCAGAAAGATGCAAACTGGCGGTGTGTTTATGCCAGGCATGACAACGGTACAAAGTAAAGGTTGCGGTGCAATACCAAAGAATCGCAAGAAAAAAACTAAATTATCGTAGGAGAAAACAATGGTAAAAAAATTGTCTCGTAGACAAAAAAAGGTAGCTAAAGTAGCTAAGCCTCGTAACAAAATTACAGGAGCAGACTTTAGAAAACTTAGAGGAAGGAAGAAAAAATAATGGCTACAAGAACTGCAAAAAAGAAATCAGCTAGAAAAACTAAAAAGAAAAGTGGAGCTAGGCCTACTAACCCTGCTTTATATGCAAGAGTAAAAGCTGAGGCTAAAAAGAAGTTTAAGGTCTATCCTTCTGCGTATGCTAATGGCTGGTTAGTGCGTACATATAAGAAACGTGGAGGTAAGTACGCATAATGGCTAAACCTAAAGGTGGATTGACCGCATGGTTTGGAAAAGGACCTAAAGGTGATTGGGTAGACATAGGTGCACCCAAGAAAAAAGGTAAGTTCCAAGCGTGTGGTAGAAAATCTGCTAAAGGTAGTAAACGTAAGTACCCCAAGTGTGTGCCGAGATCTAAAGCCAAAAGTATGACAGCAGCGCAAAGAAAAAGCGCAGTAGAAAGAAAAAGAGCAGCAGGTAACCCAGGAGGTAAACCTACTAATGTTCGCACTATAGTAAAAAAGAAAAAACCTGTAGCCAGAAAAAGAACAGCAACTAGGAGAAGAAGACGTGGCACGAAAAAGAGCTAAGCCAATACGCAGAACCACTGGTAAAGGAGGTAACTACCGCCCTACCAAGAAAGGTGCTGGTATGACTAAAAAAGGCGTACGTGCTTACAGAAAAGCTAATCCTGGTTCTAAGCTGAAAACGGCTGTAACAGGCAAAGTTAAAAAAGGTAGCAAAGCAGCTAAAAGACGTAAATCTTACTGCGCAAGATCCTTAGGTCAACTAAAGAGAAGCTCTGCTAAAACTAGAAACAACCCTAATTCAAGAATTAGGCAAGCGCGCAGAAGGTGGAAGTGTTAATGAAACTAGGTATATTAAAAAATCTTGTAGGAACAGTAGCACCAACCATAGGAACAGCTTTAGGCGGTCCTATGGGTGGTATGGCTGCAAACATGATTTCAGAAGTATTAGGATGTGATCCTGAGCCAAAGAAAATACAAAAGGCGATGGAAACAGCTAGTCCTGAGCAACTGGCACAATTAAAAAAAGTAGAAGCTGACTTTGAAGTGCAAATGAAAAAACTGGACATAGACTTGTTTGCATTAGAAACAGCAGACGTACAAGATGCTAGAGGGAAATTCAGCAAAGATTGGACGGCTAGAGTAATAGGTATAGCTGTCGTAGGTGGGTTTATGGGCTACATATTTTTAGTGACCATCCAGCCTCCAGAGCAGAACTCAGAAGCTTTGATAAACCTTGTATTAGGCTACCTTGGTGGCTTAGCGAGTGCTATTATATCTTTTTACTTTGGGGCATCGAACAAACAAGACAACGAATAGAAAAAACGATAATATAGAGGGCATTATGGCAGTAGATTTTAGTTTTTTAGATAATCTTTTTACAGACGAAGATACGACTGATTATACAGATGTAGGGCTGTTTGATGAAGCTGGCAACTATAATCCTGCTTCAGCAGATTTTCTAGATGACCTTTCAACAAGTTATGATCTAGACTATTCCTACGATCCTAGCAACTATGGCATAACTTCTTTGAACTTTGACATTGGTGATTTTCTAGACATAGATTCTTATATTGATGACAACCCTGTTTTTGATGATGCAGGGAATTATACGGGTCTTTTTCAGGAATACACAGGTCCAGGCACTGTTGAAGAACAAGTAGCTAATTTTACAGATAATTTTATAAATAACATGGATCCTTCAGCCTATGATGAAACTTTACAAGATCTTTATCCTGGTTTGTTTCCAACAGTTGATCTAACCCCTACTGCACAAAAACCTGGTTGGCTTGATACTATTTTAGGTTTTTTAGGCGTAGACAGAAACGGAGGTAAAAGCAGAGCACAAGGAATCATGCAAGGAGTCACTGGAGGCATTACAGACTTTGCTAACTCACCTATAGGACAATTGCTTTTATACAACTATTTAAAAGATCAAAGAAAAGACGACATAAAAGTTCCGATTGGAGCAGAGGCTTATGGCGATCAAGGACTAGGCAGTATGCCTGACTACAGAGTATTTAATATACAACCTGCACTAATGCCAGGTGTTGCTTACGCTAACGCACCTCCACCAGAAATGAAACACGGTGGTGTGCACGGTGCTGGCAAAGATGATGGCCCTGGAGACATAACACTAGCAAGGCTAGAACCAGGTGAGTTCGTTATGACAAGAAAAGCTACTGAGAATATTGGTGCTAGAAACTTATACAATTTAATGAAACAAGCAGAGAGGATGGGGTAATGTCAGTTAATCCAAGTTTTTTTACAGGTACAGCAAGAGGTCAAGGCCCTACAACTACAGGTAGATATGAAGAGCCGTATGCTCAGGCCATGCGTCGTGGATTTTTGGAATCTGCATTCGGTTTAGCACAAACACCAACACCAGTTCCTGTTAAACAAGTAGCAGGATTAGATCCGTTTGAAATGCAAGCTAGACAATTAGCTGGTGGCCTTGGTGGGTTTACCCCATACATACAACAAGGCGGACAGATGATGCAACAAGGAGCTGGTTACTATACGCCAGGTGGCATTAGACAATTTTACAATCCGTACGAACAAGATGTTGTGCAACAGACACTAGCAGACTTACAAGAAGCCAGCGCAAAACAAGGTATTGCTAACAGAGCACAAGCTGTAAGCAGAGGGGCTTATGGTGGCTCTCGTGGCAGACTGATGGAGCAAGAAAGAGAAAGAGCATTTGGCAGAGGAGCAGCAGAAGCTTTAGGTGACATACGCTCAAGAGGATTTGGACAAGCCACAACAGCAGCACAAAACGCAGCACGAGGACTTGGCACATTAGGTCAAAGTTTTGCAGGTCTTGGAACCACTGCTCAAAGTAATTTGTTAAACCAAATAAAAGCTTTTGAAGGACTAGGTGGAACAGGCAGACGCATACAAGATCAAATGTACGGAGCTCAGTTCGATGCCGCTAATAGACTAGCCTTAGAACCCAGACAACGTTTAGCTGCCTTGCAAGGTGCATTATCATTATTGCCAAAAACTTATGCAACCACTACGTTTAATCCTATAGCTAATACCTACGATCCTATGAGAGGTATTATGGATCTTCTTGGTGGCAACATAAACCTACCAGGTGTTAATCAAAACCCTGTTTCTACACAACCTGCTGGGCAATCCAATCC